>Ga0070681_10001276_pt1 | contig 21968 bp, 19 predicted proteins | sample KBSC83BmetaG_FD_65650 | JGI IMG/M metagenome (GOLD analysis project Ga0070681, IMG submission 65650) | Corn rhizosphere microbial communities from Kellogg Biological Station, Michigan, USA - KBS C8-3B metaG | ecosystem: Host-associated > Plants > Roots > Rhizosphere | place: USA: Michigan... | reverse complement strand
ACCATCGTGTTGATGGTGTTCTTCAGCTCCAGAATCTCGCCTTTGACGTCGACGGTGATCTTGCGCGAGAGATCGCCGCGGGCGACCGCGGTCGTCACCTCGGCGATGTTGCGCACCTGGCCCGTGAGGTTCGAGGCCATGAAGTTGACGTTGTCGGTGAGGTCCTTCCAGGTTCCGGCGACGCCCTTCACCTGGGCCTGGCCGCCGAGCTTGCCCTCCGTGCCGACCTCGCGCGCGACGCGCGTCACCTCCGAGGCAAAGGCATTGAGCTGATCGACCATCGTGTTGATGGTGTCCTTGAGCTCGAGGATTTCGCCGCGCACCGCGACGGTGATCTTGCGCGAGAGATCGCCGCGGGCGATGGCGGTGGCCACCTCGGCGATGTTGCGAACCTGGCCCGTGAGGTTCGAAGCCATGAAATTGACGTTGTCGGTCAGATCCTTCCAGGTGCCGGCGACGCCCGGAACCAGCGCCTGGCCGCCGAGCTTGCCCTCGGTGCCGACCTCGCGCGCGACGCGCGTCACCTCGCCGGCGAAGGCGTTGAGCTGATCGACCATCGTGTTGATGGTCTCCTTCAGCTGCAGAATCTCGCCGCTGACCGTGACGGTGATCTTCTTCGATAGATCGCCGCGCGCGATCGCGGTCGAGACCTCGGCGATGTTGCGCACCTGGCCGGTCAGGTTCGAGGCCATGAAGTTGACGTTGTCGGTCAGATCCTTCCAGGTGCCGGCGACGCCCGGCACCTGGGCCTGGCCGCCGAGCCGGCCATCGGTGCCGACCTCGCGCGCGACGCGCGTCACTTCCGAGGCAAAGGCATTGAGCTGATCGACCATCGTGTTGATGGTGTCCTTGAGCTCGAGGATTTCGCCGCGCACCGCGACGGTGATCTTGCGAGACAGGTCGCCGCGCGCGACCGCCGTCGTGACCTGTGCGATGTTGCGCACCTGGTCGGTGAGGTTGCCGCACATCGCGTTGACGCTGTCGGTCAGGTCTTTCCAGGTGCCGGCGACGCCCGGAACCAGCGCCTGGCCGCCGAGCTTGCCCTCGGTGCCGACCTCGCGCGCGACGCGCGTCACCTCGGAGGCGAAAGAGCGCAGCTGATCGACCATCGTATTGATGGCCTCTTTCAGCTGCAGAATCTCGCCGCGCACATCGACGGTGATCTTCTTCGACAAATCGCCATTGGCGACGGCGATCGTAACCTCGGCGATGTTGCGAACCTGGGCGGTCAAATTCGACGCCATCGAATTGACGCTCTCGGTGAGGTCTTTCCACACGCCGGTCACTTCACGGACTTGGGCCTGTCCGCCGAGCTTTCCGTCGGTGCCGACTTCGCGCGCGACGCGCGTCACCTCCGAGGTGAAGACGCTCAGTTGCTTCATCATCGTGTTGACGATGGTGGCCGAGTGCAGGAACTCGCCTTGAAGACGGCGCCCGTCGACCTCCAGCGGCACGGTTTGCAAGAGATCGCCGCGCGCCACCGCGGCGATTGCGCGGGTGACGGCGGTGGTCGGCCACAGCAGGTCGTCGATCAGCGTGTTGATCGAGGCTTCCATCTCGCTCCAGGCGCCTTGCGACACGCCCAGCTTGACGCGCCGCCCGGTGCGGCCTTCGCGGCCGACCGCCTCGCCCACGGATTCGAGCTGATGCGCCATGCGCTCATTGGCGGCGACGATCTCATTGAAGGCGTCGGCGATTTTTCCCGGCAGCCCGACCCAGTCATGGGGCAGTCGCACCGAAAAATCGCCGACCCGCATGGCCTGGAGCGCGCGCAGCATCTCCTGGGCATCGAGCGGCGCGTCGGGCGGCACCTCGCCGACGCCGCTGCCGTTGCGTTGTCGCGAAGCGTGCTGGGAGGCTAGAAAGCCAGGCCCGGTTTCGGTGCTGGCTTTCGCAGCCCGCCGCATGTTCACCCCCGAAGTTTTCGGCCGGCCATAATACGATTCGCGATGTGATATTTTTGTAACGAGACTGCGCTTTTATTGGTCCTTTTCCCCAGAAACACTCCGGCCAATGCCACGGCAGGGTGAAAAGCGACGGCGCCACTCTCCCGTTTCGCGCGTCCCGGAACCGGTCTCGGGCCGCGGTGTTGGAGCGCTGATCGGCAGGCAAGACATCGCCGCCCGCCGCTGCACGTCGCGACCTCACGGGAGATCATCATGAAAACCTTGCTCTTTGCGTGCATTATCGGTCTCGGTCTCGCATCTCCGACTTTCGCGCAGCCGGCCCAAGCGCCGGCCGACACCAATCGGCCCGCTGCCTCGGATATGAGCGGCGCCAATATGAACGCGGGGAAGGGCGATGCGCATCATCGGAAGTCCGCGCGCTCCGCACGCCGCACCGGCTCGACGCATGAGCAAAACGCGAAAGAGGAGAGAGAGACCGCGCAGTTGAACCAGCAGCAGCTCCAGCAAGCGCGCCAAGCGCGTTAGTCTCGCGTTTATTTCGGCGGATCGGCCTCGGCGCGGCGCGGCGCCGAGGCTCCGCCCGGCTCATCCGAAGCCCCGATCCGCGCCGCTCCATCGCCTGACGCAAGTGCGTCGCGCCGCATGAATCGTCGTGCGGCGAAATTTTTGCATGCCATGTCGGCGAAGCTCGGCTAACGTTGACGCCTTCGATCTTCGCGGCGTGCAGGGCGCCGCGGCCGAAGGACAACGCGATTGCGAGGGGCGAGGGGCGCGGGACGGTGCTGCCTGAGGACGTTATCAATTTCATTCGCAGTTCGATCGGGTCGATCTGGGCGCTTGAGCAGTTGCTTCTCCTGCATCGCGATCCCAACCGCGTTTGGAGCGTCGACGAACTCACGCGCGAGCTGCGCAGCAGCCTCGGCATCGTCAGCGGCGTCCTGATGCAATTCGAAAGATTGGGATTCGTCGAGCAAGCCGCGGAAGGCCGTTACCGCTACCATGCCGCCACGGCCGAGCTCGAGGCTCAGGTCGAGCGCCTCGTGTCGCACTACGCCCAATTCCCGCTGGCGGTGATGCAGGCGATCCTGCTCGCGCCGAATCACAAGATTCAACTCTTCGCCGACGCGTTCCGGCTCAAGAAGGAGTAGAATGCATGGCGTTCGGCCCAATCGTCTATTTCCTGTGCTTCATCACCAGCACGCTGGCGATGCTTCTTCTGTTCCGAAGTTATCTGCGGACAAGATCGCGCCTGCTGCTATGGAGCGCGTTGGGGTTCGTTGCCCTGGCGCTCAACAATTTTTTCCTCTTCGCCGACCTCGTGCTCTTCCCTTCGGTTAACTTCCTGCCGGCGCGCGACCTCTCGGCGCTCGCGGCGGCGCTGCTGCTCCTCTACGGCTTCGTCTGGGAGATCGACTGAGAAGAGCCATGATCCAGTATCCAGAAGACTTCGTTCTCGGCGCCGCGGCAATGGGGTATTTGATCGTCGGCCTGTTCTTCTTCAGATTTTGGCGGCAGACGAGCGATGGCCTCTTCCTCACCTTCGCGGCCGCGTTTTGGGTTCTGGCGGCGAGCGAGGCCGCCTTCAGCTTCGGCCTCCCGCGCGGCGCTGGCTGGATCTATGTCCTGCGGCTGGCGGCCTTTGTCCTGATCATCGGCGCGATCCTCGGCAAGAATCTTGGCCGGGCGGGAGGCAAGCCGCCGGGGAACCTCCCGGTGCCGCCCCTGCCCGAAGCGCCGCGCGGGCTCGCAAAAAAGGCCCCGCCCTGAGGCGGGGCCGAGTGCGAGAGAGGACATGCTGGCGAGGGCCAGCCTTCCAGCCCTCTGAACACAGCACTTCTCGATAAGGTTCCCGGGGGAGGCCCGCCGCGGTGGGGCGGCCGACCGCCGGTTCAGGGCGCCGTTGCCTGCTGTTCGTGCTCGATCGACTGCGCCATTTGCAGATGCTTGCGCAACGTCGGAAGCTGCTTTTGCGCAAGGTCGCTCGCGGGGCCGTTCTTCGCGTTGGCCTCTTGCTCGAAGGCGCGGATGTCCTTGTCGTGATCCGCAACCATCATAGTCGCGAATTCCCGGTCGAACGCCTTTCCTTTCAGCTTCGACAATTTCTCGTAGTCCTTCTGCGCCTCGGCGCTAGGCTGCGTCGGAACACTGATATTGGCCGCCTTGGCGACGCTTTTTGCTTCGTTGCCGGCCTTGGTATGGTCGGTCACGAGCGTCTTGCCGAAATTGCGCACGGCCTCGCTGCCGCCATTCGTCTCGGCGAGATGCCCGGCCTTCACCTCGGCAAGGTCGCCTTTGATGGCCGTCGTCAGGAATTCGTTCGGACTCATCGATTGTGCAAGGGCAAGGGGCGAAGACGCCATGACCAGCATCGCCGCCCCGGGCAGAATCCATTTCTTCATCGGATACTCTCCTCCGAAAAGTCTTGAGAGCACATCACTGCTGCGTGAGAAACGGACGCGACCGGAGCTTCGTTCCTGATGCGTGCGGCGCGAAGCATTCGCTCGTGGCGCGGCGGTTTTCCGCCCAAAGTTATGCCGCCTTGAGCTCGACTTTCGTCCAGCCGGTTTCGCGCTGGTCGAAGTGTTCATAAGCCTCGATCGCATTTTCGATGGGCATCAGCGATCGATCTCGCCGAACACGATGTCGAGCGAGCCGATGATCGCCACCACATCGGCAAGCATGTGCCCGCGGCTCATCGCGTCGATCGCCTGGAGAAAGGCGAAGCTCGGCGCGCGGATTTTGCAACGATAGGGGCGATTGCTGCCGTCGGAGACGAGATAGACGCCGAACTCGCCCTTGGGTGCTTCGACGGCGGTGTAGGTCTCGCCGGCGGGCACGTGATAGCCCTCGGTGTAGAGCTTGAAGAAGTGGATAAGCGCCTCCATCGAGCGCTTCATCTCGGCGCGCGGCGGCGGCGCGATTTTGTAGTCGTCGATCATCACCGGGCCCGCGGGCATTTTCTCGAGGCATTGACGGATGATGCGCAGGCTCTGGCGCATCTCCTCCATGCGCACGAGGTAGCGCGTCCAGCAATCGCCGTTCCGGCCGATCGGCACGTCGAACTCCATCTCGGCATAGACCTCGTAAGGCTGCGCCTTGCGCAAATCCCAGGGAATGCCGGAGGCGCGCAGCATCGGGCCGCTGAAGCCCCATTGGAGCGCCTGCTCTGCGCTGAACGCGCCGATATCGACGGTGCGCTGCTTGAAGATGCGGTTCTCGGTCAGGAGCAGCTCAAGATCGTCGATGCGCGGGCCGAAGGAGTCGCAAAACGCGAGAATGTCCTCGGCCAATCCCGGCGGCATATCCTGATGCACGCCGCCCGGGCGAAAATAATTGGCGTGCAGGCGAGCGCCGGAAACCCGCTCGTAGAATTCCATCAGCCGCTCGCGCTCCTCGAAGCCCCACAGCATCGGCGTGATCGCGCCGATATCGAGCGCGAAAGTCGTCACGTTGAGCAGGTGATTGAGGATGCGCGTGATCTCGCTGAACAGCACGCGGATGTATTGTGCGCGCAAGGGCGGGGTGATGCCGAGCAGCTTCTCGGCCGCCAGAGCGAAAGCATGCTCCTGGTTCATCGGCGAGACGTAATCGAGCCGGTCGAAATAGGGCAGAGCCTGCAGATAGGTTTTGTACTCGACCAGCTTCTCCGTGCCGCGGTGAAGGAAGCCGATATGCGGATCGCAGCGATAGACCTGCTCGCCGTCCATTTCAAGGACGAGGCGCAGCACCCCGTGCGCGGCGGGATGCTGCGGCCCGAAATTCATATCGTAGTGCCGGATCTGCCGCCCGCCCGGCAGATCGCGGCCGGGCTCATCGTTGCGGCGAGCCTCCGCCATGAGCGGCGCGCCGGTCCCTAGCGCTGCGGCATCACGGTGGTGGACTCGACCGGTGCGCGCTGATTGCCCGGACAGGCGCGCCCGGCATATCGCATGCTGCCGACCCCGGAATTCGGCACTGTCGGGGCGGCGCCCAGCAGGCGGCCGGATTTCGGCTGCGTGTCCACGGTGTAGGGAAGCGTCGTATCCGGCGAACACGGGATTTGCGCCTGCATTTCGGCCGCCTGGCTCGAGGTATTGGGATTGTAGGGACCTGACGTTGCGACGTTCGGCGACTCCGCGCAGGCGGCACCTGTCAAGCCGAGGACGAGCAAGGCCGAGACAAGAGTAATTCGCTGCATCACCTTCTCCATTGTCCGCCGATAACGACCTGTCCATGAAACGCCCCATCCCGCGCGGCGGTTGCGGCAAAGCGTGCCGGGCCGGCCGCGAGGCGGAACTTTGGCTTGCCGGCGTGGTTTACCGCACGCCGCCGCGGCAAAGACCGATCGGCGCGACGTTGCTCCCGTCGCTCGAGCGCCGGCCCGCGGACGGCACATGCACCTTCCCATCCGGTTGCGCGCGTCGCGCGTGGGCCTCTCGGTCCCGCGGCGTCGAGGGCGCAATGGAGCAGCGGTTCGCCTCATGCGGCTTCGCGTCGTCATCCTGGTGGTGCTTGGTGTCTTCGCTGTCCTGGTGATCGGCGCGGCGGCGGCGCTGTGGTTTGGCGGCGGGCCGCTCGTCGCTTGGGCAATCGAGAATCCGGTAAGCGGTGCGATGAACCGGAAAATCACCCTTGGCGGCCCGCTTGCGCTGCATTGGGGGCGGAATGTCACGATCGCCGCCCAGGATGTGAGCGTCGCGAATACGAGTTGGGGGACCGATCCGGTGATGTTCTCCGCGCGGAGCCTAAAGCTCGAATTCGACCTCTTCAGCCTCGTCAGCGGTCCGGTGCATGTCGGATATATCGAGCTCGACGGGTGGAAGCTTCGCCTCGAGACCTCCAAGAGCGGCAAGCCGAACTGGAATTTTGCCGCCAGCGCGACGGTGCCGAGCCACCGCACGCAATTTCCCGTGCTGGACCGCTTGACCGCGCGAAACGGCTCGCTCGTCTATCGCAACGGCGAAACCGCGGCGACCTCAACGCTCGATATCGCGGGACTCGATTTTGCCGCGCCCGGCGCGACCCAGCCGGTCAAATTCGACGGCAAGGGCGCGTTCCAGGGGATAAAGCTGCAGCTCGCCGGCACGGCAGGTCCCATTGCCGAGCTGCGCAACCCTTCGAAGCCATACCCGCTCAAGATCGAGGCCCAGCTCGGCGACAATCGCGCGACCATCGACGGCACCGCCAAGAACCCGCTCGATTTCGCCGGTCTCGATATGCGCTTTTCGGCCAATGGGCCGGATCTCCAAACGCTCGGCCATGCGGTCGGCATCCCGTTTCCGAAATTCCCGCCGTTTCGCGGCACGAGCGAACTCGTCGGCGGCAATGGCGAGTGGTCGCTCAACGCAGTTTCGCTGCGCATCGGCAACAGCGATGTCGAAGGTGGACTTTCAATCAACACGAAAGTGAAGGTCCCGAGCATCAAGGCCAAGCTCACTTCGAGCTACATCGACCTCACGGATTTCAAGGGGCTCTATGGCGGTCGCCCGGAGAGCGCGCCGCCTCCCGCCTCGCCCTCGGGCGATGTCATTCCGAAGGAGCGCCTGGCGGTTCACAAATTGCCCGATATCGACGCCGATCTCAGCTTCTACGGGACGCGGATCAAATCGCCGGGCGGGTTGCCGCTCGATGCGGTGGCGGTGGGGCTGCGGCTGAAGGGCGGCGAGTTGACCGTCGATCCGCTGCGCTTTCATGCCGCCTCGGGCGATTTCGCGCTGCAATTCCGCTACAATCCGTTCACCCACGACACCCCGCCGAAGCTGAGCGCCAAGCTCGATGTCCGACACATCCACCTGCACCCGCTGTTGCAGGGTATGGGCCTGCCGTCGTTCGTGAAAGCCACCTCGGGGATCATCGGCGGCGGCGGGACGATCGAGACCACCGGTGCCTCCGTGAAGGATTTTCTCTCGCGCATGAGCGGGAACGTCGCGATCTTTCTCGAAGACGGGCAGATGAGCGACCTGCTCCAGACGCTTATTCCGATCGATGCGGCGAAGGCGCTTGGCGTTTATATCAGCGGCGACAAGATCGTGCCGATCGATTGCCTCATCGCCCGCTTCGACATCGACTCGGGCGTGGCGAAGCCGTCGACCTTCGTGTTCAATACGCCGGATACCAGCGTCGTGGGCAGCGGCTCGATCGATTTCGACAAGGAGGTCATCGATCTGACGCTCAAGCCGTATAACCGCAAGTTCACCCTGGTGAGCCTGCGCACGCCGATCGAGATCAAAGGCAAGCTGCGCAAGCCCGACTTCCATATCGACACCCACAGCATCATCGCGCGGATCGGCGAGTCCCTGGGCCTCGGCGTGATCTTTCCGCCCGCCGCGCTCGTACCCCTCGTCGATCAAGGGCTCGGCGGCCAGAATCGCTGCTCGAAATTCTTCGCCCCCGCCGACCAGCAGGCGCCCAACCAGCCGAGCAAGGAAAACGAGGCGCAAGCGCCGGCCCCGTCTCACGACGATTCGGCTCCTCAGCAGCATTGAACCGGAGGCGCCGGTCGCGCGTTCTCACAAACGGGCCACAAGAGGAGCCGCAGACATGCAAATCGAGATCGTCGAGCCGCGATCGAAGGACATTGAGGATTTCCTGAACGATCTGACAGAAATTTCGCGCAGGCACGGCATCGTCGTCGGCGGACGCCCCATTCTCTGCTTCATGGAAAGAGCCGAATATCAAACGATCTATCATCTCGACGAAGACAACCTCTTGTCTCTGGGCTGAAAGCGCCGCCATCGCGCCAGGCGGCCGCGGCGTTGCGCCGCAGGAACGCTGGGATGTTTGGGGCGTTTTACCGGCGTTCTGTTTTCCGCTCCCCAAATGGTCGAGCGCCTGAGGCCACCCTGCCCCTGGAGTGAGAATGTTCGACAAGACCCTTCTTGCCGTCGAATGCCCCAACTGCGCCGAATACACCGAAAAGTCGCTTGCCCAATTGCAGCGCGCGGCGTCGATCTCATGTTGCCGCTGCGGCGCGCTTATCGACCTGACGCGCGACGCGGTGCACGCCGAGATCCGCGGCGCGATCCGGCGGTTGCGCAACTCGGCGGCGCGGATGCGCCGCTTCTCGGCGCAGGTGACGGCGCGCGGCACGCGTTTCCGCGCCGCGCGGTGAGGGCGCCGACGCAAGTCCCGTAAGCGGCGCTCTGCCGCGTCTTCACATTCTCGCGCGCGCACGACATCTCACCTCTCTTCGCCTGGAACCTCATCCGCGTTGCCCTCGTTGAGGGCGATCGGTGCCGGCGAGGCACCATCCGTTCTGGAGGATGAATCATGAAGTTGCCAGCTTTGGTCTTACTTGCCGCGATGTCGATGACGGGCGCGGCCTTCGCGCAGTCGAGCGGCACCACGCCGGTCAATCCCAATGCCAATCCGAACAATTGCTCGGCGGCGTTTCCGAATTGCACCGGCGTCAACAAGACCCCGGGCAATTCGCCCGGCACGGCGCGCAATGCAGCGCGGCAGGAAGGCAGGATTCCGCAGACGGCGACGGAGCCGAATCTGCCAATGAAGGAGCGCTGTCCCTCGGATGAGCCGAACTGCTCGGCGAACACGGCGACGCCCAGCGACAGCGCGCCGCAACAGCAACGATAAGGGACAGGGCGGCACGGGGCTGGCGCGCGCCAGCCCTTGCCGTCCGCGCTTAAACGCGGGCCGCGGCGGCGGGGGAGGCGGCGTCCGGCGGCGGCTGGTCGAGCGCCTCGCGCAGCACGCGGCCGAGCGTCGCGATTTGGTAGGGCTTGCGCACCACCGGGAATTCCGGCTTCGCGTCGAACGCCTTGGCGTAGCCGGTGGTGAGGACGATCGGCATCTCCGGATAACGCGCTTTCACGGTTTGCGCCAAGGTCAGCCCATCGGTTCCGCCGGGCAACACCACGTCGGTGAACACCAGATGGAGCGGTATCGAGCGCGATGCGAGCATGTGCAGCGCAGCCGCGGCATTGCCGACGGCCACGGCACGATAGCCGAGCTGCTCCAGCAGCGCGACCGCCACCGCCCGCACATCGTCGTTGTCCTCGACGACTAGCACCGCTTCCTCGCCGGGGGCCACGATCTGCGCGTCGCTCCGCGCCCTGGCGCGGTCGATATCCGCTTGGCTGCGCGGCAGATAGAGCGTGACGGTGGTCCCGCGGCCGAGCTCGCTGGTGATCCCCGCGGTCCCGCCCGAGCGGCGCGCGAAGCCATAGACCTGCGAAAGGCCCAAGCCGGTTCCCTTGTCGGCGCTCTTGGTGGTGAAAAACGGTTCGAAAACGCGGGCAAGATGCTCGTCGGCAATGCCGCATCCCGTGTCGGCGATGCTCAAGGCGACGAATTCGCCGGCGATTCCGTCGGCAGTGTCGCCCGATTCGACGCGCAGATTCTTCGCGGCAATGGTCAGAGCGCCGCCCTCCGGCATCGCGTCGCGCGCATTGACGACCAGATTCACTAGCGCGAGCTCGAGCTCGGATTTATCGACATGGATCGGCCAGATCGAGGGCGAGACGTCGAGCAAGAGCTCGACATCGATCTTCAGCAATCCGTCGAGAATGTCGCGCACGGCGCCGATTGTCTCGGCCGGGCTGACGACCGCCGGATCGAGCGGCTGATTGCGCGAGAAGGAGAGCAGTTGGCGCGTCAGGCTTTCACCGCGCGTCGCCGCCGCCTGGATCGCGTTGAGCGCGCGCAAATCCTTGGGCTCGGACAGGCGCCGGCCGAGAATTTGCGCATGGCCGCTGACGATCATCAGGAGATTGTTGAAATCATGCGCCACGCCGCCGGTGAGCTGGCCCAGTGCTTCCATCTTCTGCGAGTGGGCGGATTGCTGCTGCGCTCTCGCGAGCGCCGCGGCCGCCTCGTGCTCCGTGGTCGTGTTCCGCCCGGATAGGTAGATGAACCCGTCTTCGGTGGTCATCGTCCAATGGATCCAACGCCAGGACCCGTCCTTGTGGCGAAAGCGGTTCTCGACCCTGATGGTCGCGATGCCGCTGGCGAGACGCGAGCGCGCCGCGGTCGAATGCGCTTCGTCGTCGGGATGGCGCAGCGCCGAGACGTGTATCGACTTGATCTCGTCCTCGCTCCATCCGAGGAGCTTCGTCCAGGCGGGATTGATGCTGATGAAATGGCCGTCGAAGCTGGAGACGCCGAGCAAGTCTTCCGAGACCATCCAAATCCGGTCGCGCTCGCGCGTGCGACGCTCGACCTCCGATTCGAGCTTTTCGCTCAATTGACGCAGGCTCTGCTCCGCGGCTTGTCGCGCATGCTCGACGAGCATGCGCTCGATCGCGAACCCCAGTTGCCGCGCGAGATTGTGCGCGACGTCGATCTCCTCCTGAGTGAAGGTGTGCGGCGTGTCGTAATAGGCGATGAAGTTGCCGGCCAGCCGACCTTGCGCCATGAGCGGCACGAAAGCGACGCCGCCGATGCCCTCCGCCGCCGCGGCGCTGCAGACGTGCTCGGGCAGGTTGGCGGGGCCGATATCTTCGACGCAAATCGTTTCGGGGTTGCGCGCATCGAGCGGGAAGGGATTGTGTCCCTCGGCGGCGGCGCGATAGCGCGCGGAGAGGCCGCGCCATGCGACGAACCGCATCGCGCCCCAGTCGTCGGGCCGAAGGATCGAGGCGCGGTCGCAGCGCAGTGCGGTGCCGATGGCATCGAGCGCCGCATCGTAGATCTCGGCGAGGGATTCCGCGCGATAGAGCCGATCGGTGAAATCATAGAGCGCGGCCTGCGCCGCGGAGCGCCGCGCGAAAGCGATTTCGGCGAGCTTGCGGTCGGTGATGTCGCGGGCGATTTTCGAGGCGCCGACGATCTTTCCCTCCGCGTCCCGCATCGGCGAAATCGTCAGCGAGACGTGGATGAGGCTGCCATCCTTGCGGCAGCGCACCGTCTCATAGTGGTCGATGTGATTGCCGTGGCGGATGCGATCGAGAATGACCGGCTCTTCATGCTGCAGATGCGGTGGGATCACGATGGTGATCGAGCGGCCGATCGCCTCGGCGGCGGTGAAGCCGAAAATGCGCTCGGCCCCGCGGTTCCAACTGATGATGATGCCGTTGAGGTCCTTGCTGACGATCGCATCGTCGCTCCAATCGACGATGCTGGCGAGCTGCTGCCGGATTTGCTCGGCGCGCCGCTGCTCGGTGATGTCGGTGATCGAGGCAAGCCAACCGTCGATCCGGCCATCGGCGTCGACCTCGGGCGTGTAGGTCGCGCGAATGCAGCGCGTTCCGACCCCGGGGAAAGTCAGCTCGCTCTCATAATCGGCACGCTCGCCGCTCAGAGCGCGCTCGATATGCGGCCGAATGGTCTCGATCGCGTCTGCGCCGAGGATTTCGGCGAGCGGCCGGCCGACGAGATCCTGCGGGTCCCGTCCGACCATCGCGGCATAGGCGCGGCTGGCAAAGCGGTATTTCAGGTCGCGCGTGCAGCGCACGAGCATGAACGGCGTCTGATCGATCAGGCTTTGCCGCTCCGCATCGAGACGAATCATCTGCTGCGCGCTGTCGTGGATTTGATGCGGCGCGTCCGGTCGCGGCGAGCCTTCGCCTTTCGATTTCGCCTTCGCCACTTTGCGACCGCGTGACAGGTTTCGGTGCGGCATGATTCTGGTCTTACGCGCCGTTTGCGGGGAAATAGTAGCGGTGCGGTCCTAAAGTTCAAGCGATTGCCATAAAGCGCGGTGCGCCGCTCTCCGCGCGGCGGTCACGAGATGGACACAGCCATCGCGGCGGGAACGTTCTCCATGCGTCGTCACCGCAGCGTCACAAGCACGGCCAACATTTTTGAGACATTTCGCGATTTATAAATGAGATGTTGCGCGCCGCACAAAAAGCAACCTTTCCCGTCACTTCACTGCCGCAATCGGTTGCGAGCTTGAGATCAGACGTCAGTGCAATCGAATGCAGTTGGAGGAAAGAATGGCGCAGTTTCAAACGGCTCTCGTCGAGCACTTGGCCTATCTGCGTGCCTTCGCGCAATTTCTCGCGCGCGACCGCGCATTGGCGGACGATCTCGTGCAAGAGACGGTTCTGCGCGCCCTGTGCAACATCGACAAATTCGAACCCGGCACGAATATGAGGGCGTGGCTGTCGACGATTTTGCGCAACCAGTTCTACAACGAATTACGGTCTCGCTCGCGCATGGCGGCCTATGCGGGAATTCCGCGGCCGACCGGTCAGGATTGTGATCAGGACTCTCATCTCGAGATGCGCGACCTCATGCGCGCCTATCGCACCTTGCCCGCGGTGCAGCGCGAGGCGCTCTCGCTTGTCGGCGCCAATGGCTACAGCTACGAGGAGGCCGCTGAAATCGCCGGCTGTGCCCAGGGAACGGTCAAGAGCCGCGTAAGTCGCGGCCGCGCCGAGCTCATGCGGCTGCTCGATGGTGAAAATCCGGCTCTGAAGCCGGTGGGCTCTGACGACGACGAATTCCCGATCGCGGCCTGAGCCGCGAGGCCGATCGGGCGGAACCAAGGCGCCGGGGATCGCTGTCCCTGGCGCCGCGGTGCTGCTCCAACTCAGCGCGAGGCGGCGATCATCACGATCATGCCGAGCAGCGCGAGGATAAGGAATTCGGAGACGGCGGTGTTTGCGCTGCCGGAGAACAGCCGATAGGCCATCCGTCTCGCAGTCCTGATGAAGTTGCGCGTCACGCTGGTCTCGTCGCAGGCAAGCCGTTGTCGCGACTGAAACACGCGCTTTTGCCCGGCGTTCCGCGCCGACGTCGCGCTGAAACGATGAAGCCGGCTAGCGCTTAGGGTTCGAGCGCGCGACCCGGCACGAAATGGTGCCGGTCCGTCAACACGATCACGGAGAGGGTTTTGCTTCGGCTCGGATCCGAATCGAGGAAAACGCGGGCGTAGGAAAGCCCGTCGCTTCCGACGAACACGTCGCGCACGGTCCATTCGGGCGCGACGCGCCCGAACAGCGTCGGCCGTGCGTCGCGGAACCGTTGACCTCGCTTGACAGTGTGCTCTTGGCGCATGGCGGCACTTTAACATGACGAGCGCCGGCAACGGAAGAGCACCTTGCCATTGCCGATCGGCGCCCACCGATTGCACTCGGCGCTTGCATCGCCGGAACCGATCCTTGGGGGACCGGTTAAGACCTCATGGCACAGGATGGCGAGACCGGCTCGTCGCGCAGACTCGAAGACCAAATTCGCGAGCGCGCTTACTATCTTTGGGAAGAAGAGGGGCGCCCCGAAGGCCGGGCCGAGATTCATTGGGCGAAAGCGCGGGCGCTGATCGAAGGCGACAAGTCGCAGGCGGCCGCCGCCGAGGCGGCAGAAGATCCGAGCGCGGGCGATTCCGCCGATGACCGGTTGGACGAGCAGCTCAAAGACAGTTTCCCGGCGAGCGATGCCCCGTCCTATACCTCCGGCAAGCATGTCGGCGAGCCGGATCGCTCTTCGCCGCGACGACGCAGACGCCGCTCCTAACGCGGCTGTTACTTAGAATTAAGCAAATTTCGCAGCGCGACCCCCGCGCTGCTTCGGCGTGAAACGCGGCCCGATCGCCGATCCCGGCCGTGTCGGGTGGGCGCTGAAACGATCCGACGGTTGACAGGCCGGACGGTTCTTCACTACCAAACACCAACGCCATCGATCGGACCACCTTTCGACCCGCTCGCCCGAGGATCGGGCGCCGCCGGTCGCGAGATCAGAAACGGGGGGCGGTCCGCAATCGGCTCAATCCGCGTGGCTTTGGCCCGGATGCGTTTGATTCCGCCGCACCTTTCCTGCACGACCAAGGGGGAACGATGAGAGTTCACGAGTGGTGGCATGGTGCGGTTATCTACGAGGTCTATCTTCCGAGCTTTTCCGACAGCAACGGTGATGGTTGGGGCGATCTTCACGGCCTGTTGCAGCGGCTCGAGCACATTTCGTCCCTGGGCGTCGACGCGGTCTGGCTGACGCCCTTCTATCCCTCGCCCATGGAGGATATGGGCTACGACATCGCGGCGTTTTGCGATGTCGATCCGCGCTTCGGCAAGCTCGCGGATTTCGATGCCGTCGTCGCTCGCGCGCATGCGCTTGGCCTCCGGGTGATTATCGATCAGGTCTGGGCCCACACCGCGGCAACGCATCCCTGGTTTCAAGAGAGCACCTCGGGCGACTCGAGCGCGAAAGCGGATTGGTATGTCTGGGCCGATGCGCGGCCGGACGGCTCGCCGCCGAACAATTGGCTTTCGGTCTTTGGCGGCAGCGCCTGGCAGTGGCACCCGGTTCGGCGCCAATATTATTTGCACCACTTCCTGCCGAGCCAGCCGAAGCTCGATCTGCGCAATGAAGAGGTGCTGAACGCCCATTTCAGCAACGCGGAATTCTGGCTCGCGCGCGGCGTCGACGGATTCCGGCTCGATGCCATCGACTTCATGCTGCATGACGGAATGCTGCGCGACAATCCGCCCAATCCCAATCGCGCGGAGCCGGCGCCGTGGAATCCGTTCCGCTTTCAGCGCCACCTCTACGATATGTGCCAGCCGGCGAATCAGGAGCTCGTGACGGATTTGCGCCGGTTCATCGACCGGTTCCCCGAGGTCGTCACGCTTGGCGAGCTCTCGAGCGAGGCGGGCGCGCTCGGCCGTGTCGCGGCGCTGACCGGGCGCTCGAAGCTGCACATGGCCTATACGCTGGGCGTGATGAAGACCGCCTTCTCGCCGACGATCTTGCGCGAGGCGATTGCCGATGCCGCGATCCGCAACCAGTTGGACGGGCTGTGCTGGTCGTTCAGCAATCACGATGTCGAGCGTGCCGCGTCGCGCTGGAATCCCGGCGGGCGGCACCGCGGGGCTTTCGCGCTATTGCAGCTGGCGATGCTGGTGACGCTGCCCGGCAGCGCGTGCCTTTATCAGGGCGAAGAGCTGGGCTTGCCGCAAGCGCGGCTACCGGCCTCGGCGACCCGCGATCCCTTCGGTCGGACATTCTCCCCGGTCTATGCGGGTCGCGACGGGGCGCGCACGCCGATGCCCTGGATCGCAGGAGCGGCGAATTCGGGATTTTCGACGGCGCCGCCATGGCTCCCGATCGATCCGGCGCATGATGCGCTCGCCGTCGATCGGCAAGCTGCGGATCCAGACTCGACGCTGGCCTGCTGCCGCCGATTGCTGCACTGGCGCAAATCCCATCCGGCGCTGACGAGCGGCGGCGTCGAGCTTCTTCCAACCGCCGATCCGGTGGTGGCGTGGCGTCGCAGCGAAGGCAATGACCGGATCATCGCCATCTTCAACACCAGCGACGAGGCTCAGACGCTCTCTCCGGCCACGCTTCCCGCTTTCGCGGCGGCAAGCGAGCTCGGTTTCGGGGCCGCTCCGAGCAACGGCGAGCTCCGCTTACCGCCCTTCGGCGTTTGTCTCGGCACCGAGCACGGCAACCGGTAGATGGGACAGCGCCTCGGATAGCGCGACGCCGCTCTCGCCGGCATCGATGACGAGATCCGTCAGCCGATCGATCCAGCGGCCGGGAGCAACGCCCTCCAGCCGCGTTTGCCCCAGAAATTGCGCGCCCGGCCAGAATGGTCCGAGATCGCCGGGGGCCTTATCGCCGACAAGTCGGCAGGCGATGACGAGGATCGCCGCCGCGCCGTTGCGCCGCTGAAAGGCGAGGATCGATTTCTCGGCCGGACCCGCAATCGTCACCGCTTCATAGGTGCCGTTGCGGAAGAGGTCGGGCGTGCGATTGCGCAAATCGAGGAGGCGATGGGTGACCCACTGCTTCAGCCAGCCTTCGCGCCAGCGCATGAGAGCCGTGGCGAAATCCGGCGCGGCCAAGGCGGCGATGCGCGCTCGATAGTCGACCGGGCGCCGATTGTCGGGATCGACCAGGCTCAAATCCCAGAACTCGCTGCCTTGGTAGAAATCGGGCACACCCGGCGCCGTCGCCTTCAGCACCAATTGCGTCAGGCCGTTGAACGCGCCGAGGCGTCGCAGCCGCGGTAGAAACCGCAGCACGCTGTCGATGAAACGGTTGTCGCCGGGATTCTCGAAGATCGCGTCGATGAATCGGCAATAGCCGTTTTCGTATGCGGCATTGGGGGCAACCCACGAAGTTTCGAGCTTCGCTTCGCGGCTGCTCTTGACGGCATAGGCCTTGAGCCTTTCGACATAGACGCGCCGCGCCTCGGCCGAGCGCAAGAGCCCGGCCGCCTGCATCGGCCAAGTCCCGACGATGCTTTGATAAAGCAGGTACTCATCGCGCAGCGATGGCGCCGGGCTGCCGCCGGCCTCGCCCAGACGCGCGCGGTTGTAGACATGCCAGCGTGCCACCCGGCGTGCCCATTCGTCGGGCATCTCGCTCAGCGCGTCAAGCCGTGCGCGCGTGTCCTCGCCGCGCTTGGTGTCGTGCGTCGCGCTGGCAAGCATGCCCAAAGGATGAGCAGCCAACCGCGCCGCCGCATCCGCGTGGTATTCATCGATGGTTGTCGTCGGGTGGAGGGGACTTGCGCCGACTTCATGCGCCGACACCAAAGGCACGAAGCGATAGAACAGCGTATCCTCGATCGCCTTGGCGGCGATGGCGCCGGTATATTGCTGGAAGCGCGCGACGAAGCGAAGGATCGCGTCCTTTTTCGTGTCGTAGTGATCGGGATTTGCCTTGGCGATGTCGAGCGTCAGCAGCCCGTGGAGGAATTTGAGAATCTCGGTATCGGTGCCGACCCAGTGCCCGGTCGCAACCTCGATCGCGGCGTCGATCGCCGCGCGATCCGCCTGCGACGTGCCGCGCTCCGTCACATAGGTGCGGTACACGGCGAAGCCGGAGACGATTTCGGTCAGCGCGTCGCGCAGACGCTTGCGGGTGAAATCGCGCGTGAACCAGTCGGCCTCGGCGATATCGACGAGCGCATTGGCGAGGTAGGTGAGTTCGCTCGCGAAGCTGCGCTCGACGACGAGGCGCCTGCAGGCATAGATCTCTTGGGCGAGGTCGAGGTGGAGGCCGGCGAAGCGGCTGAAAAACCGCTGCAGCTTCGCATAGCCCGCGGCGTCGATGAAGAGCCCGTTGGCGAGCGCGAGATAGTCATAGCCCGTCGTGCCGGCGACCGGCCAGCTTCGCGGCAAGCTCTCGTCCCGCGCCAGGATTTTCTCGACGAGGATATAGGGCCGCGCGCGGCGGCCGTCGTCGCTGCGGGGCATGCAGGCCGCGGCGAAGGCATGGAGCCGCCGGAGATAGCGCTGCGGGTCGGCCAGGCCGTCGACATGGTCGATGCGCAGCCCCTGCAGCCTGTCCGCGGCAAGCAGCCGGCTGGCGAATTCGTGGGCGTCGCGGAACACCGCCGGCTGGTCCATGCGAATCCCGGCGAGATCGTCGATGTCGAAGAAGCGGCGATAGTTGATCTCGTCGGACGCTGTTTTCCAATAGGCGAGCCGATAGGCTTGCCGCTCGAGCAGCTCGTGCAGCGGCGCGAACGACCTAAGGTCTCCCGCACGGCCCTGCCATTGGGCGAGCGCCGCATCGATCAGATACGTGGCGTCCGGATCGCGGGCCATATCGGCGAGCGATTGCTTCAATGCCGCCGCCAAGTCCCGCCCGCCCGGCGCGCCGAGCGAGGGTGCGGCCGCACGCCAGCGATCGAGGAGATCGGCGAAAACGGGATTGGCCGCCAACTCGGCGAGCACCGCGGGATAGTCCAGCGGGCGCAGAGGCAGGCGGTGATCGTGGTACCAGAAATCGATATGGCCGCCCGAGCGCTCGAATTTCAGCGCGATCTCGCCGCTGACCAGGGTGTCGCCATAGGTCGAGCCCAAGATCGGCAAGAGCACCTTATGCTCGAGGTCGCGCTTGGGCGGCGACCAGTCGATATCGAAATAGCCGGCATAGGGCGAGGCTTCCCCCCATTCGAGCACATCGAGCCACCAGGCATTATCCGCCTTGCCGATGCCCATGTGGTTGGGGACGAAATCGAGAATGAGCCCAAGCCGCTCGGCCACCAGCGTCCGGCAAAACCGCTCGAAGCTCGCCGCATCGCCGAGCTCCGGATTGATCTTGCCGTAATCCACCACATCGTAGCCATGGCTGCTCCCGGCGCGCGCCGCAAGAAACGGAGAGGAATAGACATGAGTGATACCGAGCCGCGCGAGATAAGGAAGGACGTCGCTCGCCTGGTCAAAGGTGAAATCGCGATTGAACTGAAGCCGGTAGGTCGAGACCGGCACGCTGCGCAGCGAATGGCCGCTCATGAGCCGCGCCTGCTCGGCCGTTCGCTGCGGATTGCGGCGAGAATGGCGGCAGCGCGCGAATCCTCGAGCACCGCGACGAAATCGCGGCCGAGTTTGCGGCGCCAGTTTGGCACCGAATCGCCCGTCCCCGGCAGATTGACCTGACGCTCCTCGCCGGCAAGGTCCTCCATTTGCACGAGCAGCAACCGGCACGGCGTGCGGGCAAGGAAGCCATGCGCCGCGACCGAAAGCGAGTCGCCGTCATCGCAGGCGAAACCGGCGCTCTGGAGCACGCGGGCGAGCGCGGCGCGCTCGCGCTCGCGTTCGGCGAAAGCCTGCTCGCGCGATGGCTCGTCCGGCCAGAGGCCGTGCTCGCTTCGCAGTTGCAGATCGCTCCCCGACCAGTAGCCGAGCAGCGGCGGCAGGTCGTGGGTCGCGACCGCGACCAGCGCATCGCGCGGATATTCCTCGGGCGCGAGAAACCGCTCGCCGTCGCGCGCGAAGATAAGCAGACGGTAGGACAGGATGCTCCGCGCCGCGAGCAATCCCTGAAAATCCGGCGGAATGGTGCCGAGATCCTCTCCGACAATAAGGCAACGCCGGGCGACGCTCTCGAGCGCCAGGGCATCGCACAGCGCCTCGACCGGAAGCCTCAGATACGTGCCTTCGCGCGGCGAGTGTCCGGCCGGCACGAGGAACAGCCGGCAAAATCCGAGGATGTGATCGATGCGCAGCACCGCGGCGTGGCGCATGACGGCGCCAAGGACGCGGCGCAGGGCGGCATAACCGGTGCGCGCAAGCGTGTAGGGATCGTAGACGGCGAGACCCCAATCCTGGCCCTCGCGGCTGAGATTGTCGGGCGGTGCGCCGATGTGGAATCCAGGGATCATGGTGCGGCGGTCGGCCCAGCCCTCTGCGCTTTCGGGTGGGGCGCCGATCGCAAGATCGAGATAAAGCCCGAGACGCATCCCAGCCTTGCGCGCTGTGGCGGCGCACGCCTCGAGTTGCGCGTCCGCCTCCCATTGCAGAAAGGCGTGATAGCGGATCTCCGCCGAATGGCTCCCAGCGAAGTCTTGAACGGCGTCGCCATTCGGGTCGTGAAAGGCTGCGGGCCAGGCCATCCAGTTGGGACCGAAATGCTCGGAGCAGGAGAGCGCCTGGAACACCGCGAAGCGCCGCAGCGACTCGCCGCGCTCGGCGACGAAGCGGTCGAAGGAGGCGATGAGCGCATGACGGGGCGCGCGGGCGCGCAAGGCTTCGAAAGCGGAAAACATCTCGCGAAAGATCGAGTCCTTGCAACGCGCGACCTCGATATAGGCCACCAGCTCGGTCTCGCGCAGCGCGGCGAGATTGTTCTGAAACCGCGCCGCCGCGATGCTGCGCCGCGCCGCGGCGGCGATCGCGAAGGATTGCATCGCCAGCGGATCGATATAGAGAACATTGAGGAACTCCCGGCTTGACGGCGCGTAGGGGCTGATCCGGGACGGATCGCCTGCATAGAGCGCATGCAGCGGATTGAGGCCGACGAAATCGGCTCCCAACAGCGCCGCCCGCACGACGAGATTGCGAAGATCCGTGAAGTCGCCGATGCCCCAATTGCGCGGCGAGCGCAGCGCATAGAGCTGAACGCTGATGCCCCACAGTCTTTCGCCGGCTGTGAGCGCCTCCGGCACGAAGCAGCGGATCGCGGTGCCACCCTGCGCCGAGGCCTCGAGCACGGCGCCGAGACGCGAGACGGTGTCTTGCGGCGCGGTGCGCAGCTCGCCCCAATTGTCGCGATATTCGGGTTCGATACGGATCGGTTCGGGCATCACGGCGTGTCGCCATCCGCGAGCGTCCACCGCACCGCCCATGGCGCGAGCGGCCCTTCGCTCGGGCAGCACTCCCACAGCAACCGGCCCTCTGCTGCAAGCGGCGCCGCAACCGCGGCGTCGGAGAGATTGGCGCAGAGCGCGAGACGGCTGCCATCGGCGAGGCGCCAATGAGCGCCGAGCCACCGGCCCCTCGTTTCGTAGCCGGCGGAGGCGTCGCGCAGCCCCGCCAGCCGCGGAACGATCTCGCGGTGACGCAGCGCGAGAAGATCGGCGTAGAGCTCAGCGAAATCAGGGTCGGGAGCGGCGAGGCTGCGGTCGATGCGGCTGCGCTCGAAAGTTTCGAGCGCCAGCGGATCGGGAATCGCTTCGCGCGCTTCCTCGGATGCGAAGGCGGGGAAATGGGCGAACTCGCGCCAGCGGCCTTGCCGGACGGCGTCGCCAAGCGGGCCGCGAAAGTCGCAGAAGAAGAGGAAGGGCTCGCCCGCGCCGAGCTCCTCGCCCATGAAGAGAAGAGGCGGCGAAGGCGCGAGAAGAAGGATCGCGATGGCGGCGCGGAGCGCTTCGCGCGAGGTGAGCGCGATCAGCCGCTCGCCGAAGGCGCGGTTGCCGATCTGATCGTGGTTCTGGATGAAATTGACGAAGGCAAGCGGCGGCAGGTGACCGCTGGGCTCGCCGCGCGCTGCGCCGCGAAACGGCGACAACTCTCCCTGATAGACGAAGCCCTGCGTCAAGGCGCGCCCGAGGCTGGCAATGGGATCGGCGGCATAGTCGCCGTAATAGCCGTCGGACTCGCCGGTGAGGGCGACATGCATCGCGTGGTGGAAGTCGTCGTTCCACTGCGCATCGTAGGAAAGCGGCGCTCCGCTAGCGCCGCGCTCGAGATAACGGGCCTCGTTCTTGTCGTTCTCGAGGATCAGGTGGATGTTCGGGCTGCCGACCGTTCGCCGCACTTCCTCCGCCAGCTCGGCGAGAAAATGCGGCGTGCTTTCGTCCTCGATCGCGTGCACGGCGTCGAAGCGCAGGCCGTCGGCGTGGTATTCCTCGAGCCAATAGAGCGCGTTGTGGATGAAGAACCGCCGCGCGATTCCGCCGAAATTGATCGCTTGGCCCCAAGCGGTCGTGCCTTGCGAAAAGAATTGCGG
>Ga0070681_10001275_pt1 | contig 21968 bp, 15 predicted proteins | sample KBSC83BmetaG_FD_65650 | JGI IMG/M metagenome (GOLD analysis project Ga0070681, IMG submission 65650) | Corn rhizosphere microbial communities from Kellogg Biological Station, Michigan, USA - KBS C8-3B metaG | ecosystem: Host-associated > Plants > Roots > Rhizosphere | place: USA: Michigan... | reverse complement strand
CGCCCTGCCCTAAGTCATTGATTCTATTGGTGGAGCAGAGGGGGGTCGAACCCCTGACCTCCGCATTGCGAACGCGGCGCTCTGCCAAACTGAGCTACTGCCCCACGTGAGTTGCATGATAGAAGTCGAGTTGAGGGACAGTCAAGTTGGAGTTGGGGAAATGTAAGGGTTGGACGGGGTGCTGCAGATCATTTTTCATTCGCCATTGGTCATTTTCCATTTCTCATTTTTCATTTTTCGCGTTTACACGTTTGAGCATCGGCGGCGTCAAATAAATGGCGGAGATGGGAAATGAGAAATGAAAATGGGAAATGGAAAATTATGGAGGCGAAAATGGACGGGTAGGGATGACAAAGCGCCGCCGGGCCGGCGCACTCCAAAGGCTATTTCTTAGTTAGTTGAGAGCCGAGGGCGTAGCGGGCGGTGCCGGGACCGACAAGACGGCGAGACCAGTCGTTAGCACTGGTGGACTTCTCGCCGTTGCCGTCGTGACGGTCGGAACGGTCACCAAATAGATGTTGCAGGGCGATGGGAATTGCTCCAAACAGCCCGGGGCGCTGAACGCTTGATGGTCTGATTACAATATTGATTGGCGGAATAATGTAAGTGCTCTTCACCCGCTCACGAACTATTGGTTCCACTATGGGCCAGGCGCCGGCAATCTCTCCTCCCAAGACAATTACCTGGGGACTCAAACCGTGAGCCAGACTCACAATCCCCTCGCCAAGGTACCTCGCCGTGGTTTCAATTACTTCTAACGCCGCTTTATCACCTTGCTTAGCGAGCGCGATGATCTGCGTCACGGTGCGAAGCTTCGTCTTGACGTCTTTCCGCTCGTTGTACCTGTCCACCGTAGCCCGATCAGAAGCGAATGTTTCCCAGCAGCCGCGTCGGCCGCAGGAGCACATCGGTCCCTTCGGATCGAGAGTCATATGACCGAATCCGCCGAGACCAATGCTGGTGCCGACGTGCAACTCGCCATTAATAATCAATCCAGTACCAAGTCCCTCGACAACGAGCACAAACAGAAGAGTACGAGTGCTTAGCTCGTCGAGTGGTCCATACCACAACTCGGCAAAGGCAGAGGCATTCGCGTCGTTCTCAACAAACACAGGCAACATCAGCTCTGCTTCGAGCAAAGCCCGAACGGGTACCGACTGCCAGCCAAGGTTTGGAGAGATGATTAACGAACCATCAGCCCGATCGACCAGTCCGGGAACGCTGACTCCGACCGCTTCGAATCGCGCCCGGGGATACTGCGAATCGATCAAATTCTTGATGTCACGGGCGAGTGAAACTAAAAAAGTTTCGGGTGACCCTTCAGTGACCACCGCTCGTTGCATCATGATTCGGCCGTTGAAATCACTCACCGCGTAAAGTGTTTCACTGACGCCCACATCAATAGCCAACACGTAAGCGCTTTCCGCATTTACGTAAAGATATTTAGGTGGGCGTCCACCGGTTGAGGGACCTTCAACTCCCTCATAGACCAGCTTTTCTTTGATTAAACGGTTGACGATTGCCGAAACGGTTCCTGGCCTAAGCCCGGTGGCCTTCGCAATATCAGCGCGCGAAATTGGTTGGCGTTCGCGAATGAGGTGAAGAAACATCGTTTGATTGATGTCACGTACCTCTCGAACTCCGATCATTTTCAGATGTTGCGCGCGCGGTTGCTTCATTCTTTCCTGAGAGTTGTTAATGGATCCGTCTGGCTGGCAGGGTCTCTAGTTGAATTTAACACAGCATGATCCTGACGACACTATTGATATGTGTTTTTCTTAACCTTCGATTAAGGTCAGCGCCGCGGCACCAACTACACCGGATGAATCCTGTACCTCGGAAGGCACAATCGGCACTATGCGGCCCAGAAACCGTTTTGTTCGCCAGGCGACTTCGCTTCGAATTGGTTCAAGTAATGAATCACCGGCTTCAACGATTTGGCCGCCCAGTATTACTAATTCGGGATCAAAAACGTGGAGCAGACCTGCGATAGCCGCGGCGAGTGTTGATGTTGCCTCGTCGCGAATTAGCAAAGCCACCTTGTCGCCTCCAGCCGCTGCCTGAAAAACTGCGTGGCAAGTTAGTTGGCCAAGATTATCCTTGAACCTCTCGGTCAGTAACGACTCTGTGCCCCGGTAAACTGCGTTCAGTGCTTCGGCTTCTATCGCGCGAGCTGAGAAAACAGTCTCCAAACATCCTCTATTGCCACAATCGCAAAAACGTCCATTAGGAGCGACGGTAAGATGGCCCAACAGACCGGCGCCGCCTTTCTCGCCTCTTACTATTTTGCCGTCAACCAGCAAAGCTCCACCGACACCGGTTCCCAGAGTCAACATGACGACATTTCTTTTTCCCTTTGCGGCGCCCCAAATAACTTCTCCAGCCAGTGCGACCCGAGCGTCGTTGTCGGCGTGAACAGGCACAGGCCGTTTGAACAGCGAGTTCAATAAACGTGGGAAATTAAGCCCCTCGAGAAAGCTGAAGGTACCCGGTTGTCTCAGGACAGTCGACGAATGAGTGTCAATTACACCCTTGCAGCCTACGCCAACCGCGACTGGCCCATCGGTCCCCTCGATCAACTGGTTCACCAGTGAGGTTAAAGTGGCTGAAAACTCCTTGAGCGTAGTCGGAGTCTCTTTGATTCTCCGGTCGAGTATTGTGCCATCGTGATCCACCCTGGCCAGCTTGAGGCGTGTGCCGCCGATGTCGATGCCTAAGATGTACATGAATTAATTACCGTCCACCGCAGCGTTTCTCACAAAAGCTTTTATGGTCGCGTACGGTTTGTCCGGTCGACGTGTGGGCCGGATTGTATATGGCCCAACTGATGCCGGTACGATGAAAGTTTCGGCATAGTGAACCACAAAGGGAGGAAAGCGGTTTTCAGGACTTTCGACCATCACCTCTTCGCCTTCCACAAGATTGAGCACGTTCAAAGTACCCTTAGTGTCGTGTGAAACCACGCCGGTGAACCAATGTCTGCGGGTCTCAAGAAAGTTTGAATGATGTACGCCTGTTCGTTCCTCGCGCCATCCATCGCCCTCGGCGACAAACTCATTCTTATTGAATAGTTGTTCGCGAACCCAGTCGGTCGTTCGGTTCCATTGAATGTTTGCCAGTCCGTGGTCCAGGTGAATCGGACGTGGTTTGCCATCGAGACCCATCCTTCCCCAATCCCACAGCTTGAATGTGAATATATAGGGAGTCGCGCTGATCTCGAGGACTACGTTGTTGCTCCCGGAGCAATGGACTGTTCCCCCGGGGACTGAAAAGTGATCGTGTTTGTGACTGGGCCAAAGATTGACAAACTTTTCGGCTTCAAAAGGCGCTTCACCTGATTGTGCCTTTTTTAACGCCGTCGCCATCTCGGCAGGATCCACGCCATCTTTGATACCCAGGTAGACAACGGAATCGCCGCTTTGGTCCAGGATGTAGTAACTCTCATCCTGAGTGTACGGAATGTTGAAGTGCTCTGAAATGTAACTACGAAGCGGGTGAACCTGAAGGGAAAGATTTCCGCCTTCCACCGTATCGAGAAAGTCGAAGCGGATGGGAAACTCGGCCCCAAACTCCTCGAAGATGGCGGTTCCTAATACTTCCTCGGGATAAGTCAGGATTAGATCGAGCGCCGGGATCTCTACAGTCCGGTCGTCAAAGCCAAACAACAGACTGTTCTCTTCCGGCACACAGTCGAAACACCACGCGTAGTTCACCTTTTCTGGCGGTAGGTTAAAAGTACGCTTCATCCATTGACCGCCCCATGGTCCAGGGTCAAAGAAGGGAACCACCCGAAATGGTCTTCTCGCAATTTCACTCAGCCCACGTCTGTACACATCGCCTGAAATCATTCGTGGTACGTTTCGATCGTTTAGATCAAGCAGATAGTCGATCTTTGAAAAGATCTTCACTTTAAGACGATCGGCGCTACGCCAGTCGACAAAGAATGCTCGTTTGTACTTCTTCCCTGGTGAGTCGGTGAAATTCTTTGCTCCCAGGTTTCCAATCACGTTCTGCCGTTGCAGCTGTTGAATGTTCCACCGGCTTATCTCGGCAAAAACCAGTAGATCAATTTTGCTTGAGAGAAGGGAAGCTCCCGGGCCGACCAAAAGTACAAGACCACTAGAGGCGCTGAGGCGCTCGCGTGCCGCCGATAATCTCTCGGCATCAAAAAAGTTTTCGATCTCGATCGGATTCAAGCGCCCGAACACAGGATCGTCGCCCAGATACGGTAGGAGCATTTCGTTAAGCTCAAACTCGGGACGAAACAATTGTTCGCTCTCAATGACGAGCGTTGGTCCAACCGCACTCTTTACCCGTTCAGTCAGCTCAGCAACGGGCACTCCGGGATAACACTCAACACAAAGGATGAATGGTCCACTGTCAACGTCACGCTGAATAGTTTCGAGAATCTCTTCCCAGCCCTGGTGACATTGGACACTCGAATCGATTTGAGTGCGCGGATGTAGATCGTAGTTCGCGTAACCTGGTGACACGGGATTCACTTTCTCGATTAAGGACAGCTTCAGGGTTTTTGACACCACGAAGATTGGTATGTTACACAACGCCAGTTACTTTGTCACCGGTCAAGATAAAGAACACTGCAACAGGTGCTGACGCCGGGTCTTTCTGGGAATGCGAAGAATCACTAGTAAAATGGCCAGTAATTGGCTTGAACGTGAAGTTCCATATTCGATCCTGCTTCCGGCTGGGTACGAATCCTCGGATCTTAAATACCCGATCTTGTATTTGTTGCACGGTTTGTTTGGTAGCCACGAGAATTGGCTCGAGTTAACTAATATCGAAGAACTCTCTAAAACTCTGGGCCTGATTATTGTAATGCCGGATGGTAGCGATGGTTGGTACTGCGACAGCGAAGTCGTCTCCTCAAACAGATACGAAACTTTTTTTGTAGACGAATTCCTACCCTCAATTGAACGAGGATTTCGCGCGATACAGGCGAGAGAAGCTCGAGCAATAGCCGGCCTCTCTATGGGAGGTTATGGCGCCTTCAAATTTTCTCTTCGGCGACCAGATCTCTTCACGTTTGCCGCATCCTTCAGCGGCGCGTTTGACGCACCTGAACGATCCGATGATGCTCCTGGCTTCGACTGGAATACGCTAAAACCGTCGATTTTACAGGCATTTGGCGATTCTGAAAGCGAGACCCGAGCGCGCAATGATCTTTTCCTGCTAATCGAATCGATAAAAACAGACGAGGTTAGATCTCTTCCCTATTTCTATTTTAATTGTGGCTTAAATGACGGATTCATAGAGGCAAACATTCGTTTGCATGAGGCTTTTGATCTAGCTGGAGTCGATCATCAGTTTGACCAGATAGAAGGAGGTCATGATTGGGATTACTGGGGCAGTCAACTTCCCAGGTTATTAAGAATGACATCCGAGTTACTGGTTCGCTCCAAATAGTTTTTATCTCGTCGCGTAGTTTTGTTTGTGGCTTTTAGAAAGTGGATTCGAAGGAATTTCCTCGGGCTGCAAACATTGCTTAATCACAAAAAGTAGTTGACGCGCTAGGTTGGCTGTGTTAGTTATGACTTATTCAACAGCGAAGATAAAGCGGTCCGCGCAACGTCCGTAAGCTGTAAATCAAACTTAAGTTTTGTTAGTAAAGGCTTTAACTAAGAACGTCTCTCCCTGACTTCAGATATTAGTTCGCGGTTGGAACAAACCCGTTTAATAGGATGAACCTTTCTCGGATAGATCAACTAATTGTGGTCCTCTACCTCGCGGCCATCATGGGGATTGGTATCGCCATGAAGCGGAAGGCCGCCCGAGGAATGTCCTCCTATTTTCTTGGTGGGCGGCAGTTGCCATGGTGGGCTCTCGCCATGTCTGGTTCGTCTTCGTACTTCGATATCACCGGCACAATGTGGATCGTCTCAACCTTTATTGCCTTAGGGCTCAAAGGTATGTGGGTCCACTGGCTCTGGGGCTTTCCGATCACCGCGTTTTATCTCGCCTACATGGGTAAGTGGATTCGCCGCTCGAACGTCATGACCGGCGCCGAGTGGATGAAGACACGTTTTTCGAGCGGTAAGGCTGGAGACCTCGCGCGCCTTTCATACACATTATTTGCAATTCTCACGATTACCGCGCTGTTGGGGTATAGCGCGATCGGAATGGGCAAGTTCGGAGCGATCTTTCTACCCTTCTCGCCGACAGTTTGCGCCGTGCTCATCCTGGGAATCACCGGAATCTACGTGGTAGCGGGCGGTCTACACGGCATTGTTCGAGTCGAGATAGCTCAGACCATTGTGTTGAGTACTGGCGCGATAGTCTTCGCAATTGTTGGTTACCGCCATTTCAACTCGGCGCATTTCGCCACATTGGTCCCATCGTCATGGATGGACATCCTTCCTTCGGTGCGACCCGCTGATTTACAGGGCGTCGTTTCCGGGGGCACCGACTATTCATTGTTTGGCGCGCTGGTCGCTGTCTGGGTTTTGAAGGGATTTCTTTTGTGTCTGAGTGGTCCAGAGCAGCTGTACGACTTTCAGCGATTCCTGGCAGCTCGCGACGAACGCGATGCCTCGAAGTTAGGTGCGCTGTGGGGAGTCATTCACACTGTGCGCTGGTGTTTTGCGATGGCCATCGCGGCAATGGCGATATCGGGAATCGGAAACGCTGTTCTTGATGCGAGGCTCAAAGCCGATCCGGAGACAGCGTTGCCTTTGATCATTGGCACCATGCTGCCAGTCGGACTGGTTGGGTTTATGTTGGCGGCTCTGTTGTCGGGATTTCTCGCAACCTTCAGTTCTACAGTCAATGGAGGCGCCGCCTATCTCGTCAAAGACGTCTATCAAAAGTACATCAATCCGCAAGCCAGCCCGAAAACGCTGGTCCGTGCCAGTTATGTTTCGTCGGTGCTTTTAATTGTTGCAGGTCTCGTTATCTCTGTCTTTGGAACTTCCATCAACACTGCATTCCTCTGGATCTTTGGAACTCTGGCAGCCGGCATTCTTCCTCCCAACGTGCTTCGTTGGTATTGGTGGAGACTCAATGGCTACGGTTATGCGGCCGGAGTATTCAGTGGCATGTGCCTTTCGTTGGGCCAGGTGGTCCTTGATACAGCATATCTGAGCCAGCCGCTTCCGCTTTACATTGGATTTCCAGTCATCGCACTGGCTTCGACCATCATTACGATTGTTGTTGCCCTGATAACCAGGCCAACTGATCTGCAGACACTCAAGAATTTTTATCGCAACGTGCAGCCGGCTGGTGCATGGGGACCGGCGCGCGAAGCTCTCTTAGCTGAAGAGCCGGGATTCAAAAAGCAATCACCGTTCTCGCGCGATGCCTTCAATACAGTGGTGGCAATGATCGGTATCACGGCTCTGTATGTGTCGATGCTTTACCTGGTCCTGCATCGACATGCGGTGGCTTTTGCCCTGCTTTCTACTACGGCCCTATCGGCAATCATTCTCTACTTTACCTGGTACCAGCATCTCCCCGCGCCCGGTGCGTCGTCTGAAGAATTCGATCCTGATCGTGCAGATGTCAGTTTCAATTCTGCTGAAAGTGTAAGTGGTCGGAGGATCGCGTGAAGTTTGAGGGGAAGAGTGTTGTTGTAACTGGAGGCGCTCAGGGTATTGGAGCGGCAACCGCTGTGCTACTCGCGGAACGAGGTGCAGCAGTCGCCATCCTCGACTGGGACGAAGTAAATGGAATCAAGACGGTCAGGCAAATCGAAGAGTCGGGCGGCAAAGCTGACTTTTCAAGGGTTAACGTTGCGGATTTCGATAGCGTCGAACGGGCGGTCGCACGCGTAGTCGAAATCTGCGGGAGCGTTAACTCGCTGGTCGTAAGTGCCGGGATACAACGTTACGGGACGGCGCTTACGACCAGCACCGAACAGTGGAATGAAGTGATGGGCGTGAATCTCCAGGGAGCGTGGAATGCGGCGCGAGCGGTAATCCCATTTCTGCAAAAAGCCGGTGGCGGAACAATTGTGAATGTTTCGTCGGTTCAAGCGCTCGCTACACAACCAAATGTGCTTGCATACACTGTCAGCAAACATGCGCTTATTGGTCTTACTCGATCAATTGCGATCGACTTCGCAGCTCAGAACATCCGCGTGAATGCGGTTTGTCCAGGCAGTGTTGATACGCCGATGCTGCGTTGGGCGGCCTCGCTCGATCAAAATCCCGATTCAGTTTTAGAAGCCTGTAATCAGATGCATCCCCTGGGCCGCATCGCGAAGCCTCGGGAGATTGCTGAAGTAATTGCGTTTCTGGCCCACGAGAGTTCGTCATTTGTCACCGGCGCAGTTTGGACCGTAGACGGTGGTTTGATGGCCCAGCTGGGTGGGGCGCCAAAAGCAGCGTAGTTAAAGAGTATCGGAGTAATAATGAACAATCGTGCACAGGTTGAAACCGAACCAAAGACGGCAGTTTATACGCCACCTCCTTTTCTCGATGAAGCAATCGCCGCGGTGCCGATGGTGTCGTCTGCGCGAAAGCCGGCGCGAATCGGCTACTTAACAAATTACAGCTTTCATATTTGGTATCAGATTGTTATCGAAATTCTGAAGCGCAGGGGCGCTCAATATGGAGCGGAACTGCTGGTCCAGGATGCCGGCAAGAGTGTTGAGAATCAAATTAATCAAGCGCGCGAGATGTTACCTAAGGTTGACGCTTTATTGTTGACTCCCGCCGCTACATCCGGACTGGAACCTGTTTTGGAAATGGCGGCGGCTGCAGGTAAGCCCGTTATCGTCGAAGCAAATCCCGTTGCCGGTGCGTCGACGCTCGTTGCGATTTGCGATTACGACGCAGGGTATGACCTGGGTGTCTGGGTTGGTAAAAACGCCAAAGGCGCGAACGGTGCATTGCGGATTCTAGATGTCGGACTGCCATGGTTACGTCCTTGCTTATTGCGCAGCGAAGGCTTTGCCGATGGAGTGAGATCGGTCCAATCAGACGCGGTTGTCGTAGCGAGCATAAATGGTGAGGCCGTCCCGGAAGTCGCGCATCGAGTTGCGCTCGAGAAGTTGCGTGAGACCGGTGACGTCGACGTCATCTTTGCGATGGACGACGAGACGGGTCAAGGCGCTTATGAAGGTTACGTCGAGGCCGGCTTCAATCCTGAGCAGGTTGTCATCGCAGGATTCGGGCTGGCTGGCGACCACGAAAAAGATTGGTTGATGCGTCGCGAAGCATTGAAAGTCAGCGCAGCGATGTTTCCTGAATACGTTGCCCTTCGGTGCATGGACAATCTGGTCAAGACTTACGACGGTCAGAAAACACCACTACGAGATGTCATTCCCACAGTTGCAGCTACTCCCGAGCTGCTTGAAAAACTTTATCCCAAAAAAGGAAATGCCTGGACTCCTGATTTCGCTGCCATAAGCGCTCTTTCCGGTAAGAGCGACTGTACGCGAGTTTAGGAAGAAACTTTGGAGGCGTGAGATGAAAAAACAGTTGTGCAGCATTATTAAACAAGTAAGTGTCCTAATCGTCGCCGTGTCCGCTTTAGCAGTTGGTGCGCTCGCGCAGTCGAACACCGGTTCGATCGTGGGTGTCGTACAGGACGTAAATGGAAGCGCGATTCCTGGGGCCACCGTAACCGTGACCAATGTTGGTACAAATGACACCAAGACGGTTCAGGCAAATGGGGAAGGCTACTACGAGGCGCTTTCACTGCCTACTGGAGTTTATCGCATTGTCGGCACGGCATCTGGTTTTGCAGATGCTACTTTGAGTGATGTCCGACTCGCGGTTGGCGACAGGCTACGCATGGATCTTCAGATGGGAGTTGGCGCGGTCAGTGCAAACGTCATGGTCGCGGCGCAGACTAACGTCGAAACCGAAACATCCACACTGGGAGATACGATCACATCTGCTCGAGTTGCAAATGTTCCGGTGAACGGTCGCGATTTCACCGGGTTGCTTTCAACGGTTCCCGGGTCGGTCCAAACAACGAACCAGTTTCAGACCAGTATTAACGGTATTCCTTCGACGTTCGGTGGCAGTAGTGTTCTGGTCGATGGCATTGATGCAGGTCGTGTCGATTTAAATGGAACATCAAATGTGCTCGGCCGCATTGAATCGCGCGTCAATCGTGTCAGCATGGACAGTGTCCAGGAGGTGCAGGTACTCGAGCAGAATTATTCCTCGCAATACGGACAGGCCATCGGCACGGTGATCAATCCGATCACAAAATCCGGTACTAACAACTTTCATGGAAGCGTTTTTGATTACTTTCGCAATGAAGCGCTCGACGCGAATGACTTTTTCAATAACGAATCTGGCTTTCCTCGAAATAAGTTTCGCTTGAACCAGTTCGGCGGCAACGTCAGTGGTCCAATTGTCAAAGACAAGCTCTTTTTCTTCGGAAACTATGAAGGAGTCAGACAAACTCGCGGCAGTCTCTTTAGAGGCTTTACTCCGACTGCATCATTCAGAACAGAGTTTGTGCCGTCTTTGAATGCGGCCCTGGCGACGCTTCCACTGCCAAATACCAACAATTTCCTCAACGTCGATGCGGATCCGGCGTTTGAGTACGGTGAGTTTCGAGTATTGAAGAATGGTAAGTTGCGAGAAGACACAGGCTCGGTCAAGCTCGACTATCAGTACAACGATCGTAGTCAATTCTCGTTTCGCTACAACCTGAATGACTCGAATACCACGACTCCTTACGGTGTAGCCACCGATCAGACAGCTGAAGGATCGCTGCGAGTTCAACTCCTAAAGCTCTCGCACAACTACACCTTATCGAGTGCCTCGGTAAACGAGTTTGCTTTTGGTATCAATCGGAACGTGACTAATCCGGGTGCTGGTCCATCCGACTTACCAATCTTCAATTTTCTCTTTGCTGATTCGTCAATTGCTGGACCCGGTCCGGCACAGTTCAATCAATTCCGGACCAACAATGTCTATCAATTTCTCGATACCTTCAGCACCTTAAAAGGTAATCATTCGCTCAAGCTCGGAACCGACATAAGGTTGAATCGTCGGGACGCTGAATCCGTAACTCAGTTCACATTGTTCTTTTTTAGTGGTGCGGATTTCGCGAACGCGGCGGCGCTTCTCGGGCAGAGCTCCGGCAATCCAAAACTTAGCTACGCCAATGAGAACTATTCATTCTTTGTGCAGGACGACTGGAAAGCTCATCCGCGTCTGACATTGAATCTTGGATTGCGCTACGACATCAGCAGTGTAAGTCGTGAAGCCGAAGGACGTTTGCAAAACTTCATCCTGGCCACCAAGAGCTTCACGCCGCTGGGGCAGAAAGTCTACAACACCGATAAGAATAATTTTGGACCGCGATTTGGATTTGCGTGGGACATCTTCGGCACGCAGAAGACTGTGCTTCGCGGCGGTTATGGAATCTTCTATGACCGCGACCTGCCGGCCAGCTTCGGCTCGCCGCAGATCAACACATTTCCATCAGTCCAGATCTTCTTCCCGTCGTTTCCGATCAACCCGGCAGAGTTCAATGCAGTTGGATTGGATGGACGCCAGGTATTGATGATCAATCCCGATCTGCCGACCACTTATGCGCAGCACTGGTCATTGAATGTGCAGCAAGATGTTCGCTTCGGTATTCTCCAAGTAGGTTACGTCGGCAACCATGTGCTCGACATTCTTACGAATGGTGTAGTTACTCCCCGAAACATCAATCCAAATCTAGACGCCTTTGGTACTAAACCGATTCCGGGCGTGGGTAATATTCTGGACATCGGAACGTATCCGCAGTCCAACTACAATGCGTTGCAAGCAACGTTTAAGAGGAATCTGACAAAAGGTCTGCGCATCAACGCAAATTACACGTGGTCACATGAAATTGATAATGTGATCGGATTCTTCAAGGATTATCAAAACTACCAGGATCTAAATGCTGACCGCGCCAGTGGCGATGCAGATATCCGTCATAACTTTACTTTCGATGCCGGTTACGACGTTCCGTCATTGCGCGAGTTTTTTGGCGATGGAACACCCCGCTGGATTGCTGATGGGTGGCAGCTGAATACCCTGACTCAGTGGCGCAGCGGATTTCCCGTCAACGTAACTGTTACGGGAGGTATCTTCGGCGGAGCATTGCGACCTAACTTGATCGAAGGTGTGCCACTTCGTCCGGCCAACTACGACTTGCCGAAGAATCAATTCAACCTGGCAGCCTTTGCGTTGCCGGCTCCCGGAACGTTTGGAAACCTTGGCCGTAATGCTCTGCGTGGTCCAGGTTTTGCTCAAGTTGATTTTTCGGTATCCAAAGACACGAAGATAACGGAGACTCAGAGCTTCCAGATCCGCTTCGAGTTCTTCAATCTGTTCAATCACGCTAACTTTGCCGATCCGTCCGGCGGCATCAACGCCGATTCTTTTGGTGGCAGTTTGAATCGGACCGCTTTGTTCGGCCAGAGCATCTCTACCGTGGGCAATCAACTTGGTGGTCTACTTGGTGCGGGTGGACCGCGTCAGATACAGATCTCTGCTAGATACAATTTCTGACGACAAGGACGCCAACTGAATGCTTATGGCTGGCAAAAAATTGACAGCACAAAGCGGCAGCTACCGGATTTTCCGGTGGTTGCCGCTTCTTGTTTTGTTACTCGCAACCGCAACCACAGCACAAACACCGCCGAAGGCGCGCTTACCTGAAAGCTCGATCAAGACGGTCTACGTCATTCCCACCAGTCACTACGACTTTGGCTTTGTCGAACCACCGGATCAAGTACGCGAGCGAGCGGCTAGGCATATTGATGAGGTCCTGCGGATGGCGGAGTCTGATCCCGACTTTCGTTGGACCATCGAGAGTGTTTGGCAAGTTAATGAGTGGCTTAAGCGGCAGAAGCCCGCTTCCTCCGTTTTACCCAAGGACAACGCGAAAATCGCCCGGCTAATGTCCCTGATAAAATCGGGACGCATCGCGCTCTCGACGGCCTGGGGCAGTATGCATACTGACTTCATGGGAGCAGAGGAGTTAAATCGACTCTGCTACGACTACACGGTGCTGAAGCGCACCTATGGTGTCGAGTCGCAACTTGCCTTGATGGACGATGTTCCAGGACATCCAACATCAATTCCCTCGGTGCTCGCCAATAGTGGGACCAAATATCTCGTCACAGGTTTGAACCTGTTTCTTAGTTCAGCGACAGACCTTGCCCCCGGTAAGGTTCCGTTTTACTGGCAGTCTCCGGATGGCAGCAAAGTTCTGATCTGGATCAGTCAGGGTAAACGAGGTGGATATGTTGAAGGGATGACCGATTTCTACCTCGATCCTTATTCGCTGGACCCTTATACAAACAAAACGCCGTACGAGATGTTCAATCCGAATGCTGGTCCAAAAACGGACCTGCAGAAGATGGAAGAAGGGATAACCGAACTTCTCAATCGCTACAACGGTGGTGGATACAAGTACGACTCAGTCATGGTGATGTACGCGCATGACTTTGTAGAGCCAACTAACGTAAAGAACCTGGAAAAGGCAGTCGCACTGTGGAATAACAATCATCCGGAGATTCAACTAAAAATCGCGACGCCGCCTGAGTTTTTCCACGTAATCGAGAGTAAATACCAGGCTCAAATTCCCACCTATAAAGGTGAATTCTCGGGTTTATGGTCCGAGGCTAAGACGCAGTCTCCTTTGATCAGCGGGCTCGCTCGCTTTGCTCACGAACAGACTCCCGCGGCGGAGAGTCTGTGGAGCGCGCTGTCGATGACGCGAAGTATTCCCTTTCCGGTGGGAAACATGTCATCGCTTTACGATTGGATGTTCACGTATGACGAACACAGCGGTGCTGGGAATACCGGCTGGATTCAACTGAATGATCGCGGCCTGCTCGAAGAACAAAACCGGCAGTATGTCAGGTACATGAAGGACGCTCGCGCCGAAGTTGAGAACCTGTTTTCTCGTGGACTATCGCTGGCTGCGCAGCCCACCAGGTACGATCAGCCGTTCAAGCAAGCTTCGGCGAATGAGTTTAATTTGCTGGTTTACAATGGTCTCTCATGGTCCAGAACTGATGTGGTCCAGGTTAAGTCGCCACATGATGGCCAAAAGATAGTTGGTATTAGCGACGCCGCTACCAAACAATCACTTGCGTTCGACACGGATGCGAATGGTCAAACCTTCTTTCTTGCCAAAGACGTGCCATCGTTTGGCTACAAAACCTTTACTGTAACTACCGCCACCGGGCAGTCGGCATCAACACTTACTGTGCTCCCGCGCTCAACTGAAGCCATCAATACCAATTACCGGGTGAGGCTGAGACCTGACGGAAATGTCCAGAGTATTTACGACGTTAGGTCAAATCGCGAGATTATTAATGACAAAGGTGAGCTGCCATTCAACGAGCTTTTGAGGGTGGAAGGCGCGAATGCAGCGCGAGTGCCAGTGCCGAACTCGCCGGTGATAACTGTCAGGAAGGGTAAACTTCTCACTGAGATTTCAGTCGAACGCGCGCAAGCGGCTTTCTCTTCGACAGTGGTCAGAATTTACGACGGACTTGAGCGAGCTGAAATTTCGAACTCAATCGATGGGTCGCGGCTACCCTTTCCAGGGGGCAGCGGAAACTGGAGTGACAATTACTACTTCTCGTTTCCGTTCTCTGTGTCGAAGGACAATCTGAAGATCATGCGCGGAGGGCAGAAGTGGTTTGACACTTTGCCTGATGATTACCTGTCCGGCGCTCGAAAAGATTCAGTTACCACCCAACATCTGATCGGGCTTACTGATGGAAATGCGACTGCGATGTTGGCCCACCGGCAGGCTTTTCATTTTGCGTACGCGGGATTTGTCAATACAAAGCTTCTACCCAAAGGTGCACCGCAGGAATTTCCTGCAATGTATACCGGAAAGTTTCCGCTTCCTGAAGCTACTGTTTACTCGCATGCATTTCGCCATACTGAGCAAGCTGACACACATGATCTCGGTGTTGTAAATATGGCGACGGTTGAGCCGGGCCTCGGAGATCGGTATCTATTCGACTATGCGGTCAGGGCTGGCGGAAAATGGGATGCAGTCACGGCATGGCATTTTGGTGCAGAGTTTAACTTGCCTCTTCGTGCTGCTTATGTTGATGTGCCACCCTCGCAGCCGACCCGCAGCTTCTTCGACATCAATCAACCCAACGTTCAGATCGTTTCGATCAAACCCCTGTCTGACACTGTGGTTCACGGGGAAGTTAGTGCAACCCCACTGGATCCTCAGTTGAACAAGCGGTACACGATCCGACTGCAAGAGTTCACCGGTCGCGCAACCGAGGTGCGAATTAATCTGCCAGTCCAAATTAAATCGGCAACACGCATGAATCTGACTGAAGACGTAGAATTAGAAAAGCTAGCAAGCATCTCGCCTTTAACAGTGCGACTGGAACCGTTCGCTACCGCTACAATTCTCATCGAGATTGAACCCGGCAAATAAATACAACATGAGTAAATTCAAACGAAGACAGTTTTTAAAACTGAGTGCGGCAAGTAGTTTGTCGGCGGCGGTTTTATCCAGGACCGACGCGGTATTTGGACTGGGATCGCCCGCCGTCACCCAATCGTCGCGGATGTTGCCTGACATTCCTACGATCGACTCGATGCGCAGCATCGTGATGACGCACAAGTTTGGTGACTTGTTTAATCCGCCAGGTCTGACAAACCAGTGGGGTTGCGCGCAGGCCGCCATGGATGTCGTTGCAGTTCGTAGCATCGCTTTTCCGCCATTCGCGCAGGGTGAGATGAATGTTGCGCCACTTGGTTCTGGCGGTGAGTTGCTCACTGGCATTCTTTTTGTCGATGGTGAGTATTTCGCTTCGACGAAGACACCAATCGAGTTTGTCTGGCAGCCGGATCGGATCGAGCGTCGTTCGGTCTATAACGGACTCGAGCTCAAGAGTGTCACTGTCGTTCCGTTTAAGAGTATGGCTGTTGCTGTAAAGGTCACGGTTTCCAATATGACCAAAGCGCGCCGTAAAACGGAGATTAAGCTCGCAGTGAACGGTGGGGCGGCAAAGTCTGTCACGCCGTGGAATGGGGCAGCGTCGCCTGGTGAATTCGATAATGCGCGAACGGTTGATAACGGCCGAGGCGCGATTCTTTGTAAGGCAGTCCATAGCGATGCCTGGGTTTTGCAAGGCTCATCGCCCAAGGCGGATCGTGTTCTTCCTTCGTGGCTAATCTACAACCTCGATCTTGGACCAGGCGAGTCGAAGTCGATCGTGTTTGTGAATTCACTTGGTGAGAACCAGACGTTCGTCGAGAAGAATTTTGATGCGGTTATCAACAGCTTTGACGCCGTCGCAAGGGCCACCGCTGACGAGTGGAATGCCGAGCTAAAGGCTGCTTTTACCCCGAATAACGATAGATTCTCCGGCTATTTGCCAACTCTTGTAACCTCTGATGAAAGTCTTAAAAGGCTTTATCACACGGCGGTTATGAGCGCAGTCTATTTCAAACGCACCACACCGCATTCGGTCTACGGCACTACTTACGTAACTCTCCTGCCGCGTTACTGGGAAACTGCGACGTTTCTCTGGGACATAAGTTTGAGTGCGATGCTTTTGGCGATGCTGGATCCCGCCGTCCTGCGTCGCATGATGGAGACCTGGATGACGGTGGACATTCACCAGCATTTCGGTACGGAGTTTTTGACTGGTGTTGGTATCGGACCATGGTATTCCGTGAATGACTTTGCGATGTCGCGCATGGCGAGGGAATACCTACGTTGGACCGGCGATAAGGCATGGTTGGATAAGGAAGTAGGCGGAAAGAAAGTGCTCGATCTGTTGGTCTCGTATGCCGAGCACTGGCGCGCTCTCGACACAAACAAGCATGGGCTGGCGGACTACGGTGGGGTAAATAATCTATTAGAGGCCGTTTCGAGCTACGTACATGAAGTAGCAGGTCTGAACGCAGCGAATGTATTTAATCTTCGCTTCGCAGCCGAGCTGCTCGATTACAAGGGACAAAAAGAGAAAGCAGCAGCATTGCGTCAGGAGGCAGTTGAACTTGGTAAACGTGTGAATGAGCTTTATGTGGATGGAAAAGGCGTTTGGCGGTGTCGTTTACCTGACGGCAGCTACAACGAGGTCCATCACTGTTACGACTTTGGCACCACGCTCACCACGATTGGCGATTTGATGACTGAAAAGCAGAAGAAAGAGATGGTCCAGTTTTTCCGTGCGGAACTGCAAACACCAACGTGGATGCGAGCTCTCTCCACGAAAGACCTGGATGTTACGTTCAGCATCAGACCCGATCACCAATGGACCGGCGCATATACGGCATGGCCGGCGCTCGCGCTGAGCGCTCTCTTTTATGCCGGAGAGATTGAGGTTGCGTTCAATTGGATGAAAGGCCTGGCAGCAACCACGATGCAAGGTCCAATTGCTCAAGCGCACTTCACCGAAGTATTCGTCGCTCCTGAATCGAACAAAGCAGCAATCAAGGCTCCATCTGACCAGCCTTATATTAATGACTGGGCGTGCGTGTCCGGGTGTAACTACCTGGAGCCAGTGGTGACCTCGATCTTTGGTATTAACGCGGGCTTGTTTGGTGGAATAACCGCTCGCCCGAGCTTTGGTCCGTTGGAAGGCGGTGCGGAGCTCAGAAACATTTCTTACCAGGGAAAGAAGTACAAGGCATCCAAGCGTGGCGTCGAACCGACGACTTAAGAGGATTCTGATGAATCACGTGAAAATTGTAATCGCAGCTGTTCTTTGTCTCTTAACGTTTGTTATTACCGCGAGTGCTCAAGAGCAAGCGAGTTCGCCATGGGCCACTGATGCGGGAAGTAGATATTGGGTTCAGCCAGATATTGTCTACCAGAGTTCGAGCGGACAGTCGCTGAAGCTGGACGTTTGGTATCAACACGATGTTAAGACTACAAGTCCGACCCTCGTCTATATCCACGGAGGCGGATGGATTTTTGGGACCAAAGAGAGCAGTGTTTTACAGTTTCTACCTTTTCTCGAACGAGGTTGGACCGTTGTCAACGTAGAGTATCGAATGGCGAATACTGCCTTAGCGCCGGCTGCAGTTGAAGATACTCGATGTGCGTTGCGGTGGGTATTTCGTAACGCGCAACAATGGCACTTTGATACAAGCAAGGTAGTGTTGATGGGCCACTCGGCTGGTGGACATCTCTCGCTGATCACGGCGATGTTGCCTGAGGGAACAGGTCTCGACAATCAGTGTTATGGGACTGAGAAGTTAAGCGTCGCGGCGATTATTAACTGGTTTGGGATCACTGATGTCAACGACATAATTAAAGGACCAAATCTTAAGAACTACGGTGCGATGTGGATGGGGAGTCAGTCAAACGCAGAAGAGATTGCGCATCGGGTGTCGCCATTAACCTACGTTCGCGCTGGGCTTTCTCCAATTCTGACGATACATGGCGATAAGGACGACGTTGTTCCTTATAGTCATGCGACGCGACTTCATGAAGCGCTCGATAAAGTGAAAGTTCCGAATCAGTTGTTGACGATCCAGGGTGGCGGTCACGGCGGTTTCACTCAAGAGCAGTTCGTGAAGAGTTACGACACGATCTGGAACTTTTTAAAACAGAACAAAATAATCAATTAGTTGATAATTCTTGAGCGAATTAGATCAGACAGTTTTCACTCCGCGAGGAGTGAAATGTTTATAGCCCTCTGCAAACTAAGCACTCAGCGCCGTTCGGAGGAGCGGGAGGCTTCTGGTTGTGATAGGGCTAGTCTATTTCCCGCTCCTCCGAACGGCGCATTTGTGGAAGATCACGGCGGGCTATAAACATGAAACCCCTCCGGGGTAAAAACCGCTGAATTGTCGAATCTCAAGAATCCAGCAGAGAATGTTGAATGATGTAACTCTGATGTGTTTTCTTGGCGTTTCTAAGAGATCATCCGTTGGTGTGCCTTCAGCGCAGACACAGAGAACCGCAGAGTGACGCGAAGAAGAAAACAGATACCTTGAAGATAACTGATTTAAAAGCGACGACGGTGACCGTGCCACTCGAGGCACCGCTGCGTCATGCGGCCGGAGCGCATTGGGGACGGTTCGTTCGGACCATTGTCGAGGTTGAAACTGACGAAGGCTTAATCGGTCTCGGCGAAATGGGTGGGGGTGGCGAGTCAGCTGAAAATGCTTTCCGCGCTCTGAAACCATATCTAGTTGGACACGATCCGGCGCACCTCGAGGAGTTGCGGTTTCGGATCGCCAACCCCACCGCGTCGCTTTACAACAATCGTACTCAAATTCTTGCAGCGCTCGAGTTTGCCTGTCTCGATCTACTCGGCCAGAAATGGAATGTACCTGTTCATGCGATTCTGGGTGGCAAACTTCGAGATGAAGTACCCTTTGCTTCGTACCTTTTCTTTCGCTATTCGAAAGATGGAAAAGGCGAAGTCCGCACCGTCGATCAACTCGTAAAACACGCCGGAGAGCTTAAAAAGCGATACGGCTTCAAGTCGCACAAGTTAAAGGGTGGTGTGTTCGCGCCGGAATATGAACTCGATTGTTACCGAGCGGTTGCAGAGTCTTTGCCTGGCGACAGTTTTCGATTTGATCCCAATGCTTCATGGTCCACCGAGCAGGCGATTTGGTTTGGTCAGCAGATCGAAGATATTCGCAACGACTACTTCGAAGATCCGGTGTTTGGACTTCACGGCATGCGTCGCACCCGCGAGAAAGTGCGCATGCCTTTAGCGACTAACACCGTAGTGGTTAATTTTGAACAACTGGCGGCCAATGTCCTCGATACAGCGGTTGATGTAATTCTTCTTGATACAACTTTCTGGGGTGGTATCAGACCGTGCGTTAAAGCGGCGAGCATTTGTGAGACTTTTCAGCTTGGCGTCGCAGTACATTCTTCGGGCGAGCTGGGAATACAACTGGCGACGATGCTTCATCTCGGCGCGGTAATTCCAAACCTCAGCTTCGCAGCGGACGCTCATTACCACCATCTGCTGGACGACGTGATCGACGGCGGAAAGTTAATTTACAAAGATGGGAAAATTGCCGTACCGCATGGTCCAGGCCTGGGAGTCAAACTCGATCGTGACAAGCTGGCGGAATTCAGTGAACTCTACAAGCGTTTAGGTAACTACTCATACGATCGCGATCCGCTGCGTCCGGATTGGACTCCTATCGTCCCAAACAGTCGCTGGGCGGATCCAAACGACGACCGTATACCTGAAATCTCCTATTAATAATAATGTCGACGAAGATGACATTTCGGTTTATTGCGTTGCTGACGTGTTTCCTGAGCGTAGGGTTTGTCGCAGCTCAAAATTGCGGCCTCAAGACTCGACCCGGTGTGATTGATAAACAATTTGAGGCGATCTTCTCTCAGAATGGACCAGGTAGCGGACTACAACCGGCGAATCGTCCAGCGTGGACCGGAGCCGACAGCACATATTCAGTAGTTCTACCGAACGGCAATTCGGCGTTCTTTTTTTCCGACGGATACATTGCAGAGTCGCCGCCAGTGCAAGGAGATGGCAAAGTTATTGTTGGCCCAAATGGCATACGAATGCGGGAGGCAAACTGTTTGCCACCGCTTTGTAGTCCAGCCACTTCGCTATTCAGATCGCGAAACAGCGTGGTGGTCCTAAGCAAAGGATTGAACCGAATGACGGCTTTCACAGGCCCACCGGATAAGGCAGGGTATTCGACGTCGTTATTTACGCCTGAGAAAGCTGCAGAGACAAAGCGTTACTTTTGGATGGGCGACTCGGTGGTCCTCAAGACGGGTAACCCACGTGTTGATAAGCTCTGGGTTTTCCTGCTTGAGTTCGATTCGGCTCTTGCCTATTACGGTACTTCCATCGCGCAGTTATCGCTGCCTGATTTCAAAATCGAATCTGTCCAAAAATTGCGCGGCACGGAACAGTCAACTGTAGCCTGGGGCTCGGCGTCAATGCTCGAAGATAGTAATGATGGCCCATTACTTTACATCTATGGCATTCAAAATAAGCAGACGATAAATGGAAAAGTTCCTTATCTTGCTCGAGTCAATCCGGGCGCAGGCGTAGATAGTGTGGCGGACGCATCGACATGGAAAGTCTGGAACGGAAGCGACTGGGTTGCAGGACTGAACAACGGAGTGCAACTTCTGGGAGACAAGAAAGATCCCATGAACGCCGGCGATCAGATCAGCGACGAAATCAGTGTCAGGAAGGTCCGCACAACTAAAGGTAGCGTCTATGTCCTGGTCGGAATGGACACCACGATTCCGTTCGGCAAGTGGAAAGACATCACGCTCTACTCTGCGTGCCGCCCGCAAGGACCGTTTTCGGCAAAACAGGTGGTTTATTCAACTCCTGAAACTGAATCACGTATTTTGCCAGGCATGACCGGTGAGCAGCGATTGGCTGGTCCACTGGTCGTCTACAATCCACACTTGCATCCGCAATTTAATAATCGTGATGGTCTCCTGATTTCGTACGATACGAACACAACCAAAAATGAGGACTTGATGTACGCGGACAGTTACCGCCCGAGATTTATTCGCGTACCCATCGAAGGGTTGCGATAGTAATTGATAAACCGCAGGCACAGATGTCTACACAAAAGGGTTGAAAAGCAAAGGTTCACCGGGTCGCTTAGGCGCGACTTTGTCTTGCAATACCGAGTGATAGAAACAGATTTGAACTCTTAGCAACGCTCTTGAGTCACCGTGCGAAAACTCAAACTCTCATTCTCCCCAAGCTTTAGCCTGGGGATAACGGATCCGGTCTGAATCTCGCGGAAACCGTCTTAATGGTTTGCGAAATTGCATCAAGACTCAGGATTTTGCGAGTTCAAGATAAACCGTTGAAACGGTTCCCGCTTCCTCTTACCCAAAGCTGAAGCTTGGGGAGAATGAGAAGATCGAGCTTTAACACATTCTCTCGAGTAAGGTGTCACTTTGACGAGCACCATCATTCGTTCACTCCACGGTCAACAGATACTCGATTCCCGGGGAAGACCGACGGTTGAAGCCGAAGTAGAGCTTGTGAATGGAACACGCGCGCGCGCATCGGTTCCGTCGGGCGCCTC
>Ga0070681_10001274_pt1 | contig 21993 bp, 23 predicted proteins | sample KBSC83BmetaG_FD_65650 | JGI IMG/M metagenome (GOLD analysis project Ga0070681, IMG submission 65650) | Corn rhizosphere microbial communities from Kellogg Biological Station, Michigan, USA - KBS C8-3B metaG | ecosystem: Host-associated > Plants > Roots > Rhizosphere | place: USA: Michigan... | reverse complement strand
ATGTAATGGCCACTGAGATTGCCGAGCTTGGCGAAATCGAAGCGCGCCGGCGAGCGCCCCACCGCATCGAGATCGAACCACTGCACGGCCTGCTCGGTCGCGATGATCTCCTCGTCGCCATGCGCCCATCCCAGCCGCAACAGATAGTTGCGCAAGGCCTCCGGCAGATAGCCCATGTCACGATAGGCCTCGATGCCGAGCGCGCCGTGCCGTTTCGAGAGCTTGGCCCCGTCGGGGCCGTGGATCAGCGGAATATGGGCGAATTGCGGCACCTTCCAGCCGGCCGCCTCATAGAGCTGGTACTGGCGGAAGGCGTTGGTCAGATGATCGTCGCCGCGGATGACATGCGTCACATCCATGTCGTGATCGTCGACCACGACCGAGAGCATATAGGTCGGGGTGCCGTCGGCGCGCAGCAGCACCATGTCGTCGAGCTGCTCGTTCTTCACCGTCACCTCGCCCTGGACGAGGTCCTGGATGGTGGTGGCGCCCTCGGTCGGCGCCTTCAGCCGGATGACGAAGGGCAGGCCCGCCGTCGCATCGGAGGGCGCGCGATCGCGCCAGCGCCCGTCATAGCGCACCGACTGGCCGGCGGCGCGCTGCGCGGCGCGCATCGCATCGAGCTCCGCCGGCGTCGCATAGCAGCGATAGGCGTGGCCTTCCTCGATCAGCCGATGCGCCACCTCGGCATGGCGCTGGGCGCGGCTGAACTGGTGCACGACATCGCCGTCCCAATCGAGCTCGAGCCATTTCAGCCCGTCGATGATGGCGGCGATGGCCTCGGGCGTGGACCGGGCCCGGTCGGTATCCTCGATGCGCAGCAGGAACTTGCCGCCGTGATGGCGGCTGAACAGCCAGTTGAACAGGGCGGTGCGGGCGCCGCCGATATGCAGGAAGCCGGTCGGCGAGGGCGCGAAGCGGGTGACGACGCTCATGGGCGCGGCATGTAGCATGGTTCCAAGGGTCGGACGCAAGGCCTCAACGCCGCAGCGCCTGCCGCTTTAGCGGGAAGCCTCATGGAGAAGATCCCTCGCCGGTCGTGCCGGCCCGGCGGCGCCATGCTAGGCTCGGCGCCATGACCGACATGACGGCCAGCTCCGGCTTTCGCGTCCGGCGTCTGGCCGGCGCCTGGGAGTGGCTGTCCCACACCTTCGCCGCCGAGCGCGACCGTTGGATCCTGTGGCTCCCGGTCTGCTTCGCCCTCGGGGTCGGCGCCTATTTCATCCTCGACCGCGAGCCGCCGCTCGCCATCGGCCTCGCACTGGCCGGGCTGCTGGCGCCGCTGCTGCTCGCCGCCTGCCTGCTGCAACGGGTGGCGGCGATGGTCGTGCTGGCACCCTTGGCGGCCGCGGCCTGCGGCTTTGCCGCCGCCGAATGGCGCACCGACCGGGTGGGCGCGCCGGTGCTGCGTCATGCGACGGGCGCGGTCGAGCTGCATGGCCGCGTCACCGGCATCGAGATCACGCGAACCGGACGCCGCATCCTGCTGGATCGACTCACCATTTCCGGCTTCGCCGCCGAAGCGACGCCGCATTCGGTGCGGCTCGTCGCGCGCGGCCAGGCGGGAGTCGGGGCCGCGATCGGCGGCTTTCTCGCGACGCGCGCGACGCTGAGCCCGCCGCCCTCGCCGGCGGCGCCGGATGCGCTCGACATCCAGCGCCTCATGTTTTTCCGCGGCATCGGCGGCCTCGGCCGCGTGCTGGGCACCGTGCGCCCCGAACCGCCGCCCGCAGGCTACCGACCCGATGCGATGATCCGCCTGTCCATCCTGCGCGCCCATATCACGGCGCGCATCGCCGGCATCCTGCCGGGCGACACGGGCGCGGTGGCGGCGGCGCTGATCACCGGCGACCGCACCACCATCAGCGAGCCGGTGATGCAGGACATGCGCAATTCCGGCCTCGCCCATCTCCTGGTCATCGCCGGCCTGCATCTCGGCCTCGTCGCCGGCTTCGTGCTCATGGTGATGCGCCGCTCGCTGGCCCTCGTGCCCTACCTCGCGCTGCGCTATCCGATCAAGAAATGGGCGGCCGCGGCGGCCCTGGTCGCGGTCGGACTCTATGCGGTCTTGAGCGGCCTCAACGTGCCGGTGCAGCGCGCCTTCACCATGTTCGCGCTCGCCATGATCGCCATCCTGCTCGACCGCAAGCCTTTCTCGATGCGGGTCATCGGTTGCGCCGGCCTCGTCATCCTGGCCTTCGAGCCCGACGCGCTGACCGGGCCCAGCTTCCAGATGAGCTTCGGCGCCGTGGTGGCGCTGATCGCGGCCTATGAATGGGCGCAACCCTGGTTCAGCGCGCAGCGCCGCGGCCACGGCTTTCTCGGCCATCTCGCTGTCACGGTGCTGGCGCTGCTCTTCACCTCGCTGGTGACGACCATCGCGAACGCGCCCTTCTCGGCCTATCATTTCGACCGCATCGCGCTCTACGGCATCGCCGCCAATCTCATCGCCGTGCCGCTCTCGGGCGTGCTGATCATGCCCGCCGCGGTGGTCTCGGTGGTGCTGATGCCCTTGGGGCTCGATTGGATCTCACTGCCGGTGATGGGCTGGGGCGTCGATCTGGTGATCGCTATCGCGCACCGCGTCTCGCATTGGTCGGGCGCGGTGATCTCGGTGCCGGCCATGCCGGTAGCGAGCCTCGCCTTCATCACCCTCGGCTGCCTGTGGTTCTTCTTCTGGCTGCAGCCCTGGCGCTGGTGGGGTGTCGGGCTCGTCGCGGCAGGGGTCCTGCTCGCCCTCGCGAGCCGCCCGCCCGATCTCCTGGTCTCGAGCGACGGCAAGCTCGCCGCCATCCGCACCGAGCAGGGCAAGCTGCTGCTGTCGCACAGCGCCACCAACCTCGTCGCCGAGACCTGGGTGTCGCGCGGCGGCGGCGAGGCGCCCTCGACCTTCGCCGCCGCCATCGCCCGGCAGGAGAGCCCGCTCGCCTGCGACGAGGAAGGCTGCGTCTACCGCGCCGGCGGCCAGACCGTGGCGCTGGCCAGGCGGCGCAGCGCCTTCATCGAGGATTGCCGGCGCGCCAGCCTGCTGGTGGCGCTGGTGCCGCTGCGCCAGCCCTGTCCCAGCCCGCGCACCGTCATCGACCGCTTCGATCTGTGGCGCAACGGCTCTTACGCGATCTGGATCGGCGACGGCAGGGTCGAGCTGGTCAGCGACCGCCAGCGCCGGGGCCTCAGGCCCTGGTCGCTGCCGCCCGAGCCGCGCTATGCGCCCGAAAGGAGCGCTAGTAGCGCCGCAGCAAGCCGATCAGCCGGCCCTGCACCTTGACCCGGTCGGGCCCGAAGATGCGCGTCTCATAGGCCTGGTTGGCGGGCTCGAGCGCGATCGAGGCGCCTTTGCGCCGCAGCCGCTTCAAGGTCACCTCGTGCTGGTCGATGAGCGCCACCACGATGGCGCCATTGTCGGCCGTGTCGGAGCGCTGGATGACGACGATGTCGCCCGAGAGTATGCCGGCATCGACCATCGAATCGCCGGACACTTCCAGCGCGTAATGGTCGCCGGAGCGCAGCATGGTGGCCGGCACCTCGATGAGGTTGGTGTTGTCGCGCAAGGCCTCGATCGGCGTGCCGGCGGCGATCTTGCCGTAGAGCGGCAGGCTGACCGCCTCCGAGGCGATCGCGTCGGCCGTCGCACCCGGCAGGGCCGAGGTGAAATCGCCTTTGATGACGGTCGGGGCGAAGGCCGGCTTCTTCGGCGGCTTGGGCGCCGACTGGGCGGCTTCGTCGGGCAGCCGCAGCACCTCCAGCGCCCGCGCCCGATGCGGCAGACGGCGGATGAATTGGCGTTCCTCGAGGCCGGTGATCAGCCGGTGGATGCCTGATTTCGAGCGCAGGCCCAGCGCCTCCTTCATCTCGTCGAAGGAGGGCGACACGCCGCCCTCGGACAGGCGCCGATTGATGAACAGGAGCAGCTCATGTTGTTTGCGTGTCAGCATGGAGGGCCTCTGGCCGGTATCCAGGAAAGCGCCTGCCCGCCCCATATTTCACAGGGAACAAAAGCAAAACACTCGCCCGTGTTCTACTTTAGTTCATGGGCTGCGTCAAGGCTTGTGGAACGTCAGAATGCCTTGGGTAGCCCGGCCTGCTTCAGTATCTCGTTCGCGGTGTGGCGGCTGACAATTCCAACAGGCACCGGGAAGTTTCTGTCCGTAACAGGACTATTCCAAATCTCATGGCTGCCTTTGCCGGCACGGAGGAGCTTGCAGCCGGCATTTAGCAGCAGCCGCCGGAGCTCCCGATCGAAAGTCGGCGCCATCAGGCCGCGTCGGGCACCGAAGATGCCTCATGCAGCACAATCATCTGTAGATGCACCTGCTCAGGCTCGACGCCAGGATGATTGTCCCGCAACAGATCGAGGGTCTGGGCCGCCGCCTTCGCCAATAGCGCGTCGAGCGTAGCGGCCTCGGCCGCGACGGGCACTTCTTCCGAGCGGCCCCACCAGACCGAGGCTTCCGGGTCCCAGCGCGCCTGGATCGTGAAGATCACCGGCTTCATGTCGCCCTCCTTGGCTGGCGGAGATGATGGTCCGTTTTGCCCATTAGGCAACCAACTAGAGCGGCTTCGGATCGCCGGCGAAGGGCAGGATGTCGATCGCGGCGCCGGCCTCGATCGCCGGCGCGTTGGGCGGCCGGATGGCGAGGCAGTCGGCGCGCGCCAGCAGCGACAGCATCGAGCTGTCCTGCTTGGCGAAGGGCGTCACTTCGCGCCCGCCGTCGGTGCCGATGCCGAGCGTCGCTCGCAAATAATCCTGCCGGCGATCGTTGGCCGCGAGCGGCACCGCGAGCCGCGCCCGCTCGCGCGGTTGCTCGGTCGGCAATCCCAGCATGAGCGCCAGCGCCGGACGCAGGAAGACCAGGGCGCAGACGAAGGTCGAGACGGGATTGCCGGGCAGGCCCAGCATCGGCAGATCGCCGAGCCGGCCGAACATCAGCGGCTTGCCCGGCCGCATGGCGATCGACCAGAAATCGATCGCGAGCCCGACCGGCTGCAGCCCCGAGCGCACGAGATCATGCTCGCCGACCGAGGCGCCGCCGGTCGTCACCAGCAGATCGAGGCCGCGCGCCGCGCCGGCCATGCGCTGCAGCGCCTGCTCGTCGTCGGGCGCGATGCCAAGCTGCACCGGCTCGCCGCCGAAGGCGGCAATCGATGCGGCCAGCGAGAAGGCATTGGAGCTGACGATCTGGGCCGGTCCGATCGGCTCGCCGGGACGCACGATCTCGTCGCCGGTGGCGAGGATGCCGATCCGCGGCCGGCGGCGCACGCGCAGCCAGGCATGGTTCATGGCGGCGGCGAGCCCGATGTCGCGCGCCGTCAGACGGCGCCCGGCCGGCAGCCCGACCGAGCCGGCCCGAAAATCGAGCCCGGCCGCGCGGACATTGCGGCCGGCGGCCGTCGCCTCCCGGACGGTGACGCGATCGCCGTCCGCTTCGGTGTCCTCCTGGATCACGACCGTGTCAGCGCCGTCGGGGATCGGCGCGCCGGTGAACAGCCGCACCGCCTCGCCGGGACCGACCGCGCCGGCATGCCGCTGCCCGGCCGGCACATAGCCGATCTGGCGCAGCTGCGCCGGCGCCTTCGCCACATCGGCGCCGCGCACGGCATAGCCGTCCATCGCCGACATGGGCAGCGGCGGCTGGGTCACGCGGGCGACCACATCCTCGGCGAGCACGCGGCCATGCGCCGCGTCGAGCGCCACATCCTCGGCCGGCAGCGGCGCGAATGCGGCCAGCCCCTCGAGCAGACGCCGGTGGGCTTCCTCGACCGAGATCATGGCGCGTCGAAGCTGCCCGACTTGCCGCCGCTCTTATGGACGAGGCGGATATCGGTGATGCGCATGCCGCGATCGACCGCCTTGCACATGTCGTAGACGGTGAGCGCCGCGACCGCGACCGCGGTCAGCGCTTCCATCTCGACGCCGGTGCGGCCGGCGAGCTTGCAGGTGGCGGTGATCTCGACCGAGCATGCGGCCTCGTCGCAACCGAGGTCGACCAGCACCGAGGTCAAGGCCAGCGGATGGCACAGCGGAATGAGCTCGGCGGTCCGCTTGGCCGCCATGATGCCGGCCAGCTGCGCCACCGCCAGCACGTCGCCCTTCTCGAACTTGCGGTCGCGCACCAGCGCCAGCGTCTCGGCGCGCATGACGACGCTGCCCTTGGCGATGGCGATGCGCTCGGTGGTCGGCTTGGCCGTGACATCGACCATCACGGCGCGGCCCTGCTCGTCGAAATGGGTGAGCTCGTCCATGGCGGCTTTATAGCAAGCGCCGCACGGCCGAGAAAGCGAGCCCCGCCGGCCCGCTTGTCGCGGGATTGGTGGTATTGAGGGCAGGGCCGCGGTATATATCTAGCCGAGGCTAGGCCAGAGCGATCGGAACCGGACGGCATTTTCCAGGCGATGGCCAAGACACAGATCCGCCCGACACGTCCACGTTCCGACGAGGTCACGGGCTGCCTGACCCTGGTCTGGGTGGCGATCGGCCTGCTCTTCACCACCGCCATCGGCGCCGTCATCGCCGACCATTTCCAGCTCTTCAAGCACGGCGCGCCGAGCACTGCGAAGCCCGCCGCGACCGCCGCCGTCGCCAAGCCGGCGCCACCGGCTCCGGGGCAGGGCGGCACCGGCGGGCCGGGTGGCGGTGGCGGCAGCGGCGGCGGTGCCGGCGCGCCCGGCACGCCGCAGGCCGCGTACGCCGCAGCCCGCCGTCCGCCGCCGCTACCGGCCGGCACCCCGGCCTGGCTCGCCTATGCGCTGCCGCCGGTGCCGCATAACGGCCCGATGCTCGCCATCGTGATCGACGATATGGGGCTCGACCATGCGCGCTCGGCGCGCGCCATCGCGATGCCCGGCCCGCTCACCCTGTCCTTCATGCCCTATGCCGAGGAGCTCGAGGTGCAGACCGAGGCGGCGCACCTCAACGGCCACGAGCTCCTGATGCATATGCCGATGGAGCCGGTCGGCCACGACAATCCGGGCCCCGATGCGCTCGACGTCAACCTGTCGCTCGGCGAGATCGACAAGCGGCTGCAGCGCAATCTCACGCGCTTTCAGGGCTTCGTCGGCATCAACAACCATATGGGCAGCAAATTCACTGCCTGGCGTCCCGGCATGGAGGTGGTGATGTCGAACCTGCGGGCGCGCGGCCTGCTGTGGCTCGACAGCCGCACCACGCCGGACACGGCGGGGCCGGCGCTGGCCGTCAGCTATCACGTGCCGAACGCGCAGCGCGACGTGTTCCTCGACGACGTGCCGACCGCGGCCGCCGTCCACAAGCAGCTGAAAGAGCTCGAGACCATCGCCTATCGCCGCGGCTACGCCGTCGCCATCGGCCATCCCAAGGACGCCACCCTGGAAGAGCTCGCCGGCTGGATTCCCGGCCTCCGCCGCGAGGGGCTGACGCTCGTGCCGGTCAGCGAGATCGTGCGCAAGCTGAGCGGCGCCGCGACCACCGAATGAGTCCCGGCGTTGTCTTCTAGATCATGCATCTCTTCCGAATCGACGGCCTGACCCCGGAGAGTGCGGCGCTGCTGCGCCGCGCCGTCGCCGCCCAGCTGCCGCGGCTGCGCCTGGAGACCGATGTCACGCGCGGCCTGGTCGCGGCCGAGGGCGCGCCGGGGCCGGAGATCGAGCGGGCGCTGCAGGCCGCATCGGCCGAAGCGAATGTCACCTATCGCGGCCCGATCGCGCCGCATCGCGATTCGCCGTGAGCGATCCCAAGCCCGGTCTCGAGATCGTCGAAGGCGACATCACGCGTTTCGATGTCGACGTCATCGTCAATGCCGCCAATTCGGCCTTGCGCGGCGGCGGCGGCGTCGACGGCGCCATTCATCGTGCGGCCGGCCCCGAGCTCGCCGAGGCCGCCGGCAAGCTCGCCCCGTGCCCGACGGGCGAGGCGCGCATCACCCCCGGCTTCCGCCTGAAGGCACGCTGGGTCGTGCATACGGTCGGGCCGGTCTGGAACGGCGGCAAGCGCAACGAGGAAGCGCTGCTCGCCAGCTGCTATCGCGAATCGCTGCGGCTCGCGCAGGAGAAAGGGGCGGCGAGCATCGCCTTTCCCGCCATCAGCACCGGCGTCTATCGCTTTCCGATCGGGCGCGCCGCCGAGATCGCCGTCGCGACCGTCGCCGAGACGCTGCCGACCCATCCGATCGAGCGCGTGCTGTTCGTCTGCTTCGGCGCCGAAAGCGCCGCGGCGCATCGCAAGGCGCTGTCGGCGCTCTGATCCATGCCGGGTCTCAGCCTGATCAACAGCATCGACCCGCTCGAAGCCGCGGTTTTCGTTTTCGGGCTGCTGCTGGCCTTGATGATCGCACGGACGATCAAGGGGCGCCAGGCGCCGAGGCGGCGCCGCGCCACCGCGGCCGGCAACAGGAGCTGGATGCCGGCCGCAATCGCGCTCGCCTTGTTGCTCGCCGTGTGGCTGTACCTGTCCTTCTAGATTCGTGCGGCGGCAGGCTGCTCGACGGATGCGCGATTCGAGGGCTGCTCCGGCCGTTACCAGTCGATCATGTCAAACCGGGTGAGCGTGGTGGCGGCACCGACGCCCGGAGCATTGGCGAGGGTCCAGGCCGTTGCGAGCTCGCCGAATGGATCGGACGACATGCCGTCGACCGGCACGATGACCTTGAGGCCGAGGAAGGCCGCATGGCTCGAGGTATAGAGCACCGCGCCCTGCGCCGCCGTGCCGACGACGATCACCGTGCTGATCTTGCGATCCTTGAGAAGCTTCTCGAGGTCGGTATTGATGAACTTGTCGGCGCGGAAAGATACGATCGGCTCTCCGGGCTTCGGCGCGACCTGTGGAAGAATGTCCTTCTCGGTGCGTCCCGGAACCTCGCTGTAGATGACGGGCATCTTGTGCGCGCGCGCCGCATCGAGGAACTTCGCGACTTTCGGCAGCGTCGCGACGCAGGTCGGCTTGGTGCTGCAAATCGGATTGATGAGATCGAGCACGAGAAAAGCCATGGTTTGCGGGTCCGCCTTCACTTTCTTGAGCTCAGGAGGCGGCGGCACCTTCACGCTCGACCATTGATCGATGATCGTCTGCGCCCCGGCGGGCGCCGCATGGAAGATCAAAGCGGCGGCGACCAGAGCGCCGACGAGACCCACACCGATTGTTGAACGCTTTGCCATTCGCATCCTCCCGTACCGTTGCCTTGTCGCGGCTGCCCCGATGCCTTCAGCAGAGCGGCCAAGTTGAGCGAAATTTTGCGGCTTCCGCAAGCCTCCCGGCTGTTCTTGCACGATCGGGATAGCCGACGAAAGACCACCAGCGCGGTGACGATCGCTTCCGTCCGGCCGTCGCTAGAAGTTGTCCAGCGCTTTGCGATCGATGCTGACCTCGTAGCGGGTGCGCAGCGCGTTCTGGAAGGTCGCGGCAATATCGTTCTGCATCGCCTGCTTCAGCGACTGGTTGAGCTGGGTCGTGAGGGTCTTATCTTCCTCCTCGGCGACCGGCTTCACCTCTTTCAGCGCGGCCACGACATAGCCCGACGTGCCGGCCTGCGCGACCGCCACCTCGCCCGGCGCCTTGGCGCCGAAGATGCCGGCGGCGAGCGTCTGGGGCAGGGTGCCGAGCCCATCACCCTCGCGGGTGAAGGCCGCCGTCGTCTGAAGGTCGAGCTTCTCGGCCTTGGCAAGGGCGGCGAGGCTGGTGCCGCTCTTCGCCTTCTCGGCCAGCGCATCGGCGCGCGCCTTGGCGGCCTGGTCGCGCTGGTCGTTGATCCAGGCGCTCTCGACCTCGTTCTTCACCTGGTCGAGCGGCTTCAGGGCCGGCGGCGTCACGTGGTCGGCGCGCACCACGACATATTCGTCGCCGCTCTTCGATTCGATGAGCGAGCTGGTCTGGCCTTCGCTCAGCGCGAAGGCGGCCTTCAGCACCGCTTCGGAATTGGGCAGGGTGACGCTGCTGCCGTCGGCCTTCTTGCCCTCGGCATCGATGCCCTCGACCTTCTCGAGCTTCAGTCCCAGGCGCTGTGCCGAATCCTCGATGCTGGTGCCGGCCGTGACCATGTCCTCGAGCTTGTTGGCCTGCTCGTAGACGGCATCGGCGGCCTTCTCGTGCGCCAGCGTCTTGGCGAGCTCGTCATGCACCTCCTCGAGGCTGCGCTGGCTTTCCGGAGTGACCGAGGTCACTCGGAAGATGTGCCAGCCGAAATCGCTCTTCAGCGGCTGGGTCGGCTTGTTCACCTCGGCGCCGAAGATGGCGTCGCCGATCTCGGGCGGCAGCTCGTCCTTGCGCACCGAGCCGAGCGACAGCTGCTCGGCGGAAGTGCCGGAGTCGGCCGCCACCTTGTCGAAGGCCTCGCCCTTGGCGAGCCGGTCGGATGCGGCCTTGGCCGCCGCCTCGTCGTTGAGCAGGATCTGCTCGACCTCGCGCGTCTCCGGCTTGCGGAACTCGTCGATGCGCTGCTCGTAGGCATCCTTGATCTGCTGATCGGTCGGCTGCGTGCCTTCCGCCTGATCATCGGCCCCGAGCCGCACCCAGGCGAGATCGCGATATTCGGGCGCGGTGAAGTCGGCGGCGTGATCCTTGTGAAACTGGACGAGCTGCTCCTCGGTCGGCGCCTTGACGGTCTCGATGCCGGGCAGGGGCACGGTCACATAGTCGGCGACGCGCCGCTCGCCGCGGCGCTTGACCAGCGTCGATACCAGCACGTCGGGCGGGTGGCTGCCCGCGGCGACGGCGGTCATGAGCTGCGAGCGCAGCAGGTCCTGGCGCAGCAGCCCGATGAAGGACGCCTCGGTGAAGCCCGCCTGGTTGAGCACGATCTGGAAGCGGTTGCGGTCGAACTGGCCAAGCTCGTTGCGGAAGGCGGGATTGGCCTGGATGGAGTCGCGCAGCACCGCGTCGTCGATGGTGACGCCGAGGCGGCGCGCCTCGAGCTCGACCAGCGTCTGGCCGATGAGACGGTTGAGCACCTGGTCGATGATGCCGAGCTGCTTCAGCTGGTCATGCTCGAGATTGCCGAAGACCTGGCGCAGCCGCTGCGATTCCTGGCTGACCGCGTTGGACAGCTGGGTCGGCGAGATCTCGACATTGCCCACGGTCGCGACCGAGGTCGGCGCCCGCGTGCGGGCAATGTAATCGCCGATGCCCCAGCCCACGAAGCTGAGGATCAGCACGACGAACAGGGCTTTGACGATCCAGGAGGCGGCCTGGCCGCGAATGGCTTGCAGCATTATCGCTATTCCAGATGAAGCCGGCCGGCGACTGGCGCTTCCGGCAGAATTGGGGCGAACTATAATGGGGCGTCCGCTTTAGCGTCCATCCCGATAAGCGGCAATGACGGCGCGACTATGGTCGGTTTCGCGATGACACGCCTATTCGCCGCAGCGCTTCTCGCCGTGCTGCTCTGGCGCGGGCTCGCCCTCGCCGCCGAGCCGCCGGCGCTCTACGAGGCGCAGGCCATCGTCACCGGCCAGGAGGCGGCGGAGCGGGCGCGCGGCCTCGGCCTTTGTCTGGCCGACGTGCTGATCAAGCTGTCGGGCGATCCCGGCCTGGTCGGTGATCCGCGCCTCGCCGACTGGCAGCAGCGCGCCGCCGAGCTGGTGGCCAGCTACCGCTATCACGACCGCATGGAGGGCATTCCCATCCATGACGAGCAGGGCACGCGCGAGCGGCCTTACGATCTGCTGGTCGGTTTCGACCCGGCCAAGACCGACTCCGCCTTGCGCAGCTTGGGTCGCCAGCCCTGGACGGGCCCGCGCCCGACGCTGGCGCTGTTCATCGGCATGAAGCTCGCCGATCAGGCGATCGTCCTGACCGAGGATGGCGACCGCGATTTCGCGCCCCGCCTGGCCCTGGCCGATGCGAGCGGCAGGCGCGGCCTGCCCATCCGCCTGCCCAAAACCGCGCAGCTCGCCGGAGTGACCTACGACCGGCTGGCAGCCGGGCCCGTGCTCGACCGCATGGCGGCGGCAATGGGCGGCGATCTCGCGCTGATCGGCCGGCTGATCTGGTCGGATGCGAGCTTGAGCTGGCAGGCCGAATGGGACTTCGTCTGGCAGGGCACGGCGCATCGCTGGCAGCGCCCGGCCGAGAATTTCGATGCCGGCTTCCGCCAGGGCCTCGAAGGCGTGGCGCAGATCCTGTCGGGGCACGGCGAACCCCGCTAGCGCAGATCCCGCCCGCCCCGAATCGCTTTGCGGTTCGCGGCGAGCGGGTGAAGATGCGCGCCTCTCGGCGAAAGCGAAGCTTTCGCCCGGCTTGACCGGCTTTCGGGCGCTCATTATGAGCAGCGCTCACGCTGGGCAGAGGGTGAGGGCAGCATGGCACCGCGGCCGGTGATCGCCGGGAATTGGAAGATGTTCGGCAGCCGCGCCATGGCCGATGCCTATGCGGCGGGTTTGAAGCAGAAGCTCGCCGCCGCGAGGCCGCGCGGCGATCTGGTGATCTGCCCGCCGGCGAGCCTGATCGGCGATCTGGCGCGCGCGCTCGCCGGGTCCGGGGTCGGCATCGGCGGCCAGGACTGCCATTCCGAGGCCAAAGGCGCCCATACCGGCGACATCGCGGCGCCGATGATCGCCGATGCCGGCGGCGGCTGGGTCATCGTCGGCCATTCCGAACGCCGCGCCGCACATGGCGAGAGCGATAGCCAGGTCGCCGCCAAGGCGGCGGCCGCCCATGCGGCAGGCCTGATCGCCATCATCTGTATCGGCGAGAGCGCGGCCGAGCGCGAGAAGGGCGAGGCCCAAGCCGTGGTCGCGCGCCAGATCGCCGGCTCGGTGCCGAGCGGGGCGGGGGCGGCGAACAGCGTCGTCGCCTATGAGCCGATCTGGGCGATCGGCACCGGCGTCACGCCGACCGCTTCCGACATCGCCGACATGCATCGCCATATTCGCGCCTGCGTGCGCAAGAATATGACCGATCCCGACGGCGTGCGGCTGCTTTATGGCGGCTCGGTCAAGCGCGCCAATGCCCGGGAGATCCTCGCCACCGCCGAGGTGAACGGCGTGCTGGTCGGGGGTGCCAGCCTCGAGCTCGAGGAATTCTGGGCGATCGCGGCGGCGTGTCCCTAGCGCGGATCGGATTTGCCTAGCGCGAAGCGGAGCGGTTCGTTAAAAAAGCGCCAGCAATTGCCGATCGCGGCGCGTGAGCCTATCTTTGGCCCTTAGCGCCGCCCCGCCCAGGATCTTATGACCACCGTCATTCTTGTTCTTCATCTGATGCTTGCGATCGCCCTGGTGGGCGTGATCCTGATCCAGCGCAGCGAGGGGGGCGGGCTCGGCATCGGCGGCGGCGGCGGCTTCATGACCACCCGCGGCACCGCCAACCTCCTGACCCGCACCACCGGCGTGCTGGCCGCCCTGTTCATCGCGACCTCGCTCTTCCTCGCGGTCTCGGCGACGCGCGGTCGCCCGGCGCAGCGCTCGATCCTCGATGTGCCGCCGGGCCCGAGCTCGACGGCGCCCTCGATCCCGGCGCCGCCGACCCTGCCCGCCGAACCCCAGGCGCCGGCGCAGCCGGCCGTGCCGCTCGCCCGATGAGGCCGGCCGCGGGACGTCTTCCTCCCGCGTCCACCAAATCCCGCACCGTCTCCACCGCGCCGCATCCGCGGGGCGTGGTCGTGCTTTGCTATCAAGCTGCTAAGTCGAGAGCTTCATGACGCGCTTCATCTTCATCACGGGCGGCGTGGTCTCCTCCTTGGGCAAGGGGCTTGCCTCGGCAGCGCTCGGCGCGTTGCTGCAGACGCGCGGCTACACGGTGCGGCTGCGCAAGCTCGACCCCTATCTCAATGTCGATCCCGGCACCATGTCGCCCTACCAGCATGGCGAGGTGTTCGTCACCGACGACGGCGCCGAGACCGATCTCGATCTCGGCCATTACGAGCGCTATACCGGCGTCTCGGCCAAGCGCACCGACAATGTGACGACGGGCCGGATCTATTCGGAGGTGATCGCCAAGGAGCGGCGCGGCGATTATCTCGGCGCCACCATCCAGGTCATTCCGCACGTCACCGACGCCATCAAGGAATTCGTCCTCGCCGACATCAAGGACGAGGATTTCGTGCTGGTCGAGATCGGCGGCACCATCGGCGACATCGAGAGCCTGCCCTTCATCGAGGCCATCCGCCAGCTCGGCAACGAGCTCGGGCGTGAACGCAGCATGTTCGTGCATCTCACTCTGGTGCCTTACATTTCCTCGGCCGGCGAGCTCAAGACCAAGCCCACCCAGCACTCGGTCAAGGAGCTACAGTCCGCCGGTATCCAGCCCGACATTCTGCTGTGCCGCTGCGACCGCGAGATCTCGGCCGATGCGCGCCGCAAGATCGGCCTGTTCTGCAACCTCGCGGTCGAGCGCGTCATCCCGGCCATGGATGTCGACACCATCTACCAGGTGCCGATCTCCTATCACGAGCAGGGCTTCGACCGCGAAGTCTGCCGCCATTTCAATCTCGACTGGCAATCGGAGCCCGACCTGTCGCGCTGGCGCGGCGTGGTGCAGCGCATCCGGCAGCCCGAGGGCGAGGTCAAGATCGCCATCGTCGGCAAGTACACGACCCTGGTCGACAGCTACAAATCCCTGGCCGAGGCGCTGGCCCATGCCGGCATCGCCAACCATGTCCGGGTCAAGCTCGACTGGATCGATTCCGAGCTGTTCGAGAGCGAGGATCCGAGCCGTATGCTGGAGGAGGTCGACGGCGTGCTGGTGCCGGGCGGCTTCGGCGAGCGCGGCACCGAGGGCAAGATCGAGGCCGTGCGCTATGCCCGCGAGAAGAAGCTGCCCTATTTCGGCATCTGCTTCGGCATGCAGATGGCGGTGATCGAAGGGGCGCGGCACCTCGCCGGGGTCGCCCATGCCGGCTCGACCGAGTTCGGCCCTTCCGCCGAGCCGGTCGTCGGCCTCATGACCGAATGGACCCGCGGCAACCGGGTCGAGCGGCGCAACGCGGCCGACGATCTGGGCGGCACCATGCGGCTCGGCGCCTATCCTTGCGTGTTGCGCGACGGCAGCCGGGTGCGCGACATCTACGGCGCGCCCGAAATCTCCGAACGCCACCGCCACCGCTACGAGGTCAATATCAACTACCTGCCGCGGCTCGAGCAGTCGGGCTACATCTTCTCCGGCATGTCGCCCGACGGCGAGCTGCCCGAGATCGTCGAGCTGCCCAACCATCCCTGGTTCGTCGGGGTGCAGTTCCATCCCGAGCTGAAATCGCGCCCCTTCGAGCCGCACCCGCTCTTCACCTCCTTCATCAAGGCGGCGATCGAGCAGTCGAGACTGATGTAGGTTTTCAGCAATGGCTGAGTCCCGTCACGTCACCATCGGCAAGGTGAATGTCGGCAACGATCTGCCCTTCACCCTGATCGCCGGCCCGTGCCAGATCGAGAGCCGCGCCCATGCGCTGGAGGTCGCGCAGGGGCTGGTCGAGATCACCGGCAAGCTCGGCATCCCGCTGATCTACAAATCATCCTACGACAAGGCGAACCGTACCTCGGTCGGCGGCCAGCGCGGCATCGGCATCGAGGAAGGGTTGCCCATCCTGGCCGAGATACGCGAGACCCATGGCTGCCCGGTGCTCACCGACGTGCACGAGCCCGAGCAATGCGCCCGCAGCGCTCAGGCGGTCGACGTGCTGCAGATCCCGGCCTTCCTGTGCCGCCAGACCGATCTCCTGCTCGCGGCCGGCAAGACGGGGCGGGCGATCAACGTCAAGAAGGGCCAGTTCCTCGCCCCCTGGGACATGAAGAACGTGGTGGCCAAGATCGCGAGCACCGGCAATCGCGACGTGCTGCTCACCGAGCGCGGCGCCTCCTTCGGCTACAACACCCTGGTCAGCGACTATCGCGGGCTGCCGATCATGGCCGAGACCGGCTGCCCGATCGTGTTCGATGCCACCCATTCGGTGCAGCAGCCGGGCGGGCAGGGCACCGCCTCGGGCGGCGAGCGGCGTTTCGTGCCGCTCCTGGCGAGAGCGGCGATCGCTGCGGGGGTCGCGGCCATCTTCATGGAGACGCACCCGGATCCGGATTGCGCGCCCTCCGATGGGCCGGTCATGGTGCCGCTGAAGCGGCTTGCCGATCTTTTGGAGAATCTCGTCGCCTTCGACCGTTTGGCGAAGGCCCGTCCGATCGCCTCATTCGGGATCCAATGACGGCCGGTTGAGCCGCCCTGGACGAGGCGGTATATCTCCGCCTCCTTTCGCACCGACAGCCGGAATCGCCAGAAACATGAGCTCCATCGCCGACATCGCTGCGCGCGAGATCCTCGACAGCCGCGGCAATCCGACCATCGAGGTCGATGTCACCCTCGAGACCGGCGCCATGGGACGCGCGGCCGTGCCGTCCGGCGCCTCGACCGGCAGCCATGAGGCGATCGAGCTCCGCGACGGCGACAAGAAGCGCTATGGCGGCAAGGGCGTGCTCAAGGCGGTCGATGCCGTGAACGGCGAGATCTTCGATGCGCTCTCGGGCATGGATGCCGAGGACCAGCTCGCCATCGACGAGACCATGATCAAGCTCGACGGCACGCCCAACAAGGCGCGGCTCGGCGGCAACGCCATTCTCGGCGTCAGCCTCGCGGTCGCCCGGGCGGCAGCCGAGAATCTGGCGCTGCCGCTCTACCGCTATGTCGGCGGCACCCAGGCCTGCACCCTGCCGGTGCCGATGATGAACGTGCTGAATGGCGGTGCCCATGCCGACAATCCGGTCGACATCCAGGAATTCATGATCGTGCCGGTCAGCGCCACCACCGAGGCGGATGCCGTGCGAATGGGGGCAGAGGTCTTCCAGGCCTTGAAGGCGGAGCTGAAGAAGCTGGGCCTGTCGACCAATGTCGGCGACGAGGGCGGCTTCGCCCCCAACCTCGCCAGCGCCGAGGCGGCGCTCGACGTCATCATGAAATCGATCGAGGCGGCCGGCTACGCGCCCGGCCGCGAGGTGGCGCTGGCGCTCGATGCCGCGGCCACCGAATTCTACAAGAACGGCAAGTACCGGCTTGAAGGCGAAGGCAAAACCCTCGATGCCGAGGGCATGGTCCGCTACTACGAAGCCCTCATCGACCGCTTCCCGATCCTGTCGCTCGAGGACGGCATGGCGGAGGATGACTGGGCCGGCTGGAAGGCGCTGACGACGGCGCTCGGCAGCCGGACCCAGCTGGTCGGCGACGATCTTTTCGTCACCAATCCGAAGCGCCTCGCCGAAGGCATCGAGAAGGGCGTCGCCAACGCCATCCTGGTCAAGGTCAACCAGATCGGCACGCTGAGCGAGACGCTGGAGGCGGTCGAGCTCGCCCATCGCAACGGCTATCGCGCCGTGCTGTCGCACCGCTCGGGCGAGACCGAGGATTCGACCATCGCCGACCTCGCCGTCGCCACCAATTGCGGGCAGATCAAGACCGGCTCGCTGTCGCGCTCCGACCGGCTCGCCAAATACAACCAGCTCATCCGCATCGAGGAGCGCCTCGGCGCCACGGCGCGCTATCCCGGACGCGGCGCCTTCCGACAGGCAGCCAAATAGGCGCAATGGCAAGCCTTGCCGTGATACCTATATAGGTATAAAACGGTGGCGCACCTCAGACGACCGCTGCTCTGGGAAGGATCAGCCAAGGAAGACTTCAAGCGCTTCCCGACAGCTGTCCAGAAGGACTTGGGCGTCGCGCTGTTCCTGGTGCAATCGGGCAGGACCCCGCCTTCGGCCAAACCTTGGAAGGGGCTGGGGTCCGGCGTCTACGAACTCGTCGAAGACCATCGCGGCGACACCTACAGAGCGGTGTACACAGTGAGAATTGGAGACCACGTCTACGTGCTGCATGCCTTTCAGAAGAAGGCAAAAAGGGGGATCGCAACGCCTCGAGCGGAGGTCGAGTTGATTGAGCGGCGGCTCCGCACGGTGTTGGCCCGTCATTCTCGCGATTGAGGGACTAGCCATGGTACGAAAAGCTGGCAAACAGGCGGCGACAGACAATGTTCTGGCCGATCTCGGATTGCCGGATGCCGAGGAACTGACGGCGAAGGCCATGCTCGCGATGCGCCTCAATGACCTCCTGGACGATCGAGGACTGAGCCAGCGAGAAGCCGCCGACCTGCTCGGTATCCCACAACCGAAGGTCTCGGCCATCCGGAACTATCGTCTCCGTGGGATCTCGCTGGAGCGCCTCATGCAAGCCCTGACGGCACTGGGTCAGCAGGTGAAGATCGTCGTCCGTCCCACGCCGAAGGGCGCGCCCGCGCGCATCGATGTTGCAGCCTGACTTGCCTGTAGCCCGAAAGACTCGGTCCGGTGCTTTTTCGCGCCGCAAAAGCGGCAGCTAAGCATTTGATCGTTGACGCGGAATCGCTGCTGTGATTCTTTCGGAGTCGATGGCGATCGGTCCGATTCTCAAACGTCGTGCACGGCATGCGATAGCCCCGATCCTCGGTGCCCTGCTGCTCGGCTATTTCTCCTATTACGCCGTCGAGGGCGAGCGCGGACTGCTCGCCTATCTCAGCCTGACGCAGGAGCTGCGCAAGGCGACGATCACGCGCGATCTCATCCACGGCGAATGGGAAGCGCTCGACAAGCGCGTCGGCTTGCTGCGTCCGGGCTCGATCGACCCCGACATGCTGGAAGAGCGCGCGCTCCTCATGATGGGTCTCGGCCACCCCGACGATGTCGTCGTCATGTTGCAGCGCAGTCCCGCCGATTAGAGCGTTTGCGTCGCTCTTCCCGCCGCCCTTCGCGGGTGCGGTAGTGTTCTTTTGTAACTGCCCACGATCATTGCAGTTTTTACCGGTCTAGTCTGCACGAGCGGGAGCTTGGGCCGCCTTGTCAAACGTTGGAGGGCGGGATAGATAGCGGCATTCCCTCCACGCTGGCGGGACGCCTCTGTTTGTTGTCGGGAGGGAGTTGATGGCGGCGCCAAAAGCACGCTCGAAGAGCCAGGCAGGCGACGCCGACAGGCTGCTCCAATATTACAAGGAAATGTTGCTGATCCGCCGCTTCGAAGAGAAGGCGGGGCAGCTTTATGGCATGGGTCTCATCGGCGGCTTCTGCCATCTCTATATCGGCCAGGAGGCGGTGGTGGTGGGCGTCCAGGCGGCGCTCGAGGACGGCGACGCGGTCGTCACCTCCTACCGCGACCATGGCCATATGCTCGCCTGCAACATGGACCCGCGCGGCGTGATGGCCGAGCTCACCGGCCGCAGCGGCGGCTATTCCAAGGGCAAGGGCGGCTCGATGCACATGTTCAGCCGCGAGAAGAACTTCTTCGGCGGCCACGGCATCGTCGGCGCCCAGGTGCCGATCGGCACCGGCCTCGCCTTCGCGCAGCGCTACAACGACAACGGCAAGATCTCGGTGACCTATCTCGGCGACGGCGCCGTCAATCAGGGCCAGGTCTATGAGAGCTTCAATATGGCGGCGCTGTGGAAGCTGCCCGTCGTCTATGTGATCGAGAACAACAAGTACGGCATGGGCACCTCGGTCGAGCGCGCCTCGGCCAAGACCGACCTCTATCATCGCGGCCACGCCTACGGCATTCCCGGCATGTCGGTCGACGGCATGGATGTCGAGGCCGTCCACAAGGCGGCGCTCGAGGCGACGGGCCATGCCCGCGAGGGCAAGGGGCCCTACATCCTCGAGATGAACACCTACCGCTATCGCGGCCACTCCATGTCCGATCCCGCCAAGTACCGCACCAAGGAAGAGGTGCAGAAGGTCCGCACCGAGCACGATCCGATCGATCATGTGCGCGGCCGGCTGCTCGAGCAGGGGATCGCCGACGAGGCGGCGCTGAAGCAGATCGACAAGGGGATCCGCGACATCGTCGCCGAAGCCGCCGAATTCGCCCAGCAGAGCCCGGAGCCCGATCCGGCCGAGCTCTATACCGACGTGCTCGTGGAGGCATGACGGACATGGCCATCGAGATCCTCATGCCGGCGCTGTCGCCGACCATGACCGAGGGCAAGCTCTCGCGATGGCTGAAAAAGGAGGGCGATTCCGTGTCCTCGGGCGACGTGCTGGCGGAGATCGAGACCGACAAGGCGACCATGGAGGTCGAGGCGGTCGACGAGGGCGTGCTGCAGAAGATTCTCGTGAAGGAAGGGACCGAGGGAGTGGCCGTCAATACGCCCATCGCGCTGCTGAGCGGCGACGGAGCACAGAGCCAGCCGGCCAAGCGCGGCAACGGCGAGCACACCAACGGCGTGGCGCCGGCGCCGCTGAAGCAGATGGAGCAGCCGGTGCCGCTGCAGAAGGTGGCCGCGCCGCAGCCGAAGGCGCCGCCGCCCGAGAAGGGGATGGGGACGACGCACACCGCCACCGTGCGCGAAGCCCTGCGCGACGCGATGGCCGAGGAGATGCGCCGCGACGACAAGGTCTTCCTGATGGGCGAGGAGGTCGCCGAATATCAGGGCGCCTACAAGGTCAGCCAGGGACTGCTGCAGGAATTCGGCGCGCGCCGCGTGATCGACACGCCGATCACCGAGCAGGGCTTCACCGGGCTGGCGATCGGCGCCGCCATGATGGGGCTGCGCCCGATCGTCGAATACATGACCTGGAATTTCGCCATGCAGGCGATGGACCAGCTCATCAACTCGGCGGCCAAGACCAACTACATGTCGGGCGGCCAGATGGGCTGCCCGATCGTGTTCCGCGGCCCCAACGGTGCCGCGGCGCGCGTCGCGGCGCAGCACAGCCAGGATTATGCCAGCTGGTACGCCCATATTCCCGGCCTGACGGTGATCGCGCCCTATACGGCCGCCGATCACAAGGGCCTGCTGAAATCGGCGATCCGCGATCCCAATCCGGTCATCTTCCTCGAGAACGAGATCCTCTACGGCGCCAGCTTCGAGATGCCGAGCGATCCCGACTACATCGTGCCGATCGGCAAGGCGCGCATCGCGCGCCCCGGCAAGGACGTCACCATCACCGCCTACAGCATCTCGGTGCGTCACGCGCTGGCCGCGGCCGAGCTGCTGGCCAAGGAAGGCATCGATGCCGAGGTGATCGACCTCAGGACGCTGCGGCCGCTCGACATCGACACGGTCCTCGAATCGGTGAGGAAGACCAACCGCCTCGTCTCGGTCGAGGAGGGCTGGGCCTTTGCCGGCATCGGCGCCGAGATCGCGGCGCTGGTGATGGAGAAGGGCTTCGACGATCTCGACGCGCCGGTGCTGCGCGTCGCGGCCAAGGACGTGCCGCTGCCCTATGCGGCGAATCTCGAGAAGCTCGCCTTGCCGCAGCCCGAGGATGTCGTCGAGGCGGCGAAGGCCGTCCTGTATCGGCGCTAGGAGCGCGTAGCCCCATGCCGATCGAAATCCTCATGCCGGCGCTGTCGCCGACCATGACCGAGGGCACGCTCGCCAAGTGGCTCAAGAAGGAAGGCGACCATGTCGGCTCGGGCGACGTGATCGCGGAGATCGAGACCGACAAGGCGACCATGGAGGTCGAGGCGGTCGAGGAGGGCACGCTGGGCCGCATCGTGGTCCCGGCCGGCACCAGCAACGTCAAGGTCAATGCGGTGATCGCGCTGCTGCTCGGCGAGGGCGAGAGCGCTGCTGCGCTCGATCAGGCGGCGGTGAAGGCACCGCCGGCCGCAGCGAAGGAGCCGGCCCGGCCGTCGCCCGAGGCGCCGCGCGGCAACGGCCATGGCAATGGCCATGCCGAGCCGGCCCAGGCGCAGCCGCCGGAAAGCGCCGCCGCAAAACCGCAAGCCGCGCCGGCGACAGGAGGCTCATTGGCTCAAGCGCAATCCCTGCCGCCGCGCCCGTCCGGCGCCCGGCTCTTTGCCAGCCCGCTGGCACGGCGCCTGGCGCGTCAGGCCGGGCTCGATCTCACGGGCCTGCGCGGCAGCGGCCCGCACGGCCGCATCGTGAAAAGCGACATCGATGCGGCGATCGGCGGCGGGGCCCGTCCGGCGCCGCAGCCGGGCGCGGCGCGGCCCGCGGCCCCGCCGGCACCGGCACCGCTGCCGGCCGGCGATCTCGCGCACGGCATGGATTACGAGCTCGTGCCGCATACGACGATGCGCAAGGTGATCGCGCGGCGCCTCACCGAGGCCAAGCGCGACGTGCC
>Ga0070681_10001273_pt1 | contig 21994 bp, 22 predicted proteins | sample KBSC83BmetaG_FD_65650 | JGI IMG/M metagenome (GOLD analysis project Ga0070681, IMG submission 65650) | Corn rhizosphere microbial communities from Kellogg Biological Station, Michigan, USA - KBS C8-3B metaG | ecosystem: Host-associated > Plants > Roots > Rhizosphere | place: USA: Michigan... | reverse complement strand
CGCGTCCCGTCGGTCGACCCGTCGTCCACCACGATGATCTCCTTGTCGGGCCACGGCGCGGCGACGACCGCCTCCACGATCCGCTCGATCGTCGCGACTTCGTTGTAGCAGGGGATGATCACGGAAAGCTTCATGTCAGGCGAGCAAGATCACGCGGTAGTCGTTGACGTTGGTGCGCGTGGGGCCCGTCACCACCAGGTCGCCCAGCGCCGAGAAGAAGCCGTAGCCGTCGTTGTCGGCGAGCATGCGCCGCGCGTTGAGCCCCTTCGCGCCGGCACGCTCGAGGGCATCGGGGGTGAGGATCGCTCCGGCGTTGTCCTCGCTGCCGTCGATCCCGTCGGTGTCGCAGGCGAGCGCCCAGGTGTCGTCGAGGCCGCCGAGGTCGACGGCGAGCGAGAGCAGGAACTCGGTGCAGCGGCCGCCGCGCCCCTTGCCGCGCAACGTGACCGTGGTCTCGCCGCCGGAGATGAGCGCCACGGGCGGCTGCACCGGATGGGCATGGCGGCGCACCTGGCGCGCGAGCGCGCCGTACACCTTCGCCACCTCGGACGCCTCGCCCGTGACGCTGTCGCCCAGCACCAGCGGCGCCACGCCGCGCTGCTGCACGTAGGCCGCGGCGAGGGCGAGGCTCCCATGGGCGGTGGCGATCACGCGGTTTTCCACGCGCGCGAACGCCGCGTCCCCGGGCTTGGGCGTCTCGGCGATCTCGCCGCGCGCTCCGCGCTCCAGGTGGCGCGCGATGGGGCCCGGCGCGGCCACGCCGAAGCGCGCGAGGATCTCGATCGCCTCGCCGTAGGTGGACGGATCCGGCGCGCACGGCCCCGAGGCGATGTGCGTGGGATCGTCGCCGGTCACGTCGGAGATCACCAGCGCCACGACGCGCGCCCGCGTGGCGAGCGCGAGCTGTCCGCCCTGGATCGCCGAGAGGTGCTTCCTCACCGTGTTCATGTCCTGGATCGGCGCGCCGCTCGCGAGCAGGGCCCGCGTGACGGCCTTCAGGTCCGCCATGGAGATGCCCGCCACCGGGAGCGAGAGCAGCGCCGAGCCGCCGCCGGAGATGAGCGCCAGCAGCAGGTCGTCGGGGCCGAGCGCGCGCGCGAGCGCGAGGATCTCCCGCGCTGCCGCCTCGCCGTGCTCGTCGGGCACCGGGTGCCCGGCCTCGACCACGCGGATGCGCCTCGCGGGCAGCCCGTGGCCGTAGCGCGTGATGACCACGCCCTCGAGCGGGGCGCTCGCGGGCCATTGGCTTTCCACCGCGACCGCCATCGCGCCCGCCGCCTTGCCCGCGCCGACCACCACGGTGCGGCCCCGGGGCGGTTCCGGCAGCTCGCGCGGGACGGCCTGGAGCGGATCGGCGGCCGCGAGCGCCGCGCGGAAGCTGCCGAGGAGCAGCTCGCGGGCGCTCATGCGGCAGGTCGGGCCCCGGCCCGCGCCGGGGCGGCGGCCCGCGTCATCCGGCCGCCGCCTTGCGCCGCGCCGGCCCCTCGAGGAAGGGCTTCAGGAACCGGCCGGTGAAGCTCTCGGGCGTGGTGCTCACCTGCTCGGGCGTGCCCTGGGCGATCACGCGCCCGCCGCCGTCGCCGCCCTCGGGGCCGAGGTCGATCAGCCAGTCGGCGGTCTTGATCACGTCGAGGTTGTGCTCGATCACCACCACGGTGTTGCCGTGGTCGCGCAGGCGGTTGAGCACCGTGAGCAGCAGGTCGATGTCCTGGAAGTGCAGGCCCGTGGTGGGCTCGTCGAGGATGAAGAGCGTGCGGCCGGTATCGCGCTTGGACAGCTCGAGCGAGAGCTTCACGCGCTGCGCCTCGCCGCCCGAGAGCGTGGTGGCGCTCTGGCCGAGCTTGATGTAGCCCAGGCCCACCTCGAGGAGGGTCGCGAGCTTGCGCGCGATCGCGGGCACGGAGGCGAAGAACTCGTGCGCCTGCTCGACCGTCATGTCGAGCACCTCGTTGATGGGCTTGCCCTTGTAGTGCACCTCGAGCGTCTCGCGGTTGTAGCGCTTGCCGTGGCAGGCGTCGCACGGCACGTAGATGTCGGGCAGGAAGTGCATCTCGACCTTGATGAGCCCGTCGCCCTGGCACGCCTCGCAGCGGCCGCCCTTCACGTTGAAGGAGAAGCGCCCCGGCCCGTAGCCGCGCGCCCGCGACTCGGGCACGCCGGCGAAGAGGTCCCGGATCGGGGTGAAGAGGCCGGTGTAGGTCGCGGGGTTGGAACGCGGCGTGCGGCCGATCGGGCTCTGGTCGACGTTGATCACCTTGTCGAAGAAGTCGAGCCCCTCGATCGCGTCGTGGTCGGCGGGCTCGGCCGCGGAGCCGTACAGGTGGTGGGCCACCGCGTTGTAGAGCGTGTCGTTGATGAGCGTGGACTTGCCCGAGCCCGACACGCCGGTGATCGCGACGAAGAGGCCCACGGGGATGTCGACCGTGACGTCCTTCAGGTTGTTGCCGCGCGCCCCGGCGATGCGCAGGTGCTTCTTCGGGTCGGGCTTGTGGCGGCGCGCGGGCATCGGGATGGACTTGCGCCCCGAGAGGTACTGGCCGGTGAGCGAGGCGGCGTTGCGCAGGATCTCGGCGGGCGTGCCCTGCGCCACGACCTCGCCGCCGTGCACGCCGGCGCCGGGCCCCATGTCGATCACGTGGTCGGCGGCGGCGATCGCCTCCTCGTCGTGCTCCACCACGATCACCGAGTTGCCGAGGTCGCGCAGGTGCTTCAACGTGCCGATCAGCCGCTCGTTGTCGCGCTGGTGCAGGCCGATCGAGGGCTCGTCCAGCACGTACATCACGCCGGTGAGCCCGGAGCCGATCTGGGAGGCGAGCCGGATGCGCTGCGCCTCGCCGCCCGAGAGCGTGTCCGCCGAGCGCGTGAGCGAGAGGTAGTCCAGCCCCACGTTGTTCAGGAACTGGATGCGGTTGGCGATCTCGCGCACGATCTTCTCGGCGATCGCGCGCTTGTTGCCGGTCAACTCGAGCTTCTCGAAGAACGGCTGCGCCTGGGCGAGGGGCAGCGACGAGAGGTCGTGGATGGTGCGGTCGGCCACCTTCACGTTGCGCGCCTCGGTGCGCAGCCGCGTGCCGTCGCACTCCGGGCAGGGGCGCTGGTTCAGGTACTTGGCGAGCTCCTCCTTCACCGCCACCGAGTCGGTCTCGCGATGGCGCCGCTCGAGGCTCGGGATGATGCCCTCGAACGCGTGCTCCTTCACGGCGCTGCGGCCCTTCTCGCCGGGATAGCGGAACGCGATCACCTCCTCGCCGGAGCCCTCCAGCACCACCTTCTGCGCGACCGCCGGCAGCGACTCGAAGGGCGCCTCGACGTCGAAGCCGTAGTGCTGCGCCAGCGACTGCAGCATCGCGAAGTAGAACTGGTTGCGCCGGTCCCAGCCGCGGATGGCGCCGCCCGCGAGCGACAGGTGCGGGAAGGCCACCACGCGCCGGGGATCGAAGAACGTGACCTCGCCCAGCCCGTCGCAGCGCGGGCAGGCCCCCATCGGGTTGTTGAACGAGAAGAGGCGCGGCTCGAGCTCCGGGATCGAGTAGCCGCAGATCGGGCACGCGAAGCGCGCCGAGAAGAGGTGCTCCTTGCCGGTGTCGGCCTCGACCGCGAGCGCGCGGCCGTCGGCGTGGCGCAGCGCCGTCTCGAACGACTCGGCGAGCCGCTGGCGCAGCCCGCCGGTGCGCGCGGCCTCGGCCTCGACCTTCACGCGGTCGATCACGATCTCGACGGTGTGCTTCCTGTTCCGGTCCAGGTGCGGGAGGTGGTCGATCTCGTGCACCGCGCCGTCGATGCGCAGGCGCACGAACCCCTGGGCCCGCAGCTCGTCGAAGAGGTCCGCCTGCTCGCCCTTGCGGCTCACCACGAGGGGCGCCAGGATCATGATGCGCGTGCCCTCGGCAAGCGCCAGCACGTGGTCGACCATCTGCGCCACGCTCTGCGCGGCGAGCTTGATCTTGTGGATCGGGCAGTAGGGGTCGCCCACCCGCGCGAAGAGCAGGCGCAGGTAGTCGTGGATCTCGGTGACGGTGCCCACGGTCGAGCGCGGGTTGTGCGAGGTGGCCTTCTGCTCGATGGCGATCGCGGGCGACAGGCCCTCGATCAGGTCCACGTCGGGCTTCTCCATCAGCTGCAGGAACTGGCGCGCGTAGGCCGAGAGCGACTCGACGTAGCGGCGCTGGCCCTCGGCATAGAGCGTATCGAACGCGAGGGAGGATTTGCCCGAGCCCGAAAGGCCCGTGACGACGACGAGGCGGTTGCGCGGAATGTCGAGGCTGACGTTCCTCAAATTATGCGTGCGCGCGCCGCGAATCCGGATCGTTTCCATGGGGCAATCTGCTAATATACCTCAGCCCCCTTTGCCTGCTCCAATCCCCCCGATCCGGTGAACTCCCCGGCCCGCATGAGTCCCAGCGAGCTGCGCGCGAGCCTGTCGCTCGCGTCCATCTTCGGGCTGAGGCTGCTGGGGATGTTCATCATCCTCCCCGTCTTCACGCTCTGGACCCTGGGGCGCCCCGGCTGGACGCTCCAGCTCGCCGGCATCGCCATCGGCGCCTACGGGCTCACCCAGGCGATCCTCCAGATCCCGCTCGGGCGCTTCTCGGACCGGCTGGGCAGGAAGCCCCTGCTCTATTTCGGGCTGGCCGCCATGGCCGCCGGGAGCTTCACCTGCGCCCTCGCCCCGTCGCCCGGGTGGATGATCGCCGGGCGCATCCTGCAGGGCGTGGGGGCCGTCTCCGGGGTCGCCATCGCCACCGTCGCCGACCTCACGCGCGAGGCGCAGCGCAGCAAGGCGATGGCCATCATCGGCTCGACCATCGGAGCGGCCTTCGCGATCTCCTTCGTCGCCGCCCCGGCGCTCGAGCGCGCCGTCGGCATGGGCGGCATCTTCACCATCACCGGGGCGCTGGCGCTCTGCGCCATGGCGGTCACGCGCTGGGTGGTCCCCGAGGCGCCGGTGGGCGAGAGGTCGCCGCGCGGCCCGGCGTTCTCCCAGGTGCTGCGCGCCCCCGAGCTGATCCGCCTCAACGTCGGCATCTTCACGCTGCACGCGGTGCTGATGGCGGTGTTCATCGTGGCGCCGGTGGCGCTGGTGCGCGCGGGGCTGCCGGCCGAGCACCACTGGTGGGTCTACCTGGGCGCCATGGCGCTGGGCCTCCTGCTCATGCTGCCGGCGGTCACCGCCCGCACCGCGCGGCGCGAGCGGCCGGTGTTCCTCGCCGCCGTCGCCACCGTCGCGGTGGGCATCGGCGTGCTGGCGGCGGGGCTCGCCAGCGTCGCCGGCATCGCGGTGGCGCTGGTCATCTTCTTCGCCGGGTTCAACGTTCTGGAAGCCAAGCTCCCCGCGCTCGTGTCGCGCGCGGCGCCGCGCGAGGCGCGGGGTGCTGCCACCGGGGTCTATTCCAGCGTACAGTTTCTCGGGACGTTCGTCGGATCGGCGGCCGGCGGCTCCATCGCGCAGCACGCGGGGTCCGCGGTGGCGCTCGTCGCCTGCCTCGCCCTGGCGCTGGGGTGGCTCGCCGTGGCGTGGAACATGGGAGAGTTCGTGCCGGCCCCTTCGGGCGCGGCGCGGCCGTAGGAAACACAACGAGGCTCACGAAAGGAAAGAGTCATGGCATCGGTCAACAAGGTGATCATCATCGGCAACCTGGGTCGCGACCCCGAAACCCGCTACATGCCGGAGGGCGGCGCGATCACCAACATCTCGGTCGCGACCACGGACACGTGGAAGGACAAGAACGGCGAAAAGCAGGAGAAGACCGAGTGGCACCGCGTCGCCTTCTTCGGCAAGTTGGCCGAGATCGCGGGCGAATACCTCAAGAAGGGCAGCCAGGTCTACGTCGAGGGGCGGCTGCAGACGCGCGAGTGGGAAAAGGACGGCGTGAAGCGCTACACCACCGAGATCGTCGCCAACCAGATGCAGATGCTGGGATCGCGCCAGGGCATGGGCGGCGGCGCCCCGGACCGCGGGGATTCGGGCGGCGAGCGCGAAGCGCGGGCGCCGGCGGGCAAGCCCGCCGCGGCGAAGGCGGGCGGGAAGTTCGACGATTTCGAGGACGACATTCCTTTCTGAGGACGCCATGAAGCGCATCGCGCTCTTCCTCGTCACCAACCTCGCCGTGGGGTTGGTGCTGTCCATCACGCTGTCCATCCTCGGCGTGGACCGCTACCTCGCGGGCACCGGGCTCAACGTCGGCATGCTCGCGGTGTTCTCGGTGATCGTGGGCTTCGGCGGCTCGTTCATCTCGCTGCTGCTGTCCAAGCCGATGGCCAAGTGGAGCACCGGGGCGCACCTGATCGAGACGCCGCAGAACGCGGACGAGCAGTGGCTCCTCGCCACGGTGAAGGGCCTCGCTGACAAGGCGGGGGTGGGCATGCCCGAGGTGGGCATCTACGAGGGCGCGGCCAACGCGTTCGCGACCGGCGCCTTCCGCAACGAGGCGTTCGTCGCGGTCTCCACGGGCCTGCTGCAGTCCATGACGCGCGACGAGGTCGAGGCCGTGCTCGGCCACGAGATCTCCCACGTCGCCAACGGGGACATGGTCACGCTCACGCTGATCCAGGGCGTGGTGAACACGTTCGTGGTCTTCCTCTCGCGGGTGGTGGGATACCTCGTGGATCGCGCGGTGTTCCGCACCGAGCGCGGGCTGGGCATCGGCTACTACCTCACCGTGGTCGTGTGCCAGATCGTGTTCGGCATCGCGGCCTCCATCATCGTGGCGTGGTTCTCGCGCCAGCGCGAGTACCGCGCGGACGCGGGCTCGGCCGAGCTCCTCGGCACCCCGCGCTCGATGGTCGCGGCGCTGCGCCGCCTGGGCGGCCTGGAGCCGGGGGCGCTGCCGCAGGCGTTCCAGTCGCACGGCATCACCGAGGGCGGCGGAGGTCTCATGGCGCTCTTCGCGAGCCACCCGCCGATCGAGGCCCGCATCGCCGCCCTCGAGACCCGGCGCCCGTCGTAGCGCGGACGCCGCGCCTTGCCGCTGGCCCTCCTCGTCGCCGCGACGGTCCTCGCGCACGCGGCGTTCAACGGCGGGCGGCTGGCCATCATGCTCACGGCGCTCTCGATGGGCGCCTCGCCCTTCGTCGCGGGCGTGCTGGCGTCGCTCGTGGCCGCGGTGCCGATGCTGATCGCGGTGCGCGCCGGCAAGCTCATCGACCGCATCGGCGTGCGCTACCCCCTCGTCGCCGCCCCCGCCTGCCTCGCGATGGCCGTGGTGATCCCGGGCGCCTTCCCCGGGCTCGCCGCTCTCTACGTGTCGGCCACCCTCATCGGCGTGGCCTTCATGTTCTTCCACATCTCGGTGCAGCATGCCATCGGCGAGGGCAGCAGCGGCGAGAAGCGCAAGGACAACTTCGGCTGGCTCTCGCTCGGCTTCTCGATCTCCAACTTCCTCGGGCCCTTCACCGCGGGCTTCGCGATCGACTACCTCGGCACGCGCGCGGCGTTCGTGGCGCTCTCGCTCTTCGCCTTCGCGTCCTTCGCGCTGCTGGCACTGCGGCGCGCCCACTTCCGCCACACGCCGCACCGCCTGCGCGGCGGCCCGGATCCGAGCGCCTTCGAGCTGCTGCGCGACGCGGAGCTGCGCCGCGTGTTCGTGGTGACCGGGATGCTCGCGGCCGCGTGGGACCTCTTCGTGTTCGCGGTGCCGGTGTACGGGCATTCGATCCGGCTCTCGGCCTCGACCATCGGCTCGATCCTCGCGTGCTTCGCGGTCGCCACGTTCTCCGTGCGGCTCGCGCTGCCGTGGATCTCGCGCCACGTGCAGGAATGGGCGGTGATCACCACCACGTTCTGCGTGGCCTGCGTCGGCTACGCGATCTTCCCGCTGGTGACCACGGTGCCGCTGCTCGCCGCGATCTCGTTCCTGCTGGGCCTCGGCCTGGGCGCCACGCAGCCGTCGGTCATGTCGCTCATCTACGCGACGGCGCCCGCGGGCCGCGGCGGCGAGGCGGTCGGCATCCGCTCGGTGGTGCTCAACGCGAGCAGCACCTTCCTGCCGCTCGCCTTCGGCGGCGTGGGCGAGGCGCTCGGCATGCTGCCGGTCTTCTGGGCGATGGCGGCGGCGCTCGCCGGGGGCGGGGCGATCGCCGACCGCAGGCGCCGCGCCGGGGTCGGTTGACGCACTGCACAAGAAACGCAAGTCCCTCTGTTAAAATATGAAAATTCGATCGCGGAGGCAGGGGACCCGATGCCCATCTACGAGTACCGGTGCGCCGATTGCGGCCACCAGCAGGAATTCCTGCAGAAAGTGAGCGACGCGCCGATCACGGTGTGCACCCGTTGCGGCAAGCCCACCTTCTCCAAGATGGTGACGGCGGCGGGCTTCCAGCTGAAGGGCAGCGGCTGGTACGCCACCGACTTCAAGGGCGGCGCGAAGCCCAAATCCAGCGACGCCTCGTCCGGCCCGGGGACGGAGACGGCGAAGGACGGCGCCAAGCCCGCCCAGGGCGACCCCAAGCCGGCCGAGGGCGGCGGCGAGAAGAAGGCCGCGCCGGGCGGCTGCGGCGGCGGCTGCTCCTGCCATTGACCCCGCGCGCCGCACACGAATCCATGATGAGCACCCTGCGCCGCTACTTCGTCGCCGGGCTCCTGGTGTGGATCCCGCTCGGCATCACGCTGTGGGTGCTCACGCTGCTCGTGGACGCGATGGACCAGTCGCTGCGCCTGCTGCCCCAGCGCCTGCAGAGCGAGGCGCTGTTCGGCTTCCACGTGCCCGGCCTGGGCATCATCCTCACGCTCTTCATCGTGATCGCCACCGGCGCGCTGGCGGCCAACTTCTTCGGGCGCAAGCTCCTCGGCATCGGCGACTCCCTGCTGGGCCGCATCCCCATCGTGCGCTCCATCTACGGCGGGGTGAAGCAGATCAGCGACACGCTCTTCTCGCCCGAGGGCAAGGCGTTCCGGCGCACGGTGCTGGTGCGCTATCCGCACGCCGGCTCCTGGACCGTGGCGCTCGTGACCGGGCAGCCCGAGCACGAGCTCGCCGATATCCTGGGCAACGACTACATCTCCGTGTTCGTCCCGACCACGCCCAACATCACCGCCGGCTTCTTCCTCGTGGTGCCGCGGGCGGAGACCATCCCGCTCGAGATGTCGGTCGACGACGCGCTCAAGTACATCATCTCGATGGGGGTCGCCGAGCCCGCCCATCGCCTGCCCCGGCCCGAGGGAAATCACCCCGGGACCGACCCCAATCCGCTGCCGTCGCCGAGAACGTAGGCGGCGGCCCGGCGAGACCAGCAAGGGCCGTCGTCCCCGTGGCGACGGGGATCCAATGCATCGCGAGCAATCACAAAATCGGGCCCCGGCCTCCCGCCGGGGTGACGCCAAAATGAGAACCGACTACTGCGGCAACATCACCACCCGCTTCCTGGGACAACCCGTGACGCTGTTCGGCTGGGCCCACCGCCGGCGCGACCACGGCGGCGTGATCTTCATCGACCTGCGCGACCGTGAAGGGCTGGTGCAGATCGTCTGCGACCCGGACCGCGCCGAGACCTTCGCCACCGCCGACCGCGTGCGCAACGAGTTCGTGCTGCGCGTGCACGGCGTCGTGCGGCGCCGCCCCGAGGGCACGATCAACGCGAACCTCGCGAGCGGCGAGATCGAGGTGCTGGCCCACGAGCTGGAGATCCTCAATCCCTCCGTCACGCCGCCCTTCATGCTGGACGAGGAGCACGTCTCCGAGGAGGTGCGGCTCAAGTACCGCTACCTGGATCTCCGGCGCGAGCCGATGCAGAAGGCGCTCAGGATGCGCCACGCCACGTCGCGCGCGGTGCGCGAGTACCTGGACGGCGCGGGCTTCATCGACGTCGAGACGCCGGTGCTCTACAAGTCGACGCCCGAGGGCGCGCGCGAGTTCCTGGTGCCCTCGCGCATCCACGACGGCCAGTTCTACGCGCTGCCCCAGTCGCCGCAGCTCTTCAAGCAGCTGCTCATGGTCGCGGGCTTCGACCGCTACTACCAGATCGTGAAGTGCTTCCGCGACGAGGACCTCCGGGCCGACCGCCAGCCCGAGTTCACGCAGGTCGACATCGAGACCTCCTTCCTCGGCGAGCGCGAGATCCAGGACATCATGGAAGGCCTCGTGCGCCACGTGTGGAAGAAGGTCCTCGACGTGGACCTGCCGGCCTTCCCGCGCCTCACCTACGCCGAGGCCACGTCGCGCTATGGCAGCGACAAGCCGGACCTGCGCGTGAAGCTCGAGCTCACCGAGCTCACCGACGTCGTGAAGGACGCGGGCTTCAAGGTGTTCAGGTCGGCCGCGGAGCTGAAGGACGGGCGCGTCGCGGCGCTGCGCGTGCCGGGCGGCAACGAGCAGTTCACGAGGAAGGAGCTGGACGACCTCACGCCCTTCGTCGCGATCTACGGCGCCAAGGGCCTCGCCTACATCCGCGTGAACGATCCGTCGAAGCTCACCGAGGAAGGGCTGCAGTCGCCGATCGTGAAGTTCCTTTCGCCGGAGATCCTGGCGAAGATCCTCGAGCGCACCGGGGCGAAGGCGGGCGACGTGATCTTCTTCGGCGCCGACCGCCGCAAGGTCGTGAACGACGCGCTGGGGGCGCTGCGCAACAAGGTGGGCCACGAGAAGGGCCACTTCGAGCCGGGCTGGCGCCCGGTGTGGGTGCTCGACTTCCCCGCCTACGAGTACGACGAGGAGAACCGGCGCTGGGCCGCCGCGCACCATCCGTTCACCAGCCCCAAGGACGAGCACGTCCAGCACATGGACACGGACCCGGCGCGCGTGCTCGCGAAGGCCTACGACATCGCGTTGAACGGCTGGGAGATCGGCGGCGGCTCGGTGCGGATCCACCGCGCGGAGGTGCAGCAGAAGCAGTTCCGCGTGCTCGGCATCGGCGAGGAGGAGCAGCGCGCCAAGTTCGGCTTCCTGCTGGACGCGCTCGCCTACGGGGCGCCGCCGCACGGCGGCATCGCGTTCGGCTTCGACCGCATGGTGACGCTCATGTGCGGCGTGGAGCAGATCCGGGACGTGATCGCGTTCCCGAAGACGCAGCGCGGACAGGACCTGATGGTGGAGACGCCTTCGGCGGTCACCGAGAAGCAGCTGCGGGAGCTGCACATCAGGCTTCGCAATGCGCCCAATGCGTAGAACGCAGATGAACGCAGATGGAACGCGGATGAACGCAGGGAAAGCGGCCCGGCGATGCCGATAGCGCTGATCGCACACGGAGGGGCGGGGAGCTGGCGTCCGGGGTCGGAGGAGGACGCGGTGGAGGGCATGAGGGCGGCGGTGGAGGCGGGTCGGTCGATCCTGCGCGCCGGGGGCCCCGCGCTGGATGCCGTGTGCGCCACCGTCGTGATGCTCGAGGACAACCCGGTCTTCAACGCGGGCACCGGCGCGGTGCTCAACTTCGACGGCTTCTGCGAGCTCGACGCCTGCGTGATGGAAAGCCGCGGCGCTCGCGTGGGGGCGGTCGCGGCGCTGCGGCGCGTGAGCAACCCGATCCTCGTCGCGCGCAAGGTGATGGAGGAGACCGACCACGTGATGCTCGCGGGCGAGGGCGCGCAGCGCTTCGCGCGCGTCATGGGCTTCCCGGACCACGACCCGGTCACGCCGCAGCGCCTGGCGGACTGGCGCGACAAGAAGGCGCGCATGGACGAGGTGCTGGGCAAGAACGGGCTGCGGATGCGCAAGTTCCTCCAGGACCATCCCGAGTACGCGGGCGGCACCGTGGGCGCCGCGGCGGTGGATTCGGCCGGCGTGCTCGCGGCGGCCACCTCCACGGGCGGGGTCACGATGAAGCTCGTGGGCCGGGTCGGCGATTCGCCGCTGCCGGGGGCGGGCAACTACGCCTCGGGCGCCATCGCGGCCTCGGCCACCGGCACCGGCGAGTACGTGGTGCGCTCGCTCGCCGCGCGGTCCATCTCGGAAGCCGTGGAGCGCGGCGCCCCGCTCGAGCGCGCCATGCGCGAGATGCTGGACCGCCTCGGGCGCGACTTCGACGCCGACGTGGGCTTCATCGCCGTCGACGCTTCGGGAACCCCGGTGCCGATGCACCGCACGCGCGACATGCCGCACGCGTTCTTCGCGGGCGAGGATGCGGTCACCTCGCGCATGCGCGTGCCGTGACCCACAAGATCCCGGTCTCGACGCTGGTCGTGATCCACACGCCCGCGCTCGACGTGCTCCTGCTCGAGCGCGCCGACCGCCCGGGCTTCTGGCAGTCGGTCACCGGGAGCCAGGATCCGGGCGAGACCCTGCGCGAGACCGCGATCCGCGAAGTGGCCGAGGAGACGGGCCTGGATGCGCGCCGGTACGACCTCGCGGAATGGAACTTGCTGAACGTCTACGAAATCTATCCCGTGTGGCGCCACCGCTATGCACCCGGGGTGACGCACAACACGGAGCACGTCTTCGGGCTGCGCGTGCCGGAACCGCTGCCGATCCGGGTGGCGCCGCGCGAGCACCTCGCCGCCGAATGGGTGCCGTGGCGCGCGGCCGCCGAGCGCGTGTTCTCGTGGAGCAACCGCAAGGCCATCCTCATGCTTCCGGAAAGGTCCGCCTGACATGCCCGCGCGCACGCTCAACGTCGTCACCTACAACATCCACAAGGGCCTGTCGCAGTTCAACCGGCGGCTCGTGCTGCACGAGATCCGCGACCAGCTGGGGTCCCTCAACGCCGACGTCGCGTTCCTGCAGGAGGTGCAGGGGCGGCACGAGCACCACGCCCGCCGCCACGTGGCCTGGCCCGAGATGTCGCAGCACGAGTTCCTCACCCACGAGGGCTGCCAGAGCGTCTACGGCATGAACGCCGTCTACCAGCACGGCCACCACGGCAACGCGGTGGTGAGCCGCCACCCCATCCCGACGTGGGAGAACATCGACATCTCCCACCATCCGATCGAGAGCCGCGGGCTGCTGCATTGCGAGCTGGAGGTGGAGGGCTGGAAGGAGCGCGTGCATTGCATCAACGTGCACCTGGGGCTCTGGGCGCGCAGCCGCCGCTTCCAGCTCGAGTGGCTCACCGAGCGCATCCGCGCGGCGGTGCCGAAGAAGGGCCCGCTCATCGTCGCCGGCGATTTCAACGACTGGCAGAAGCGCGCGAGCCACTATCTCGCCCGCGAGCTCGGGCTCTACGAGGTGTTCGAGCAGGCCGAGGGGCGCCTCGCGCGGAGCTATCCCGCGAAGATGCCGATCTTCTCGCTCGACCGCATCTACGTGCGCGACCTGAAGGTCGACGGCGCCGAGCGCCTCACCGGGGCGCCGTGGTCGCGGCTGTCGGACCACGTGGCGCTCTCGGCGCGCCTGTCGCGCTGATTTCCTACCGGTGCATCGGGCGGTTCGCGGAGGCGCCGCGGATCAGCGTGCCCACGCCCTCGCTGGTGAGCACCTCCAGCAGCAGCGCGTGGGAGACGCGCCCGTCGATGATGTGGGCGCTCCGGACACCGTTCCTCACCGCGTCGAGGGCGCACTCGACCTTGGGCAGCATGCCGCCCGAGATGGTGCCGTCGTCGATCATGTCCTTCACCTTCTTCGCGTCCAGGCCCGTGACGACCTTGCCTTCCTTGTCGAGCACGCCCGTGGTGTTGGTGAGGAGGATCAGCTTCTCGGCCTGCAGCGTGATGGCGAGCTTGCCCGCGGCGATGTCGGCGTTGATGTTGTAGGCGGTGCCGTTCTCGTCCGAGCCGATGGGCGCGATCACCGGGATGAAGTCGCGCGAGTCCAGCAGCTGGATGATCTCGGGATCGATCTTCACCACCTCGCCCACCAGGCCCACGTCGATCTTCTTCTTCTTGTCTTCCTTGCTCGGCAGCTTGAGCTTGCGCGCGTGGATGAAGTGGCCGTCCTTGCCGGTGAGGCCCACGGCCTTGCCGCCCGCCTTGTTGATGAGCGTCACGATGTCCTGGTTGATGAGCCCGCCCAGGACCATCTCGACCACGTCGAGCGTCTCCTCGTCGGTGACGCGCATGCCCTGGATGAACTCGCTCTGCTTGCCGAGCTTCTGCAGGAGCTGCCCGATCTGCGGGCCCGCGCCGTGCACCACCACGGGGTTCATGCCGATCAGCTTGAGCAGCACCACGTCCTCGGCGAAGTCCTCCTGCAGCGCAACGTCGGTCATCGCGTTGCCGCCGTACTTGATGACGATGGTACGGTCGTAGAAACGCTGGATGTAGGGCAGGGCCTCGACGAGGACCTCGGCCTTCTGCGAGGACGATAGCTTGGGGGGCATGGGCGGGGGAGGGGTGGGACGGAAAACGTGGCGGCTATTGTAGGGCGCGGCCCGGCAAAACCAAAAGGGATTTCGTCAAGCAAAAAAGGCCCCGGCGGGAGCCGGTCCCGCGGGGGCCTTGCGTGCAGCTTGCGCGGCGGGGCGTGCGCGCCCGGCCGGTCCTTCGGCCGATCAGCCGATCGGGAGCTTGCGCCCGGCCGCCTGCGCCTTCTTGGGCAGGGTGAGCTCGAGCACGCCGTCGGTGAATTTCGCCGAGGCCGCGGCGTCGTCCAGCTCCTGCGGGAGCGCGAAGCGGCGCGCGGTCTTGCCGGCGTAGCGCTCCACCCGCAGCCACTTCTCGCCGTCCTTCGCTTCCTCCCCGCGCCGGGTCTCGGCCGAGATCGTCACCTCGTTGCCTTCCACCTCGACGTGGATGTCGTCCTTGCGCACGCCGGGCAGCTCCGCGGTCACGGTGTACGCCGCGCCGTTCTCCTTCACGTCGACGCGGATCGCGGGGGTCTCGGCGGCGGCCGTGTCCCACACGAGCGCGGGACGGAAGAATTCGTTGAACAGGCCGTCCAGGCGGCCCACCAGGGGTTCGTAGCGGGTCAGGTTCATGTTGCCTCCGGAAAGTTGTGCGGGCGGCTGGCGCCCCATGCCTCGGAGGTGGGGACCGCGCGGGCGCTTTCAAGGGCCCGGGAGCGGCCCCGCGGCAGTGGTAAAATTCCGCCGACTTCCCTGCAGGAGCGCCCATGAAAGCGTCGCGTGTGCTGATCGGCTCGGCCATCGCCGGGCTCCTTGCCGCCTCCAGTGCCGCGGCCGCGGACAAGCCGGCTTCCCCCACCGAGAAGTGCTACGGCGTCGCCAAGGCGGGCCAGAACGACTGCGGGACGGCGCGCCATTCGTGCGCCGGGAAGGCCACCCGCGACAACGACCCGGCGGACTGGAAAGTGGTGCCGAGCGGCACCTGCGAGAAGCTGGGCGGCAAGCTCACGCCCGGCGGCGGCGACGCCGGCAAGGGCGCGCCGAAGTAAGGTGGCCGGCCGGCCGCCGCGGCCCGGCGCCGGCATCGGCCTGCGCGCGCCGCACCATGCCGAGGTCGAGCGGCGCGCGCCCGACGTGGCGCTGCTCGAGGTCCACAGCGAGAACTTCTTCGGAGCGGGCGGCGGCGAGCTCGACCTGCTGGAGCGCCTGCGCGCGCGCTACCCGCTCAGCCTGCACGGCGTGGGCCTCTCGCTCGGCTCGGCCGACCCGCTCGCCGAGCGCCACCTCGCCGCCATCGAGCGCCTGGTACGCCGCTTCGAGCCGCTCCTCGTCTCCGAGCACCTCTCGTGGTCGTCCATCGACGGGCGCCACGCGAACGACCTGCTGCCGCTCCCGTTCACGCGCGCGACGCTCGACCACGTGGTCTCCCGCATCGACGCGGTGCAGGAGCGCCTGGGGCGCCGCATCCTCGTGGAGAACATCGCCTCGTACCTCGAGTTCGGCGAGTCGACGATGCCGGAGTGGGAGTTCGTCGCCGCGGTGGCGCGCCAATCGGGCTGCGCGATCCTGCTCGACGTGAACAACGTCTACGTGAACTCGGTGAACCACGGCTTCGACGCGCACGCCTACCTCGCCGCGATGGATCCCGCCACGCTCGCCGAGTACCACCTCGCGGGCCACGAGGCGGGGCCGTTCGGCCTGATCGACACCCACGCCGCGCCGGTGGCACCCGACGTATGGGCGCTCTACGCCGAAGCGGTGGCGCGCTTCGGGCCGCGGCCGACGATCGTCGAATGGGACGCGAAGCTGCCCGCGCTCGACGTGCTGCTCGGCGAGGCCGGCGCGGCCGAAGCGATCCTCGCGGGCCGCCACCTCGCCGTGCGCGCGCCGGAGCACGTCGCGTGAGCGCGCTCGCCCAGCTGCAGCGCGCCTTCGCCGCGGCGCTGCACGGCGGGGCCCTCGAAGCCGCCGCGCCGCGCGTGCGCGCCGCCGGCGTGCCCCCCGCCGAGCGCCTCGCGCTCTACCGGCGCAACGTGCGCGCCACGCAGCACGACGCGCTCGCCGCGACCTATCCGGTCGTCCGCCGCCTCGTGGGCGAAGCGTTCTTCGGCGTGCTGGCCCAGGACTACCTGCGCGCGTGGCCGTCGCGATCGGGCAACCTCGACGAGCTGGGCCATGCCCTCGCCGCGTTCACCGCCGCGTATGCACCGGCCGCTGCCCTCGCCTACCTGCCCGGCGTCGCGCGCCTGGAATGGGCCTGCCACGAGTGCGCGCTCGCGGCCGATGCCGGCGCGCTCGATGCGGCCGCGCTCGCGCGCGTGCCCGCCGAGCGCCAGGGCGAGATCCGGCTGTGGCTGCATCCCTCGGTGCGCTGCGTCGAATCGGAGCATCCCGTGGTCGCGATCTGGGAAGCCAACCAGCCCGGGCGCGACGGCACGCTCGCGGGCGAGGCGGCGGCGGAATGCGCGCTGGTGTGGCGCAGCGGCGGCCTGGTACGCGTGCGCCGCGTGGAAAGCGCCGAGCGCGCGTTCCTGCATGCCGTCTGCGGCGGCGCATCCCTCGACGCCGCGGTGTCCGCGCTGGGCCTCGAGGACGCGGGGCGCGTGGCCGCCGTGCTCGCGCGCCTGGGCGCCGACGGCGTGATCGCCGGCTTCACGGCGGGCGAAGACGCGGCGTGAGCCCGCGCCGTCGCGCCGCGACGCTCGCATTCCTCGCCATCGCGCTCCTCGCCGGCCCCGCGGCGGCCGCGCCGCACGACGGCGCGCGCGCGGGCGCCGTGGGGCAGGCGCTCGCGGCTTTGCGCGTGGCGACCCTCGCCGAACGCATCGCGAAGCTGCAGGCCCAGGCGGCGCAGGGCGTGCTCGCGGAGCGCGCACGGCGCGCGCTGGCGCAGACGGTGCGCCGCTTCGATTCCGCGGTGCAGGCCCTCGCGCGCCCCGCATCGCCCGTCGAGCTGCACGAGGCGCTCGCGATCCTGGCGCTCATCGCGAAGGAGTTCCACGCGTGGGCCCTCAAGCCCGCGACGCGCGACAACGCGCGCGGCCTGGGCGAGCGCGCCGACGAGGTGGCGTGGCAGGCGGTGAAGGCCGCGCGGCTTCATGGGTTGGATGGGGCGGCGCCCGCGGCGCGCGCCGAAGAGGCGGCGGCGCTCGCAGCGCGCGCGGCCCGCCTCGCCTTCTGGCGCCATTGGCAGGCGGGCGGATCGTCGGGGGAGCGGTTGGCGCGCGCCGTCGCGGGGCTGCACGCGGCGGTGGACGCGCTGCACGCCGCGCCCGCCACGCCCGAGACGGACGCCGAGCTGCAGGTGGCGGACAACCAGGCGGCGTTCCTCTTCGCGGCCCTGGACGACAGCCGGACGGACGCGCGCGCGCTCGAGACGGTCGCCAAGGCGGCCGACAACATGCAGGAATCGATGGAGCGCCTGGCCGCCCTGCACGCCGAGGGCGCGCGCTAGCTAGAGCACGTAGCGCGCGAGGTCCTCGCTGCCCGCCAGCCCGCCCAGCCGGTCGTCCACGTACTTCGCGTCGATCACGACGCGGCGCGTGTTGCGCCCCGAGTCGAACGACACCTCCTCCAGCAGCTTCTCCATCACGGTGTAGAGGCGGCGCGCGCCGATGTTCTCGGTGCGCTCGTTCACCGCGAAGGCGATCTCGGCCAGGCGCCGCACGCCGTCGGCCGTGTACTCGAGCTCGACCGACTCGGTGCCGAGCAGCGCCTGGTACTGGCGCGTGAGGCAGGCATCGGTGGCGGTGAGGATGCGCTCGAAGTCCTCCACCGAGAGGCTCGCGAGCTCCACGCGGATCGGCAGCCGCCCCTGCAGCTCGGGGATCAGGTCCGAGGGCTTGGCCAGGTGGAAGGCGCCGCTCGCGATGAAGAGGACGTGGTCGGTGCGCACCATGCCGTACTTGGTGGTGACCGAGGTGCCTTCCACGAGGGGCAGCAGGTCGCGCTGCACGCCCTGGCGCGAGACGTCGGCGCCCTGCATCTCGCCGCGCGAGGCGATCTTGTCGATCTCGTCCAGGAACACGATGCCGTCCTGCTCCACGGAGCGCACCGCCTTGAAGCGGATCTCCTCCTCGTTCACGAGCTTCAACGCCTCCTCGTCGGTGATGAGCCGCAGCGCCTCGCGGATGGCGAGCGAGCGGCGCTTGCGCCGCGTGCCGCCCACGTTCTGGAACATGCCCTGGATCTGCTGGGTGAGCTCCTCCATGCCGGGCGGCGCGAGGATCTCCATGCTCGCCTGCGACTGCGCGACCTCGATCTCGACTTCCTTGTCGTCGAGCTTGCGCTCGCGCAGCATCTTGCGGAAGCGCTGGCGCGTGGAGCCCGCGTCGCCCGCGTCGGCGGCGACGCCGGGCAGCAGCGCGTCCAGCACGCGCTCCTCGGCCGCGTCCTCGGCGCGCGTGCGCACCTTGTGCATCTCCTGCTCGCGCGTGGACTTCACCGCGATCTCCACCAGGTCGCGGATGATGGAGTCGACGTCGCGCCCCACGTAGCCCACCTCGGTGAACTTGGTCGCCTCGACCTTGATGAAGGGCGCGTTGGCGAGCCGCGCCAGGCGCCGGGCGATCTCGGTCTTGCCGACTCCGGTGGGCCCGATCATGAGGATGTTCTTGGGCGTGATCTCGGCGCGCAGCGGCTCGGCCACCTGCGCGCGGCGCCACCGGTTGCGCAGCGCGATCGCCACCGCGCGCTTCGCGTCGGACTGGCCCACGATGTACTTGTCCAGCTCGTGCACGATCTCCTGCGGCGTCATCATCGACACGGGCTCGGCGGCGGGGACCGGGGATTCGGGCGTGGCGTTCACAGCGTCTCGATCACGTGGTTCTGGTTGGTGTAGATGCAGAGGTCGCCGGCAATGGAAAGCGAGCGCTGCACGATCTCGGCCGGCTCGAGCGCCGAGTGCTGCAGCAGGGCGAGCGCCGCGGCCTGCGCGTAGCCGCCGCCGCTGCCGATCGCGAGCAGCCCGTGCTCGGGCTCGAGCACGTCGCCGTTGCCGGTGATGATGAGCGAGACCTGGCGGTCGGCGATCGCGAGCATGGCCTCCAGGCGGCGCAGCATCCGGTCGGTGCGCCAGTCCTTCGCGAGCTCCACGGCCGAGCGCAGCAGGTTGCCCTGGTGCTTCTCGAGCTTCGCCTCGAAGCGCTCGAAGAGCGTGAAGGCGTCGGCGGTGGCGCCCGCGAAGCCCGCGAGGATGCGGTCCTGGTACAGCCGGCGGACCTTGCGCGCGGTGGCCTTCACGACGATGTTGCCGAGCGTCACCTGGCCGTCGCCGCCCATGGCGACGCGCTCGCCGCGGCGCACCGACAGGATGGTCGTGCCGTGGAACTGGGGATTTTCCGGGGTCATCGGGGGATTTTCGCCTTTTTCGGAGTCGGGCCTTCCGGCCAAATCCCCTTTTTCAAGGCGGGGATTTCAGGTGGACTTCCTGCGGACGAGTATCGCGTAGCGGTTGACGCCGAGCGCCTCGAGGAGCGCGGCGTTGAGCTCGTTCAGGCCCGCGATCACCACGCGCTTGCCGGCGAGCTGGAAGGCCTTCACGAGCTCGAAGAAGAGCGGCGTGTAGGCATAGTCCACGCGCAGCACGCGCGACATGTCGATCGTCACCTCCGCGTGGGACGCCGCGTAGGCGTTGAGCTCGGCGATCTGGTTGGCGCTCGCCGCGGAGAGCACGCCCTTCAGCTGGTAGCCGATCTCGCCGCCCGAGGCCGAGGCCGCGGCCTCGGCGGCGGCCGCGTTCTTCTCCGCGACGGCGCTCCTCGCGGCCGACGCGGCCACGGTATTCACGTAGGCCTCCCAGTTGGGCGGCGACATCTCGAAGGCGACGGCGTACTCCAGCCCCACGTCCTCGAAGTCCTGCATCTTGCCCTGCAGGATCAGCAGCTCGAAGAGCAGCGCCCAGAAGGGCTTCTGCTCGTTCGTGGAGCGCTCGTTGAACGCCGCGCGCAGCACCTTCTCCAGGGCGTCGAAGTTGTTGAACCACATCGGCATCTGGCGCTTGCGCAGCTTCATCAGCGCGGCGGCGAGCAAGGTGGCCTCCTCGCCCGTGATCGCGGTGACCTTGGCCACGTCCAGGCGCACCGTGCCCTGCGACTCGGCGAAGGCCACGAACTTCTCGATCTCGCCCGCGAGCTCGCCCGAGGCCGAGGGCTTGAGCGCGAAGAAGTCCTTGCGCTCGCGGCTCTGGGCGCGGCGCGGGTCGTTCGCCGCGTCCGAGCCGCTCTCGGCCCAGGCCGGCGGCGACTGCTCGAACTTCACCGTGAAGAGCATGGACAGCGCGTCGAAATCGGCGCGGTTCTGCGCGACCTGGTGCAGGTCGAAGAGCATGAGCCACGCCTGCTTGTTGTTGCGCCCCGCGGCGTCCTTGATCTCGGCCTTGAGCAGGCTCGCGGCGGCGCCGGGGTGGTTGGCGGCATAGAGCACGGCGGCTTCCTGCGGGGTGGGCAGGGGGGCCGAGTGGTACTCCTCCGAGCCCAGCCGGCCGGCGACCCGCGCGGCCGGGGGCCGGATGTTGCTCGCCGAGCTTCCGGGTGCGGGAGTCGCCATCTATGCGCCGTCGATGTAGGGTCCCCGGCCCGGTCGGGCGCCGGGTCCTGGGGAGGCTGGATTATAACCGGGGTACAGGGGTCGAGACAGGGAGGATGGCGGGGTCCGGGCCCTGAAAAATCAGGGTTTTTTCACGCCACGCAATAAGCGAGGCCTTCCTCGAACAGGCGCCTGGGGAGCTTCCTCCCGATGAAGACCATCACGCTCTCGCGCGCCTCCCCCGCCGCCCATTCCTTGCCGGGCGTGCCGCCCATCAGCATGTGCACGCCCTGGAAGATCATGCGGCGCGGCTCGCCCTGGATGTTGAGCACGCCCTTGTAGCGCAGCAGGTCCTCGCCGTAGTTCTGCACCATGAGCGAGAGGAAGGTCTCGATCTTCTCCATGTGCAGCGGGCGCGGGTCCTTCCACACGAACGAGGCCACCTCGTCGTCGTGCTCGTGGTAGTCGCTGGTGAGGAAACCGGGATCGAGCTCGAGCGCGGCGTTGAGGTTGAAGCCGCGGATGTCGAGGAGGTCGCGGATGTCCGCGTTGCCCATGTGCACCTTCGATTGCTGGGCGCGCGGATTCATCTGGCGCAGCCGCCGCATGAGTGCCTCCACCTTCGCGCCGTCCTCCACGAGGTCGGTCTTGGAGAGCAGGATGCGGTCCGCGAAGCCGATCTGGCGGCGCGCCTCGTCGTGCTCGTCCAGCTGCTTGTCGGCGTGCTTCGCGTCCACCACGGTGACCACCGCGTCCAGCAGGTACTGGTTGTGGATGTCCTCGTCCATGAAGAAGGTCTGCGCGACCGGGCCGGGGTTCGCGAGGCCGGTGGTCTCGATGATCACGCGGTCGAACTTGAGCTGGCCCTTCCTGCGCTTCTTGCCCAAGTCGGCGAGGATGCGCACCAGGTCGCCGCGCACCGTGCAGCACACGCAGCCGTTGTTCATCTCGACGATCTGCTCCTGCTTGTCCTCCACGAGGATCTCGTTGTCGACGCCGGCCTCGCCGAACTCGTTCTCGATCACCGCGATCTTCTCGCCGTGCTGCTCGTGCAGGATCCGGTTGAGGAGCGTGGTCTTCCCCGCGCCCAGGAAGCCGGTGAGGATGGTGACGGGGATCAGGTCCTGGTTCTCGGCGGCGGCGGCCATGACTACCTCGGGATCGTTGGGCGGAAGGATTCCAGGATGGGGGCGACGGCGGACTCTTCAAGGTCGCGGCCGATGAATACGAGGCGCGTGCGGCGGTCGGCGTCCGGCCATTGCGCGAGCCTCGCCGAAGGATACAGCGTGTGCTGCACCGCGTGCACGGCCCGCGGGCCGGCCTC
>Ga0070681_10001269_pt1 | contig 22019 bp, 20 predicted proteins | sample KBSC83BmetaG_FD_65650 | JGI IMG/M metagenome (GOLD analysis project Ga0070681, IMG submission 65650) | Corn rhizosphere microbial communities from Kellogg Biological Station, Michigan, USA - KBS C8-3B metaG | ecosystem: Host-associated > Plants > Roots > Rhizosphere | place: USA: Michigan... | reverse complement strand
GCGCAGATCGACAGCACCAGGGCCGCGAGACCCATCGTCCGGATGATCGTCATGTCCCCTCCACGTTCTTCACGGCATCAAAGCAAATGGGGCGACGCCTTGCGAGGCCAAACGACCATGTCCGAAAACCGCCAGACCGCACGGATGCATGAACCCTAGATGGGTGCAACGACACTGAAGGAGAAAAGACGATGGCAACCAATCGCCGCGAACTGTTCCTCGGGGTACCCGCCGACAAGGCGTGGGCAGCCGTTCGCGACTTCGCCCAGGTCCACACCAAGGTCGCGCCGGGCTTCCTGACCGCCCTCGAAATCGACAAAGGCGACCGGGTCGTGACGTTCTTCAACGGCCTGGTGGCGCGCGAAAGGCTGGTCACCCTGGACGATGCGAATAAACGCCTCGTCTATGCCGTGGTCGAGGGCCGGCCCGCCCACTACAACGCCGCCGTCCAGGTCGTGGCCGACGGCCCCGCGTGCTGCCGCGTCACCTGGACGATCGATCTGCTGCCCGACGAGCTGGCACCCGCGATCGCCGGCATGATGGATCACGCCGCCCCCTTCATGAAGAAGACGCTGGAGGCCTGAGAATCGCCGGCGGGCCCCCGCCGCTTAAGGATTTGACCGCACGGATTTTGGCTGTATGACCGCAGCCATGAAGATTTCAGCACGCGACATCGACCACCTGACTCTCAATTCCACCGAGCCTGGCACCGTTGCGGCCAAGCTCGAGCAGTTGGGCTTCACGCTGACGCCCGACGGCGTGTGGCCGCGCTGCATTTGCTTCATGCCCGCCGACGAGGACATTCCCAACTACATCGAGATCGCCGAAAGCCCGGTCGATTTCATGAACGTGGCGATGAATGTCGAGGAGTTGAAAGGCGAGAAGCGCACCTTCAAGTGGGAAGGCATCGACGGCGACATCGAGGGCAGCCTGATCGTGGGCGAAGGCGGCGGGCCGGTGCCCTGGCTGACGGTTCAGCAGCTCAACCCCGATGCCTTCGTCGAGCCCGAACTGGTGGTCCATGCCAACGGCGCGCTCGCCTTCATTTGCGTGCACGTCGTGTCGGACAATCCCAAGGACACCGCCAAGCAACTGAAGGCCACCTGGGACGGGCAGACCGAGGAAATCTTCGACGGCTGCATGCTGGTCCGCACCGGCATGGTCGAGTTGCTCATCTGGTCGCCGGCGGCCTGGCAGAAGGAATACAAGGCGGTCGAGGTCATGGAGCCGCAACGCAAGCCGTCGATCGCCGGCATCGCCGTCGCCGTCGAGCGCGCTCGCCCGCTTCAGGCGCTGCTGCGCGCCAACAACGTGCCGTTCGCGCTCACCGAAGGCGACCGCGTGCTCGTGGCGCCGGAGCAGACCGGCGGCCTGCTCATCGAGTTCATGCCGCAGACCTGACTTCCATCCACCTCCGCCACACCGGGCTCGCCAGGACGAGCTCGCCGAGGCGCCTGTAGCCACCTGCGCCGGGATGGGCGCCGTCGCCGGCGCGGGCCTCGTTAAGCCATACCGGCGTCGCCAGCAGCGCATCGAACACCGACAGGAACGGCACGCCGAGCTGCTTGCACAGTGGCGCATAGGCCTGGTCGAGCGCGCGCGAGCGTGCCTGCGTGCCCGCATCCGGCATGGGCACGACGCCCAGCATGAAGATCGGCCAGCGCACCTTCGCCTCGCCCAGGATCGCCTCGGCGTCGGCGAGTGTGAGATCGGGATCGCGCTCCTGCGCGGCGTCGTTCGCGCCGAACGAGAAGACGACCCGGCCCTCGAACTCCGCCGGCAGGCGCCGCTCGACCTCGGCCTTCCAGGTCGCGCGGATCTGGTCCGAGCGGTCCCGGCGGACACCGAGGTTGTATCCGGTCAGCTCCGGCCAGCGCTTGCGCTCGTCCTGCAGCACACGGCCGACCCAGCCGAGATGCTCATGGTCGCCCGTGCCGTTGGTCATGCTGTCGCCGACGAAACAAATACGCATCGCAACGCCCCTCAGAACAGCGGGACGGGCGCTTGCGGCACGCCCTTCCAGAAATCGGGATCGTGGCCGAACACCAGCTTCGCCCCGCCCTTCTCCAGCGCCTCCAGCCGGTCGAGCGACGCCAGCATCTCGGCCCGGTCGTAGACGAAGCGCGGCAGGCGGCGCTCGCGCAAGGTTCGGCAGAAATAGCAGGCGTCGCCGGTGAGGACGATTTCCCCCTTCTCGGTGCGCACCTTCAGCGACTGATGTCCGGGCGTGTGGCCGTAGGTCGGGATGGTGACGACGCTGCCGTCGCCGAACAAGTCGTGCTCGCCCTCGACCTGCTTCACCGGATGGCCGTGGTCGAAGTCGGCCTTGTAGAAGCCGACCTTCGCGGCGGTCTCGGGATCCTGCGCGGCCTGCCACTCGGGCTTCTGCACGACGACCGTCGCGTTGGGGATGAACTCATTGCCGCCGGCATGGTCGAAGTGCAGGTGCGAGTTCACGATGTAGTCGACCTTGCCGGGATCGCGGTCGATCGCTTCGAGCTTGGCCTTCACGTCGTCCCTCGGACCGTAGCCCGCGAAGCCGAAGATGCGCGCCACCCTTTCGCCGAGCCGGCCCGCGGGATCGGTGCGGCACTGCGGATGCATGCCGGTGTCGAACAGCGCGCGTCCCTTGGGGTGCTCGATCAGGTAGGACGGGATCGGCAGGTCGGCCTGACCGTCCTCGCCCTCGATCATGTCCTTGAGGCGCCCGGTCAAACGGCCGCAGGTCATCGCATAGAGTTTCACGGTCATGTGCGGAGCCTAGCATGGCCTGTGCTGGAACCGAACGGCGAGCCGGGCGTTCTGCAAGCGTGAAAGCCCTGACTGTGGAGCCCGGAACGGCGAACTCGATCCGCCTCGACGATCGTCCGGAACCGACGCCCGATCCCACCCGTCTGCTCGTCCGCACACTCGCGCTCGGCATCTGCGGCACCGATCGCGAGATCGTCTCGGGCAAGTATGGCTGGGCGCCGCCCGACACCCCGCGCCTGATCCTGGGCCACGAGTCGCTGGGCCGCGTGCTCGAGGCGCCCAAGGACGGCGGCTTCGCCGTGGGCGATCTCGTCGTCGGTATCGTGCGCCATCCCGATCCTGTGCCCTGCCCCGCCTGCGCCGTCGGCGAGTGGGACATGTGCCGCAACGGCCAGTACACCGAGCACGGCATCAAGTCGGCCGACGGCTTCGGCGCCGAACGCTTCACGATCGATCCCGGCTTCGCCGTCAAGGTGACGACGCAGCTCGACATGCTGGGCGTGCTGCTCGAGCCCGCCAGCATCCTCGCCAAGGCGTGGGACCATATCGACCGTATCGGCCACCGCACGCGAAGCTGGCAGCCCCGGACCGCTCTGATCACCGGCGCCGGCCCGGTCGGCCTGCTGGGGGCGCTGATGGCCACGCAGCGCGGCCTCGACGTCCACGTACTCGACCTGCCCGAGACCGGTACCAAACCCGACATCGTCAAGGCACTCGGCGGGACCTATCATGCCAGGATGATTCCCGACTCTCTGCGCGCCGACGTCATCATCGAGTGCACGGGCGCGCCGCAACTCGTGCTCGACGTGATCGGTCGCATGGCGGGTGACGGCATCGTCTGCCTGACCGGCGTATCGAGCGGCGGCCGCACGCTGCCCTTCGACTCCGGCGCCTTCAATCGCGGCATGGTGCTGCAGAACGACGTCGTGTTCGGATCGGTGAACGCCAACCGTGATCACTACGAGGCCGGCGCCAAGGCGCTCGCCAAGGCCGACCGCGCGTGGCTCGGCCGTCTGGTGTCGCGCCGCGTGCCGCTCTCCCGCTGGCGCGAGGCCTTCGAGCGCCGTGACGACGACATCAAGGTCGTGCTGACCTTCGGAGACGACACACCATGAGGACGCCGATCGAGGACTACGCCATGATCGGCGACTGCCGCACCGCGGCACTGGTCGGCAAGAACGGCGCGATCGACTGGCTGTGCTGGCCGACCTTCGATTCGGATGCCTGTTTCGCGGCACTCCTCGGCGGCCAGAGCAACGGCTTCTGGCTGATCACCCCGCACGAGGAGATAAAGTCGATCACGCGCCGCTATCGCCGCGATACGCTGATCCTCGAGACCGGCTTCGAGACCGCGAACGGCCGCATCACGCTGATCGACTTCATGCTGCCGCACGGCAAGTCATCCGACCTGATCCGCATCGTGCGCTGCGACGAGGGCGAGGTGGCGGTGTGCATGGAGCTCGCCTTGCGCTTCGGCTACGGCGCCACGATGCCGTGGGTAACCCGGCTCGAGGACGGCACGATGCGCGCGGTCGCCGGCCCCGACATGGCGGTGCTGCGCACGCCGGCCAACTTCCGCGGCGAGAACTTCAAGACCGTGGCGCAGTTCACGCTCGCCGAGGGCAAGTCGATGCCGTTCGTGTTGAGCTACGGCCCCTCGCACCTCGATGTACCCGAGCCAGTCGACGCGGAAGAGGCGCTGGCGCTGTGCGAGAAATTCTGGACCGAGTGGACGGCCAAGACCAACACCGACGGCCCCTACAGCGAGGCCATCGAGCGCTCGCTGATTACACTGAAGGCGCTGGTCTACATGCCGAGCGGCGGCATCGTGGCCGCGCCGACAACCTCGCTGCCCGAACGCTTCGGCGGCGAGCGCAACTGGGATTACCGGCTGTGCTGGCTACGCGACGCCACGCTCACGCTGCTGGCGATGATGAACGCCGGCATATACGACGAAGCCGCGGCATGGCGCGACTGGCTGCAGCGCGCCGTCGCCGGCTCGCCCGACGAGATGCAGATCATGTACGGCCTGCGCGGCGAGCGGCGGCTCACCGAATGGGTGATCGATTGGCTGCCAGGCTACGCCGACTCCAAGCCGGTGCGCATCGGCAACGCCGCGCACCAGCAGTTCCAGCTCGACGTCTACGGCGAGCTCATGGACGCCTTCGAACAGTCGCGCAAGGGCGGGCTCGCGGCAACCGAGGAAGGCTGGGAGATGCAACGCACCCTCCTCACCCACGTCTGCAACATCTGGGACAAGCCCGACAGCGGCATCTGGGAGTCGCGCGCAGCACCTCGCCACTACGTCTACTCCAAGGTCATGGCCTGGGTGTGCTTCGACCGCGCCATCAAGGCGGTCGAGAAGTACGGCCTCGCGGGCGACATCGCGGCCTGGCGCAAGCTCGCCGACGAGATCCACGCCGACATCTGCGCCAAGGGGTACGACCCGGTGCGCAACACTTTCAAGGCCGCCTACGACGGCATCGATCTCGACGCCAGCCTGCTGCTGCTGGCGCAGACCGGCTTCCTCGAGGCCGGCGATCCGCGTTTCTCGGGCACCGTCGAGGCGATCGAGCAGGCGCTGCTGCGGCAGGGCTTCGTGATGCGCTACAATACCCACCGCACGGACGACGGGCTGACGCCCGGCGAAGGCGCCTTTCTCGCCTGCAGTTTCTGGCTATGCGACGCCTACATCTCGATCGGCCGCAAGGACGACGCCAGAAAGCTGTTCGAGCACCTGCTCTCCATCCGCAACGACGTGGGCCTGCTCGCCGAGGAATACGAGCCTGCCGACAAGCGCCATCAGGGCAACTTTCCGCAGGCGTTCAGCCACGTCGGCCTGATCAACACCGCCTTCAACCTGACGCGCGCCGAGAAGCCGTCCGAGCAGCGCGCCAATGGCGATACGAAGCCCGGAGCGGAGAGCGACACCAAACCCGGCGCCGATGCCGATCCCAAGCGCGCGCAGTCGCCGCCCGGCCTCAGCCGTCGAGAGCCTTCCGAAGTAGATCGTTGACGATCTTCGGGTTGGCCTTGCCGCCGGTCGACTTCATCACCTGGCCGACGAACCAGCCCATCATCGTGGGCTTGGCCTTGTAGGCTTCGACCTGCTTGGGGTTCGCGGCGACGATTTCCTTGATCGCGGCCTCGATCGCGCCGGTGTCCGTCACCTGCTTCAGCCCGCGCTCCTCGACCAGCGCCGCCGGGTCCTTGCCGGTCTCTTCCATGATCGCGAAGAGGTCCTTGGCGATGCGGCCCGAGATCGTGTCGTCGGCCTGCAGGTCGAGCAGCTTGCCGAGATGCTCCGCCGTGATCGGCGACTCGGAGATCGAGACGCCGCGCCGGTTCAGCATGGCGAAGAAGTCGCCGGTGACCAGCTTCACCGCCTCCTTGGCGTTACGGCCCTTGGCGACGGAGTCGAAGAACGCCGCAGTCTCCTTCTCCAACACGAGCACACCTGCGTCATACGGCGTGAGGCCGTATTCCTTGATGAAGCGCGCCTTGCGGGCGTCGGGCAGCTCGGGCAGCGAGGCCCTGATGCGGTCGACGAATTCCTGGGTCAGCACCAGCGGCAGCAGGTCGGGATCAGGGAAGTAACGATAGTCGTGCGCGTCTTCCTTGGAGCGCATGAAACGCGTCTCGTTGCGGCCTGGATCGTAGAGCCGCGTCTCCTGCGTGATCTTTCCGCCACCTTCGATGACCTCGACCTGACGGCGCGCCTCGTGCTCGATCGCCTGCTTCACGAAGCGGATCGAGTTCACGTTCTTGATCTCGCAACGCGTGCCCAGTGGATCACCCGGCTTGCGCACCGATACGTTGACGTCGCAGCGCATGGAGCCCTCGTCCATGTTGCCATCGCAGGTCCCGAGATAGCGCACGATCGAGCGCAGCTTGGTCAGGTATGCCGCCGCTTCATCGGCGGAACGCATGTCGGGCTTGCTGACGATTTCCATCAGCGCCACGCCGGCGCGATTGAGGTCGACATAGGTCTGGCTGGGATGCTGGTCGTGCAGACTCTTGCCAGCGTCCTGCTCGAGATGCAGACGCTCGATACCCACCTTGCGAACCCCGCCGTCGGCCATATCGAGCTCGATCACGCCCTCACCCACGATCGGGTCCTTGAACTGCGAGATCTGGTAGCCCTGCGGCAGATCGGGAAAGAAGTAGTTCTTGCGATCGAACACCGAGCGCAGGTTGATCTTGGCGTTGAGGCCAAGACCGGTGCGCACGGCCTGCTCCACGCAGCGCTCGTTGATCACTGGCAGCATGCCGGGCATGGCGGCGTCGACCAGCGACACCTGGGTATTGGGATCGGCGCCGAACGTCGTCGGAGCGCCGGAGAAGAGCTTGGCGTCGGAGATCACCTGGGCATGGACTTCCAAGCCAAGGACGATTTCCCAGTCGCCGGTTTCGCCTTTGATGAGTGACATGCCGGTTAGATAATGCCTGCCGGCCTTCAGGGCAATTCCCGGAGGCGACTTCCCGCCATTTGCGCTAGGGTTCCGCCGCTTTCGGGGGATTTCATGACGATTTCACGCTGGCGCCGCCTGCTGTTGCCGGTGCTGTTGGGCGCGGCTCTTTCCGCCTGCACCACGCCAACGTCCGCGCCGCCGGCGTCGGTCGACCCCGAGGCCCGCACGGCGGCCTATTTCCAACAGATCCGCGATCGACCGCCGTACCTCGATGCCTTCCTGCGCCGCATGCCCAAGGGCGGCGACCTGCACAATCATTACTCCGGCGCCGTCTATGCCGAGAGCTATATGCGCTGGGCGGCGAACGACGGCCTCTGCATCGATCTTGCGAAACTGGCGCTGGCGAAGCCGCCGTGCCGGGTCCCGGGTCTGGTGCCGGCCGCCCAAGCCAGCCGCGATCCGGCGCTCTACGGGCGGATGATCGACGCGCTGTCGATGCGCGGATTCCTGCCGGTGGCCGAAAGCGGCCATGATCATTTCTTCGCCACCTTCGCCAGGTTCGGCGCGGGCCAGGACAACCATTTCGGCGACATGCTTGCCGAGGTGGCAGATCGGGCTGGTGCGCAATCGGTGTCGTATATCGAGCTCATGGCCTCGCTTGGAATGGGCGCAGCACGGAACATCGGCAGGACCGCAGGCTGGAGCGACGACCTTGCGTCGCTTCGCGACAAGGTGCTGGGACGCGAGATGGCCGCCGCCGTCGCCGAATCCCGCAGAGAGATCGACGCCGCCGAAAGCGCGATGCGCCAGCGGCTGCACTGCGGGACGGAATTCGAGCGGCCGGGATGCACCGTCACCATCCGCTATCTCGCCCAGGTGATCCGTGCCTTTCCGCCGGAACAAGTCTTCGCCCAGTTCGTGCTCGCCTTCGAACTCGCCAAGGCCGACCCGCGCGTCGTCGGCCTCAATCTCGTGGCGCCCGAGGACGAACACGTCGCCGTGAGGGACTACGACATACAGATGCGGATGCTGGGCTTCCTGCATTCGCTGTCACCCGAAGTGAAGATCAGCCTCCACGCCGGCGAACTCACGCCGGCGCTCGTGCCGAAGGAAGCCTTGCGGTCCCATGTCCGGAGCGCGGTCGAAGTTGCCGGCGCCAGCCGCATCGGCCACGGCGTCGATGTCATGGGCGAAGACGATGCGCCGGGCCTGCTGGCGGAGATGGCTAGGCGACGAATCCTGGTGGAGATCAACCTCACCAGCAACGATACGATCCTGAACGTCGTCGGTACCCGGCATCCTTTCGATGCCTATCGCCGCGCCGGCGTTCCGCTCGCGCTCTCGACCGACGACGAAGGCGTGTCGCGCATCGACCTCACGCATGAGTTCGTGCGCGCGACGTCGACCTACGCCTTGAGCTACGCCGACCTCAAGACGCTGGTGCGCAACAGCCTTGAATACGCGTTCCTGCCGGGCGAGAGCCTGTGGCGTGGGACGGCCCCCTTCGCGATGGCCGGCTCCTGTGCCGGCACACGGACCCCGTCGCCGACCTGCCTCGCCTTTCTCGGCCGCAGCGAGAAGGCCGCGGCCGAATGGCGATTGGAGACCGAGTTCGCCCGCTTCGAAGCCTCGAACTGGCCCGCGCCATGAACTTCCGCTGCACCCGCCGCTGAAGTAGTCTCCCGCCCAATCAACAGACAAACGTACTGGGAGAACGTCATGAAGCACCTTCACCGCCGCACCCTGCTGGCCGGCGTCGCCGTTTTGGCCGCGCCCGCGATCGCTCGCGCGCAATCCGCCGCCACCCCATCAGCTGCCGAATGGCCCAAGGGCCAGATCAAGATCATCGTGCCCTTCCCGCCCGGCGGATCGACCGATCCGGTGGCTCGCATCCTCCAGGCCAAGATGATGGAACAGACCGGCTGGAACATGCTGATCGAGAACAAGCCGGGCGGCACCGGCGCGGTGGGTTCGGCGGTCGCCGCCAAGTCGGCGCCCGACGGCCAGACCTGGATGCTGACCTTCGACAGCCACATCCTCAATCCGGCGTTCGCCCCGGCGCTGCCGTACAAGGATTCCGACCTGTTCAACGTCATGCAGATCGGTCGCACGCCGCAGGTCATCGTGGCCCATCCCGACCGGCCCTATAAAACCTTCGCCGAAGTGATCGAGGACGCCAGAAAGCGGCCCGGCAAGATCAGCGTCGGCGTGCTGGGCGCCAGCCAGGCACTGGTGCTGATGACGCTGATCAAGAAAGAGAACGGCGTCGATCTCAACCTGATCCCCTACAAGGGCGGCGGCCCGCTGAACCAGGACATCCTGGGCGGCATTACCGACGTGGCGATCGGCAGCCTGACCTCGCTCAGCCCGCACGTCGCGGTCAAGAAGGTGCGCGCCATCGCCGTCACCGGCGAGGCCCGCACGCCGGCGCTGCCCGACACGCCGACGCTGATCGAGCAGAAGGTCAAGGCCTTCCCGTCCTATTCGTGGTGGGGCGTCTACTCACCGACCGGCACGCCGCGGCCGATCGTCGACAAGATGCACGCCGCGATCAAGGCGGCGGTGAACGCGCCCGACGTCACCAAGAAGTTCGTCGAGCAGTTCAACATGGAGATCCTGACGACCTCGCCGGAGGAATTCGCCGCCTACCAGAAGAGCGAGCAGGAACGCTGGTTCAAGGTCATCAAGGACAACGACATCAAGGGAGATTGAGCATGCGCCGTCGCACTCTCCTTGCCGGCGCCGGCGCGGCGTTCGCCGCCCCCTCGCTGGCCCGCGCGCAAGCGAGCGACTGGCCCAAGGGCCCGATCCGCGTCGTCGTGCCCTTCCCGCCCGGCGGCACGACCGATCCGGTGGCCCGCCTGCTCGCGGCCAAGGTGAGCGAGAACACCGGCTGGCAGACGGTGATCGACAACAAGCCCGGAGCCGCCGGCGCCATCGGCGCGGCGATCGCGGCCAAGGCGCCGCCCGATGGCATGACATGGATGATCACCTTCGACAGCCACATCCTCAGCCCGGCCTTCACGCCCAGCCTGCCCTACAAGGACAGCGAGCTCGAGAACGTGATGCTGGTCGGCCGCGCGCCGCTCGCCGTCGCCTGCCATCCCGACCGGCCCTACAAAACGATCAACGACGTCGTGGCCGACGCCAAGGCGCGGCCGGGCAAGGTGAGTGTGGGCCTGCTGTCGGCCAGCGGCGCGCTGCTCACCACCGCCTACCTGCAGAAGGCCAACGGCTTCGAGCTCAACCAGATCTACTACAAGGGTGGCGGCCCGACGGTGCAGGACGTGCTGGCAGGCGTCACCGACTTCACCGTCACGACTCTCGGCGCTCTACAACCACATTTCCGTGCCGGCAAGCTGCGCCCGCTCGCAACGACCGGCGACAAGCGTGCGCCGACCCTGCCCGCCGTGCCGACCCTGCTCGAGCAAGGCCTGAAAACCTATCCGACCTATTCGTGGTGGGGCGTCTATGTCCCGGCCGGAACGCCGCGCCCGATCGTCGACCGCCTGAATGCCGAGCTCGCCAAGGCCGCGCGCTCGCCCGATGTTGCACAGAAGTTCTCCGAACAGATCGACATGGAGATCATCGCCAGCACGCCCGACGCCTTCGCCGCCTTCCAGAAGAGCGAACACGACCGCTGGTTCAAGGTCATCGCGGACAACGACATCAAGGCGGACTGAACAGCCTCATGGCCTGCCACCGGGTTTCACCTTGGAAGCTGCGCCGGTGCGTAGATAGCTCACCGTATCTTGAGCACAAGCTTGCCTTTCAGGTGACGCGCCGCGCTGACGCGAAGGGCATCCGCGGCGTTTGCCAGGCTGAACTCCGTGACATGGGGGGCGCGGACGGCGCCGATTCGACGAAGCTCGAGGACGCGCTCGAGATGCGGACGGTCGCGGCCAACCGCCGGACGCAACGACACGACGTCGCTGCGGTCGGGCTTGGGGGCCTGGCCCCCTGACCCGATGAAGGCCGCGCGACCGCCCGGCTTGAGGACGGCGAACGACCGCATCGCGACGTCGCCGCCGACGGTATCGAACACCGCGTCGCAATTGCTCACGGCCTTGGTGAAATCGGTCGTGTTGTAGTCGATGACCTCGTCGGCGCCGAGATCGCGCAGGTAGTCGCGGTTGGCCGCGCTCGCGGTGGTGATGACCCTGGCGCCGAGATGCTTGGCGAGCTGGATGGCAAAACTGGCGACGCCGCCGGCACCTCCCTGGATCAGGATCGTCTCGCCCGATTTAAGCTTCAGGCAGTCCTCGATCGTGCATAGCGCGGTAAGACCGGTGAGGGCGAGCGCTGCGGCCTCGACGTGCGTCATGCCAGCCGGCTTCCTGGCGACGATGGCGCCGCCGATCGCGATCTTCTCGGCATAGGTGCCATCGCGGCCGCCTTCCAGGACGCCAAACACGTCGTCGCCGACCCGCAGATCCTGCACGTCCGCACCCAGTGCGCTGACCACGCCGGAGAAATCACGCCCCAGGACCATGGGGAACTTCTCCTGGCCACCATAGTCGCCGGCGCAGACTTTCCAGTCGGCGGCGTTGATGCTTGCAGCAACGGCGTCGACGACGATCTGACCCGGTCCGGCGGCCGGATCGGGAAGATCGCCATAGGTAACGACCTCCGGGCCGCCGAATTTCCGAATGTAAGCAGCCTTCATGATGTGTGGTCCTTGAAGTGGGCCGCGGCCAGGCGCGGTGGGCGATGAAGAGGATAACTCAGGTAAATCGCGAAGAGAAATTCACGGAGCCGACCTCAGCCGTACGTCAGGTCTTCAGCCGAGCGCGAGTGCACCGGCAGAACAAGACTTTCACTCCGGCGGCGCGGTCACCGTAGCGGCCGGGAACACGAACCGCCAGAGCCGGCTACTGCAAGCCGCCCGGATAACCGTGGTCGGGCCGGATGATCGGAGCGTCGCTGAAGACTGTCCGGAGCACGTCCCTCAACAGGCGGCCCACGGCAGGGTCATCGGGCCCACGCGCCATCGTGCGCCCCAGTGCCTGGGAGTGCGGCGCCTCGCTCCGGCAATACACGGCCAACACGGAGAGGCGCCCTGACGCGTGGAGGCCGACGCGCGAGGGTTCCATTCATCCGTCTTGTACGTGAGGCCGCTTTGGCGGAATCAGTCTCCTGATCGACACCGGTGGTTCGCGACCGCGACCGCCGCAGTCTCAGACTCCGCAGCACACTGCGCGCAAAATCCCCGCACGGCCCCGCGCCCGGCTTTTTCCGCCGAACACAGGTTTGTCACGGACAAGCCGGTTCACCACGACACGTGGAAGGCCCACAACAACAACGACGCAACCACCCGAATGGATTTTCCAACCGAGAGGAGTGCGCGATGAAGCTGAATGACGAACAGATCGAGCAGGCTTTGCATCAATTCGAAGCCGAAGCCATTCCGGCCGAACATCCGGCGATCCCCCAACTCGAACGGCTCTACGGCGAGCATACTTATTTCCTCGACGGCAACGGCCTCAATATCGTGGAGCCGGTCGAACCCGACATGCTCGACGGCCAGCGCGGCGTAGTGGTGAATCTCGCCAGCTGGGCCGACACCTCCGCCTCGAGCCTTCAGCCTCACGAACCCGAAGCGACGGAGTTCCTGGTCGACCTTGAACCCCATCGCCACTGACCCGCGGACAACGCCCCCAGAAAGGAACACCCCCGAATGAAATCGAAAATCGGTATCTACGCCGCCACTCTCGTCGCAGCCGGTCTCGTGTTCGCGCCCATTGCGAATGCCCAGGCGCCCTCTCCCGGTGCCCCGCCGGCAACGACGCCCAGCCCGTCAGCCGCGCCGATTCCCGACAAGAAACTCGACGCTGTCGCTGCGGCCGCCAAGAAGGTGGTCGCCGTCAGCGACGAGTATGAAAAGAAGATCGCTCAGGCACCCGAAGGCGAGAAGCAGCGCCTCACCAGCGAGGCCAAGCAGGCCACGACCAAGGCGGTTTCCGACGAAGGACTGTCGATTGACGAATACGCCACGATCATGCGCACGGCACAGAACGATCCGTCCGTTCGCGACAGGCTGATCCGGCGGCTGAAGTAACGGTCGCCATCCATGGACCCTGGGCCGCATTCTGCGGCCCAGGAGGCCGGCTATTTCTTGGCGGGGCCCGAGAGCTTGGCGATCCCGGTCCAGCGGACGAGCTGTTCGGCGAGATAGGCGCTGAGTTCGGCGGGGCCGCCGCGCTTCTCCTCGACGCCCTGACTCTTCAGCGTTTCCTTGATCTTGGGATTCTGCAACGCCTTGTCGATCGCGCCGTAGAGCTTGTCGACGATCGGCTTGGGCGTGCCCTTGGCCGCCATCAGGAAGTAGGAGATCTCGACGGTGAGGTCGGGATAGCCCGCCTCCTTGAAGGTGGGAACATCCGGCACCACGCCGGCGCGGCTCTCGCCAGTGACGGCAATCATGCGGGCCTGCTTGGCGCTATAGACGGGCATGCCCGAGGTGACGGGCGTGTACCAGATCTGGATGCGGTTCGCCAAAAGGTCGACCAGCGCGTCGGGCGTGCTCTTGTAGGGCACCATCACGGTGTTGATCTTCGCCGCCCGGTTCAGCATCTCGCCCAGGAATTGCGGCACACCGCCGACATAGCCCGCGAAGTTGAGCTGGCCCGGCTGCTTGCGCGCCAGTTCGACGAGGTCGGCCACGCTCTTCACCGGCAGCTCGTTGGGCACGAACATCGAATAGAGGCCCTTGCCGGCGAAGGAGATGGGCGCGAAGTCCCTGGTGAGGTCCGTGGTGGCGTTGTTCGTGACCTGGTTGAGGATCTGGCTCACCGAGGGAATGAAGAGCGTGTGGCCGTCGGGCTTCGACTTCGCAACCAGGTCGGCGGCGATGTTGCCGGTGGCGCCGGGACGGTTGTCGACGACGACGCTCTGGCCCAGCGAGCCCGTCAGCTCCTGGCCCAACTGGCGAGCGATGATGTCGTTGGTCGTGCCCGGACCGAACGGTACGACGATCGTGATCGGCCTGCTCGGAAAGTCCTGCGCATGCGCCGGAATCGCGGCACTTGCAATACCCGCCATCGCCGACGCAACAGCCGTGCGCCGGGACAAATTCGTCACCTTCATTGCCGTTCTCCCACTCATTGTCTTTGGTTGATTTACCTAGCGCCTGGGCAAGGTGAAGCCGCTGGCGCGCAGCTTGCGCTCGAGCACGGGAATGCCCCGGTCGTATTTGCCCGCCCCGCAGGCGATGGTGGCCTCACGGGTCTCGAGATCGGGCTGGCCGCTGCCGTTGCTCGTGCCGCTCACGAGATAGCGATTGGCCATGGCTGACAGGGCTCCACAATAGGCACCGTCGTTGCTTTGCGCCAATGCACCGACTGGCAAGGACGACGCCACGATCAACGTCGCGATCAGAGCATGCCGCATCAGGAGATCGCTTGCGGGCCGCGCACCAGCCTGCCCGGCAGCGCGCCGGTCGCCTCGCCATCACGATAGGTGACGGCACCCGAAACCACGGTGGCGCGATAGCCGGTCGCCTTCTGCAACAGGCGCTTGCCGCCGGCCGGCAGGTCCCACTTCATCACCGGTGCCTCGACCCGCAATTTGTCGAAGTCGATGACGTTGAGGTCGGCCTTGTAGCCCGGCGCAATCCGCCCGCGGTCGGCGAGGCCGACGGCTGCTGCATTGTCGAGCGTGTGGCGCTTGACCAGCCACGACACGTCGAGCCGGCCGCTCTTGCGATCGCGGCCCCAGTGGGCCAGCAGCGAGGTCGGGAACGAGCCGTCGGAGATCAGGCCGACGTGCGCGCCGCCGTCGCCCAGCCCAATCAGCGTGTGCGGGCTCTGCATCATCTCGCTGCAGCAGTCGAGATTGTAGGCGGCGAAGTTCGCGAACGGCGCGAAGATGAAGTTCTTGCCCTCACCCTCGATCAGATAGTCGTAGACGACCTCGCGCGGATCGCGGTTCTCGCGGCGCGCCTGGGCACCCAGCGAGCTTTCCTCAGCCGGTTCATAGTTCGGCGGATCTCCCAGCGGGAACATGCGGTCGTAGTCGGTGAGGCGCGCGGCCATGTCGGAGCGCAGCGGCTCGTGGCTCTCCTTGAGAAGCTGCGCGCGGAACGCGGGATCGCGCAGGATCGCCAGCCGCTCGACCATACCCTTTTTGGCAATCGCCTTGTAGGACGCGCACATCGAGAACGGGATGCGGCTGGCCTGCAGGCCCTGCAGAACGCCGATCGGCCGCGGCGCCACCTGCGCCTTGGCCGCATGTCCCTTGGCCGCCAGTCCCTCGACCAGACCCAGCAGGCGGCGCCAGCCGTCGGGCCGGCTGTGGCGCTGGGCCAGCGATACCGAGAACGGCCGGCCACTGGCGGTGAGCAGGCGGTCGATCATCTCGAACTCGCTCTCGGGATTGGGCGTGTTGAAGTCGGAAATGAACTCGATCACGCCGCGTCCGGCGTCCTTCATGCCCATGGCGATGCCCAGCAGCTCGGCCTCCGACGCGCGCAGCGACGGCGTCGGGTCGCCCTTCACCGTGCGGTGGTTGAGCGTGCGCGACGTCGAGAAGCCCAGCGCGCCGTCTCGCATGGCCTCGGCAGTGAGCGCGCGCATCTTCGCCACTTCGTCGGGCGTCGCCTCCTCCAGCTTGGCCGCGCGCTCGCCCATCACGAAGACGCGCAGCGCACCGTGCGGCAGCTGCGCGCCGAGATCCATGTCGCGCGGCCGCGCCTCCAGCGCTTCGAGATACTGGCCGAAGGACTCCCACGACCAGTTCAATCCTTCGTCCAGCGCGGCGCCGGGAATGTCCTCGACGCCTTCCATCAGCTCGATCAGGCGCTGGCGGTCCTCGACCTTCACCGGCGCGAAGCCGACGCCGCAGTTGCCCATCACGGCCGTGGTGACGCCGTGCCAGCTCGAGGGCTGCAGGTGCGAATCCCAGGTCGCCTGGCCGTCGTAGTGCGTGTGGATGTCGACGAAGCCCGGCGTGACCAGCAGCCCCTTGGCCGCGATCTCCTCGGCGCCCTTGCCCGACACCGCGCCGACGGCCGCGATCCTGCCGTCCTTGATGCCGACATCCGCCTCGCGCGTGCCGCTGCCCGTGCCGTCGGCAATCGTGCCGCCCCGAACGACCAGATCGAAGTCCGCCATGTGCCTCACTCCCGGATTTTCTGGAAGTGTAGCGGATTGCTAGCGGCGCGAAAGCGCCAGCCAGGCTCCGCCGCCGATCAGGAAGCCGCCGCTGACGCGCGACAGCAGGCGTACTCGCTTGGCGGAAAGCATCCGGCCGGCGCGGCTCGAGGCGAGCGCATAGGCGCTGTCTGAGACGGCGGCGAACAGCATCGCCGTCGCTCCCATGATCGCGATCTGCAGGCCCTGGTCGCGCGCCGGATCGATGAACTGCGGGAAGAAAGCGCCGAAGAAGATCAGCGTCTTGGGATTGCTGAGCGCCACGATGACGCCCTGCACCGTGAAGCCGCCGCGCGGTGGCTTCGGCGCCTGGCCTGTCACCGCGCCGCCGCTCGACCGGATCATCTTCCAGCCGAGCCAGGCCAGATAGGTCGCGCCGGCCAGCCTCAGCCAGTCGAACCAGTGCCCCATCGCTGCGATCAGCGACGTGAGACCTATGCCCACGACACCGATCATGATCGCGAGGCCGAGTTGGGTGCCGACCACGTTCGCCAGGCCGGCGCGCGGGCCGTGGCGCAGGCTGTTGGCGATGATCAAGGTCACGGTCGGGCCCGGCACGATGATGATGACGAGGCACGCGAGGACATAGGCGAGATAAAGATCGAGGGACATGCCGGCCATCTTCTCGTCGGTGCCTGCGTCCCGCAATGCCTTCTTGCCGGAATGGTCGGAAGCGCAATAATATCTTGCGTTTAATTGCGCTAATCGCTACATTGAATCCATGCAAACCACCTGTCCTTTGCCGGGGAGGCGCCATTCCGGTGGCACGCCTTCTCAAGCTGGAAGACATGATCGCGCCACCGGAATGGCGCGCCCCCGGCAACGACGCGTTCCAACTTCGCAAAGGATTCGGGAGGACTTCCCGAGGCGCTCGGGAACAAAGACGAAAGATCCAACGGCGACAATGCGTTGAGGGTGGCCGCCGAAATTCCCGAGCGTTTCGAGACACTCGCGAAACGCTCGGGAAGAATCGCCCAAGTCCTTGCACCGGCAGACTCTTCGCCGGCTTTCGGGAGCGATTCGGGAGGCCAAGGTTTTTTGGACGACGAGCCTTGGCTGGAGACCCTAGTAGCCCGCCGCCCTGCCCTTGAACGCGGCTGCCTTCTCGAGCGCGGCGCCGGCCTTCAGCACCGTCTCCTCGTCGAAGGCGCGGCCGATGAGTTGGAGGCCCAGCGGCAGGCCGTCCTTGTCGACGCCTGCCGGGACGGAGATGCCCGGGAGGCCCGCCATCGAGGCGGGAATGGTGAACATGTCGTTGAGATACATGGTCACCGGGTCGTCCATCTTGTCACCGGCGGCGAAGGCGGCGGTCGGCGCGGTCGGCGTCAACAGCACGTCGCACTTCTGGAACGCTTCCTTGAAGTCCCGCGCGATCAGCGCGCGGATCTGCTGGGCCTTCTTGTAATAGGCGTCGTAGTAGCCGGCCGACAGCACGTAGGTGCCGATCATGATGCGGCGGCGCACTTCCTTGCCGAAGCCCGCGCCGCGCGTGCCCTCGTACATGTCGGTGAGGTCCTTGCCCGGCACGCGCAAGCCGTAGCGCACGCCGTCATAGCGGGCGAGGTTCGACGAGCACTCGGCCGGCGCCACGATGTAATAGGCCGGCAGCGCGTACTTGGTGTGCGGCAGCGAGACCTCGACCGCGGTCGCGCCGGCGGCCTTCAGCATCTCCATGCCCTTGTCCCACAGCACCGTGATCTCGGGCGACGTGCCGTCGACGCGATACTCCTTCGGAATGCCGACCCGCAGCCCTTTGATATCGGGGTTGCGCGCGGCCGATGCGAAATCCGGCACGGCGAGCGGCGCGGAGGTCGAGTCCTTCGGATCGTGGCCCGACATCGCCTGCAGCATCAGCGCCGCGTCTTCCACGGTGCGGGCAAACGGGCCGGGCTGGTCGAGCGAGCTTGCAAAGGCCACGACGCCCCAGCGCGAGCAGCGGCCGTAGGTCGGCTTCATGCCGACGATGCCGCAGAACGACGCCGGCTGGCGGATCGAACCGCCGGTGTCGGTGCCGGTGCTGCCGGACACCATGTAGGCCGCGACCGCCGCCGCCGAGCCGCCGGACGAGCCGCCGGGCACGAGCTTGCGGTTGTCGCCGCGGCGCTTCCACGGGTTCTCGACGCCGCCGAAGTGGCTGGTCATGTTCGACGAGCCCATGGCGAACTCGTCGAGGTTGGTCTTGCCCACCATCGTGGCACCGGCCTTCCACAGGTTGGCGGTCACGGTGCTCTCGTACTGCGGCACGAAGCCTTCGAGGATGTGGCTCGCCGCCGTCGTCTGCACGCCCTCGGTGCAAAAGAGATCCTTGATGGCCAGCGGCACGCCTTCGAGCAGGCCTGCCTCGCCCCTGGCGCGGCGCGCATCCGACGCCTTGGCCATCGCGCGCGCCTTGTCGGGCGTCTCGGTGATGAAGGCGTTGAGCGCGCGGTGCTCGTCGAGCTTCTTGATGTGCGCGTCGGCCACTTCGAGGGCGCTGGCCTCTTTCCGGACCATCGCCGCGGCAAGCTGGGCGAGCGTGAGATCGGTGAGAGCCGCCATCGCCTACTCCACCACTTTCGGCACGGTGAAGAAGCCGCCGGCGTTCTTGTCATCGGGCTCGATGTAGACGGCGCCGCCCGGTGCATTGGCCAGCACCTTCCCGGCGATCCCGCCGTCGGTCACCTTGTCGGCGCGCAGCGGCAGGGTCACTTCGGAGACGCTCGACAGTGGCTCGACGTTTGCGGTGTCGACTTCGTTCAGTTGCTCGATCCAGGCGAAAATCCCCGACAACTCGCCCGCAAGCGGACCGAGCTCCTCCTCCGGCACCTTCAGACGGGCAAGCCGCGCAATGCGCGCCACCATGTCCTTGTCGAGCGACATCCTGTTGGCTCCAAACGCTTGATTTGCGCGGTTGGTAGCCGTTTTGCCCTATCGGCGCAATTGCCTGCTCAAATGCACCGCCCGAGGCTAGCCCGAAGGCGTGTCGGCCAGCCGTCGCGCCACGACCGCCTCGATCTCCTTCCGCACCTCGGGCCGGCGCTCCAGCAGCGCCTCGAAGTCGCGCCGCGACAGGACCAGCAGGTGGCAGTAGCCGTCGGACACCACGTCGGCGTTGCGCGGCCGCGAGTCGAGCAGGCCCATCTCGCCGAAGAATTCGCCTTCCTTCAGCACGACCGGCCCGCCGGTTGTGATCACCGTGACCTCGCCGGCGGCGATGAAGTACATGGCGTCGGACGGACCGCCGACGGCGATGATCTTCTCGCCCGGCATCGCCACCAGCGCGCGCAGCCGCCGGCCGATCTCGCGCACGTCCTCCGGCTCCAGCGCGGCAAACAGGGAGACGCGGCCGATCATCGAGGCGAGCTCGAGGCCGAGGTCGAGAGGCGGCCGCTCGCTGACGGCGCGGCGGCGCTTGCCGAGCGCGCTGCGCAGGTTGGCATAGACCTCGCGGCTGATGATCGATTCCTCGAGCCGTCGCGAATATTCCAGCGACTCGAAGCGGACCGCCGCTCGCTCGAGCTCGCGCTGCTTCACCGACTCGGCATAGCCCGGATACTGCAGCGACAGCGCCTTGAGCGCCCGTCCGACCAGCTCCTGACGGTCGCTGATGACGGCGGCGAGCCTGGCTTCGGCCTCGGCGCCCAGCAGGTCGGCCACCGACGTGCTGTTGAAGGCCGCGACGTCGGCCAGCACATCCTGCGACACCATCAGGATCTCGAAGCGGTCGGCCAGCTGTTCCTCGAGCGCGCGCGCGTAACCCAGGCGGCGGTGCAGCCACAGCGCCAGCCGGAAGCCCTTGGTCGGCAGCGCGAAGCCGTGTGAGACGTCCTCGTAACCCGCCACGCCGCGATCGCGCACGGCGTCGAGCAGCCGATCGGCACGCGCCGTGAGCACCGCCACCATGCGCCGCGACAGCGTCTGCTGGTCGAACAGCGCGAAATAGAGGTCCTTCTCCTGCGTGCACAGAGTCAACAGGCCGACGGTCAGCCGCTCATTCATCCCGAGCGCGAGATCGCTGGTCGGCGCCTCGATCTCGGCCTCCCCGGCCGACACCGGATCGACGTCGAGGCCGTCCACACGTTCGTTGTGGCGGCGCATGATGGCGTTGACCTGGCGCTGGACGTTGACCTTCGACAGCGCCAGCACGCGGTCGCGCAACGCCAGTTCCAGGGGCGTCAGCCGGTCGAGGCCCAGCACGTGCATCACCAGGCCGAGTGTCGTTGCGTTGATGAACAGGGTGAAGAACACGAACAGCGTCGCCACCACGGCGGCGAACTGGCGGATGTCCGCCGGCAGCCGATCGTCGCCCGAGGCCACCATGGCCAGCACGATGGTGACGGCGCCTCGCAGCCCGCCCCACACCAGGATCGCCTTGTAGCGGCTGTCGACCGGCTGGACGAGGCGCGCGGCCTCGAGCAGCGGCAGCATGCCGAACACCACCAGCGCGCGCGCCACGAGGGCGCCGATCGCGACCGCCGCGAGGCCCCAGACATAGAGCCACTCGATATGCGGCAGCACATTGGCCGACAGCATCGAGGCCAGGATGAAGATCAGGCAATTGCTCCAGAACTCGAGCTGGGTCCAGATCTGGCGCAGCGCCGTCCACTGCTTGGGATGGAGATGCGTGGGCCCGTACGCCGCCACCGTGAGCGCGGCCATGACGACGGACACGACGCCCGAGATGCCGAGGTAGTGATCGGCCACGGCATAGCTCAGATAGGCAAGACTCACCGTCACCGAGGCGATGGCGGCCTCCGAGTCGTTCAGCCGCGGCAGAATGAACATGGCGACGCGGGCGATGACGAAGCCGAACAGGACGCCGCCCATGAACTCACGCAGGAAGTGGAGCAGCGGCACGGCCAGGCCTGTGGCATGCTGACTGGCACCAGGCGCGGCGCGATCGACCAGGATCTCGATGATGAAGGCGAAGGCCGAGATGGCGACGGCGTCGTTCAACAGCGACTCGCCTTCGGCCAGGATCGACAGCCGCTTGGGCGCGCCGACGTCGCGGAAGATGCCGATCACGGCCGCCGGATCGGTCGTCGACACGATGACGCCGAGCAGCAGGCAGACGACGAGGTCGATACCCGTCGCCTGGTGGACCACGGCGCCGACCACGCCGATGCACACCAGCACCGCCACGATGGCCAGCAGCAGCACGGCGAAGACCTCGTCGAGCAGGCGGCGCACGTCGATGGTGAGGCCGGCGTTGAACAGCAGCGGCGGCAGGAACAGCGGCAGGAACAGCTCCGTCCGTCCCTCCAGCCGGTCGAGTCCGTCGAAGACGTCGTGCACCAGCCCGGGCGTGCCGCCACTTGCCATCACCCAGGTGCCGCAGAAGCCCAGCGCCATGCCGGCGACGGCGAGCAGCACCGTGTGCGGCAGCCGCAGCCGCTCGGCCAAGGGCACCAGCAGGCTGACCAGGGTCAGCACCATGGCGATGGCCAACAGGGCGTAGACGAAATTGCTCACGGGTCTCCCGATGACGGCGTGGTTCGCGGCCCGAACTTACCTTGCCTGATGCCGCTGTCAGCTTATAACCGCGCCCGATGGCGATCGTCGACTTTCCCGGACTGAAGACCCTGCTGCCGCGCGAGGGCCGGCTGATGGCGCTCGACCTCGGCAGCAAGACCATCGGCGTGGCCACGTCGGACGTCACGCGCCTGCTGGCCACTCCGCTCACGACGGTGAAGCGCACCAGGCTGGCGGCCGATCTCGCCGCGCTCGC
>Ga0070681_10001268_pt1 | contig 22023 bp, 21 predicted proteins | sample KBSC83BmetaG_FD_65650 | JGI IMG/M metagenome (GOLD analysis project Ga0070681, IMG submission 65650) | Corn rhizosphere microbial communities from Kellogg Biological Station, Michigan, USA - KBS C8-3B metaG | ecosystem: Host-associated > Plants > Roots > Rhizosphere | place: USA: Michigan... | reverse complement strand
TACGTCATGCGCCAGACGTTCCAGGCAAACGCGACGTGACTCAGGAACATGAGCGAGCCACCGACGCCGCGCCAGACGTGGTACGCCTGCATGTCCACCACCGACTGGATGAACGGCGCACCGCTTTTCCAGTTCAGTCCCTGAATCGTCCCGCCGATCGACAGCGATATGACGTAGATGAAACTACCGACGACGGCCATCCAAAAGTGCAGCATCAAACCTGCACGGCCCGGCTCTGTGCCTGTCGCCAATGGCAGCAGCGCATACACGCCGCCCCAGATCGCAAAAGTAACGAACCCGTACATCGTCAGGTGCGAGTGACCGATCGTGAAATTGGTGAAATGCCAGACTTCCTGCAGCGAACGAAACGCTTCGACCGTCCCCTGTGTCGAGCCGACGAGATAGCCGATCACGCCGACCAGAATGAACATCAGTGGATAGGAATGCGCCAGGTCGCGTACGCGGCCGCGCATCGTCAGCAGGAAATTCGCACTGCCGCCCCAGACCGGCACGAGCATGGCAACGCTGAACACGATCGCCGTCGTCTGCAGCCACCACGGCAGCGGGCTGAACAGGAAGTGATGCGCCCCGATGACCGGGTAGAACACGAGGTTGGTCCAGAAGGCGAACACCCCGAGCGCGTAGGAATAGATCGGGCGATTGAGAAGCTTCGGCAATGCGTAGTAGAAGATACCGAGCGCGAGCGGCGTAAACCACATGCCGACCGCGTTGTGCATGTAATAGCCGGACACCGATACCTGGCCGAGGCCGTACTGGTACCAGGGCAGGATCGCCACGACCGCGATGATGCAGGTCCACAGCACGCCGCCGATCGTGTACCAGTTGGAAAGATAGATATCGTCGGTGCGGCGTCGTGCGACGGTGCCGATCAGGTTCCAGGCAGTGACGACGAGCGCGGCCAGGAAGACGAGGCGGATCGGCCATGGCCATTCGCGGTACTCGAGATTGCCGTCGTTGTAGCCGAGATCCAGCGCGATCGTTCCGGCGAGCGCGGCGAGGTTGAACAGCGCGAGCCCGATCCACCCCAGCTTTGCGCTATACAGGAAAGTGCGCGAGCTGCGGGCAGCGACGTAGTACGCCATCCCGACCAGCGCGATGCTGGCCCAGCCGTAAAACGTCGCATTGGTATGGATCGGGCGCAAACGCCCGAATGTCAACCAGGCGCCGCGGCCGAAATCGGGTGCGCCGAACTTGTAGGCGAGCAGGATGCCAACGCCGGTGGCGAACAGCAGCCACGCCGTGGCTGTTATCGTATACGCAGCGAAGATCGACGCCAGCGCCCGATCGTCCGTCTCGCTGGCGCTGGAGTAATGCGCCGCGACGCTCGTGTGCATCCTGCCGGATCCCGTTCAACGGCCGTGATCACGCCGGCGATGGCAAAGGGCGCATGTTCCGACGGCCCAACGCGCATCAGCGAGCATGCACCGTTTCCTTCTGCATGATCTCGGCGACTGGCGGGAATGCCTTGCGCGCGACGTCGGCAACCGCCTTCCAGTGCTTGTCCGGTGCATACCCGAACGGCTTCGTTCCCGGCCCGTTGCCAGGCGCGCCCACCACCACGCGTCCTACCATCCCGGCCATCTCGTGCGGTTTGCAGAAATAATCGTAGACGCCCTGCACGGTGAATACGTGCTCGAACGTCGCGCCGCGCTTCGGATAATCGGCGAGCAGGATATCGGAATCCCACGGCTCGGCCGTTTCCGGAATCCGCAACTCGTGATTGTCATTGTCCGGATGGTAGGCGGTGATCGAATGGAAACCGCTGAGCTGTACCCACCGGACCGTATCGCCGGGTGCGATATGGATGCCTGCCGGGTCGAAATACGTTTTGCCCTCCGGCGTTTGCACCAGCTTGACGTCCACGGTTGCGGCTATCGCCGCCGCTGCTGCGACAAGAACTGCCGAACCCGTGAGCCATGCCACCACGAATCGCCTGGCGGTGCCCCGACGGGCCGGCTTCATCGATACCGGTCGACTTGCCAATTGCCGCCCATTTGCATTCAATTCCTCCTCGCTTCCGCGTCTACTGCATCTCGGCCTTGACAGCGGCAGGACTGATCAGCCATTGCACGATGTGATAGTGCGGCTCCTCGACGCCGGGATGCCCCGGGTTGTACTGGATGTCGGTATGGTTGAGCTTCACGCCTGCCGCGACGGTGCCGAGCGTCTCGAAATTCTTGTGGCCGTCGATATCCTTGAGCGGAACCATGTAGGTAATGTTGACGAGCTTCCCCTTATGGTCGTAGCCGAGGAACGGCCCGATCGGCAGCGTTGCCGGATCGACGTACAACGTTCCGAGTCCGGGCAGGAAATCCGGCAGCTTCACCAGCGTGCTGACCTTCTTGAATTTCGGGGGCGGTGTCGTCGTGATGCCGGCGGCGGAGGCTGGGGGCGCCACCATCATCAGCGGCAAGCTCAGTGCGAGCGCCGCAAAGGTTCCTTTGGCCCATGTAGCGTAGTACTGGCCCTTTCCTGTCATGTCAGATCTCCTTGTGTGAAGCAGATGCGCAACGTGCCATGGCGCTCCTGCCGATTGCATACGCGATGCGAAGAGAATGTGCGACACGTGGACAACCTTATCTCGACGAAGCAGCGGGGAATATAGGCAAACCTCGACAAGTGGCGTCCGGCTTTCTCGATGCGCATAACTCCGGTTGCTGGAACATGCCGCAGTCAATGGGTATCGTCACTTGTGGGGAACGCCCGGCAGCAACGCCGCGGTTTCCATCCGGGGTTCCCGACTCGGCCGCTGCGTTAAGCTTCGAAGCACATGAGCGACAAACTCCTCGGACCCGTGATCGCGACCGCTGTTCCGACCAGCCGCGTCTCGCTCGTACTCGGCTCCGGCGGCGCGCGCGGTTACGCGCACATCGGCGTCATCGAAGAACTTCTCGTGCAAGGATTCCGCATCGAATCGATTGCCGGCAGTTCGATGGGCGCGCGCGTCGGCGGCGTGTACGCGGCCGACAAGCTCGACCAATACAGGAATTGGGTCGGTTCGATGCAGAAGTACGACGTGTGGCGCATGCTCGACTGGACGCTGACCGGCGGCGGCCTCATCAAGGGCGATCGCATCATGACCGCGCTGCGCGATCTGGTCGGCGAGACGAGCATCGAGGACCTGCCAATTCCCTACACCGCAGTGGCGGTCGACATCGACACCCAGCGCGAAGTATGGCTATCGCGCGGCTCGCTATTCGACGCGATTCGGGCTTCGATCGCGACACCGGCCATCTTTCGCCCCTATCGCCACCGCGGCCGCACGCTGGTCGACGACGGGCTGCTCAACCCGGTCCCCGTATCGGTGACGTTACGAGACCTGACCGATTGCACGATCGCAGTTGACGTCAACGCGCCGGCTGAATCCCTCGGCTCCGACTCAACCGACATGAATGCAGGATCGCTGCTCGCCTCGGACGGCGCGTTGCGGGCGTCAGTCGAGGACGGGGAGCACGGCGTGGCTGGTCAGGCGTCCCCCGAAGTGCTCGACCCGCAGGACGTTGCCGCTCCGGTCCGTGCTGCAGGCCGGCACTGGAAGAAGATCGGCAATCGCCCGGACTCGTTTTCGGAACGGCGCGCACATCGGGGGGACGTGCTGGAGCCCGGCCTCGTCGAACTGTTCGTCCGCTCCATCGACACTGTGCAGGCCAGCATCACACGCTTCAAGCTTGCAGCGCAGCCCCCCGATCTGCTGATCACGATTCCCCGCAACGCCTGTGCGTTCTACGAGTTCCACCGCGCCGAGGAGTTGATCGAGATCGGCCACCGGCGTACTCGCGACGCGTTGAAGCGATGGCACCGGCCGCCGGCGCGGCGGGCACGCTGATCCGCGCAGTGCTTCATACGCCGGCGGCGGATTCACCCTCGGCCGCAAACAACGCAAACATGAGGCGCAGTGCGAGACGAGGACATGGTGAAGCCACGTCGGGCGCGCTCACGCGGCGCGACGCAATCTCGAAAGCACATTCGGGCCGGAGCGCGATTCGTCCTCCCGTCCGCGCCATCGAAAGACGAACAGATCGCGACCATCATCCATGGCGTGAACACTGCCGGAAGCGCCGTTAACGGCGATTGTCGTGCTCACGCTGCCACGCTAGCTCCTTGCTCGCTTTTGCCGTCGAACGGCCCGTGCAGCCGACGACCTCGCTGCAACTTTGCGCCTCCCGGGCGCCTTCTTTCATTGTCGATGGGCACCGGGACGCGCGAGAAGTCCCGCCGGGAAGGTGTCGCCGAAGCTAACGGTAGCGCGTCTCCATGAGATCGATCTCGCGCACCAGCTTGCGTGAGGTCTCGTGGGACATCTGCGAGTGGCGCGCCATCTCGAATATCTTCTCGCGCTCCGCGCGCAGGCCCGCAAGGCGCAGCGCGCGTTCGACCTGCTCGGCCCTGCGCGATTTCTGAGCGTCGACGCCGCCGGCCGCCGCGCCGTCGAGACGACTCCGATAGAACCCGATCACCCGCGCGGCCGCGTTGGCGTTAATGTCCGCCTCGTCGACTCGATGCGACAATTGATGTCGTGCCTTGTCGATCGCGTCGATGCCTGACGTCGACGCTTCGTCGCGTGCACGATCTTCCTCCTCGCGCAACGGGGGTTCGGGAGGCAGCGCAAGTCCCGCAGCAGGCGCGACAGGCCGACGCTGGCGAATATCAGCGACAGCAGTCCGTGGTTGCTCACGGCCGCGGCGCTCGTCGACGATCCTGGTGCGATCGTGGCCGCTGCGCTCTTCCATTCGGAGCGCCTCGACAGTCCTGTCTGTTCGCGGCACTCTCGATCACGGGAGTGATGGTGCTGCTGGTTCGTTCGGGGTGTGTACTGAACGATACAGATATCACTCCGGAACCGCGCTATCGTGCCGGTCGCCTGCTTGTACCCTTGCGGTTGTTTAGCGCGGGGGAAACCACGGGCCCGCCACATCGGCATCGGCATCAGCAGGAAGCACCGACGTTTCCCGGATGATCATCGTCTCGTTGGACACGCTTTGGATGCCGGGCACGCGACGAACGGCATCGGCGGCAGTCCACGACTCGGCTTCCGAGCAAACGTTGCCGGTCAGGATGGCCACTCCCTCTTGAACTCGAACTTCGATTCTTTCCGCATCGACACCGGGCTCCCGCGTAAGCTCGACTTGAGCGTCATGCTGCAGTTCGCTGTCTGACTTCATTGCCGGCTCCTTTGAGGGTAGAGACATCAGCGTGAAGCCAGCCGCTTCTCCCTATCCATTCTGCGGTAAATGTCCCCATTGGCTCGAAAAATCGAACGTGCGCGTTCCCAGCGTCCTCTCCGGCTCGATGAGCGGGGGCGATTTGAATGTGCAGGCCGCGCGGACGCATTTGCAGGTGGCTGTCGAAGTTCCGACTCGATCCATGTCATGTTGTGTTTTCCCGATCGGCCGGCGCATTTCGGCTATGCGCCGCCTGGCTCGAAACCCCCTCGCTTCCTGACTCGCCGCGCTGACCGCATGATCGGCAATCCCATTCTGCGGGGGTATTCGTCTGCCTCGATCATGTGTTTGAGCGCGCCCATCACATGCAGCGTGAACGCACCGGCAATGATCCAGCTGACCGTCAAATGAATCCCACTCATTAGTTCCTTGAGCGCCGGATCGTTCCATCCCCAGGCGGGCAATGTAACGCCGAATCACTTCCACCGGATAGCCGCTGAACACAGATCCGAGGTATCCGGCGACCGGCATCGCGATCAGGGCGACATACAACGTGACGTGCGTGCAGCGCGCAAGCACTTGCTGCCACGCCGGAAGCCCGCCGAGCGTCGGCGCGCGATGACGCATTTGCCAGCCGAGGCGCAGCACCATCAGCGCCAGGATGACGAGACCGACCGATTTGTGCAGGTTGAACGCGGCCGCGCGCGAACCGGGCGGCTGCTTGGGAATCTCCAGCATCCACCAGCCCCACGCAAACTGCGCGATGACGACGACGGCGACGATCCAATGCAGCGCGACCGCGACGCGCGTGTAGCGCAGCGCACAAGCCTGCCCGGAATGCGCGGCTGCGAATGCCGCCCTCACCCAGAACCCGCGGGTCGGACGCTCCGCAGGTACGTGATTACCTTCCAGATCTGATCGGCGTCAAGCTCCTTTCCCCATGACGGCATCAGCGTGCCTGGCCGGCCGTCGTGGATCGTCTTGAACATCTGCTGCGGATCGAGCTTCGAGACGGTGAGGTCGGGCGCGATGCCGCCCCCTTTCGCCTCGAGGCCGTGGCAGTTGTAGCAGCCGGTCTGCAGGAAAATCTGCCGGCCCTCCTTGGCGGCCTCGGGCTTTCCGGCGAAGGGGTTTTTCGTCGCGCTCGCTTCGCTGCTACCCGCCTGCTCGGCAGCGCCCACGGCGAAGGCGCCGAGCGCTGTAGTCATGACAACGATTGGAAGCAGAATTCGTATCTTCATGGTGCTGGCGTTCCGCGAAAGGCGCAAAGAAAGGGACGGCGTAGCGGTCGCAATGGCCGGACTATCGCGCGTAGCCGTGCAATAACAGCAAAACCGGTGCGTCATCCGATCCACCTTCCCGGTAGAAGAGTTGATGTCGGTCCACCGAGATGCTCCGGTCACGGCCCGGGCTCTGCTTCACGGTTACCACCGACCGTTGCATAGCGAGCCCCCGCGGCCTTCTATTCCAACGCCGCTTGGTAGATCAGTTTCAGACCGGGTAGTACCGTCGGGGAATAGCCAAGGGATCGAGTGGCCCACCGCAACTCCCAACAACGCAATACCCACGGTCGCCAACACCGAAGCTTTTCCCCCGGTTGCGTTCGCATCGCTCGGGAACACGATGGTCATATCACGAATTTCTCCGGTGCTCTTATCCTCGAATCGCACTCTCGAATCCATCGTGACTACGTCAGGAGGAATGCGATATGGCTCAACCCCGACCGCGGGCTCGAGTTCCGCCGCCAGCTGCGCATGCCCGCAGAACGAGGAGACGCAAAAAATCATCTTCTGAAGGGTGATCGGATGCTTGCGTGACACAAGGGCACTTCCTATCGATACTGCACAAAGTCCGCGCAGTTGCGAACACATCGGCCGGCCTATCGTCCGCCGGTCAGCGCGAGTGCTTCGCGCAACAGCTGGTTCGCGTAGCCCCACTCGTTGTCGTACCAGCTCATGATCTTGACCAGATCGCCGTCGATGACCTTGGTGAGATCGAGATCGATGACGGAGGCGCGTGGGTCGCCGACGATGTCGGACGACACGAGCGGATCGGGGGACACTCCGAGCACGCCCGCGTAACGCTTCGTCCCCGCCTCCTCCGCGAGAATCTGGTTGACCTCTTCGACGCTGGTGTTGCGCGATACGACGAACGTGAGGTCGGCGATCGAACCGACAGGAATCGGTGCGCGAACTGCAATTCCATCGAACCGACCCGCGTATTGCGGCAGCGCGCGGGCCGTTGCGAGTGCAGCGCCCGTCGTGGCCGGCACGAGATTCGCACCGGCCGCGCGCCCGCGGCGAAATCGCTTAGCGGGCCCGTCCACGACTGATTGCGAAGACGTATAAGCATGCACGGTGGTCATCGCCGCCTTCTTGAATCCGATACGCCGGCCGATGACTTCGACGATCGGCGTAATGCAGTTCGTCGTGCAGCTCGCGCAAGAGATGATGGAAGTGGTGGCCCCCGGCGCGTTCACGCCATGGACGACCGTCGCCACATCTTCGTCTTTGGAGGGCGCGGACAGGAGGACGAACCGCGCGCCGGCCCGGATGTGCTTCTCGAGATCCTGGCGCCGCGCGAACGCGCCCGTGCACTCGAACACGACATCGATGCCAAGTGCTTTCCACGGCAGCTCCGACGGATCGCGTATGCAAAGAGCCTTGAGCTTGTGCCCGGCGACGACCAGGTCACTCCCGTCCACGGTCAGGGGTTTCGAGTAGCGCCCGTATACCGTGTCGAATCGAAGCAGATAGGCGAGATTTTCGATGTCGGCGAGATCGTTGATGGCGACAACCTCGAGTGCAGGCTCGTCGATGACTAGCTTCAGGATCGCCCGTCCGATTCTTCCCAAGCCGTTGATCGCGATTCTGTTGCTCATTCCAGTCTCCCGCTCCTTGTTTCGTCATCCTCGCTTCGTATCGGCATGTCGATCAGCGGTCGGCGAACGGGGGAAAGAACGGCACTCGGTAGCGGTCGAAAATGGCCTCGATGCGGCCATCGGCGAGGAGATCGGCGACGGCTCGGCTCACCGAAGCCCGGAGATCGCCGTCGGCCCGACGCACACCGATGGCGATGTTCCAGCGAAGCTGCTGCTCGGGCGCTGCGTTTCCACCTGCCTCGCGCGCGAGCGCGCGACCCTGCAACAAGCGGTCGACGTCCGGAAGCCAGACCGCGCCCGCGTCGACCTCGCCGCGCGCGACAGCGTCCAGCACCTCGCGTTGATTGCCGTACACGACCAGGTGCGACCCGATTTGCTCGAGCCGCATGTGCGCTCCGGATTGCCGTTCCACACCGATCCGTTCGTTGCGAAGATCCGTCGCCAGCTTGGTACGATCCTGCGCCTGAACAAGGCTATAGCCGGTGCTGTAGTACGGCGCGGTGAATGCGAGCGCGTCCCCCGTTCCTGCTGCTGGATCGACGGGCAGTCCCATGAAGACATCGCACCGGCCGGCGAGAAGCGAGCGCCGCAGCGCCTTCCCTCCATACGTGGTGTCGGTCCAGACGAGACGCGGACGTAACTGAAGACACTCCGCGATGGCCTGGCCGATTTCCACGTCGAAACCCGGTTGCGCATCCACCCGGTTCTGCGATAGCGGCGGATTGTCGGGGTCCACGCATATCCGTAGTTCGCGCGGCGGTTCGTGCGAGATCGGTGGCTCGGCTGCTTTGATCGGCGCCGCGGCGGCGGCGAGCGCGAATATCAGAAGTGTCAGCGGCGCGCTCATCGCGCTTGCCTCGACTGCGGCTGACTGCTTTGCAGTGCTTCCGCCGTTCGTTGTTGCTCGGGTCCATCGACGGACACGCGTTTCGTCTCGGGTAGGGCAAAGACGAAGAGCATCGTGCTGCCGAGCACGTTCTTCTGTCCCGGCGTGTCGAGCAGCTTCGCACCGGCGATCGCCTTCGACGGAACGATCGACCATCCCGACGAGATCGCGACGTACTGTCTGCCGTCCACCGCGAAGCTCATCGGGTTCGTGACGATTCCCGAACCCGTCTTGAAGCCCCAGAGCTTGCGACCCGTCTTCTGGTCGAGCGCCTCGAGCTCACCCTGTGGGTTGCCGACGAAGAGCACGCCGCCGCCGGTCGCGAGGACGCCCGCGTACATCGGCCACGGCGTGTCATACCGCCAAGCCGCCTTGCCCGTCGCAAGATCGATCGCCGTCACGTGGCCGGAGGCCGGTGGAACGCGCTCATGGCCACCGCCGTAATACGGCTTTCCCTTCTGGTATTCGAGATCGAGCGCAAAGAACTTGCCGCACATCTCGATCGCCGGGACATACACGAAGTGCGTGAGCGGGCTGTAGGCCATCGAGACCCACTCCTTGCCCGCTGTGCCGTGGCCGCACGCGACCACCGGTTCATCCGGCTTGGCAAATTTGAGCGGCGTCATCTTGCCCGTCTTGGGATCGACCTCGATGCTGTCGACGTGGATGAACGGATGTGCGTAGATGACCGCTCCGTTGGTTCGATCGAGAAGGTAGAAGTGTCCGTTACGGTTCGCCTGGGCAAGTGCCTTCGCCACGACGCTTCCATCGGCGAGCCGGACGTTGTCGAGCAGCATGGGTTGATTGACGCCGTCATAATCCCAGACGTCATGCGGCGTGAACTGGAAGTGCCACTTGATCTTTCCGGTATCCGCGTCGAAGGCGAGCATCGAGCTCGTGTAGAGGTTGTCGCCTTGCCGGTGAGGGCCATAGAAGACGGGTGAAGGATTGCTCGTACCCCAGTAGATCAGATTGAGTTCCGCGTCGTAGGCGCCCGTCAGCCATGTCGCACCACCGCCATGACGCCAGGCCTCGGTGTTGCCTGGCCACGTTTCGCTCCCCGGCTCACCGGGCGCCGGCACCGTATAAGTTTTCCACGCTTCTTTGCCGGTATCCACGTCGTAGGCGGCGAGGAAGCCGCGAATGCCGAACTCGCCGCCGCCTGGGCCGATGAGCACCTTGTTCTTCACAATGAGCGGTGCGGCGGTCAGCGTGTAGCCGGCCTGCCAATCGGCAACCGTGACATTCCAGATCTCCTTGCCGCTTCGCGCATCGAGCGCCAGGAGATGGCCGTCGAGCGTCGCCCAGAAGACCCGATCTCCCAGCACGGCCACGCCGCGGTTGACCACGTCGCAGCAGAGCATCGCGGCTATGTTCTCGGGAAGATTCGCTTCGTACATCCAGAGGAGCGTCCCGGTTTTCGCATCGAGCGCAAAAAGCTTGCTCCACGCCGACGTGATGTACATGACGCCGTTGTTGACGACCGGGATTCCATCCTGGCCGCCCAACACGCCCATCGAAAACGCCCAGACCGGGGCGAGCTTGTCGACGTTCGTCGTATCGATCTGCTCGAGCGGCGTGAACCAGGTGCCGGCGTAACTCCCGCCGTAAATCAGCCAGTCGCTCGGATTCTCGATCGCACGCAGCAAACGGTCTTGCGTCACGGGCTTGAACTGGTCGATCGCCGTTGCGGCAGCGGCCACCCCGCCGCTCGACGCAACAACCGCCAGGCCCACCAGCGCAATCACCGCGCGGATGTGCGCCAATATCGTTTCTCGATACATTCCCTTCTCCTTGTGATCGCGGTCAGTCGTTGTCCGCGTACCGCTATGTCAGTCGAACGATAAGCGGCGCCGGCCCGATAAGCGATCGGGAATGCTTGACGATCTTCGTGGGGTGACCTCCACCATCCCAGAATTTCCAGATACGAAAGTGCGTCATCAAGATTCGGCCGGCGCCGCAGAGAATTCGTGGTAGCCAACGCGGGAATGTGTCAGCAAACGGTTACCGTAAAAATCAAGACTTCCCTACTCGGTGTCGCCCGCTTTCGCGATATCTTTCGCACGACCCTCCCATGATCAAGCGGCGCGCGATCGACGCGAACGTGAGCGCTTTGCGCGCACTGCATCAAGAAGAACGGTTTCCGAAATGCACTCGAATACGCCTTCGTCAATTCAGCATCCTTCCGTCGGTCTCGGCTCTGCAACCGCTTTCGCGATGGCGGTCGCAGTGGCGGGAGTCGTCCTGGATCTTGGTACGCGGCTGGAGCTCGACGTGGCGGTGGTTTACGGTATCCCGCTCGTCGTGGCCGCCTTTTCCCGTAGCCGACGACTGCTGTGGGCGTTGATGGCCGTGCTCACGCTCGCAACGTTTGTTACCTATGCATTGCAGGTACCGCCAGGCGCATTCGAATTGCGCGAGGCGCTTTTCGTCAACCGCATACTCGACGCTGTCGCCCTGCTCGTCACCGCGTGCCTGGTTCACGCGTGGATGACGTCCCTGGATATGAGGGAAGTGCAGGCACGACAGCTCGCTGATCAGAACGGGAAGCTGGAACTCGCCAACGATCTGCTCGTTGCACACGAAGCGCAGATCGTCAGTCAGAACGCGGATCTCGCTCGCCGCCGGCAGGAGGCGGAGGAGACGAGCGCCCGGAAGACGCGCCTCCTTAACGCCGTCTCGCATGACATACGCAGTCCGGTGAATACCATCAACGTCATGGCGGAGGTAATCCGCCGCTCTGCGGAAGATCCTGCACGGCTCACGCAGGTCCCTGGGATGGCGAAACAGCTTCAGTCCAGCGCGCAATCGCTGGTCGCACTCGTATCGGAGGTTCTCGACATCGCCCACCTCGATTCCGGTCTTCTGCAGCGTCGCGACAGCGTGTTCTCGGTAAGCGAGTTCATCGACGCCAAGCTTCGCGATCTCGGCCCCCTCGCCGAGTCAAAGTCGCTGCGCCTGGAAGCTGATACTCCCGAGCGAATCCTTCGCGTGCGCACGGATCGCATCAAGCTCGATCGCATCGTCACGAATCTCGTGACCAATGCGATCAAGTTCACTTCGAGCGGTAGCGTGAGCATCGGCGCTTCAATTGAAGACGACGGCGGGCTCGCGATCCGCGTCCGCGACACAGGCGTTGGCATCCCGCACCACGAGGTCGAGCGTATCTTCGACGAGTTCGCGCGATTCAACGTACCGCTCGGAAAGCTCAATGGAGGATGGGGACTGGGCCTTGCCATCTCGCGCCGCCTCGCGAACTTCATCGGTGCCCGCATCGGCGTCGAAAGCGCGCTTGGCCACGGCAGCGTCTTCACGGTTATGCTGCCATCGGAATGCCTGGTGGACGTCCAACCGGTCGCGCTTCCCGTTGCTTCATAGGCGCCGGCGAGCATGTGCGTGCAGCACAACGGTCGACCAGCCATCGTGAAAACCAGCCACCCCGCGTGGTGGGGCCCGCCCGCCGACGACATTTCCCGCTCGCTCGCCACGCACGGGATGCCGGCGACGCTCTTCGGATTCGTGCGCCGGGTGAGCGGGTCGAGCCAGTTCCGCGTGTCGTGCCTGGCAATCGTGGTATTCGTGCTGACCACGGCGCCGCTCGAGATGCAGCGGCGGATTCTCAATGCCGCCGTCCTCGACGGCAACGTTATGGAGGTGCTCGTGCTCGCCGTCGTTTATGCGGGCATCGTGCTGACCGAGGATCTCGTCAAGTTGCTGATGAACATCTATCGCGGCTGGATCGGCGAAAAGGCCGTGCGCGTGCTGCGTCTCGCGGCCAGCGCTCGGGTCGACGCCATGCCGGCACAGCGCGCTCGCGCCGACATTCAGGGCGTCGAGATTTCGCTGATCCTTCCGGAGCCCGAGCCCATCGGCGGTTTCGTCGGCATTGTCGTCTCCGAGTTCGTGTTGCAAGCCGGCACGCTGCTCAGCGCTTTCGCGTACATGTTGTACATGCAGCCGCTATTAGCGCTCATGTGCCTGGTCATTTTCTCGCCGCAGTTCGTGTTCGTTCCCGTGATGCAGGCGGCGATCAACCGCAGGGTGCAGTCGCGCATCAACGTCCTGCGGCAGGCGAGCGTCGACGTGCTCATTCCCGGGATCGGGCAAGCGGAAGTGGCGCGAGTGCTCAAGCAGGAACTGCGCTTCGCGGAAATATTCTCGCTCAATCTCGGCATAGTGAAGTTCAGGTACTCGATGAATTTCTTGATGAACGTCACGCACAATTTCGCCAAGATCATCGTTCTCGGCGCTGGTGGCTGGTACGTGATCAACGGCAAAACCGAAATAGGAACAGTGGTCGCGTTCGTCTCCGCTCTCAACAACGTGCATGATCCATGGGCCGCTCTGGTGAACTGGTATCAGGACATGACGGTAACCCGCACCCGCTACCGGACCTTCGTCGCTGCGATGAAGCAATTTGCCAAAGGCGAGAGTCAGCTCGCCGTCGCATGATCCTGATGGAGTGCTAGCGCGCCGCGTCCTCGACTCTGGGACCATCCGTAACGTCCGGAATCGACGCGGTGAACGATTGTCGCCCGATGTCCCCATGGGCTTCCAGCCGTCCGAGAAGCAGGTGGAAGTACAGCATGCCGCGTTGCGTACCGAGTGCATCCAGCACGTGCTGCACGTCAGGCGGCTCCGATCCCGCTACAAGTGCTACGTTGCTCGCAACGCTGGTGTCGTTGCCCGGGAATACGTCGAGTCGCCCAAGGCCGCGCAGCAGAATGATCGTCGCGGTCCACGGACCGACGCCCTTGATCCGGCACAGCGTTGCCGCCGCATCGGCACTTGTGGACTGTTCGAGCATTGCCGCATCGAGTGCGCCGGATTCGAGCGCTTGTGCGACGCGCCGCAACGTCGCGATCTTGTTCGCGCTGAGGCCGAAAGTCCGCAGCCGCTCGTCCCTCTCGTGCTGGAAGCGTTCGGCCGTGGGAAACAGGTACAACGGCACCGGCACGCCGCCCGCCTGAATGCATTCTCCGGCTGCAACGGTCAAGCGATGCATGATCGCGCTCGCCGCCCGGATACTGAGCTGCTGGAAGACGATCGCGTTCGCGCACGCCTCCCACAGTGTCGGATAGCGCGGCGGCTTCACACCTCGCATGCGCTTGACCAGCGGGGCGAGCCACGGAATGCGCTTTGCCGCTCGATAGAATTGGCGGAGGTCGCGATCCACGCCGAGCATCTGCCTGACAAGCGCGAGAACGGCCGTGTCGTTGTGTGCGCTCCCCTCGATCGTGACGGAAAGCGCGCGCCGGCGCGTGACCTGCGTAGCGCGCACGATCACGGGTTGCGCGAAGCCGGAGAGCGCGCGCACGTACGTGCCTTGAGGCGTGAGCAGATCGACGACATTGGTGGAGAGCCGTCGAAGCACGCTCACGGTCAGATCCAGACGGTACGGTGTCACGACAGGGACGTCATGCACGCGCATCGGCGTTTCCGCGCTTCGTTGCCGCAACCTCCGTCGCCGTCTTCACGGCACTCCCTGGTGGTACGTCGGTTGCAAACGACAGACGCTGAACCGGATAACCCGCCGCGGCCCAGGCATCCACCACCCTGCAGCGGACGCACATGCCTGTACCCTTTGGCCATCAGGAGCTTCAGCGCGGCGGCAGAGGTGACCTCGTTCCGACAGTTGCAATAGATCACCAGTTCGTCGTCGAGCGGCTGGTCGTGGTGCCTGCCATCTCCACCAGCAACGACCCGTACTGTGCGAACGGTGTGATGATTTAATGCGCCATCGCTCGTCACCCGAAAGCGCTATCCCGAAACCGACCGCGCCACCGTGCCCGGCCCGGGCTTGAAATGCCAGTCGCGGCGCGCTCGTTCGTATCACTGCGCACCATTCCTCAACGTGACGATGATTCGGGTACCGTGTCCCGGTGCCGATTCGATCTTCAACTCGGCGCCGATTGCCGCAGCCCGCTCGCGCATGATCATCAGCCCCCAGCCATGGTCTCTCGCCGGCTGTTGCCGCACCGCCGAATCGAATCCGCAGCCGTCATCCGCGATGGTCAGACAACCGGCCTGCGCCGTAACGCCGAGGGTCACGGAGGCATGCTCGGCTCGCGCATACTTAGCGACGTTGGCCAATGCCTCCTGAACGATGCGGAACAGCGCCTCCTCCGCCGCTGCGGGCAGCCAGCGGCCCGGTGTCTGCTCGATCACCGTCGTCGCCACCCCGGTGCGCTTGCTGAACTGCTCCGCATACCAGCGTAGCGCCGCCGTCAATCCGTAGTCGTCCAACACCGCCGGCCGCAACTCGGCCATTACATCGCGGATGCTCTCGATGGTCTCCTCCACGAGCTTCAGTGAATCATCCAGTCGCGTGCCGCTTCGCGCGGTCATCGCACACGCCGATTCGCTTTTCACGATATTCAGGTTGATGTTCAGCGCAGTGAGCTTCTGCCCCACGAGATCGTGCAATGCATTGGCGAGCGTGCGCCGCTCGCTCTCCTGCACCTCGACCAGCCTGCGGGAGATCTTGGCTGCCTCGAGCTTCTCGTTTTGACGCGCAATCACCCGCGCCTGGTCATCGCTCTTGTCCGCGGCAATCATCCTGATGTGGAGCAAAGCTGCTATGAGCAGCAATTCCACGACGTCGAGCACACGGTTGACAAAGAACGTCTCCTTTAGGCTGAACGCGCCCTTTGGAATCTGAACCGCGTACGCGGTGAACGTCGTGATCGTCAGCAGTGCGGTGAGAATCCAGAGCAATCGGCGGCTGCGCGTGGGGCCGACAAGCAACAGAGGGAGACCGAAGACAGCGGCAACGTCCAGTTCTACCCAGGTGATGAAATCTATCGCGACCAAGGCAAGCGTAACGGCGAACACCGCCACGAGAAGCGTTCGTTGATCAATCGAGCGCGCAACGCGAACCAAGGAAGGAATGGTGGAACCTCGCGTTAAGGTGACGTCGCGGTGAGATCGATTCATATCCTGCAAGGTGTTCTCTGACGGCCGACGTGATCGAACATCGGTCGGCGCCCGACAAGCATAGTTCAATCTCCCTGCGCGAAAACTGCTCGATATATAGGTGTGCTGCGCTCGCACGCGACCTTCCGCGATGATAGACGCGGGGTTGATCGGCGCTCGCACGGACAACGGCAGCATCGGCGGAATGCATACTCGATGCGCATTACCTGGAATGATCTGCGGCAGAGCCGAGATTCAGGCAGCGTGTTCCTCAAGGGAGCGCTACAAGCTGAGCTATCTATGCAAGTACCTCCTCCGCCTCCTGGCCAGGCGACGCGGAGGCCACCTGCTCCAGCACGTAAGGCATGATGCCACCCGCGGTGTAATAGGCGGCTTCGACCGGCGTGTCGATCCGCACCAGCAAAGGGACCGCTTCCCGCTGGCCGTTGCGGCGCTCCACGTGCAGGGTCGCCTCGACACGCGGGCGCAATGCGCCGTCCAGTTCGAGCGCAAACCGCTCGCTTCCGTCCAGCTCTAGCGAACGAGCGCTGATCCCTTCATGGAACTGGCACGGCAATACGCCCATGCCAATCAGGTTCGAGCGGTGGATACGTTCGAAGCCGCGAGCAATGACGGCGCGTATGCCAAGCAAGCGGCTTCCCTTCGCCGCCCAGTCGCGCGAGCTACCGGAGCCGTACTCCTGCCCAGCGATCACGATGACCGGCACACCCTCGGTCCGGTAACGTTCCGCTGCATCGAAGATGCCCATTAGCTCGCCACCGGGCTGGTGATGCGTCAGGCCGCCCTCGACGCCAGGCACCATGAGATTGCGGATACGCACGTTGGCAAACGTCCCGCGTACCATGACTTCGTGGTTGCCCCGCCGCGCTCCGTAGCTGTTGAAGTCTTGCTCCGGAATGCCTCGCTCGCGCAGGTAAGCCCCCGCTGGCGAAGTCGCCTTGATGGCACCGGCCGGGCTGATGTGGTCGGTGGTAATCGAATCATCGAAGATTGCCAGCGCCCGTGCGCCAGCGAATTCAGCCGCTGCGACCATCGTCATCGACGGATCGAAGTAAGGCGGCTTGCGAATGTAAAGCGACGCCGGCTCCCATTCGTACAGACTTCCCTGCGCCGCGGGAATCGCGTTCCACAGTGGATTCTGAGCGGCGAAGCCGGCGTAGACACGACGGTACTCGTCGGGGTCGAACGCGCTGCCAAGCAGCGCATCGATCTCCTGCATGTCCGGCCATATGTCCCGCAGGAAGACGTCGCGTCCGCCGACGTTGTCCAGCGGCTCGCTGGTCACATCGATATCGATGCGTCCGGCGATCGCAAACGCGACGACCAATGGCGGGCTCATGAGGAAGTTCGCCTTGACGCTCTGATGGATGCGTGCCTCGAAGTTGCGGTTACCGGAGAGCACGCTAGCGGCGATGATGTCGCTTTTCGTGATCGTCTCTTCCAGTCCCCGGTCGAGCGGACCGGAATTGCCGATGCAGGTGGTGCAGCCAAACCCGACGAGATTGAAGCCGAGCCGGTCAAGGAACGGCTGCAGACCCGTGTTGTTCAGGTATTCGCTCACCACGCGCGAGCCCGGCGCCAACGAAGTCTTTACCCACGGCTTGACCCGCAGCCCGGTTTCAACGGCCTTCCTGGCGAGCAGTCCTGCAGCGAGCATGACCGCCGGGTTCGACGTGTTGGTGCAGGATGTGATCGCTGCGATCACGACATCACCGTGAGCCAGTTCGAAGCTCGACGCATGTGCGGGCACCTCACCAGCGTGCGCGAGCCGGTTCGGCGTCGGCCGATTGTTCATCATCTCGGCCTCGGTGAGCGCGTTGGTGTCGTTCGTGCGGCCCGCAGGAAGGGGATGGTCCGATTGATCGCCGCCCCCCGGACGTGGTGGCTGGCCACCTCCGAGCCGCACGTTCGTCTGTCGACCTGCATCGTGCTTGCCGTAACCTTCCGCGCTCGTCAGAAGCGCCACGAATTGCTCCTTGAGCCGGCCGAGCGCGATGCGATCCTGCGGTCTCTTTGGACCGGCGACTGACGGCTCGATGCCGGCAAGATCCACGTCGAGCACGATGCTGTAGTCGCACTGGTCGCGAGCCGGCATTCCGAAGAGGTCTTGCGCTTTGAAGTAACGTCGCACGGTCTCGACGTGTTCGTCGCTGCGCCCCGTTGCCAAAAGATACCGGCACGTGTTTTCGTCGATCGGAAAGTAGCCGATGGTCGCGCCGTATTCGGGCGCCATGTTCCCCAGCGTCGCGCGATCCGGCACCGACAGGTTTGCCGCGCCTTCGCCGTGGAACTCGACGAACTTGCCCACCACGTGGGCCTGCCGCAGCAGCTCGGTGACGCGCAAGACCAGATCAGTAGCAGTGACACCCTCACACAGACGGCCGTGAAGGTGCACCCCGACTACGTCCGGCAGCAGCAGATATACCGGCTGACCGAGCATCGCAGCTTCGGCCTCGATGCCGCCGACGCCCCAGCCGACAACGCCGAGCCCGTTGATCATCGGTGTGTGCGAATCGGTGCCGACGAGCGTATCCGGATAGAGCACGCCCTCCTTTTCCAGCACACAGCGCGCCAGGAACTCGAGATTCACTTGATGACAGATGCCGAAACCTGGCGGCACGATGCGCATGTTCTCGAATGCCTGCATGCCCCACTTGAGAAAGCGGTACCGTTCGTCGTTGCGCCGGAACTCCATTTCCATGTTGAGCCGCAACGCCTCGCCCCGCCCGAAATGGTCGACCTGCACGGAGTGGTCGATCACCAGGTCCACGGGAACCGACGGTTGAACGCGCGCCACATCCATGCCCCGCTCGGCGATTGCGGAACGCATCGCCGCGAGGTCAACGAGCAACGGAACCCCGGTGAAATCCTGGAGCAGTACTCGCCCGACAACAAACGGCACTTCGTCGCTACGCGCTGCAGCGGGCTGCCACCGCGCAAGAGCCTCGACGTCCACGTCGCGAATGCGCCGGCCGTCCATGTTGCGCAGCACGGATTCGAGCAAGATACGCAGGCTCACCGGCAACCGTGACACCGCCGCGATCCCGCTCTTCTCGAGTAGAGGAAGCGAAAAGTAGGTCACCGGAGCGCCCGTCGGAAGATCCAGGCGCTCGCGGGTATCGATCATCTGCTCTGCCCCAACGCTAGATAGTCGCGCTTACGCGATGTTCGAATCACGCCGCAGCGAGCTTCGCATCGAGGGTGATCTCGATCCCGGCAAGCGCCTGCGACACCGGACAGCCCGCCTTTGCGGCATTGGCGTGCTGAATGAAAGCCGCACGGTCGATGCCGGGAACTCTGGCTTCGCATACGAGATGGCTCCCGGTGACCCTGAAGCCCCCGTCCTGCGGCGACACGGTGACCTGCGCCGTTGCGTCGACAGAGTCGGGCGCAAGACCTGCCCTGCCGAGGATTAGCGACAGCGCCATCGCGAAGCAGCTCGCATGGGCCGCGGCCAGCAGTTCTTCGGGATTGGTGCCCGTGCCGTTCTCGAACCGAGAGATGAAGGAGTACGGCGCCTTGAATGCCCCGTTGCCGAAGTCGACATGACCCTTGCCTTCCTTGAGGCTTCCCTCCCAGCGTGCGTGTGCGTTCCGTGTTGGCATGCAACCTCCTCGCCGATTGACAACTCAATCCTTGCTTGCATTTCCCCGACGGCCGGCCTCGAACAGGAACCACGTACGGCGCTCGGTTTCATCGATCCAGCTTTCGATCAAGCTCGTCGTGCCGACGTCGCGATGCTCTTCGCATACGTTGTGGGCCTCACGCAGGCGCGCGGCAAACGCCTTGTTGTCTTCCCGCAATTCGGCGAGCATGTCCGAAGGCTCGACGTACTCCGCATCATTGTCCAGCAGACGCTGAGTGCGGGCGACATGACCAATCGATTTGAGCGTCGACCCACCGACCTTTCGAATGCGCTCTGCCATCGGGTCGGTCATTGCAAGAATCTGGTCCGCCTGCTCATCGAGGAGCAGATGGTAGTCACGAAAGTGAGGTCCGCTCATGTGCCAATGGAAGTTCTTCGTCTTGAGGTAAAGCGCAAACGCATCTGCCACCATCCCGTTCATGACTGCGGCGATGTCCTTGGTCGATGCCGCGCCCAGATCGGTGGGGGTGGCTATCGGCGCCCGCTGTCTCGCCTTGAGTTCATGCATCTTCTCCACACTGCTGCTCATTGCGTCACTCCTGTCTCTTGTGAATCGCGCGTTTAAAAACCGGGGCCGAATATTCCGCAATGATCAACGCGCTCGACGGTTCCTCATGCAGCACGCCTTGCGACGTCGACGGCCTGATTCGTCCACCGCGAATCCACACTTGTATCATCGCCACGGGTATGCGCCTGTCGGCGGACCTCGACAGGCGTTGTGGGGAATTCACGCAGGCGACGCACGGCTGGGTACCCAGTCTCGCCATCGCTGCGACCGGATCGTTGCGCTGCCGCGACTCGGCAGGCCTTATGGTCGAACGCGGCGGTACACGGTGCAATGTCGGCCTGCACGTGTTCGGGCATCGGTCAGGTCGGCGCGGGCGTGGTGTCTGCGGGGATTGAGCAAGCTCATGGCGGGCGAAAAACCGAGCGGCTGCCTGAACACCCTTTGCTATCTGATCGGTGGCACGCAATGCAGCGCCAGTCCTCCTTCGTCGCCGTCCACTTTCAACATCTTGAGCCTGATCTTCTCGATGGCTCGAGAGGGCGACAAACCTTTGGGGCAAACCTCGGTGCAGTTCATGATCGTGCGACAACGGAATAGCCGGTAAGGATCGCTCAGATCATCCAGCCGTTCCCGGGTGGCGCGGTCGCGGGTGTCGACAATGAATCGATAGGCCTGCAACAGTCCGGCCGGACCGACGAACTTGTCCGGGTTCCACCACGATGACGGACACTGGCTGGTGCAACACGCGCACAAGATGCACTCGTATGAACCGTCCAGCTTGTCGCGGTCTTGCGGCGACTGCAGACGCTCCTTGTCGGGCGCCGCTTCGTCGTTGATCAGATAAGGTTTGATCGAGTGATACTGGCGGTAGAAACGGGTCATGTCGACGACCAGGTCGCGAATGACCGGAAAGGTGGGCAGCGGGCGCAACTCGACGGGCTCCTTCAACTCACGCACGGGAGTAATGCACGCGAGTCCGTTACGACCGTTGATATTTATGGCGTCGGAGCCGCACACGCCTTCGCGGCAGGACTTTCTCAGCGCGAGAGAATCATCCTGGGAATCCCTGATGCGCAGAATGACATCCAGAAGCATGCGATCGGTTGGCCTCACCTCGATCTCGAAAGCCTGCATGTATGGCTTTTCGTCTCGCTCCGGGTTGTAGCGAAAAATCGAGAATCGCATGGCGCCTATGTGGCTTGGAAATGATGCGCAAGCACGACTATCCGTGGCGCGTCCACAGAAGACGCACAACCCAGACTCCCATCGCGGTCAGGCTCAGGCCGACCAATCCGAGCAGGGCAACCCGAATAGTCACGGCGTGAACGTAGTCCATTAAGACGTCGCGAAGACCTAGCCAGGCATGCGCCAGCAAGGCGGCAAAGAACGCATCAGTGGCGATGCTCATGCCAGCGCTCGTGATCCAGGCATGCCATGCAGGATAGTCTTGCGGCGCACCGACAACGAAATGAACCAGGAAAAACACGATGAATAGAAACATGTAGATTGCGCTTACCCGCTGCACCAGCCAAGCGCGCAATCCACCGTATTTCCTTTTCACACCAATGCGCCGGCCACGAGCAGCGCCACCGCCATCCCGCCAATGTTCGCCACCCACGCGCTGCGTCGTGAGGCCGGCAGCTGCGACCCAATGTCGATGTCGCTCAGCAGATGGCGGAGTCCTGCCAACATGTGATGCGCGAGCGCCCATGTCAGCAGGATCACTGCGCCTTTCACCGAAAAGTGGTGCAGCAGGGCTACAGCGTGGCTATAACCAGACGGGCCCTGAAGCGACAGGTCCAGCAAATAAATGCCAAACGGAATACCCGACGCCAGCAGCACTCCGGTGATTCGATGCGTAATGGACGTCAATGCACCGACCGGTAGCTGAATTTTAGCCAGGTTGAAAAATACCGGCCTTTGCTTCGGTGAGTGCGGCATGGGGAGAACGGGTCCGCAGCATCAGCGCTTCGCGAAGTAATT
>Ga0070681_10001266_pt1 | contig 22030 bp, 15 predicted proteins | sample KBSC83BmetaG_FD_65650 | JGI IMG/M metagenome (GOLD analysis project Ga0070681, IMG submission 65650) | Corn rhizosphere microbial communities from Kellogg Biological Station, Michigan, USA - KBS C8-3B metaG | ecosystem: Host-associated > Plants > Roots > Rhizosphere | place: USA: Michigan... | reverse complement strand
CGGTGCCGACGCATCGCTGACGATCAGGAAGGTGTAGTCGTCACGATATACGCCATCCGTCCTTCCCGGCTTGAACAATGCCTCGACTCCGAGGTTATCGTAGACCCCACCATCCCAGAGGTGCAGCTTGGGCAATCGCGGCTGGTCGACGGGCACCAACTGGCCGGAGGTATAACGATTCCAGGTAAATTCCCGGGTGTCCAGCACCAGTGGCCCGATTAGTCCAGGAAAGGCGGCAGACGCTGCCACTGCGTCTGCGAGGGGGATGTCCGGTTCTGTAACGTACCCTACCACATAGTCGCCCATGCGCTGCGGCATAAATCGCCAGTTCTTGCCTGTCTCATAGGTCGTCGCATTGATCACCCAACGCGGTTCACGTGGCACATCCTTAAGCGGTCCGACCATCCCCCACTCACGTTGCAACACATCGGCAATGACCTTGGCGCGTCCCTGGACGAGTAACCATGGACGACGCACGGTCTTGATCGTCGCGGCACGCTGAACGCTCGTTGTGGTGAGTCGAGCACGCGCGGCCGGCACAATCGCTGAGAGATATGTCGTGCTGTCGGGCCAATGGTTACCACTAAGCCCGTACACCAGCCCAATAACCATGCTACCGCCCGAGACGGTTGAGATGAACGTGACCTGCTCCAACAACCCATCCGTGGCCAGCCGCGCAAGCACGCCAAGATGAAACACCGCGGCGCGAACGCCGCCTCCCGATAAGGCGAGTCCGATCTTCAATACCGACCGGTCTCTCATCGGTCTCTCATTCACGATGTTGGAAGCTGGTCAAGATACCAGCCCAATGTGCCATCCGCGCCGACGATCAGCATCAGCGGCGGAAGCCCATCCACTAGCCGTTGTTGAGCAAACCATGCGAACGCTGTTCGATCATCGGCACTTGGCAGGATGCTATGCCCATCAGGATGGCTGTGCCACTCCCCGACGTACTCGAGCATTCCCGCCGTCATCGTGCCAACTTCCTCAACTCGTTGTCGCAGGCCGCGACTTCCGCGGATATAGGCCGTTGGCCATTCAAGACTATCGGCTGGCGATGGGAGCGCATCGACGACGTAGATGAGGTTCCGCTGAAGATCGAAGGCACCGATGAGTACGCCGCCGGTCTCATTAGGGAGTTTCGCCTGCCGCAACGCGCTGACGTGCGCGATCAGATCGGCATCCGCGCGAAGGACCCATCGGCCGAGATGACGTTCAATCATAGGCGACGTTCGCACATCGATTCGATCGACCGTCCAGCGATGTGGATCAGCGTGCCAGATCACGATCTGGTCAGCTTCGCCGTTCACCAGGTTTAAGACCGCTCGGCTCCCAATCGCTGCATGCGCCGCTACGCGGTCCTGCGGCAGGATGACACTCATCTCACGGCAGGATTGGGCATACCGGATTCCCGCCCCCGCTCGTTTCAGATGCGTCGCCAACGTGGGATTGCGCAGCAGTTCGCGGTAGTACTGCATCTCCAGCATATCGATTGGGGCAGTTCGCTCCTCGCCTTCAGCGAGGAGAACCAAGTCGCTCCCACACGGATTGAGAAAGAGTGCGACACGTTGCGCTGGAGTGTCGATATCGTTCGCCAGTCGGCGCGCCACAGGGATCGACGCTGACATATCAAGAATCAGGTCGGCTGACTGCAGCACTTCGTCGAGCGGAGCCGACGCCGTATCAGGGTGAAGCACATCAACCACAAGGGATTTCGCTGGGGGGTGATCCTTCCCCAGGGTGTAGCCGATCAGTGACAAGCTTTCCGCCTTTGACTTACCGATCGACAATCCAGAGAGGGCGTGCCGAGCAAGATTGTGGGGGAGGAGATAATCCGTATCCACCAAGGTCCACGAACCAAACCCCATCCGCACCAGGTTGAGGTAGACCTGGGATCCGAGGGCGCCGAGGCCGATGGCCACGACGCGGCACTGAGCAGCACGAGACTCGCCACTCCACACGGCGGCCGCACTGTCCGAAAAGGAGGGCATTGGGACGAGAATGGAGAGGCTGGTGTTCTCACCGCGCCGCTCGGGATTTCCACGAACCTTGTAGCGAGGTTGGTCACCGTGCATTGACCAGATGCCCAATCCTTCACCGATGGCCCCGAGCCCGGCGTTGCACAAGAATGCCCAGTAGTCGTGACTTTCGACGTCCCCGCTCGCTGTCCGACGTTTCGGTAGATCCACTAATATCACTAATTGAGCCCGTATCGCATCCCGGTGCATTGGCCACGCACGAAGCTGCTGGCGAAGTTCATCGACAAGGTTGAGGCCGGCCGCTTCCAGGAAGGCGTGTAAGTCGGCGATCGTGTTCGGTCGTCGCCGAACCACGCCGTGTCGTTGTGGTTCACCACGGAGTGTCAGCCCAACCATCAGCGTATTCACGTCGATCTGCGACTGAGGTCTCACCAAGCCAGCGATGTAGACGGCGCGTCCATTGCCGCCATCAACGCGCTCGATCGTGAGCCATACTGGCGTGCCCGGACCAACCGCAAAGAGATCTGCTGGGAATATCAGCGGCGCGTCGATCTCGAGGAGTAACGGCTCAAGCGGTTGATCCTTGGCATGAAGTTCCCCGCGGGCTGAACGCGCGAGCCACGCGCGAATCTCTTCGATGAACCGGGGTGCGGTCCACGTCAGCTTTGCATCGTCCCATGGTCGCTCGTCGACACAGAGACTTCGCGGGAACTCCTGTTCACGCAGATTCATATGAGGCAACAAAGGAAAGGTGGCCCGCAGGACCCGAATGTCTGGCTGGCTCTCATCGGACCGGTCGAACATGACGGCGACGCGTTCCACGCGCTGGATGTCGTTGACCGGTCGCTGTGGCCGCTCGACATCGACGTCGAAGATGATCCATTCTCGACCGGTCAACGGCTCACGGCGACACTCCAGGAGTCGGACGAAGCTCAGATTCCCCGACGCTACGCTCGCCACTAGTTCGCTCGCACGCGGAAGATCCAGTTCGTCCGATGCGACAACCCCACCCCAAATGCGCAACGACAGGTCTGCCATCTATATCCCGCCCGCCCGTGGAGCCGGGCGACTTGGGATGTAAATGGCACTCGGGGTGTTCCGCTTTTCGACCATGGCGCCGGATCCGTCGATCGCGATTACCAACGGCTCTGGTCGGGTCGACTTCGGATGCTCCATCGTCACCTTGAATTCGCCGTCAATGGCCGCAGCGCGTTCTCGATAGTAGTTCGCGGCCTGGCGGTGCGGTGGTTGGGGATCCTCGCTGTCAATCGTCGGGATGACTTTGCTCGTCGAGATGATAATGCCTCCCGATCGACCTTGTTCGAACAACCACTTCACCTTGGGAACCGGAGTGGTCTTTTCCTCGCCGCGTTCGGAACTCAACGAAAGATAGCTACAGTGATGTGGCAGTTTGAAAATATCCCATTCCAACCGTTCTGGTCGTTGATGAGACTCAGTCACTTCGACGATCTTGGTTAGTACCTCGTGATCGACATCGCCGCCGAGTATGAACTTCGTCTCGTCCTCGTCCACGACGAACGTTGCTTGCAGCACGATCGAGTCCGTGTTTCGATCGATAAGTTCCCCATTGTCCCGGCTGGCGAAGGGAGAGTGGACAAAGAACTCGATTCCGTGTGCTGACCGCGTGAATTCGGGGATCGTCCGGCCCGCGTCCGTAATCAGATCCTGTCGATCCTCGAGCGTGAGGTTCTGTTCAGCCAGCCAACCCCGGAGTTTTTCCGGACGCGAGATGATCCGAATCCCTTTTCCTTCTCTAAGCCGGTAGCGGGCTTCTTGCTGGATGACGCAGGCTTCACCGGTGAGTGCTTCTTCGACGATGGCCGCAGCTGGCACGATGAGCAGATCAATCTTGACGCGATCGTCGTCCTGATACTTCTTGGCGTGCTCGAGGTAGAAAAAGCCGGTCGAACCGTGAATGTGATCGTCATCGAGGTGCGTGAACGCGACGAGATCGTACGACGTGCGCTTCGCAGCCGTAAGGTCGTCGCGAAGCGTTGAGGCGAGAGCGATCCGACAATCCTCCTGATCATACGGATCAGCCACATCCGCGAAATCGATAAGCAGTTTCTCTCCGCCGGCAAGATCGAGCTGATAACAGTCGGCATTCCCAAGAGGGTAGAAGGTGATCTTGGGCATTCGGTCTCCTCTCACTGAAATCCTCCGATACGCCGATGAAAGTGGCCCTCGCCATCCGGCTGATCCGGCATAGCCGGGTGCCGCTTGCGACGTCACATATGTTATGCTATCGTCCACCGTGGCGAACGAAACCTCTGTGATTCTACCCTCAGTGTATTACGTTGTCAAGAACAATTAGGTGATTTGTACGCTGTAACGTACACAATTGAGACCGAAGATAAGAGGGAGTCAGTGAAACTGAAAGATCGTCTCGCGGAGTTACGACGACAGCGTGGCCTAACCCTGCGCGAGCTACGGGAACGAATCGAGCAACAAGCCGACGCGCAACTCTCGATTTCGTACCTCTCAGAACTTGAGCGCGTTGATACGATGCCGTCGATCGAGATTCTCTTGCGAATTGCCCAAGGTTATGGGATTTCCTTGCATGATCTGCTCGCTCCAGTCGACTTTTTCGAGACCGCGACCGAAGCACAGTATCCTGAAAGCCTGCGAGAGTTTGCTCGTGAAGAGGATCTCAGCCCGGAGTGGGTAGAGGCGTTGAGTCGAATCGAATTCCGTGGTCAGCGCCCTGAATCGGTGAGTCAGTGGCGTGCGATCTACAGCGTGCTCAAGCTCTCGATGGAGATGACGGATCGGAGTTAATTCGCGTGGACCAATTCCTTCCTGAAAAAGATGTCGAACAGAAGATTATCGAGCTCGTTCGTCATGCCCGCCTGCGTTACCAGATTCCTGAAGATTGCAGTGGCATTGAGGCCTGTCGGCGGATCGGATTGCGGGTGGTCAACGCAGACCTCCCGACTGAAACTGACGGCTCGCTGAGCTATGATCAACGGATCGTGCTGCTCAATCGGCGAATTCGCTGGGAACCACGAATCGAGTTCACGCTGTTTCACGAGATTACCCATTACCTCCTCGAAGAGGACGGGGAAGTCATTGACTACTACACGCGCGTGCTTCGAAGCAACGATAGCCACTACAAGCAGGCCATTGAACGGTGTTGTCATCTTGGAGCGGCAGAGTTTCTGTTACCCCGAGTGCGAGTACGAGCGATCATCGACGAGTACGAATTTTCGATCACCTTGATAGAAGACGTCGCACATCGCCAGGGAGCCTCGTTCATTGCCACGGCGATTCAGCTGGCCTCATGCTCACCCGTCGAGTGCTATGTCGTCATCTGTAATTTTGGCGTACCGGGAAATTCATGGACGCCAGAACGGAAGCTCTACGTAGACTACGCCCCCGCGTCTCGGGCCGCTTCGGCCTACCCGCTTGCTCGCTACACGACAATCCCTCGTGATCATCTCTTCTATCAGGTTTGGGAAGATCGACGAGCGGCATCTGGGCAGACCTATATCCCGTTCCGTTCTGGAAAGTTCTTGCCGTGTTATGGGGAAGCAACAATTCTTGGAGGTCGAGTCTTTGGACTCCTCGCACGTCAACGCCCTCCTTCTAAGCAACAGCTTCCACTCTTCGCGTTCTAGATAGTACCCACGCGTAACGTACGAGTGTCGGGGGCGTCCTCCGCCTCGTTGCGGTGATCGGTAGATCGGTACCGCCCAAAAGTTCCTTGTGCTCAGCCGCTCTTCCTTAGAGGGAGCGGGCTTGAATCAAGTCGTCTGTTCCAAACATGGCACTGTGCAAGGATATATCTTGGAAACGAGCGCTCCAAAATCTGGCTCGATATCGTCCAATTATTGATTCGTAGGCTGATCAGCCTGGGAATAGAGATGATTCAAGTACAATGAAGCCCCAAAACAAAGAAGGGGATAAGATCTGTAAAGATTGCAATCAATAATCATATCATATTCTTATTTTCATCATGGTTCTAAATCGGATCCGGACCGGTTCGTCCTTGTTGCCGCCGCGGTTACGGTACACCGTAACTGACTGGCTCAATGCTGACAGCACCACGTCCGCCAGCCATAGATCGGGGAAGAACTATTCCTAGCGGTTCCAATGTCGTAGTGACGGGCTAACCTAACTATCCAAACAGTGCCTTACCTAGATTAAAGTTGACAATTCAAACCAGCCTCGCTAGAGTTGACCTCGGACGTCCCCGTAATCAGTGTATTCACAGGAGAGGAACCTGCAATGGCACACATGGTCCGAGTCCCGAAGATCGTCAAGAAGTAGAGATCGCTCCGCGATCGACGGAACCCGATTCCAGTCACAGTTGCGCGCAGACTTAGGCTCGTGAATGGGTTTTTAGAGAGCGCAGGGCCCCTGATTATCTCAAGGGCCCTGTTCGTGTTGGTTTAGCGAAAAAGGTTCTAACTCATTTCGAGCCGCAGACTTGCGGCTCAATGGTTGCTCAGCGCTGGCCAACTGTAATCCTCTGCCTTGTAGTTATGTTACTCGTAAGTCACATCTTGATTTCGGATCGGAACATATCTCCATGTGGAAATCGTCCACCGATCTCTGGCAACATCGTGACTTCACCAAATTCTGGGCGGGACAAACCATCTCCGTCTTCGGCGATAATGTTGCACTGATCGCGATTCCGCTAGCAGCCACCGTAAGCTTGAATGCCTCCGTCTCACAAATGGGAATCCTTACTGCGGCCAGCCGATTGCCTTGGCTTATTGTTGGGTTGTTCGCAGGGGTCTGGGTCGACCGTCTTCGACGGCGCCCAGTGCTTCTGGTCTCTGATCTTCTCCGAGCACTGCTCATAGCGATAATCCCGATAGCGGCCGCTATCGGACTACTTCGGATCGAGCTGCTGTATTGCGTGTCATTTCTCGCAGGTATGGTCGGGGTCTTCTTCGATGTGGCGTATCACGCGTACCTACCATCGCTTGTGCCACGTACTCGACTTGTAGAGGGAAACGGTAAGCTTCAGACGAGTGAAACCATCGCACAAGTGGCTGGCCCAGGCCTCGGCGGCGTGCTGGTTCAGGTATTGACGGCGCCCTTTGCCCTAATCGCTGACTCACTCTCGTTCCTGGCATCGGCGATCTCACTTATTCTTATTAGGACGCAGGAGGACGCGTCAATACCACGCCACGAACGATTTGGATTCCAGACCGAGGTCAAGGAGGGGTTACGTCACGTTTTCGGTAGCCAGACCCTACGGGCGATTGTCGCAGGTGGAGGGATTCATAACTTCACTACCTCAATCTTCACCACCGTTTTCGTTGTTTATGTAACACGGGAACTCGCAATGTCGGCGGCCGTCTTCGGTGTAATTCTGGCGATCGGAAGTATTGGCTCGGTCTTAGGTGCGCTCGTCGCGCATCGGATTGCTTCGGTCATAGGCATCGGGCCAGCAGTGGTAGTGGCCCAGTTCATCACCGTAGCGGGCGCACTTTTCTACCCTGTCGCTGCCGGCTCACAGATCATCAGTATCGTGCTGCTTTCGGTCGGTCAGATAATCTGGGGATTTTCACGTCCCGTCTTTAACATTAACCAAGTGAGTTTACGGCAAGGCTTAACGCCGGATCGACTACTAGGACGGATGACAGCGAGCATTCGGTTCCTAATGTGGGGCGTAAGCCCTATTGGCGGTATCGTTGGTGGAATACTTGGCAGTTCACTAGGGCTTCGTAAGACACTTATAATCGTAATTCTTGGAGAACTTACATCAGCAATCTGGTTGTTGGCTTCACCTATGATGCGAATGCGTGAACAGCCACAACTGGAGCATGAGTCAATCGTAGCTGAGTAGATTCGATGACATGACCGTTCCATGAAAGTTTGTAGGTGTATTCACTATGCCTACGCCCAATTCTCGTCAAACCCCTGAGGGCCTGATCAAACGTGATTGAAGGACCATGCCTAGGATACCTCGCTGTCGACCTCAACTTGCCTCGTTTACTGACACGGGAGTCGTTGGAGTCAATGTGGAACTTTGTGGACGAGAGTTCCAAGGCCCCGAGAATTGCCGCCGTAACTGGCCATAGAGCACGTTACGAGAGCTACAACTATCATATGCTCGGAAGGCAACGGTAATCAGCATTGGTCTTAGCGACGCCTGCAGGGGCCCCACATCGGTGACACCGTGTATGCGACTAAGCGGCAAGGATTGAGGCAGCCGAATTTTTTCGGCATCACCTTCCCACGGCGCATTCGCGCAACTCTCGGATTCAGTATCAAGGAGCACGAGTAGTAACGCAATCACTCGGCCCAATGACTGTGGTCAACAATGCGGTGATCGGAGACACGACCATAGCGTGACACCAGTACACGACGCGGCCGACTGTAGCGTATGGTGTGGCATTGCCGAAGCCTCCGACGTCGGGATGATGATCCATAAGCAAGCAGTACTCGTTCGATCTGCTGTTCGCATCATCTACGAAGACTTTGAATTAGATTCATACAGTGCGCTTGGTGAGAACATGTCGCAGAACTACCGACAAACGCGATCTGAGCCACTAGCGATCGTCTCGGTGACACGGGCATCGTGACGAGCCAAGTCGGCGAAAATGTGTCAGCTGTCCGCGTGTGGAGGAACGAACCGTTGACGTTGCGGTAGTTCATAGGCCTGGGTAGCCATTGCCATTCCAGTAGTTCGCATACGCAGGATCCTCAATAGCCATTGACGTCTAATTGAGATCGAAGTATGCTCTTTCTGAAGGAATACAATAGCCCTCTTGTTTTGCTACTGACTGTGAATGGTGCTAGCCACGTTGATCAGGATTTTCGTAATACCGTCGTAAGCTTCAGCCTACGCGAGTCGATGCATTATCTTGGATCGTACAAGTAATAAAGATAGGTCCTAGTGTTGTATCCTGTAACAGTCTTTGGCACTGGCACGGTATCGGATAAAAAGAGCGAGGACGGCCTGTTCTGCAATATCCTCCATTCCGCTCTGCATCCAGCTCGGAATTTTTGTCCTCAGCCACAATCTCCTTTGTTCCCGAATCTGATGCAGAGCTTAGCCGTTATTCTGGTGCGTGAGGTGAAACAACTCTATGAATATTCGCGTTCTCCGCACTCTTGAGCCTCAGGGCCGGGAGCAAAATCTGATCTCCCGCCTCAGTATCCAAGGGTTGTCACCTCATGAACGAGTCCTCGTTGATTCCGAAACCGTCGCGACAAACGTGACGGAACTACTAGACGGCGTCGCTGATCGAGGCGACGTAGCGTTCATTTGTGAAGTCGCAGGGTATGGTCCGGTCGGATATGCACTCGTGACCGAACATACGAACACATGGACCGGGCTGACAGAGAGCTTTGTCTATGCTATGGACGTCGACGATCACGTGGCTGATCACAGAGTCGTCTATGAATTACTAGAATCGATCCGAGTGTGGGGGACCGAACGAGGCCATCCGATACAGCGCCTACAAATCGGCTCGTCACAATGTATAGGACGAATGGTCGATTTCTTGCATTCGATTGATTGGTCTACCAGTGCATTTATACCCTACAAATTGCTGGCGCCACGAGCCTCACTCGCTCGTCATTCAGAAGCATCCCCTCGCGTTCGATTAGCTCGTGAAGAGGACTTCCCATTCATCTGCCAGCTACTCTCCGAGGCTATTTGGAAGGGTCTGAGCCAGGGAGAAAAGGATCTGCTGACAGTCGACTCCCTGTTGGAGAATGTAGCTCAAGACTTTTATTCAGCACTTATGAATGGTGAGTGCTTTAGCTTAGTATCAGAATCGGTGGACAGCAGATTGTGTGGCCATGCATCTGTAGAGCTCGGTGGGTCCCATCTGCTTTTAGGTCTGGCAGAAGCAGAATTGATAGACGTCTCTGTTTTACCTTCATACAGCGGCAGAGGGATTGGCAGTGAACTTACCAAGAAAGCAATCTCAGCGAGTTTAGATCGGAGTAACCGGCTTATCCGAAGCACAGTAGTCGTCGAGAATGCGGACATGTCGCGCGTTGAGCAGGTTCTTCGTCAATTAGAGCATGATTCTTGGTGGATTCAGGGACGGATCATGTATTATTCGGGGCTCGATAAATAGGATGTTACATAGAAGTGCGCGAAGGCTTTTTCAAACTGGCTCATAATGGGCCAGAACGTGACCAATTAGCAGGGAATGGGCCTAGTAAAGGCGTCTGACTTAACGTGAATCGGGCGCAGAGGCTTAGCGATATGCCTAAATATCGTATGGCTACTCAACGACGTGGTAACGGGGGCCGCTTTGACAAAAATAGCAAATGATCTGCAGATCTCAAACTCGTTGCACTTCGATACGGCTCAGGTCTTACTTCTCGGCGTTGGGGGCGTACATGGAAGTGACTATAAGCTCCGAATTGTAGAGCGCCTTCGCGAGATCGTTTCAAAATTAGTTGTGGTCGAGATAGAAGAACACTGGGCCGATGATTATCTGAGGAGTGCTGTCGGCGTTGATGGGACGATCCTGTGTCCGAGCAGCTACGATCTCAATCGACAGGCACAATTTGTCCTTCATGAGATCGAAGAGATGGGTTTCTCACCAGATGCCGTCATAACATATCGACAAGAGTGGCTAGGATTAAGAGCGTTCCTTGCGCAGCACTTGGGGATTTCAGGACCATCAACGTCAGCAGTCGAGGTCTCATCAAACAAGTTTATGACAAAACAGCTTTTACACTCCATAGGTATGAATGTCCCGTTTTTTGATGTCGTTTCCCTGAACAGTCTCCTGGAGTGTGATTCAATTCATAATTACCCTGTTTTTATACGACCAAACGTTGGCATCAGGTCAGAGTGGGCCAGAGCTATCTACGATCAAGAAGGAATCCAAGAGTATGCCAGGGACATTGAGCTGCGAGAGGCATTTCATCTTTCTGATCAATTCCTAGTCGAATCCCTTCTAGTTGGGCATGAAGTGGATGTTGATTTATTCCTCCATAACGGAGCAGTTCTCTATGGAAAATCTAGTGATAACTTTCCGGCCCGCTATCCCTTCGCACTTGAGACTGGCCATCTCATGCCGTCTATTCTGCCGCGCGAAGTCCAAAGAGAACTAGTCGATGTAGCCTCGCGGGCGTCTCTCGCGTGTGGCTTTCAGGATGGGAACATTCATGCAGAACTCATGGTGTTGCCCGATAAACGAGTGTTCGTACTCGAGATCAACGGTCGACTCGGAGGAATGTATATCGCTGAGTGGCACCGCCGCATTTGGGGAGTGGACCTTGTTGTCGCAGAACTGGCTACCTCACTAAAGCAGTCTCCTGCCGAATTTCTTCAGGAGCGAGACCCTGACATCGCTCTCGCACAAGTCTGTTTGACCGCTCCGCTTCCTGATACACGGGTTCCACGGTCAAGGTCTGTATTTTTTGACCCTGCGCAATATCAAGATCGTTCGCACAAAAATATCCTCCTGGAGTGCTGGTACCCCGACGGTCAAGACGAAACCCTGGCGATCTCCGGGCCCTTGAATCTGGGAGCATTGACAGTAAGCGGAAAGAGCCCTCTCGCTGCCTTCCGCAACTTATTAGATATAGCACGCCAGCATCCGATGCACGTGACCGTAGACGGAGAGTCCCATGCTGTCGACCTTGCAGCCCTCAATTGCTTCTCAGCAGCATCTCCGGCTTGTCGCTTTACCTTCAGACCACTCCAGAGTTCCGATACCCCTTGGCTCCTGAGCCTGCTAACACTACTAACTCCGCGAGCAACATTCAATCCGAATACTGGCCCCGGTTTTACCCCTGACCCTTCTACAATAGTTCTTTGCGCAGTCGATGAGTTTGATAGTGATCGCAGAGTCGTCGGTATGATCTCGATCCATTTCTGGAGGCGAGCTCGGTCAGGTCCTTCGTTATGCGCGTATCTTCATGACCTAATCGTGTCACCAGAGTATCGCAGGATTGGAATTGCCCATCAACTCCTAAACGCAGCGGTTGCTCTTGCGAAGGATAGAGGGTGCTACAAGACGCATCTCGACTGTGACTCAAGTCTCAAGGCGATCTACGAAGCCCACGGCTTCGAACGCGTCGCCGACTGCATGGTGCAGTATTTCGATTGATCGTTTCCAGTTCAGAAGAGCAGAGGTACATATGTCGTCAATATTCTCAAATACGAAATTGAAAGGAATAGGCTCTTGGGGATACGGGTTGGAAATCATCTCCCAGCTCCTTGTCCCCCAAGTCGATGGAATTGACACTGCGTTATACTTTCTGTTTAGTCTGAGTATACAACCTTTGGAAATTATAGAGCAGATTGAGGACTATGGAAATGATTGGGCGATAAAGTACAGCCGCTTTGGCTGCCATCATTTTACGCATAGCACAAAGCGAGGAGATAATTCGTCGCTAGGGAGAACAATCCACCTTCAAACGCAAACCCCAGAATTTGTTCTGCAGCGACTGGAGCGTGTACTCTGTCACGCGCCTCGCGGAACTGTCAAAATCCTGATTCAAGAGCTTATTGATCAGTCCGTTGGTAACGTAGTACATGCCGAGTTATTTGAGAGCCGAATCGAATTAGAAGTGATATACGGATTAGCGGGCGCCTCACACCGCGTCATCGCCACTAGAGTCCATGGCACCGGCACGTGTATCGAATCCTCTCACGAAGAAAAGGTGTCAGATGAGGACAGAGAACAAATAGAGCTGATATTATCTAAAGTCGAGTCATGCCGCGACGTACTTTTGAGTGAATTCGATTGCAAGTACTGGTCTGTAGAGGGCTTCTGGGCATCTGCCGAATCGACGCTAAGGCTTCTTCAACTCCGCCCCGCTCCGTTAGATCGCCCCGTAACGGAGTTGAAGTGTGGGGGTAGGAACGACTTAGAGAATATAGTATTTGAAACGAGCTTTGTGTGGGGCATATGTAACAAAGAAATTGTTGTGGGCGACGGAGAGATCAGAGGAGAAGGTATTCTTTCCCTCTGCAAAGTCAACCGGCATAAAGACTGGCGGCTCGGATATGATGCTTCAGTACTTGCGGGCTTTGCATCAGGTTCATTAGATGTGGTTGTTCGATCCGAGATTCGGAGTGCCTCACGATTGTCGCATGAGCCCTGGTTCTTACCCCCTCCGGAATATCGGTGCACATTCTGTCACATTTGGATTCCTGCAAGAGTCATCGCTCAATTGGAAGGCAAGCTGCTAAGGCTTGTCTCTGACGGAAATCGTGCCCGCCTTGTCGAAAGCATACGAAGTTGATGCTACTTCAGCCCCAATAGGGGACGGTGACTGACAAGGAGCATGCATTGGAACGTCTGTATCCCGGGGGGAAGCCCCGTGGGTTCTGAAGAGCCGTTGGGTGGTTAACTGAGGAAGAGAGCATTAGCATGCACGGCGGGCAAGTGTGGTATACCGGGCACCCTGTTATCGAGGATCTATCCGTAACGGTCAATCCTCTCGGAGTTCCCAGTTCTTGTCTTGATGTACTACGCGCAACGCTATCAACAGCAGAGCGCTACCCCCCTTTGGACTGGGAACCTGCTCGCGGTTCACTCTTCAAATTCCTTGGCCTCGAGCGGCAGCGTCAGGCATCGGTGTCTCAATTATTACTTGGCAACGGCGCTTCTGAATTAATTGATACTGTCATAAGATACCTCTGCGCGAGCGGCGCACGATCGTTCACTATCGGCCCCGACGCCATACAGTACAAAGAGTATGAAAAAACGGCGATTCGCTGCGGGATGCGAATCGCGCGGTCACGGGGCGAAGCGGATGTTCATTTTTTAGTCAATCCGAATAATCCTACAGGTTCCTTTCTATCTCATCACGAATTTCTGTCATATATAACCCATTGGTGCAACAAAAAATCCGCCGTTGTCGTTGACGAGAGCATGCTTCCATGGTTGGGACCCGACTGGACTACCGAAAGTCTGCTATCAGATGTAACCCGAATCGGTGATCTCGAGCGAGATTTCGAAATCAGCGTATTCGTGATTCACAGTTGGACTAAACTTTGGTCATGCTGTGGACTCCGAATCGGCAGTGTCTGGTGTCCCTCAGTATATTCGGCCTCTCGCGTAGTAAGCTTATTGGTACCCTGGAACGTTAACGTTCTGGCACTTGCATTCCTCCAGGCCGCAGTCACCGATTCTGACTACCTTTTGAAGACATGGCGGGAAACTCCACGATGGAGATCGAGGTTTATCGCTAGGTTGCGGCAGATTGGGCCAGAGTGGCAGGCCTACGGCGAAGATTGGCTTCCCTGGATCTGGCTCGATGTATTAAAGCCTGAGGTAGCAAGTGAATTCACCATGGCATCGGCAGAGTCTGGATTACCAGTTCGTCCTGGTGCAATGGGTTACGGACAATCCTCATTTGTCAGAGTAAGGGTTTGCATGCCCGAGCATCAGGACTTGTTATGTCAGGCGATACGAAACCACAGTAACATCGTCTAGTAGATACAAATCATGAGAGCGACCAATGCTTGACGCCATTGATGTTCTTTCAAGTACTGGCCTTCGGACAGGCGAAATACTCTCGCGCGCGGAAGTGCACCGACGAGGTAAATACCATCGTGCTGTTCATATCTATATATTGAACTCTCACGGTGACATTCTTCTACAGAGGAGATCCTCACATGTAGATCATTTCCCCGAAATGTACAGTATCTCTGTTACAGGTCACGTTAATGCTGGAGAGGGTAGCTCTCACTGCGCCAAGCGAGAGATAGAAGAGGAACTAGGCCTCAGTGTCGCTGAAATAGAGGTCGAGTTTCTATTTTCATTCTTCCAAGAGGCGACGCTGAGTCGCCTCTATATCGATCGGCAGTTCAACGATGTCTATTTAGTTCACGCGGACATCGATCCTTTGCAGATCAACGTTGATGAGGCAGAAGTGGAAGAGGCAAGGTTCGTGACCTTCGAAGACTTTAGGGATATGATTATCAACGACTCCCACGAGTTAGCACCGGTGTACAAGAATGAGTGCCAAGACCTTGTGTATTTTCTAGCTCATATAAATGAGCAGTCGCGATAAGAGGCATACGTTTCTTAATGGTTGGGGCAATCATCAGCGTTGAGGGACGATGACTTCCCCCAGCAGATGACTTCACTCTACTTCCTTACGGACCTCGGTTTCGAGCTACCTCATTCGAAAGTGGCGTGATTTACCACATTCCGCATTTCCATGAGGAATTCTTCTGTGAACTCGATGTCTCGCGTCGCCATGAACACGCCGACCGGCGTGTAGAGAAGCATCTCATCATTGGGGCCGCTTCGCCATTCGACCAACTCAGCGCCCTGATGGCCAATCTGCAGCAGGAATACTATTGGGTGATCTGCCCTGCTATGATATCGAAGGGCAGATAATCGTGTGCGCAAGAACACCTTCCTAAGTGAGCTCGAATCTCGAATACGTTCACGGAGATTGAGAAGCACTTCTTGGAGTGCTTGGGCGTATCCGTGTTTAGAAAGATGGAACGGTAGAACATAGCTGAGAATAGGACTCCGAGTAGCAATCCTCCAGTATGGATAGCGCCTCAACCAGGTTCTATATCGCCGTCCCATTATCTCTGGCAGAGCGAACTGAGAAAGATGTAAATAGTAATGAGTGAGCCTAATAAACTGCAAAAGCAAGGCTTCTTTTTCAATTATATCTAACAGTCTATTCCAGTCGATATGCTCTGTGCCGCCAGAGTCGCTTCTTCGCTGAATTAGCATGTAGAAGTCCACAGCATCTCTAACGGTTAGGGTTCGTTCGCATATTTCAACCAAAAGGGATATTAGACAATCCTCGCGCGTCGGAAACAGAAAGAAGCGTGGCTCTTTCGCTTGATCACCGCTCCCCAACGGGGAAGCGTGAACGGGCCTCGCCCTATACATGGTTGGGGTCAAGTCAAAATACTCTCTAAGCGTGATAGATGTCAATCGATCTTGAATCTCGAAGCGTGTCGGCTGACTATTACCACTCAACTCCTTCCAATAGGCCACGATGGAGCGACGCTGACCTGGCTCATCACGATCAGCGTAGGCCGCTCCCATCCCCAGAGAGTCATATCCGCGCTGGATCAACCATTTAGATACAGCCCAGACTTGTTGTTCGTCGCCAACAACTAGATCAATATCACTACTGTCCCGAAGGATTCCGTTAACATACCACCGTTCCATCGCTTGCCCTTTTAGGATAAGCACGGATTGAGGCTCAAGGACACCAGATCGAGCCAATTCATTGAGTTCGGCAGTATAGTGACTACGCAATGCGACGCGATCTTCAAGGTACTGCATATCGTCGGCAGATAACGAGATCTCCGGCGCCCAAATGGCCAAGTGGCGAAGCGCCGGCATGGCGACCTTGTGGAGACGTGCGTAATGGATGAGTGTTTCGACCAGGGAAGAGTCCTGAAGCCGGGCAATTGTACAGTTGCGATCCGGCTCGTGTCGAATCGTCAGTCTGAATAGTATCTGGTCTATGTCCAACTCGTCTCCTAACTAAGACCTGAACGAAGCAGCATTGATTACAGATAAACTCTACACGTTCAGTCATTGCATTCTCGACGACAATGACACTCCTGACAAGTCGATTCCCGCAGACTAATAAGGACGACAGTGCTGTTGCGGTTAGTACCCCGCCAACCCGGCGGCCAGCGAATGCCGGGAGATAGGTCCATCTGTCAACTCCATCTCCGATAGATTAATGCTTGTTATGCTCTCAATTAAGATAATTGGTTGCGGTAGATTATTAATCTGACTAATGGAAGCGCGTGTGGTCAAACTGCACGACACAACTACGGCCTCGGCCTCTCGCTGTAGCGTTGCTGACGGGCCCAGTAAGTGCATAACAGGCTCTAAATTCTTCTCCAACAAAGCGGTGGGCAGATTCACTATTGTAGCGAAGGTAGTCCCTTGGATGCGAAAGCAGACACCTGGCTAGCACATCCCGCATGTTTCCGCGCGTTTAATGGACCTATTAGTAGGAACTAGGTTGCCGGATTGCGGGTCTTGACCACTCGATACAAGGTGGATCGCGAAATCCCGAGCGTCTGACAGATGTCGTTGATCGAGTGCGCCCCTTCATTATAGAGGGATTGCGCCATGGCGATCTTCTTTGGCGTATCCAGCTTCTTGGGTCGCCCACCCTGCCGGCCGCGTGCGCGCGCCGCAGTGAGGCCGGCGCGGGTCCGCTCGCGAATCAACTCACGTTCGAATTCGGCCAAGGCCCCAAAGATATGGAAGACGAGCTTGCCACCCGAGGTCGTGGTATCGATCTGCTCCGACAGGCTCTTGAAGCCGATCTCTTCCTTATTAAGCGCGGTCATCAGCTCGATAAGGTTGGTCAATGACCGACCGAGACGATCGAGGCGCCAGACAACCAGGGTATCTCCGGCCCGACAGTGATCCAAGCTGGCGGATAATCCTGGCCGCTCCGCCTTAGCCCCACTCATGGTGTCTTCGAAGATACGGGCGCAGCCAACGGCGGTCAACGCGTCACGCTGCAGTGATAAGTCCTGGTCGTCGGTGGAGACGCGGGCATAGCCAATGTACATACAGATATTGTCTCAAAAGTCATCGCTGAATGCAAGAAACAAAACGGAGATTACAAGACGCGATTCTGAGACAAGGTGCATGCAGAAAACGAGGTGTTTCGAGCGATTGGTCGGGGCGTCTCACAAACGACCCAGCGTCTTGCAAAAGTCGATGAGGCGCACGGTGCGGTGGAGAAGTAGATAGTCGTGTGGTTGGGTGGCTCATGGGGTCAGGCGAGGTGAAAGCAGGGATTGCCCCAAGTTGCGTGTGGCTAGGCATCCCGCTGGCCCCCATCGTCGTCCCCATCCGGTCGTCTGGAGCCAGCGTTTCAGGTTCTGCCCGGTGGCGACCAAGAGTGCCTGGATATTGACGTTGACGAGGCCCCGTAACCGGAAGCGTCGGAGCCCATGCCAGTCCTTCGCCTCAGCGAACAGCAGCTCAACCCAGACGCTGCGTTTGCGCATCGCCTTCTTGAAAGCCGGCGTGTCGGCGTACGACCGTACCCGTTCAAGGTACTCGGCATGGAACGAGCGTCCGACTAGGCGACCCTGGCTGCTTGAGGTGCAGGCTGACTTGACGCGGCAGGCGTTGCAGACGGAGGCGTTGGCGCGGTACAGCCAGCGCTCTTTCTGGTCGTCTTGATGGCGGAATTTAAGGACCGCTCCCTGTGGGCAGTGATAGACATCCTGGTCGGCATCATAGGTGAACTCAGTGTGACGGAAAGATGAAGATGATGTGCGGCCTTCGTGGAGTGGCACGTAGGCGCGGATGCCGAGGTCTTCAATCGCACGAACGTTGCGCCCGGTGCCGTACCGCGCATCGGCGATGAGGCGCCGTGGCCGCAGCGTGCGGCGAAAGAGCGTGCGGTACAGCTGATCGATGAGCACTTGGCTCTCGGACACGTCGCCCGGGGTGACGAAGGCATGCAGGATAATCCTCGCGGTGCCGCCATCGACCAGATAATGATCCTGATAGCCGAGCACCGTTCGGCCGTCTCGCATCGTCATTGGGGTCGCATCGGGATCGGTGCGACTGATCTTGCGGCTAGAGATGCGCTGGTACGCTCCGGTGGCCGGTCGATGAGGATCGAGCCGGCACTCCTCCAGCAGATCCCAGCGCGTTGGATCGCCGGCATGGTCAGTGTCACGCTGGGGTGGAACCTCATCGCCAGTAAAGAGTGCGACCAATTCATCATTGACGACGACCCGCAGGCGTGGGACGAGTGAATCCATCGCGGCATTGGCTGGTACGCGAGTCGCATCAACCACAAGCTCGCGACCCCAGACCAGTCCGGCCTCAACACACAAATCGACGACGTGCTCAAAGAAGCGGCGGAAGAGCGGCAGCCCAACCCGTTGCCGTAAGCGGGTGAGGGCAGAGGCGTCCGGCAACGGCTCGTCGAGACCAAAGCCGAGGTACCAGCGCACGCTCAAACGATCCGCGGCGAGCATCAGCAACTGGCGTTCAGAGCGAATACCTTCGAACACCATGACCAAGTAGAGCTTGAAGAAGATCACCGGATCGATGGAGGGTCGCCCGATGCTCGGATAGGCATCGTGCACCCAGTCGCGGACGAACGACAGGTCGAGGTGAGCGTCGAGATGGCGATAGAAATGGTCAGTCGGAACGAGAGTGTCCAGCGAGACAACGACCGTTCGGTCGGTCGCGCGACGTTTGGCGGGGCCGAGCATGGCGCGATGGTCTCCCTCGGGATGGGTACGCAGTCAGGACGCCGAGTGCCGACAGCATACTATGAAAAAGTAAGCTGACGGAGTATGCTGGGAGAAGTACTGTCCCAGTCGTTCGTGCTCCCTAGGGTGCCCCTCATGCTCGGTCCCTCCAAGCGTCGCACGCTCGACCGACCCGTCACCGTTTCCCTCGAGCAACTTGTTCCGGATGACCACTTCTACCGGTATCTTGACGCTGCCCTGGATCTCGCTGTCGTGCGGGACTGGGTCGTGGAGCGGTACGCCGACCATGGCCGACCATCCATCGACCCGATGGTCTTCTTCAAATTCCACCTCATCATGTTCTTTGAGGGGATCCGCTCCGAGCGGCAGCTGGTGGAGACGGCCAGCCTCAATGTCGCGCATCGCTGGTATCTGGGCTATCACTTCGACGAACCACTGCCCGACCGTTCCAGCCTCAGCAAGATCCGCCAGCGGCTCGGGTTGGCCATCTTTCGGCGTTTCTTCGAATACGTCGTCGATCTCTGTGACGAGGCTGGGCTCATTTGCGGCCGTGAGCTGGTGGCAGACGCGACCCGCGTGCCCGGCAACGCGTCGATGGATTCGTTGGTACCACGGCTCAGCGAGGTGGTGGATGACCATCTTGAGCATCTCTTTGTCGATGGCACCACCGCCGGCGAGCCATCGCCCGACCACGACCGCTGGGATCTGCTCGAAACCTGCCGCCTTGATCCCCAGCGACCGCCCTCCGGTCCGTATCACCGGATCAGCGATCGCAAGGTGAGTCGGACCGATCCGGACGCCTGTGCTATGTCGCTGCGCGACGGCCGGTCGGTCCTCGGCTATCAAGATCACTATCTGGTCGATGGCGGCACGGCCCGGATCATCCTGCATGCCTTTGTGACGCCCGGAGACGTTGCCGAGACCAATGTCCTCATCGACCAGGTCCGGCGAACGATCTTCCGGCGCAAACGACAGCCCAAGCGGGTCATCGCCGATGCCAAATACGCCTCGGCCTCGAACATCCAGGCCCTCGAAACGGCTGGTATCCAGGCGTATGTCCCATTGCCGGAGTGGGACAAGTCGTCGACCCGCTTCAACCACACCGATTTCACCTACGACGCCGAGCAGAATGTCTATCGCTGCCCCCAAGATGAAGAACTCGTTCCTCGTTGGTTCGACGCCAAGTTAGACCAGTGGGTGTATCGGGGGCGGGCAGCGATGTGTAATGCCTGTTCCGTGAAAGTGCAGTGCACCACCAGCAGCCAGGGACGACTCCTGCGCCGTTCCATCCATGCGGAGTATCTGGAGCGAGTCCAACGCCGTCACGATACACCCAGGTTCAAGAAGGCGATGCGGAAGCGGCGCATCTGGGTCGAAGGACTGTTTGCCGAGGCGAAGCAGTGGCATGGGCTACACCGCTTTCGCGTCCGTGGCTTGACCGCCGTGAACGTCCAGGCGCTCCTGGTCGCGAGCGGTCAGAACCTCAAACGCTGGCTGCGCACGACCGATTGGGGACGCCGAGGCTTTCCCGGACGGGCAGTGGACGCGCTTGGCCCACTGGGGTCGTCCAAACGTCGTTCATGACGCCAGGCGGTGGCACGGGCACCTGGCTAACCGATGGTTGGTCGAGCGACCGATGGGCTGAACTGAAGGCCTTTTTCACCGCGCCCGACCGTTTGTGAGACTTCATCAGCCCATATGAACTCCTCCGCGGATTGATAGTCGCTGATGCTATAGCCCACCACATCGTTTCCGATCGGTTTCACCGCGTCTCATGAAAGGATCGTCTGGACGGTGTTGATTAGCTTCTCATTGTGGTCTTTTCTCTCTGGAGTTGAAGATAGTAGTAACAGCACGTACAATGGTTCCAATGACGATAGTCATGATCGACGATCCATGTTCATCATAGGGTGATGATCATCCCGAATGGGCAGAAGAACCTCCCGGCGCGGCATCGGCATTGGGTTGGCAGTGGGCACGACGGCCGTATCTGGGGCCCTCTTGGCAATCGGATCAACCTGGCAACAGTGGCTCGGGATCGCCTCACTTCTCCTCCTCGGCGAGGGTGTCCTCTTGGCAGTCGGATCATATACAGGGCCACGAGTACCGCGGACTCGCGCCTGGGAGGCGAAAGCCCACGATCTATAGGAGCCAGCAACCTCAAACGGCAGGACGAATCTCGCGTCTCTGGCTCAGTATGGGGCTCCTTGGCTCGATCTACTTCGTGATTTCCGCATGGGGCTAGACGCGAAAATCGAAACCTGAACGGGTCGAAGCTGCGCCCGTTCAACTTCGAACTGCTGGGCCATGTGGTCTCCCCCCTGACAGGCCCCCCACCCTCAATCGGCTTCTCTAGCGACTGAGCACATCATGGCGACGCAGGCGATCCTACACGAGCGGGTTAGGTCCGGTTTCCGGTATGAGCATTCGCAATCGCGCGATACCCTCCTGGTTAGCCCAGTGGGACAAGGAGTTCAGCATATCAAGTGCTGCGCGACGATGTGTTTCAGCAACCACCCAAGTATAGTGGAGCGCACCCAGGTCGCGAATCTGCTCGGCCAGACGCTGCTCGATCCGCGCATCGAGGGAATCGCTTCGTTCGTAGGACTCAACGATGTCGGGCAAGCACTCCTCCCGAGCGCACCGAAGGAGAAAGGCCACTGGCAAGGTCTTCTTGCGCCGGCGGATGTCGCTCCCACGTCGACGGGCGTCACTGGCAACGCCCACCAGATCGTTCACCAACTGCGCGACGATGCCGATGTATTCGCCGAATTGAGCAACCGCGTCGAGGATTACCGGCTCATCGGTCGCTGTTGCCGCACCGATCTGGCACGCCATGGCTACCAGCGACCTCGCCTTCCGGCGCGTCATCTCGTATGCCTGCGCCTCATCCACG
>Ga0070681_10001263_pt1 | contig 22049 bp, 20 predicted proteins | sample KBSC83BmetaG_FD_65650 | JGI IMG/M metagenome (GOLD analysis project Ga0070681, IMG submission 65650) | Corn rhizosphere microbial communities from Kellogg Biological Station, Michigan, USA - KBS C8-3B metaG | ecosystem: Host-associated > Plants > Roots > Rhizosphere | place: USA: Michigan... | reverse complement strand
TCAGATGCGATCGAGGGGGTGACTCATTCGATCTGTACCCTGGAATTTCAGGATCATCGACCTCTCTATGATTGGGTTGTTGAGCAGGCTGAAGCACCTCACCGGCCGCAGCAGATCGAGTTTGCTCGGTTGAATCTAACCAATACCGTGATGAGCAAACGAAAACTCCTCGAGTTGGTCGATAAGAAACTGGTGAACGGATGGGACGACCCACGGCTACCGACGATTAAAGGACTTCGCCGCCGCGGGTATACGGCGGAAGCGATTCGGGCGTTCTGCGACCATATCGGTATCGCCAAGCGCGATGCCATCGTCGAGATGCAGCTGCTCGAACACTTTATTCGCGAAGACCTGAATAAACGTGCACCACGAGTCATGGCGGTCTTGAAGCCGCTCAAGGTCATTCTCGACAATTATCCCGAGAGTCGGTGCGAAGAATTGGAAGCTATCAATAATCCGGAGGATCCCGCTGCAGGAACCAGGCAGGTCCCCTTCTCCCGTGTGCTTTATATTGAGCAGGATGATTTTCGTGAAGATCCACCCAAACAGTTTTTCCGGCTCGCTCCGGGACGGGAGGTACGGCTCCGGTACGCCTATATCATCAAATGTGTCGGCGTAACGAAAGATCCGCAGACCGGACAGATTACCGAACTCCATTGTACCTACGACCCCACGACCAAAAGCGGCGCTTCCCCGGAGCAACGCAAGGTCAAAGCCACCATCCATTGGGTCTCCGGAACCGATGCGGTTAAAGCCGAAGTCCGCCTGTATGCTCCACTCTTGATGATGGATCTTTCGAAAGTACCACCAGACGTTGATTGGACGACCAATCTCAACCCCGACTCATTGGAGCGGATAACCAGCTGCCTTGTTGAACCTAGCCTGCAACAGGCGACGCCAGGCACCCGATACCAATTCGAGCGCTTGGGATACTTCTGTACCGACCCGGATTCGTCCTCCGGCAGGCTGATGTTCAATCGTACGGTATCGCTCAAAGATTCCTGGGTAAGAATCGGAAAATCTCAGCCGGCCAAGTGACGAACGGCGTCTCCCCTGTTCGCGAATTCGACCGTTCAAACTTCCCTCTCTTTCCGCAACGTTGAAGCTCCCTTTACACACTCCGCATCCCTGCTAGGCTTGAGACAACCGTCAAAAACCGATGACAGGAGCCAATTTACAGTGACAACCAACCTCAAAATAACGGTTGAACGGCTTGCGCATCTATGGCTGTTCTCGGGAATGATCATTGGATGTGCCATAGCAGCTCCTTCCCTGGCCGCCACTCCATTTGGGATGAATGCGACCGCGACTGAAGCAGTGCAGGAGACGATCGATGCCCTAATTCATATCCTCGACGACGACACCCTGAAGCAACCGGAACAGGCCGAAGCACGACGCCATAAAATCGAGGATATTATCAAGCATCGTATGGACTATGAGGAGATGGCGCGACGTGCCTTAGGAGCACCCTGGTCCACCCTTTCCCATCGGGAGCAACATGAATTCGTTGATCTCTTCGTACAACTCCTTCGAGATACATTTGCAGGTCGAATAACCGAACACACCGACGAACAGGTTGTTTTCCTGGGAGAAATTCGAGAGGGCGTGTTTGCGGAAGTCAAATCGCAAATGAAAGGCCGAAAGATCGATACACCGGTCGATTTTCGCCTGACTCATCGCACTCACGACTGGCGGGTTTATGACATTGTCATCGACGGAGCGAGCATCGTGAGTAACTATCGGGCACAGTTCGCTAGTATTATTCGTGATATCTCTTATGTCGGGCTGGTCCACAAAATGAGACAGAAGGCGATCGCGGTCAAGGTCTTCGAGAAATCTCCTGCTCCATAGCCCCCTACTCAGGCCCTTCGAATTGAAATTACATGTTTTTCTTTACCATAGGCCTGGGTTTGTTAGAGTGGCCATTGTAAGAGGCCGGTGTAAAAAAAATCGAACCGGGACGGAGGACTGCATGATCGAATGTCGAGAATATCCGCGAATCCCCGTTGACATGCAGGTCTATTTCTCCAGCACCAACAAGACAGATATTCGCGAAGGTACGATGTTCGATCTATCTGCCAGGGGGTGCGCCGTCACGAGCATGTCGTCAGTTCAGCCTGGTTCGGCGGTAAGAATTCTGATCAGGGCAACCGACCTTGGCTCCCCAATTACAATCGAATCCGCTGCTGTACGTTGGAGCCAGGGAGGGGAGTTCGGTGTCGAATTCCTCGGCCTTTCGGAAATTGATCAGCGACGTCTGCACCGATTGCTACAAGTCGCAATTAAGCACCCGATCCATCCAAGCTGAAACCGGCCGATGCTCGTATGTAGCGTGATACAATACAGGGCATGACTTGTCCCTCCTGTCATCAACCCAGTACCTGGGAAGGCAATCCCTGGCGTCCCTTCTGCTCTGAACAATGTCAAATGACCGACCTTGGCGCCTGGGCTGCGGAACGTTATCGTATTCCTGGTTCCACCCTATTGATGGATGCCTCACTCCCTGAGTCATTTGAATCAGAGGACGACACAGATGCACAACACAATCGTGAAGCATGAAAGCCACCTCTCCGGGATATAATCGGCAATTCCTCCAACGATTCCCCTGACAAATTTTCCAACGAGTGCGCGAGATCCGGTTGATTCCCGGATTCATTTGTGCACAGCATAGTTGGCAAGCCCTCAGCATCTTGATAAGGTCACGGTCGAATTAGGCCTCTCACCAGGAGCCCAAGCCATGTTGTCGACCAAAAGCTATGCCGCGATGACCGCCAAAGCTGATCTACAACCCTTTACATTTGCGCGCCGAGAGGTGGGGATTCATGACGTGCTCATCGCGATTACACATTGCGGCGTCTGCCATTCGGATATTCATCAGGTCCGTAATGAATGGGGCGGCTCGATCTTTCCCATGGTGCCGGGACACGAAATTGTCGGCATGATCACACAGGCAGGGAGCGCGGTCAAAAAGTTCCATGTAGGTGAGACCGCTGGTGTCGGCTGCTTTGTAGACTCTTGCCGAACCTGCCCAGCCTGTCGCGAGGGATTGGAGCAATATTGCGAATCCGGCATGCTCCTCACATACAGCGGCCGGGACAAAGACGGCCAAACGACGCAAGGAGGTTACTCCACGCAGATCGTAGTGGATGAAAATTATGTGCTGCGTATTCCTCCCGCCCTCTCCCCTGCCGGAGCCGCCCCGCTCTTGTGCGCCGGAATTACAACCTACTCCCCGCTCCGCCATTGGGGCGTCGGCAAGTATCACAAGCTTGCAGTCGTGGGACTGGGTGGACTTGGCCATATGGCCGTGAAGATCGGCAAGGCACTCGGAACCGACGTGACCGTTCTAAGCACATCCGAGCGAAAGAGAAAAGATGCGGAGCGGTTAGGCGCCTCGGACTTCGCACTCACCTCACATCCAGAGACCTTTACACGATTACAACGACACTTTGATTTTATCCTGGATACCGTGTCAGCCCCCCACGACTACAACCTCTATGTGAACCTGCTGAAGACTGACGGGACCCTTATTCTCGTGGGGGCTCCGGATAAACCGACGCCGCTGGAACCATTCCCGCTGATTCTGCATCGACGCAGCATTGCCGGCTCAGTGATCGGAGGCATCCGTGAAACTCAGGAAATGCTCGACTTCTGCGCCACGCATCGGATTGAGTCCGACGTTGAATTGATTCCAATGCAGCAAGTGAACAAAGCCTACGAACGAATCCTCAACGGTGACGTACGGTTTCGATTTGTCATCGATCTTGGATCATTGAGATGAGTATGCTCCTCTCATTCAAGCACTGGAGATAGAGGGATGAGCATCGATGTTGCTGTCGTTTGTAAGACGATTAGCAAAGTGGCTGGGGGACTAGGAATCGAACCTAGGTAGCCGGCTCCAAAGGCCGGCGTCCTACCGCTAGACGATCCCCCAGCGCGGTACGGAGCAGAGGCAGAGGTCTGAAAGGATGGGCGAGCAATATTATTGGCTGGGGGACTAGGAATCGAACCTAGGTAGTCAGATCCAGAGACTGACGTCCTACCGCTAGACGATCCCCCAACCGACGCCCACAGTAATATACGGCTCCCGGTTTCGTCAAGATCGGTGCGATTTCAAAGGCAAGGACTCTTTCCCTCGAGTGCAGTCCGTTCAATTCCCTGACGGAGCCGGAATAACGTCCGGTCTCGCCCCAACACATCCATCACCTCGAAGAGACCAGGGCTGGCAGCGCGACCGGTCAGGGCGACACGAACCGGCTGAGCCAGTTGCCCCATCTTTATCCCCTCCTCGGCAACCAACTGCTTGAAGGTCTCTTCCCATTGGTGTTTGGAGAATGACGGGAATGCTTCGAAGCGCGAGAGCAATTTACTGAGGATAGGCGCGATGGACGGCGTCAAGAATTTCTTCGCCGCCTCTTCTTCAAATGTCACAGACTCCCCAAAATACGGTCTCACCCAATCGACCATTTCCACAAGCGTCTTCGCACGTTCCTTCACAAGAACGACGAGTTGCGCAAGCCAGTCGGATGAAACGACCTGGACTTCGTTTTGTAATCCTGCTGCCACCAGGAGAGGCACAAGTGCCTGAGCGACCTGCGCCGGCGGACTGCTCTTGATATATTCCGCATTCAGCCAGAGGAGTTTCTCGGGATTAAACACAGCGGCAGACGATTGAACATTCTTCCAGGAAAAGTTTTCAAGAAGCTCAGCGCGAGTGAAGAGTTCCTGATCTCCATATGACCAACCCAGCCGAACGAGATAATTGACCATGGCATCCGGCAAATACCCCATGTCTTTATAGGCCATGATCGAGGTGGCCCCATGTCTCTTCGAAAGCCGGGCTTTATCCGGACCCAAAATCATCGGCAGATGGCCAAACTGAGGAATTGAAAAACCAAGGGCTTTGAAGATCGGGATCTGTCGTGGCGTGTTAGTGAGATGATCGTCTCCCCGAACGACATGGGTGATCTTCATCAGGGCATCATCAACCACCACTGAGAAGTTGTACGTCGGGTAACCGTTCGACCGGAGAATGATCAGATCATCCTGTATGCTATTATCGAAAACGATCTGACCCTTGATGAGGTCGTCGACAACAGTCTCTCCTTCTTGAGGAGCCTTGAAGCGCAGAGCTGCATCGCCGGCCTGATTCGTGAGAGCGCGATCGCGACAACGGCCGTCGTATTTCGGCGATAGCCCCTTAACCTCGGCTTCTTTGCGCCGTGCTTCGAGATCTTCGGCTTTGCAGGCACACCAGTAAGCCTGCCCCCTCCCGAAAAGCTGCATCGCATGGCTGCGGTAGAGGTCGATTCGCTCGGTCTGGCGGTAAGGACCTTCGTCCCAATCGAGTCCGACCCACTGCAGTCCCTCAAGAATGGCCTGGATCGACTCATCGGTCGAGCGGTCCTGATCCGTGTCCTCGATCCGGAGGACAAATACGCCTTTCTGCTGGCGCGCAAAGAGCCAATTGAATAGCGCCGTCCTGACACCTCCGATATGGAGAAAGCCAGTTGGGCTAGGCGCGAATCTAACTCTAACCTGACTCATACCGTGATCCTGAGTGCTAAGAGAATCGGCCGGTATCTATAACACGTGCCGAAAAGTGTTGTATAGAATCGGCCGAAGGGGAACATCCCCTCCAACCCGAATCGGCCGCTGACTGTTTGATTGCAACACGGAATGAAGTCGTTATTGCGGAGGTCACTCACCAAGCCCGCGGTATGTCCGGTCATGAACCTCACAAATCTACGACTTGCTTGTCTGTGCAAAGGTTCAATGGTTTTTCATCCATTCACATCAATACGTCTTTCTACGATTTGCCATTGTCAGTCGTGGGGGTGGAGTACACCAGAAAGTTGTCGCGGCTGCCATAACATCGGCTAACCGCTCATCTAGTGAGGTAATCAGCGACGCCACTACTCAGCAGAAATAACGGACTTCTGCGGTCGTTGCAGGTTTATACTCGAGCCTAGGAAACATACAATTAATGCCCTTCCCTCACCAAGTTCTTATTTACCGCCGGGATTTCGACGACAATGTCGCTTGTCCCATTTGGCACACATTGACAACCAAGCCGTGACTGCAATGAGGTCATTGGTGCCTCCTCCAACTGATCAAACTCATCGTCTGTGCCTTCATTACAGGTCTCAAGCCCCTGTTTCACGATCACATGGCAGGTTGAACAGGCACAGACACCCCCGCATACGTGTTCCAAGGCAATCCCATTACCCATCGCCACATCCAAAAGACTTCCTGGTAGACCCGTCGGCCCATAGGGAATCTTGGTTGGATCGACCTCAACCTTGGATACTTCGCCATCGGACGCAATATAAGTAATTGTATAGGCCCGCGTCGGGAGCACATAGTCGGCTTTTTCAATATAGGGATTGGTCCCACCCATCTATTTATTCCTTTCTCGTATATTGAGCCTTATCTCACGTGTTGACAGTTCAGAAACATGCATGCTATTGTTAGTCCGACCATACTGATCGGAGATCATTATAGTCTCCGACCTTGGAGATCGGCAATAGTTAAATGTTGAAGATTTCAAAAAAAGCAGATTACGCCCTTATGGCTCTTCAGCACATTGCCGCTGTCCAGTTCGGCGATGTCTCGCCTGGGCGTGTCGTGAATACGAAGGAAATCGCGGAGGAATACAACATCCCCCTCGAGCTCCTGGCTAAAGTACTCCAGACCCTGGCGAAAAACGCTCTGATAGAGAGTCATAATGGTCCCAAAGGCGGTTACGTGTTAGCGCGACGCGCACATGAAATAACGATTGCGCAAATTCTCGAAAGTATTGAGGGCCCTTTGGGTATCACCGATTGTTCGCACGAAAAAGATGGGGAGTTTTGCATGCAGCGCGAAAATTGCCATATCCGCACGCCGCTCTTGAAAGTCCAGGACAGCATTGCCCAATTGCTCAATAGTATGACCCTGCAAGATATGATGGGTGGCACACCCCTCATTACAATTCAGTCTCCCGCGGCACAAGGAGTTGCACAATGAAACTGCCGATTTTCCTGGACAACCATTCCACGACACCAATGGATCCGCGTGTACTGGAGACTATGCTTCCGTACTTCGTCGAGAAATTTGGGAACGCCGCAAGCCGCAACCACGCCTTCGGCTGGGCCGCAGAAGAAGCAGTCGAAAACGCCAGGAAACAGATCGCGAAGCTGATTAAGGTCGATCCGAAGGAGATCGTCTTCACGAGCGGTGCTACCGAATCGGATAATCTCGCGATCAAGGGCGTGCTGGAGATGTACGGGGAGAAGGGTAACCATATCATTACGTCTTCCACCGAACACCGTGCTGTACTCGACACAGTCAAGGTGTTGGAGGGCAAGGGCAAGGCGACCGCGACCTATCTTCCGGTCGATAAATTCGGGATGGTAAGCCCTGAAGACGTCCGGAATGCGATTACAGACAAGACGATCCTCATCTCCGTCATGATGGCAAATAATGAAATCGGCACGATCAACCCCGTCAAAGAGATCGGCAAAATCGCCAAGGAAAAGGGCATTCTTTTTCACTGCGATGCGACGCAAGGCGTCGGCAAGATCCCGGTCGACGTACAGGACATGGGCATCGATCTGATGTCGTTCTCGGCTCACAAGATGTACGGACCCAAGGGGGTCGGGGCCCTCTACGTGAGAAAGAAGAACCCGCGGGTTCGCATCGTCGCGCAAGTGGACGGGGGCGGACACGAGCGCGGCATGCGCTCCGGCACGCTTCCGGTACCCCTCATCGTAGGATTCGGCAAGGCTTGCGAACTCTGCGAGCAGGAGATGGCCAAGGACACCACACGGTTGATTGCAATGCGTGATCGACTGGAAGCCAGTATTATGAAGGCCCTCGAAGAAAGCTATCTGAACGGCCACCCGACCAACCGGCTCCCCGGCAACCTCAATATCTCCTTTGCCTATGTGGAAGGCGAGTCATTGCTGATGGGCATGAAAGATATTGCCCTGTCGTCTGGTTCGGCCTGCACCTCGGCTACGCTGGAGCCCTCCTATGTGCTTCGCGCGTTGGGAGTCGGGACGGAGCTGGCGCACTCCTCGATTCGCTTCGGTCTGGGTCGTTTCAATACTGACGATGAGATTGACTACACGATCAAGAAGGTTATTGAGATCGTTACCAAACTACGCGAAATGTCTCCGCTGTACGAGATGGCAAAAGAAGGCGTCGATTTGAAATCAGTCCAATGGGCTGCCCACTGACCTGGATAGTCAAGAGGAGGATGAACCATGGCCTATAGTGATAAAGTCGTTGATCATTTCAATAACCCTCGCAATATGGGGAGCTTCAAGAAGGATGAAGAGGGGGTCGGCACCGGTATGGTCGGAGCACCGGAGTGCGGTGACGTCATGAAGCTCCAGATCAAGGTGCAGAACGATACGATTGTGGATGCAAAGTTCAAGACCTTCGGTTGCGGCTCCGCGATCGCGAGCTCGAGCCTCGCCACCGAGTGGTTGAAGGGCAAGACGATCCAAGAAGCGCAAAAGATCAAGAACACCGACATCGTCCAGGAGCTGAACCTGCCCCCCGTAAAGATCCATTGTTCCGTGCTCGCCGAGGATGCGATCAAGGCGGCCCTCGCGGACTATCAAAAGAAAGCCGACGGAACACCGACCGACGCGAAGTAACGTGAACAAAGGGAGCACGCCATGGACACGACCAACGCAGAAACTCAGGCCCCGGTGATTACGCTCAGCGAGACCGCGCTGAAGGAAATCAAGCGCCTCATCAACGTGCAGGGCCTCACTGAGGGGGGCCTCCGACTCGGCGTGAAGGGTGGCGGCTGCTCAGGCCTCAGCTATACGATCAACTTCGACGAAAAAATCGGTCCGCATGACCAGGTCCATAATTTTGACGGTGTGAAAGTCATCGTCGATGCCAAGAGCGCCATTTATCTTCAGGGCACGCAATTGGACTTCCAAAAAGACCTGATGAGCGGAAACTTCAAATTCGTCAATCCGAACGCCGACAAGACCTGCGGCTGCGGAGAATCCTTCTCGGCCTAACGAGTGTCAGCGGTATACAGCACTTGTCCTACGGGCATGGCAGGCCGCCATGCCCGTGCTGTCAGAGGAGACTGTATGGACCATCACACGCATAGCATCGCCGGCCCACGTGAGTTGCAGATGGCCCGCAGCATGTGCTGGCACTGCCAGTCTGAGGTAGCCGGCGAATACTTCTGTGATCGCTGCGTCAAGGTCCAGCCGGTTTCGAAAGAACTCGACTACTTCACCTGCCTGGGCTTCCCCCGCCGCCTCACGATCGACCAGCGCAAGCTGGAAGCCAAGTTCTACGATCTGAGCCGGGCATTCCATCCCGATTTCTATCAGAACAAGAGTGCTGCCGAACAGACCATCAGCCTCGGCAATTCTGCCATGTTGAATACCGCATACCGGACGCTCCGCGATCCGATCGAGCGGGCTGAATATCTCCTTGATCTAGAAGCCGGATCGGTAAAAGAAATTCGAAATTCTCCGCCGGCCGACCTTTTTGAAGAAATTCTGGAACTGCAAGACACCCTGAACGAGTACCGGGCCGCCGACCGCGCGTCGGAAACCGAGGCAACGCTCCGCGCAAAACTCCAAGCGGAACAACAGATACTCGAGCAACGGCAACGAGACATGGAAGCCACTCTGCAGCAGCTCTTTACTCAGTGGGATGCCCTTCAGGATCGCGGGGAGGCGACCGACCAGGCACGGGCCGAGCGTGACCGTATTTTGAAACAGATGCGCGAAAATCTCTCCAACAGGACCTACGTCAAGAACATCGTGAACGACCTCGTTTCAACCATCGGATAATCACCACCATGGCACGTATCGTTGGCATCGACCTCGGCACCACAAACTCACTTGTGGCCTATATGGCGGACGGACGTCCGCGTGTCATCCCAGGCCGGAACGAACGGACGATGGTTCCCTCGGTTGTGGCGCTGACTGACAACGGGCTGATCGTCGGCGATCCGGCGAAAGAACACTTGACCCGCAGTCCGGAACGGACCGTCTATTCCGTGAAGCGATTCATGGGAAAGGGCCTTGAGGACGTGCAGGGTGAACTGGCCTACTTCCCCTACCACTTGACGGAACAGGGCGGCGTGATCAGGATCAAGCTCGGCGAAAAAACCTATTCGCCCCCGCAGATCTCCGCCATGATCCTGAAGGAGCTGAAGCAACGAGCCGAGGCGCATCTCGGCGAGAGCATCACCAAGGCCGTCATCACTGTCCCCGCCTATTTCAATGATAGCCAACGGCAGGCCACAAAGGATGCGGGCATGATTGCAGGGCTCGAGGTGTTACGAATTATCAATGAACCGACCGCTGCCTCGTTGGCCTATGGACTCCAACAGAAGACACAGGGCACGATTGCCGTCTATGACCTAGGCGGAGGAACCTTTGATATTTCCATCCTGAAGCTCAAGAACGGCATCTTTGAAGTCCTCGCCACCAACGGCGACACGCATCTCGGAGGCGATGACTTCGATCGCCAGCTCGCAGACCTCTTCGTCAAAGAAATCCGCGAACACGATGGTCTTGATTTGAACGCCTATCCCGACCATATGCAGGCAGTCAGGCTGGAAGCCGAACGGACAAAGATCAGACTCTCCGATGAGCTGAAGACCACGGCCCTCCTCGACCTGCCGGAGGGCAAAGGCCGATATTCCAGAGAGCTCACGCGCGACCAACTCGAATCCCTCACCATGGACTTGGTGGAGCGCACGCTCGGACCCTGCCGTCTCGCCCTGAAAGACGCCGGTCTCACTTCGATCGACATCGATGAGGTGGTCCTCGTCGGAGGATCGACCCGTATGCCGCTGGTCCGCCGACGGGTCCAGGAACTCTTTGGGAAACAGCCTCATTGCGAACTGAACCCTGACGAAGTCGTCGCGCTCGGGGCAGCCGTCCAGGCCGACATTCTCAGCGGCGGAACGACCGACCTGTTACTGCTCGATGTGACGCCCCTCTCCCTGGGCATCGAAACCATGGGCGGCGTGATGAGCAGCTTGATTCGACGTAACACGACCATCCCGGCCAGTGCCAAAGAAATGTTCACCACCTATGTCGACGGTCAAACCGGCGTGGATATCCATATCCTCCAAGGCGAACGAGAGCTGGTGAAGGACAACCGCAGTCTGGCCCGTTTTCGATTGAAAGTTCCTCCGCTGCCGGCAGGCGTCCCACGCATCGAAGTCACATTCTTGATCGATGCGAACGGAATCCTGAATGTGTCGGCGCGGGATGTTCGCACAGGCGAAACCCAATCACTCGCCGTGAAACCATCGTACGGATTGAGCGACGACGAAGTCGAGCGGATGATCGGCGAATCATTCAAGTTTGCCGCCGACGACTTGAAGGCGCGTCAGCTCATTGAAGCCAGAACCGAGGCGGAAGCCATTCTCATGGCCACGGAGAAGGCCCTCAAACAAGGCTCTCACTTGGTGGGAACGGAAGACTTGGCTTTGATTAAATCCTCGATGGCCTCGCTGGTGACGGCCAAATCTGAAGAAAATCACAAGACCATCAGAGCCAAGATGACTGACCTCGAAAAAGCCACCCATCATCTCGCCGAGGTGTTGATGGACCGGTCGTTAAAAGAAGCCCTGGAGAATAAGAAATTGTCCGAGTTGACGTCGGGGAAGTAGGGCTCGTATGGCCGATCCCCTGGTAAGAGACGCACGAGTCCCATTTCCTTCCACCCACGCCCTCTTCTATGTTCTTCTCAGCTCTGGAGGTTACGTATGGATCTCAAGTGGCAGAATACCGAGGAGATAGCGATCCGTTTGGTCGAAGAATATCCTGAGTCTGACCCGCTTACCGTCCGATTTACCGATATGCATGCTTGGATCGTGGCACTTCCTGACTTCAAGGATGATCCGAAAAAATCGAACGAAAAAATCCTGGAGTCGATACAGATGGCCTGGCACGAGGAATATCAGGAGTCTAAATCCTGACATGCCAACTCACAGTCCCTACGATCCCCCTTCGGAAATCTGATCCAATTTATAAAAATCAATCGGGTCTAGTCGGCGCTGAGTGGCCTGAGTGGGCTCGCTGCCCTTCGTAAAGAGTTCGACCGTGCTGCCCTGGCCCTCCTGTTCGCCTTCTAATAATCCCGTCGCTGGATCCACCTTGACGAACGTAACGCCTTCAGGAATGGCAAAAGCCACGACCGGCATCTGTTTGAACGCCTCTTTCATGAAATTGATCCAGATGGGCAGCGCGGCATGCGCCCCCGATTCCGTCTCGCCGAGTGAACGTCGATCATCAAAACCCACATAGATGCCCGCGATTAAGTTCGGGGCGCCCCCGATAAACCAGGCATTGATAAACTCATCCGTAGTGCCGGTTTTCCCTGCAATCGGTCGAGTAATCACTTTGGCCGCCTGACCGGTTCCTTTTTGTATCACGTCTTCCATCATGTTCGTGATCAAGTATGCCGTTTCCTTGGAAATCATCGCCACCGCCCGGGGCTCCGCAAGCTCCAGTACCTTCCCTGCATTGTCTTTTACGAACAGCACGGCATACGGTTCGGCGCGGATCCCCTGGTTGAGCAACACGCCATAGGCGGAGGTCAATTCCATCAGTCCAACGGAGGAAGACCCCAAACCGAGTGACAGATCTGCCGCCAGAGGGCTGGTGATTCCGACTGTTTTTGCAAACTCAATGACATGCTTGATGCCGACCTTGTCAAGTAACCGGACCGTCGCCAGGTTATGTGAGTGGGCCAGGGCATCCCGCAAACTCACCATGCCGTGAAATTTTCTCCCGTAGTTCTCCGGTTTCCATGTTTTCTCATCCTGTTCCTGCTCGTACACAACCGGGGCATCGAGAATCACCGACGCCGGGCTCATTCCCTGACTTACTGCTGTCGCATAGATAATCGGCTTGAACGCTGACCCAGGCTGACGGTGGGCCTGGACGGCCCGATTGTACTCACTACGACCAAAATCATAGCCTCCGACCATGGCACGAATGGCGCCATCGCCAGGTTCCATCGCGATCAATCCACCCTCGACGAGGGGAGTCTGTTCCAGCTGAACATGCACGATTTCACGATCCACCTTCTTCACCATCACCTCGATGACATCACCAGGCTTCAGCACTTGTTTGAGATTCAAATTGACGATGACATCTTTCGCCGTGTCCGGCCCGGTAAGACGACGCTTCGCCCATGCCATATCATCAAAGGCGAGCCTGGTGATGATTGGGCCGACTTGCACCAGATACGTGTCTTTCAGCACTTTGGTGACGAATCCCTCGCGAAAATCTCCCGCCTTTAGCATCTGATCAGTGGCCGCTGACACGGTGGGCGTGATCGGCGAAGTCACATCGACCGTGCGGAGCGGACCACGCCATCCTTGGCGCTTATCCAGTTCACGCAAGCCGGCCGCGAAGGCCGCTTCCGCAGACTTCTGCATCTCCATGTTCAGCGTCGTAAAAATCTTGAGCCCGCCCTTATACACCATCGCTTCGCCATATTTGGCGATCAGCAGCTGTCGGATGTACTCCACAAAGTACGGTGCGGCCTGCTCCCCACCAGGACGACGAAAGATGAGGGTCTCCGCTACAGCCTGTTCCCGTTCTACTGCAGTGAGAAACCCGGCCTCCTCCATACGCGCCAATACATGTTCCTGTCGCTTTTTTGCGCGATCGTAGGCCTTGAACGGTGAATAGTGGTTCGGCGATTTCGGGAGGCCTGCTAGAAATGCCGATTCCGCAACCGAGAGGGCGGAGAGGTCCTTTCCGAAATAGGTTTGCGCAGCAGAAGCGACACCATAGGCGCCTTGCCCGAAATAAATCTGGTTCAAATACAGCTCGAGAATTTGCTCCTTCGTCAGGACCAATTCCATCTTGTAGGCCAGAATGAGCTCGCGAACTTTGCGGTCGAAGGTGCGTTCGGATGAAAGGAACAGCGAGCGCGCCAACTGTTGGGTAATCGTACTGGCGCCTTCGACTTTGCTCCCCCGGCGCAGATTGGTCCAGGCCGCGCGCAGCATGCCGATGTAGTCGAGACCTGGGTGTTCGAAGAAGCGGACGTCCTCGACCGCGATGACAGCCCGGCGCAACCGTTCTGGAATTTCTGCCACTGGGGTCAGAATCCGACGCTCAATGAAAAATTGCCCGATCACTTGCTGGTCAACTGAATAGACCCTGGTGACCAGGCTTGGTTGATACGTCCCTAACTGCTCCAAAGCAGGCAGGTCTTTGGAGAGGTGCCAAATCATTCCAGCCACGGCCATCGTACCGATCAACAGCCCCGCTCCGATGCCGAGGAGCGAAATCTGCCACCAACGCCACGAGCGACGGGGCGGTCGAGCGCGAGGCGGATCCTGCATGTGTATCGGCCGATCCATCATACTTACGCGGGGTTACCCTCGACTGAGGCGTGATTCCGGAGCAGCATACCTCAGTCACCATACCGTGGGGACCATCAAAACTCAAGCCGATGCCTCTGGGTGCTCTCCTACATGGATCTTCCTCTGTCTATCGCTTGTACCGGAGCTCCCGGTTCAGGTATACTGCTGAATGACGCCTGGATTCCTGGGCGTCTTTTTTTTGGAGCATGCAGCCATGTCTATGGATCAGATCGCCACATCAGAATCTCCCGTCGCGACACCACCCGAGCCTAAGGATCGCCGGACCGACATTCGGAATATCGCGATCATCGCCCACGTGGACCACGGCAAGACGACGTTGGTCGATGCCGTGCTCCGACAGACCCATGTGCATCGCAAAATCGACGATATGGGCGAACGGATCATGGACTCGATGGACCAAGAGCGTGAGCGGGGAATTACCATCCGGGCCAAGAACGCCAGCGTTATTTACAAGGGTGTGAAAATCAATATCGTCGATACCCCGGGGCACGCCGACTTCGGCGGTGAAGTCGAACGGACCCTGCGCATGGTGGATGGCGTCCTCATCTTGATCGACGCAAAAGAAGGGCCCATGCCGCAAACGACCTTCGTATTGCGGAAAGCCCTGGCGCTCGGGCACAAGGCCATCGTAGTCATTAATAAGATCGACCGGCCGGACGCCGTCATCGATGATGTCGTCAATCGGACCTTCGACTTATTTGTCCACCTCGGAGCAACTGACGAACAACTTGATTTCCCGATCGTATACACGGCAGCAATCAAGGGCACGGCAACGCTCGATATCAACAAGCCCGGTTCGGATATTACGGCGCTCCTTGATACCGTATTGGACAAGATTCCCGCCCCGGCCATCAACGCCGATGCGCCGCTTCAGATTCTGGTGCTCTCTCTTATTCAAGACCTCTACAAAGGCAAGATGGGCGTCGGTAAGATTCAATCCGGCTCCATCTCCCGCAGACAGAATGTGGTCGTACTTGGAAAGGATGGCGCGCAATTTCCCGGGAAAGTGTCAGACCTTGCAGTTTACTCCGGCCTTGAACGGACGGATATGGAACGGGCTGAAGCGGGAGAGATCGTCGCGGTGGCCGGCCTGGACGAGGTCAGTATCGGCGATACGATTGCGGATGCAGAACATCCGGTCGCACTCACTCGAGTCACCGTCGACGAACCGACCGTCCAAATGACCTTCTCCGTAAACAACAGCCCGTTCGCCGGACGTGAAGGCAAATACCTGACCTCACGGCACTTGCGCGACCGGCTCTTCAAAGAACTCGAAACCAACGTGTCGTTGCGCGCGCAAGAAACGGATAGTGCGGATAAGTTCCTGGTGGCCGGTCGAGGCGAACTCCATCTGGGCGTCTTGATCGAACAAATGCGGCGGGAAGGTTACGAGCTGCAAGTCTCGCAACCGGAAGTGATTGTGCATCGGGAGGGGGACAAGGTTCTTGAGCCCTATGAAGAACTGACCATTCAAGTGCCGGAAACCTATCAGGGCTCCGTCATTGAAGAGCTCGGCAAACGCCGGGGCGAGTTGCGCCATATGCGACTGATCCATTCCGACGCAGGGCCAAGCGAGATGCACCTGGAGTACCATATCCCCACGCGTGGCATCATGGGACTGAAAAATCTCCTGGTCGCCAAGACTCGCGGCACCATCATCATGCACCACGTCTTTGCCGCCTACGAACCGATGGAACAACGCGACCTCGCGGTGGCGTCACACGGATCGCTCGTCGCACATGAAGACGGAACCAGCACCGGCTATGCCATCTTCATGACCCAGGAGCGGGGGACCATGTTTATCGGACCTGTCGTGGAGGTCTATCGCGGGATGGTGGTCGGCGAGAACAGCCGGGACGAAGACATGGACGTCAATGTCTGTAAAGAAAAGCACCTGTCCAATATGCGGGCCTCCGGTACTGATGAGGCATTGGTCCTTACGCCTCCACGGGAGATGGGCTTGGAGTTCGCACTCGAATATATCGGCCCGGATGAACTGGTTGAGGTCACACCGAAGAGTCTGCGTATCCGCAAACGACTCCTCAATCCGGATGATCGACGCAAGGCCCGCAAATCCGGCAAATAGCGTCCCGTGAAGCGATGAGGATCAGGAAGAAAACTCCCAAACCTTCCGCCCGTCGTCCCCCGCTTTACTTTGTCGGCTATCGAGGCCCTGTGCCTTCCCATGAGGAAGTCAAAACCTGGTATGACCTCGAATACGGGGGGCCGCTGACGCTACGCTCGGATGAGTCGGCTGAAGAGTCCTGGCATGCGGTCCATGGGCCATGGACCGCCCATATCGTCATCCCTCTCCCCGCCTCACACACGACGGGCCTGAAGGAGCAACTCGCCTGGGAACATGAACATATCGGTGCTGTCGCTCCGTCGGTGGTACCTTCGCGCGATATACCCGATACCATTCTCTTTGCGGCTCGGCTTGCCAAAGGCCTCACGCTCCTCACGCAAGGTACGGCCTACGACATCACCACCAACCAGTATGTGAACCCATCGGATTGGCAGGATCGTCCTCTCACCGACTTTATCGTTGGCGATCACATCCCGATCATCCAGGCTGACGATGAACCAACCAGCCGAACCTGGTGCTATACCCTCGGACTCAGCAAGTTCGGGGTGGACGAACTCGAAATATTCCTTCCCCGCGGTCTTCCCGACCAGCCGTCGCGTGATTTGCTCCGGGAAACGGCAGATGAACTGACCAGGATCGGACAGTCGCCAAAAATCGGAGGTCATATTCATGTGGGAGTCCTGGGTCAGAACGTTGAAATTGTGAACCACCGGACCGCTGCACCTAACGGGCGCATGCTGAGTTTTCGAGAAATTCGTCCCCTACCATAGCTCAAGTCTTATCAAGCACTTAAGAACCGACTAGGTCTCTCCTAGGCCTTCAGGACCGTTGACAAGGTTTCAAGGCGCACGGTACAAAAATACTGACAGGTATATCCGAGACCGGACCAAACCCAGCGAAGGAGGCAAGCAGATGAGCGATGTAGCAGCAGAAATCAAGGTGGGCGATACCGCACCGGATTTTAACCTCAAAGACCAGGACCAGAAGGACGTGAAGTTGAGCGACTATCGCGGCAAGAAAAACGTGGTGCTCGCATTCTATCCGTTGGATTGGAGCCCGGTTTGCCAAGGCGAGAATAAATGCTTGACCGACGACTTCCCCAAGTTCCAATCGGCCAACGCAGAACTATTCGGCATTAGCTGCGACAGCTTCTTCTCACATAAGGCTTGGGCGGACTCCATGGATCTCAAGCACCGCCTGCTATCGGATGTGCATCGGACGACGGCAAAGGCGTACGGTCTTTACTTTGAGCCGTTGAACTGCTCAAAGCGCGCCACCGTCATCGTGGACAAGCAAGGCAAAGTCGCCTATGCGAAGGTGCAGGAGATCAAGGTTGCACGGGACGACAAAGACATTCTTTCGGCCCTGGCGAAACTGGGTTAATCAAATTGCATGAGGACTGAGTGTTGAGATCCGGAAGGCGTCTTCCCGATCTCGGCACTCAGCACTTTTGAAGATGCCTGGAACAGTCGAAGACGTGAGAGACGAAAATTATAAAGACTTTACCGGCGCCACAGCCGCAATTGTTGTCTATGGGCTTGCGACCTGTGAGCCCTGCAAGACCTACGATCCTATCCTGGACACCATCGCCGCCAAATTTCCCGCTGTGAAAGTCGGCAAGGCCAAGATGCATGTCCCGGGCCGCTGCCGCGAGATCAAGAAGAGCCACACGTTTGAGACCTACCCCACGACGCACTTCTTCTCAAAAGGCAAACTCCTGCTCACGCGCGAAGGCGTCGTCGAACCGGAAGAACTCGCTGCCTTGATTACGGATCACTTGATTGGATAGCACCTCCATCCCAAGTCCATTTTAGAAAAATCAAACCGCCCGCGCCCCCTCTCATCAGTTCAATCCCCACCGCAATGATCGGCCATTTGCCGGGGTCTCATGCACAGTGCCAAGATGGATATGAAGACCTATACAGATGCGTTTATGAAGACGATCGCTTCGCCCTACGATCTGAGACGCACATCGGCGCGCTGTGCATGGTCCCGTCTCAAGATGATGGCCAGAACCATCTGAACGGTCTAGCCTGCCCGTCGAGCGTTCCGGCATGACCTTTGGCCCTGCCCCTCAGTGAGTGGGAGGCGGGAAATCTGCCGATTCGATATGGAATGAGAAGGGATGTACCACGTAACCAACAAGAGGTGCGTCATGGGGGGTACGAAAATGTGTTCTTCTGAGTTTTGTGAGTATGGGGGTACTCACCATCCCGATACGTTCGTCGCTAGTAGATGGATCATGAAAACCGCAATGGGGAGGAGCGGCACCGACTATTGAACGCGGATCTCGTTCACACACCGACAATCTTCGCCATAACATGGCGAACCGCCGTGAGGACCATCCAGGCCAGGAGGCCCTGATCGGGGGCGCGATGTCTTTTCTGCGAATCTCTGCTCAGGCCATCCATGGTTCTGGGTGAAATTCGTTACCTCACCAATGCCACATACGACGGCAGCTGTTTCATCAACCGATCCGCAGCCAGCCTCACTTTCCCGATCCGGTTCTCGTTCTTGAACAATGTTCGTGGAAGATGAGCCAGGAGGCTCCTTCCTTCCGGAGGAGCGCGGTGCAGAGCCCGGAATCCTGCGCCTCGAGTTCGCCCTTCCTGATGGCCTGGAATACATAATCGTAGGTGGTCCAGGCCGTATGCTCTAACATCCGAACTCGCAGGTTCGAAACGGCACCGATGAAACGCAGGGTGCTTCCTTTGTTGAGTTCAGATTCATAGTCCAAGACCCATTTTTCGATCGTGTCGCGGGTCTCAGTCTCGCCGTCCTGAATCCCGACATAGTCCTTGGTATAGAGCTTCAACAAGGCCTGCCTGTCTCTGGTGTCCGAGAAGGTCGCGGCTGCCATGGCTGCTTCTTTGACGGTCCTCTCGATGGCTTCTCCTTCGTCGGCAGACCGGGCATCGGCCGTCCAGAAGAAGCATGCCATCAGCAATACTGCCACAAGACGTGTAGTCATAGAACGATCAGAATGTGTACTGCATTAGCCGGCGTAATCGAAGGACAGATCCCGAGACTGCACGAGACGGATGTGTGACAACTTGCCCGATACGAGTGAATGAGCCAACTGATTCCAGATGTGTTCGACCAGTTGCTCTCCTGTCACGGACTGCGACCCGAGGATTTGACGAAGATCCTGCCGGTCGAACGGCTGCACAATGTTCTCCTGAACCAATCGATCGAGGGCGCCGATGTCAGTCACCATCCCGGTCACCCCATCAATGGGGCCATGGACCGTCACAAACACGTCCCACGCCCGGCCCTGGTTGCGATCCTGCACGGCCGTGAATGAATAGCGCCGCGTGACGCTGGCGACGTCGAGACCGGCCGCCGCCGTCACATCCGCATAGAGATCTTCATCTTCGTACAATCGAATCGCGTGGAGCGTCCCGATGTCCTTCTGCAATTCCAGCTTTGTCCAGAGTACCCGTACCAGGTTTTCCGATGTCGGAATCCTGTCCTGAAAATACGGCATGTCCAGGTTCAAATTCTTATGGTCGAACTCTTCCAGCACCTCGAGCAGGATACGCTTCAAATCGAAGAGATTCACCACCATGCCGGTCTTCGAGTCCACTTCACCCAGGACCGTCACTTCGACAAGGTAATTATGTCCATGAGCCGGCGGGTTATAGCAGGGGCCGAAGACCGACCTGTTCCTGGCCTCATCCCATTCAGCCTTGATATAACGATGCGCCGCCGCAAACTCAATGCGTTTGGTCAGTAAGACAGAGGCCATGCTACTCTCCCAGATCCTTGAGCCACTCCTCACGGATACTCCCGGGAACAGGCGTGTCCGCATGGTATCCGCGATGGTCTACAGTCAAGGTAACCGGCACACGCAAATTGGAAATTGCGGCTATCATTGACTCGGTCGGCCGGAATCGGACGAAATGCACCGCGCTGATTTTGGTCTCATGACTGTGGCCGCCTTCGAACAGCCCGAACGTCTGGTCGTCGCCGGCACGGATCGCGACTGTGTCTCCATGATCGAGACCCATAAATGTGTCGAGCCATTCTTTCATCCGTTCCTGCTCCGTAATCTCAATCATCAAGGTGGCGCTCAACTCACCGGCTCCCGGCATGAGCCCGTTATAGACGTCCAATTCTTCCTGGACTTTATGCGGATCGAGGATGTGCTCAACCCGGATCATCTCCTGGGTCTGGAACCGCAGCGTGTCGCGATTTTCGAAGACGAGGGTGATGAGCGGCCCGATAGAAATCCTCCGCCGCTGCTTGAGCGCAATGATCTGCGAGCGAAACTGCTCCCTCTGTCGTTCATATTCCGCCGCGGGCAGGAGGTCTTGGGGCGTCAACAGGTTCACGATCTTAATCCATAGGCATCGCGCACGATTTGGATCGGGTGCTGAGTCGACCGGCCACCCGCATGGGCCCTCGCGCCGGCTTGATCCAGTTGCAATCCGGCCAGGGGGCAATCGGACGCGATGAGATCTGCCGGTTCCTGTTCAATCACTCGAACCGCCTTCTGTGCAATCAACATCGAGAGTGGAAAGAACTCCGTCTTGGCGGACCAGGAGCCATCATGGCCGGAACACTTCTCGATCACCTCGACCTGCGCACCGGCGCACTCCATGAGTTCCTTGGATTTAAATCCGATGTTCTGATCACGCAGATGGCACGGAACTTGGTAAGCCACTCGACCGGGCTTCTGTTGAAAGTCGGTGGCCAGTGCGCCCTCCCGCTTCAACTTCATGAGATACTCACAGACATCAAACGTCCGGTCAGCCACGCGCTGCACGTCTGGTCCACCGACGATCTCGGGATATTCCCGCTTCCACATGAGACTGCAACTGGGCACGGGGACGACAATCTCATAGCCTTTTTCCACCCAGGGCAAAAAAGAGGTCACGTTCGACGTGGCAGCCTTCTGAATAGCTGCGGTATCGCCGATATCGAATGAGGGCATGCCGCAACATCGTTGTTCGGGGACCACGACGTGCACGCCGTTTTTTTCAAGCACCTGAATCGTCGCTTTGCCGATATCAGTCGTTTGGTAATTGACCAGGCAGCTTGCAAACAGCGCGACTCTCCGCGGCGCCGACGCAGGAACCTGTGCCGCTCCCCGCCGCTCCCACCAACGGGTAAAGGTCTCCGGAGTAAAGCGCAGGACCTGCCGATCGCGATGCAGGCCCACCCACGACTCCAGCAGCCATCGAAAGAACCGGAGACCCAACACCCAATTGGCAACCGGCGCGGCCAGACTCCCGAGAGTGCCCATCACATCCGTCTTGATCAACCACCGGTCACGCCACCCGACCCCGCGCGTCGCGGCCAGGTGCTTCTTCCATGCGATCATCAGGCGCGGAAAGTCGAGACCATACTGGTGCGGCGGCGTATAGGGACAGTGGTTAAAACAGAGTTTACAGTAATAGCACTCATCGACGACCCGATGATGATCGGCAGGCGTCAGTTTGGCAACGTCCCCGTGATAGCGATCGATGCCGTCGAGCAGCGAGTTGAACGACGGACAGAGATTGAAGCAGCGCCGGCAGCCATCGCAGACATCATAAATCCGCAACGTCTCTTTCTGGAGCTGCGTTG
>Ga0070681_10001260_pt1 | contig 22080 bp, 21 predicted proteins | sample KBSC83BmetaG_FD_65650 | JGI IMG/M metagenome (GOLD analysis project Ga0070681, IMG submission 65650) | Corn rhizosphere microbial communities from Kellogg Biological Station, Michigan, USA - KBS C8-3B metaG | ecosystem: Host-associated > Plants > Roots > Rhizosphere | place: USA: Michigan... | reverse complement strand
AACGATCACATTCCTCACTTTTCTCGGAGACCTGGGTCGCATACGCTCAGAGAGTGTGTATTCGACGACAGAAAGGGAACGTATGGACGACAGAATGAACGGCCGGGAATGGGGCAGCAATACCGGGTGGATCATCTCCGGGGTTGCCATCGGCACCGGGATTGCGCTCGCGTATGCGGCGTCAAGAAGGAAGAAGAGCTGGCAGGACCGTCTGATCGACACAGCGGATTCGGTGGCGAGCAGGCGCGCGGACCTGCTGGATTCCGGCAAGAATATTGTCGATCGCATCCGCACCATCTACGACGAGAGCCGCAAAGTCATAGAAGAGGGCACAGAGCTTTGGGCGCACGGCCGCCGTTTAGTGCGCTGGTAATTCGGCCAGTATCGAACAGCCGGGACGTACGCGTCGGCGCGTTCGTCCCGCGCGCATTGTTTCGCTTCCACCGGCGTCGGGGCGCGCCCCCCTCTCTTGACTTTCTCTCCAACGGCAGGTTATTGTAGCGATTCGATTTGGCCACGCTGAGGCCACCTTACAATATGGGGAAAAACACTGGCGGCGAAGCCGAAACTGTGGATCAGTTTCTGGATTCGTCACTGGATAGCGTGGATAGCGCTGAGCAGCTCGTGCTCGACGTCGCGCGTAAAGCTGGTTTCCAAGAAGAAGATTTACATAAAATCGGCATGGCCGTGCGCGAATCGATGGTGAATGCGGTCGTTCACGGAAATCAGTACAGCGCGCATAAGAAAGTCCGTGTATCGGTGTCTAAAGGGCAGGATCGGTTGACCGTGACAATTTCGGATCAGGGCAAAGGCTTCGAGCTGGAAGCGCTCCCCGACCCGCTATCGGAGGACAATCTTCTCCGTAATTCGGGCCGTGGTATTTTTCTCATCCGGGCGTTTATGGATGAGTTGCACGTCCGCCGCTTGAGCCCGGCCGGGACCGAGGTCACGCTAACCAAGTATCTCATCAGAAAGTAAGCAGAGCAGAGTGAGGAGGTTCACGTAAGTGAGCGTTAAGCTAAGTACGCGCCAGGTTGGAGATGTGACCGTGGTGGATGTGGCCGGGCGAATTACGCTGGGCGAGGGATCTAGTGCACTTCGCGATTTGATGCGCGAAATGGTCAGCAAGGGCCAGAAAAAAATTCTGTTGAACCTTGGCGAAGTTTCTTATATTGACAGTTCGGGAATCGGCGAGCTGGTTTCCGGCTTCACCACGGTGGCCAACAATGGCGGCCAGTTGAAGCTTTTAGGATTAACGAAGAGAGTCAAAGATCTGTTGCAGATCACCAAACTGTACACTGTTTTTGACGTGCATGACGACGAAGCGGGCGCGGTTCGCAGTTTCGCGTAAGAGCTCATACAGGCATGAATGCCTATCAGCTCAGTGGAGTAGGCATTCATGCCTGCAGCTCAACAAGCTCGTGAACACTTCGAATGGAAAGCTTCTGCCGGTACTCTTGGCGCAGCTGTGCTGCTCACGGCCGCAGATGCTCCGAAAACTTCCACGATTTGCTAAGAATTTAAAAAAAAGGGATTAGCCGCTGACGCGATGCCCGACCAGCCAGAATGAGAAGCTGCTGCCTTTCGCCGGCAAGCGCGTTGTCGCGACTGGAAAAGTTTACGAACACGGTAGGTCGAAAACGCTGCTGATCGAGAAGATCGACGCGGAAAAGTAGCGTTATCCGCCGCCGACAAACTGCACGATCTCGACTTCGGAACCGGCAGCCAGGGCCGTTGAGGACCAGTCGGCGCGCTTGACGATTTTACGATCCAGCTCGACCGCCAGACGCTCGGGGTCGAGCCCCAGTGAGCCGATCAAGGCGGCAACGGTGTCACCCTGCGCCATGGTGCGCTCTTCGCCATTCACCACGATCGAGATGCCCGCGGAAGCTGTATTCTGCATAACCAGATGAGGGAGTGTAGGTTGACACTCCGTTTTCACACTCATTATATTCAAAGTTAAGAGTCTTTTCGTTCCCGGAAAAACAGGAATGCCTACTTCCTATCCAGAACTGTATTTCCCTGTTCTGTTGCAGGTGATCATCGCCATGGCCGTTGCCACGCTGATGCTGGGACTTTCATACATCCTGGGCAAGCGCGTGCGCGACCGCGTGAAAGACATGCCATACGAGTCCGGAATGGTGCCCACCGGCGATGCGCGCCATCGCTTCAGCGTCAAGTTCTACCTGGTGGGGATGCTTTTCATTCTCTTCGATATCGAAGCGATATTCCTGTATCCGTGGGCTGTCGTATACCGCGAATTGAAAATGTTCGCGTTCGTCGAGATGCTGGTGTTCGTCATCCTGATTCTTTGCGGATTCTTCTTCATTTGGAAAAAGGGAGCGCTCGACTGGTCCTATTCGGACCGGCCAGAGGAAAAGCGTTAGCATGACCCTGGACGAACTCCAAGCTTTGCCGACAGCCGCAGCGCTGATAAGCGGGGCGCCCGGCGCTGTCACCAGCGGCAAGTACGATCGCCAGGAGCTGATGCTCGAAATCGCAGCGGAGAGAATCGTCAGCGCTTGCCGCTTTTTGAAAGCGGAACAGAACTTCGCGCGGCTGAGCACGATCACGGCGGTCGATTGGTATCCCGAAGAGCCGCGCTTCGAAGTTGTCTACCACCTGCATTCGCCGGAACGGAACGAGCGCGTGCGTCTAAAGTGCCGAGTTACCGGCGAGAACCCGGAAATCGACTCCGTCACAGCGATCTGGCGAGGCGCCAACTGGTACGAGCGCGAGACCTTCGACCTGTTCGGCATCCGATTCCGCAATCATCCGGATTTGCGCCGCATCATGTTGCCGGAGGATTGGGAAGGCTACCCGCTGCGCAAAGATTATCCCGTAACGGGGAATCGAGTTTAAGTATGAGCGTCGGTGATATTCCAGGCGTAACAACCGTCGAAACCGAAACGCCCGCACAAGCGCCGGAAGAAGACATGCGTCCTCGCAAGATGACGCTCAACATGGGCCCGCAGCACCCTTCGACGCACGGCGTCTTGCGGCTGTTGCTCGAGCTGGACGGCGAAACGATTGTTTCGGCGCAGCCCGACATCGGTTATCTCCACACCGGCATTGAAAAAGAATTCGAGGTCAAGAACTATCAGCAGGGCGTGACCCTTACCGATCGCATCGATTACCTGGCCCCGCTTTCGAATAATCTCTGCTACTGCCTGGCGGTTGAAAAGCTGCTCGGGATCGAGATCCCGCCGATGGCGCAGTGGACGCGCGTGATGCTCACGGAGCTGACTCGTCTCAACAGTCACCTGGTGTGGCTCGGCACGCACGCCATCGACATTGGCGCAATGTCCGTGTTTCTCTACTGCTTCCGCGAGCGCGAAGACATCCTGCGTATCTTCGAGATGTACTCGGGCCAGCGGATGATGACGAGTTACTTTCGCATCGGCGGCCTGGCGCTCGAGCCGCCGCGCGGCTGGCAAAAGCGCGTCCGGAGCTTCATCGACATCTTTCCCAGCCGTGTGGACGAGTACGAAGAACTGCTGACCAACAATGGCATCTGGATCGGCCGCACGAAGGGCGTCGGACGCATAGCGCTCGAAGACATGCTGGATTGGGGCGTCACCGGGCCGATGTTGCGCGCGGCCGGACTGAAGTGGGATACGCGAAAGTCGCAGCCTTATTCCAGCTACGAAAAATTCGACTTCGAGATTCCGACGCGCACGGAAAATGATGTCTACGCTCGCTACCTGGTGCGCATCGAAGAAATGCGGCAGAGCGCGCGCATCATCAAGCAGGCGCTCGAAGGGATGCCCGCGGGCCGCTGGACGGCTGACGCGCCGCATGTCGTTTTGCCGGAGCGCGAAAAAATGAAGACCCAGATGGAAGCCCTGATCTATCATTTCAAGATCGTGACGGAAGGCTTCAATGTTCCCGCCGGCGAGGTGTATCAGGTAATCGAATCGCCGCGGGGCGAACTTGGTTATTACATGGTCAGCGATGGCACGGCGAAGCCCTACCGCGTCCACGTTCGTGGCCCGAGTTTCGCCAACTTGCAGGCAATACCGGAAATGGTTCAAGGAACATTGATTGCGGACGTGATCGCCGCCATCGGCAGCATGGATTTCGTATTGGGCGATTCGGATCGGTGAACGAGAGGCGGAGACAAAGGAGAGGGGAGATGGGGAGACCAATTCTCCCTCTCGCTCCATCTCCCCTTCCCCTACTCGGCTCGGATGAAGCGCACGGATGACTTTTTCACCACAGCTCGAAGCAAAATTCGCGAAGCTCCTCACCATTTATCCGCCGGGCCGGCAGCGCTCCGCGTTAATCCCGATGCTGCTCTATGCTCAGGATGAGGTAGGCTCGGTTACGCCGGAGGTGATCGAAGAAATCGCGCGCCGTTTGGAGATTCAGCCGCTGCAGGTGGAAGAGGTACTGTCGTATTACTCGATGCTGCATCGCAAGCCGCTGGGCAAGCATCACGTCCAGATTTGTACCAATATCAGTTGTTTACTTACCGGCGGCGAGGAGTTGTGGAAGCACGCCTGTCAAAAGCTAGGCATCGGACACAAAGAGGTGACGCCCGATGGCCGGATCTCTCTCGAAGAGGTGGAGTGCATCGGCGCCTGTTCATGGGCTCCGGCGATACAGGTGAATTACGATTTCTATCATAAGATTACGCCGCGCACCCTGGATCAGATTCTCGACAGCCTGAAGAGCAGCCAATAACGCATGTTGTACAACGAACCCAGCCCGCTCGAAATTAAAGTGCTCAGCCGTCGTTTCGGCCTGCCGAATTCGGATTCGATCGAGACTTATCTCGAGACCGACGGTTACAAGGCATTTAAGAAAGCACTAGGGATGAAGCCGGAAGAGATCATCGAGGAGCTTAAAATCTCGAATCTCCGCGGACGCGGCGGCGCAGGTTTTCCCACTGGCATGAAGTGGAGCTTCGTGCCCCGCACTTCGCCCAAACCTAAATACGTCATCGTCAATGCGGACGAGAGTGAGCCCGGCACGTGTAAAGATCGCGTACTGATTGAGAACGACCCGCATCAATTGATCGAAGGTATGTTGATCGCCGGTCTCGCGGTGGATGCACACGCCGGTTATATTTACGTTCGAGGCGAATATCGATATCTGATCGAGATCCTCGATAAAGCCATCGCGGAAGCTTATGGGCGCGGGTACCTGGGCAAGAACCTGCAGGGATCGAATTTCTCTTTTGACGCCTATACGCACACCGGCGCGGGCGCTTACGAGTGCGGCGAGGAATCGGCGCTGCTCGAATCGCTCGAAGGCAAGCGTGGCATTCCGCGTATCCGGCCGCCTTTCCCGGCGGTTGTCGGCGCGTTCCAATGCCCGACGGTCTTGAACAATGTGGAGACTTTTTGCGCGGTTCCGCCCATCATCCGCGATGGCGGCGCCGCATTCGCCGCGCTGGGCATTCCAAAAGCAGGAGGAACCAAGCTCACCTGCCTCACCGGCCACGTAAACAAGCCTGGAGTTTACGAACTGCCGCTTGGCTTCCCGGTTGACAAGATGATCAACGAAGTCGGCGGCGGCATGCGGAACGGCAAAAAGCTGAAAGCCTTTATCCCTGGTGGATCGTCGTGCCCGGTGCTCACCGCGGCGGAATGCGAAGGCTTGACGATGGATTACGACGCCATGGCCAAGAAAAAGAGCATGCTGGGTTCGGGCGGCGTCGTGATCATGGATGAAGATACCTGCATGGTAAAGGCCGCTCTGCGCATTATGCGCTTCTACGCGCATGAGAGCTGCGGCTGGTGCATTCCTTGCCGTGAAGGAACCGCGTGGCTGCGTAAAATTCTGCAGCGTTTTCACGATGGGTTTGGGCAGCGCGACGATATCGTCCTGATTGGCGATCTCGCGAAGAACATGCTCGGGCGGACGTTCTGTCCGCTGGGGGACGCTGCAGCCCTGCCCACCATCTCAATTGTGGAAAAATTTCGCGACGAGTTCGAAGCGCACCTGGCAGGAAAACCGTGCCCGTATGAAACTGCACCACAGTTGGTGATGGCATGAAATTTAGCCAAATCCCAAATCCTAAATCCCAAATCCGGGGTTGTTTTTCTTCATGCCTGATTTAGTCAAACTGACCATCGACGATAAGGCAATCGAAGCCCCGGCAGGGACGCTGGTGATCGAAGCCGCCAAGCGCAACGGCATCGAGATCCCATCGTTCTGTTATTACGAAGGCCTGGCGTTGCAAGCGGCCTGCCGCATGTGCCTGGTCGAGGTCGAAAAAGCTCCGAAACTGATGGTGGCCTGCACGCTTCCCGTAGCCGAAGGCATGGTGGTGCGCACCGAAAGCGAGCAGGTGCGGCAAGCCCGTAAATACACGCTCGAATTCCTACTGACGAATCATCCTCTTGACTGCCCGGTGTGCGACAAAGGCGGCGAGTGCGAACTGCAGGACATGGTTTTCCGCTACGGCGCGGGCGAAAGTCGTTTTACTGAGCAGAAAATTCACGTCGATGAAAAACAATGGTCTCCCGTGGTGTTTTTCGACGCGCCCCGCTGCATCCTCTGCTTCCGCTGCGTGCGCATTTGCAGCGAAGGCATGGGGGTGGGTGCGTTAGGCGTGGTCAACCGCGGCGCGGTTTCCGAGATTGCGCCCAACAAGAACGACCATCTGGAGTGCGACGAGTGTGGCATGTGCATCGATATCTGCCCGGTCGGCGCGCTCACCAGCGGCACCTACCGGTATAAGACGCGCCCGTGGGAGATGGAGCATGTCGGAACCATCTGCACGCATTGTTCGAACGGGTGCAAGACCACGCTCGGTGTGCGCAATGACAAAATCATTCGCGGCAACAATCGTGACCGCTCCGGTATCAATGGCGAGTTTCTCTGCATCAAGGGACGCTACGGTTTCGATTTCCATGATCACCCGGAGCGCCTGCAGTCGCCGTTAATGCGCGTAAATGGAAATTTGGAGCCGGTCTCCTGGTCGCAGGCGCTAGAAGCCGTTTCCAAGAAATTTCAGGCCATCAAGTCAGCCAACGGCTCGTTCGGCATCATCGGTTCGAACCACACCACCAACGAAGAAAATTATTATCTGCAGAAGTTTGGCCGCCAGGTGCTGGGGACCAATCATATCGATCATCACCGCACCGGCGATGTGGTCACGTTGTTAGACGCATTAAGCGGCAACACCACGGCGCTCGCCACGACGCGCGACCTTTACGAGAAGAAAGCCATCCTGGCGGTCGCCGCCGATCTCGCGCTCGAGCAGCCGTTTCTCTCTTTTCAGGTGCGCGCCAATTACCGGCATCATCAGGCGCACGTTTACGTGGTCACCGCGAACGAAGTGCGCGAAGATCATTACGCCGCCGCGGTTTTGCGTGCCGAACCCGGAAACGAGCTGGCCGCTATCGAGTCGCTGCGGGACAAGCTCAAAGCGGAGCCGGAGCTCGTCATTCTCTACGGCGACACCATCAAAGGCGAGGCCGTCCGCAAGCTGGCAGCGTTCGCCGGGAGCCTCGGCATTCCTGTCCAATACGTGCCGCTGGTCGACTATTCGAATTCGCGTGGTGCGGTCGACATGGGCCTGATGCCGGAGCTGCTTCCGGGCTACAAACCCTCCGGTCAGGTGGGAATGAGCGTGGCGGAAATGCTCGCGAGCGACGGTCTCGACGCACTGTGGGTGGTTGGCGCCAATCCGCTCAAAGACGCAGAATTAGGAGCTCGACGCGGTTTCGTCGTCGTGCAGGATTTGTTTCTCACCGAAACGGCCCAAATCGCGGACGTAGTGCTCCCCGCCGCTTCTGCCTACGAAAAAACCGGCACCGTCACAAACGTCTGCGGCGAACTGCAGCGCCTGAGGAAGGCCGCTCAGACTATGGGCGCCAAACCCGATCTCGAAATTATCGGATTGATCGCCAAAGAAATGGGCGCTGCCCGCGAGATGGGGCCATGGCTCGCCCATAACGTTTTTGAAGAGATTCGAAAAACGGTTCGCGGCTACGCAATCTCCATGGATGCCATTGCGGCCGGCGGCGCTGCGCAAACCATGCCGGTGAACGGCCGCATTCCCATTGAAAGCCGCCCGGAACTGATCCGCTCGGCGCACGATAATCTGTTCACGTCCGGAACGCTTGGGCGCTATTCTAAAATGTTGCACTCTGTGCTCGAAAGCCGGCTCAACCGCGAATGAACTTCTTCCTTCTGAGCATCATCAAAGCCGCGGTTATCGCCTTCGTTCTTCTCACCACGCTGGCATACCTGCAGTGGGTGGAGCGAAAGGTCATCGCGCACATTCAAGTGCGTCTGGGCCCGTCGCGCGTCGGCCCGCATGGACTTCTTCAGCCGCTGGCAGACGTGATCAAACTGATCACCAAAGAGGACCTCATCCCCTCGCACGTCAATAAATTTGTCTACCTGCTGGCGCCGTTTCTGGCGGTGACCATGGCGCTGATATCTATCTCGGTGATTCCGTTCGGCCCCGAAATCAAAATCTTCGGACAACCCACCTGGATGCAGCTTACCGACTTGAACATCGGCCTGCTGATGATTCTGGCTGTCAGCTCGATGGGGGTTTACGGTATCGCGCTTGCCGGCTGGGCGTCCAATAACAAATATTCGCTGCTGGGCGGCCTGCGCAGCTCCGCCCAAATGATTAGCTACGAACTCCCTCTGAGCCTCGCGATCGTTTCGCCGCTGCTGCTGTCCAATGCGTTGAGCCTGCGCCGGATTGTCGAAACGCAAGCCGGCTCCATCATCCATTGGAATATTTTGCGATTGCCCGCACCGCAAATCGTGAGCTTCTTCGTTTTCCTGATCGCGGGATTCGCGGAAACGAATCGCGTGCCCTTCGATCTTCCCGAAGCGGAAAATGAGCTGGTGGCCGGATTCCATACTGAATACAGCAGCATGAAATTCGCCGCGTTTTTCATGGCCGAGTACGCGAATATGGTCACGATTTCGTGCGTGACCGCGATTCTTTTTCTAGGCGGCTGGCAGCCGTTATTTCCCGTCGCATGGGGCTCCAATTATGTTCCCGTGGCGATTTTGGCAGCCGCCGGGCTCGTCGCGATTTATCACGGCTTGCATCCAGCGCGCCGGCTGGATCGTTTGACGCTGCCCGCGTTCGGCCTGATTTTTCTCGCCATCGCCGCTCTTTTCCTGATTCCTGCGGGACAGTCCGCACTCTTACCGCTGTTCTGGTTTCTGGCTAAAGTTGGATTCATCTTGTTCCTATTCATCTGGATCCGCGGTACGCTTCCGCGCTTCCGCTATGACCAGCTCATGCGGTTTGCCTGGACGGTTTTATTTCCCATTGCCATCGCAAACTTGCTGGTCACCGGTTTTCTAGTCGCGTGGCGCTCCTAGTATGGACGTAATTTTATTCCTGATCTTCGCGATCATCGCCGTCGTCAGCGGCGTGAACGTAGTGGTGCAGACGCATCCGATTTCGAGTGCGCTCTCGCTGATCGGAGTCATGGGGTCGCTGGCCGTTCTCTATTTGCTGCTGGGCGCTGAATTCATCGCCATGGCCCAGATCATCGTTTATGCCGGCGCCGTGATGGTGTTGTTTATTTTCGTCATCATGCTGCTGAATGCCGGGGCGGAGTCCAAGCGCGGCCGCTCGTTAGTCGCACAGCTGCTCGGCTTCCCTCTGCTGATTGCGTTTCTCGCTCTGACCAGTTATTTCGTCCAGCGGCTCTATACGAATGGCGCCGTGGTCCATTTCGGCGGTTTTCAAGGTGGCACCGCACAAAATATCGGGCGCGCATTATTCACACAGTATCTGTTGCCGTTCGAAGTCACCTCCATTTTGATCCTCATCGGCATCGTCGGCGCGATCGTGCTGGCGCGAAAGGAACTCGACTGATGAACGGCGTGCCTCTTACCTGGTATCTCATCCTGAGCGCTGTGCTATTTGCGCTGGGGATTGCAGGCTTTCTTTTCCGCAAGAGTGTCATCACCATCTTCATGTCCATCGAGCTGATGCTGAATGCCGTGAATCTGAGTTTCGTCGCATTTTCTTACCAACTCAAGCAGGTGAACGGGCATATTTTTAGTTTCTTTGTGATGGTGGTGGCCGCCGCCGAGGCTGCCGTGGGCCTCGCGATTATCCTGACCGTGTTCAAAAACCGCTCGACCCTGAACGTAGACGAAGTCAATAGCATGAAGTACTGAACGAATCAGGGCAGGCAAGAATGCCCGTCCTAACACTTATGCAACAACTCTGGCTCATACCGATACTGCCGCTGGCGGGATTCCTGATCAACGGAATCTCAGGGCGCCGCTTCTCGAAGACGCTCGTGAACGCCATCGCGATCGGTACGGTTGTGCTGTCGTTCACATGGGCGCTGAAGACCGTGCTAGCTCTCGGCGACGAGCGGTATTCGGAACATTATTTCGACTGGATCGTTGCGGGAGGATTCAAGGTCGGCTGCGATTTTGTAGTGGACCGGCTCACCGCCGTCATGCTGCTGGTTGTTACCGGCGTTGGCTCGCTCATCCATATTTATTCCACCGGCTACATGGAGCACGAGGGAGGCTATTACCGGTTTTTCGCATACCTGAACCTGTTCATGTTCTTCATGCTCACTCTAGTGCTGGCCGCGAATTACCTGCTGTTATTCGTCGGCTGGGAGGGCGTGGGCCTTTGCAGCTACTTACTCATCGGTTTCTGGTTCCGGAAGAAGAGCGCTACCAACGCCGGTAACAAGGCCTTCATCGTAAACCGCATTGGCGATTTCGGTTTTTCGCTCGCCATGCTGCTGATCGTTGTCAATTTCGGTTCACTCGATTTTGGAGCGGTGTTTGCGGCAGCGCCAAACAAGCCCGAGGTGCTGACCACAATCGCCATGCTGCTGCTGATCGGCGCGTGCGGCAAGTCAGCGCAATTTCCGCTTTATGTATGGCTGCCGGACGCCATGGAAGGTCCCACTCCCGTTTCCGCCCTGATCCACGCCGCCACCATGGTGACTGCCGGCGTCTACATGATTGCGCGGTCATTTCCGATTTATATCCACGCCCCGGCGGCGCTCGAGTGGGTCGCCTTGATCGGCTTGTTCACGGCGGTGTTTGCCGCCACCATTGGGCTCGCGCAGAACGATATCAAAAAAGTTTTCGCCTACTCCACGGTTTCGCAGCTCGGCTATATGTTCCTGGGCGTCGGCGCGGGCGCGTTCTCTTCGGGAATTTATCACCTGGTGACGCACGCCTTCTTCAAGGCGCTCCTGTTTCTTGGCGCGGGCAGCGTCATTCACGCCGTCGCGGGCGAGCAGGATATGCGCCAGATGGGCGGCCTGCGCAAGATGATTCCCGTCACTTTCTGGACGATGCTCTGCGCCGCCGTCGCCATCTCCGGCGTTCCGCCCACATCCGGTTTCTACAGCAAAGATTCGATCCTATTGGCCGCCTATCATCACGCACCCTGGATGTACTGGGTAGGTGTGATCACCGCCGGTATGACCGCGTTTTATGTCTTCCGCGCAATGTTCATGACATTTTTCGGCGAGTACCGCGGCCATGCCCATCCACACGAAGCGCCGCGCGTGATGACTGTTCCACTGGTCATCCTCGCCCTCCTCTCGCTGTTCGGCGGCTATCTCAGCGTGCCTACTTGGCTCGAAAAATTCTTCCCCACCCTCGAAGCGCCTGAGGATTTCGCCCTCGTCGCTATTTCGGTCATTGCCGGCGGTTTGGGCATTGGCTTGGCTTTCCTGATGTACAGGAATCCCGGTTTAGCCGACTCTTTAGCGCGGAATCTCGGCGTCATCTACCGCACCGTCTGCAACAAATACTATGTGGATGAAATTTACGACGCCCTAATCGTCAAGCCCATAGTGAAAGGCTCGCGCCTGGTTCTGTGGCGAGGCGTTGACGCAGGCCTCATCGACGGCGCGGTGAATGGTGTCGGATCGCAGGCCCAGGGACTCGGCGGCTGGCTGAAATTATTCCAATCCGGAAATATTCGCAGCTATGCCACGTGGGTGGTGTTCGGTTCCGTCATTTTGGTGGTCGCGCTCAGTCTGATCGGAGCCGTCCGATGACCCTGTTAAACATCGTTCTCGCTCTACCGGCGGCCGGGTTCTGCGCCATCCTGTTCGTCCCGCGCAACAAACCGCAGATGGTGCGCACGCTTGCGCTGGGTATCGCGCTCGTCACCTTCGTTCTTTCGATCGGCCTGGCAACAGGCCTGCGAAGTGACGTGTCCGGGCCGCAGTTCGCGACGGATATTGTCTGGATTCCCTCGCCCGAAATTCACTATCACGTGGGCATCGACGGGCTGAGCCTCTGGCTGGCGCTTCTCTCGACTCTGCTGACGCCCATATGCATACTGCTTTCCTGGCGCTCGATCGATGTGAGCGTAAAAGAATTCTACGCGCTTCTGTTGCTGCTCGAGTTCGGGTTGATCGGCGTCTTCGCGTCTCTCGATCTTTTCCTGTTCTACGCCTTTTGGGAAATTTCGCTCGTCCCCATGTACTTCCTCATCGGCATCTGGGGCCACGAACGCCGCATTTACGCCGCCGTAAAATTCTTTCTCTACACCATGGCCGGCTCCGTTCTGATGCTCGGCGCCATTATTTACCTTTACAATCGGGCGGGAACTTTCAACTACACGACCATCCTCGAAATGTTCTCGAGCGGCAAGCTCGCGTTCAGTTCGAGCGAGGAAATGCTGCTGTTCCTGGCTTTCTTCCTCGCGTTTGCCATTAAGGTTCCGCTGTTCCCGCTGCACACCTGGTTGCCCGATGCACACGTGGAGGCGCCCACCGCAGGATCCGTCATGCTCGCTTCCGTGATGCTGAAGATGGGCACGTACGGCCTGGTTCGCTACTGCCTGCCTATGTTCCCCGAAGCCTCGCGGCGGTGCGCTCCCTGGATCGTCGTCCTCGCCATCATCGGCATCATCTACGGCGCATTGGTTGCCATGGTGCAGCCCAATATGAAGAAGCTCGTCGCGTACTCGTCGGTGAGTCACCTGGGCTTCGTTGTCCTGGGCATTTTCAGTTTTACCCAGCTGGGTCTGGATGGCGCGGTTTACCAGATGCTGAATCACGGCATCTCGACCGGCGCGCTATTCATACTGGTCGGTTTCCTCTACGAACGCCGGCATTCTCTGGAGATTGCGGATTACGGCGGGGTCGCTAGTGCCGCCCCCTGGCTCGCGACCGTGTTTCTGATTACGACGCTCGCTAGCATCGGCCTGCCGATGCTCAATAACTTCGTGGGCGAATATCTCGTGCTCCAGGGCGCGGCCCAGGCGAACTTCAAATGGTCGGTTTTCGCAGCCATTGGCGTAATCCTTTCAGCGTGTTACATGCTTTGGCTGTATCAGCGCGTCTTCTACGGAGATACACCTGAACCAGTGGCTTCACATGTTTACGATCTCAATCGCCGCGAATGGGCAGTCATCGTGCCATTGGTGGTGATGATGCTTTGGATGGGCATCTATACTCTGAGCTTCCTGCCGCCGGTAACACGCACAAATGCCGCGATTCTCAATCAATTCAAGATAAATGAACGGTTTCACGTGAAACTACCCCCAGAACGTGACGTGGCCGAGGTAGCACATGCCCGCTGATTGGTTTCCAAAAAGCGTGGAGATGCTCCGGTTTCTCCCGGAGGTCATCCTCACGGTAACCGGCACGCTGCTAATGGTCGTCGAGCCAGTGGCCGGCCGCCGCTGGTCGAAGATGTACGGCCACATCACCATCTTGGGCTTGGCGGCCGCGCTCGCCGCCGCCGTTATCGCATACCAGACGCCGGGCCCCGCTTTTTCGGGAATGCTGATGGCGGACGGGTTCGCGGCGTTTTTTCGCGTGCTGGTAATCGGCGTCGGCATCCTCACCGTACTGGCCTCCTACCGTTACCTGGAACGTGAGGGCGTCGATACCGGCGAGTATTACGCTTTGATTCTGTTCTCCGTAACCGGACAGTGCGTGATGGTCACGGCCAGCGACCTGATCATGATCTTCATCGGTCTCGAGATCTCCTCGATCGCCACTTATGTGCTGGCCGGATACCTTCGCGATGACAAGCGCGCCAATGAAGCCTCGCTGAAGTATTTTTTGCTGGGCTCTTTTGCGACGGCATTTCTGCTCTACGGCATCGCGTGGATCTACGGCCTTACCGGCTCTACCAACCTGGCAGCCATTCGGGGCGTGCTGTCATCGCGCGATATCGCGCCCTCGGCCATGCTCGTTGGCTTTTCCACCGCGCTCCTATTCGTCGGTCTCGGATTCAAAGTTTCGAGCGCGCCTTTTCAGATCTGGGCTCCGGATGTGTACCAGGGCTCCCCGACGCCCGTAACCGCGTTCATGTCCGCGGGTCCCAAGGCCGCAGCATTTGCCGTGTTTCTGCGAATCTTTATGACGGCGTTCGAACCGATGGGGTCTGGATGGGAACCGCTCGTGTGGCTTTCCGCCCTGCTCTCGATGACGATCGGCAATTTCGCCGCGCTCACGCAATCCAATATCAAGCGCCTGCTGGCGTACAGTTCCATTGCGCACGCCGGCTACGTCCTTGTGGCCATCGCCGCGCGCTCTCAAACCGGCACAGCCGCTGCCATGTTTTATTTGGCCGCCTATGCCCTCATGAACATCGGCGCCTTCGCGGTGGTGGCCCACCTTTCCGGGAAAGGCGAGCGATTCGTCAGTGTGGATGATTTTGCGGGACTCGCCGCACGACAGCCCTTCACGGCCGCTCTGCTTTCCATTTTCCTGCTCTCGCTGATCGGCGTACCTCTGACGGGCGGATTTTTCGGCAAGTTTTATATCTTCCGGGCCGCGCTGCAATCGAACCTGGTATGGCTCACTGTTCTGGGTCTGCTGAATAGCGCCGTGGCAGCCTATTATTACCTGCGAATCTTGGTGATGATGTACATGCGGGAGCCTAGCGAAGCCGCCACGAATGCCGAGCCGTTGCATGCGGGCATGAAATTGGCTCTGGTGCTACCGGCCGTCGGCACATTCGTGCTCGGAATTTTTCCTTCGCTGATTTTAGAGTTTGCAGGCAAATCCGCGGTGCTGAACCACTAGTGGAATAGCATTCTTGCCTGTAAAGCGCAGGCCGGGAGGCCTATTCTACTGCCAGGCAGAAGGCCACGATCGTATCACCGTGCAGTTCTTCTAAGAGTTTGGGTTCCAGGTCGCCGCGCTCAATTTCAACTTCGCAGGCGGCGATCTCGGCGTCGCTTGCGCCGTCGTAGCACAATTCGCAAACACCTACGGAGTCAGAACCGAAACGAACCGGCGGTCCGAACGTGCGGCAGGTGATGGGGCGTGAGGCGTAGAGATCGCAGGCGCCCGTTTCCGGGTCAAGCGCCGGACAGGGCTCATCGTTGGCGAAGTTCGAGAATCGCTCTTCGTCCTTCTCCGTTTCTGCGAGCAGACCCGTGGCGGGATCGCCCGGGAAGTCTGGCCGCAGGCGCGCGACAGACTGGCGGGCCCGTTCCTTCACGCGCTGTGCGCGCTCCGCATCGCGAACTGCTAGTTCGGCCAAGCCTCGCCGGAGACGGCGGGCGTCAAGCTGATTGATGGGAAAAGGTCCGATGCAGCATTGTGTGCAGCCTAGCCGGCAGACCAGCCATGCACCGCTCAGGCGCGCTGCTTCGGCCACAGCCGCGTCAACGATCTGAATCAACTCGTTGTCCTGAGCGTCGATTCGCTGCTCGTTTTGCATCGCGACCCCTACTGGATCGAGTAATCGTAGTAATCGATTTTCAAATCGGTCGTTCCGAAGACACGGACTTCCGTCTTCGACACGTTCGACGCTGCCAGCCAATACGGACCGACTTTCTCGTATTGATGAACGAAGTGAACGTTGGTCGTCCAGAACGAAGGGTTCTGCGCCGGGTGGGCGTCGATGCGCGCCACCGCGGCATCTTCGGCATCGATCCACACACGGCCGTGAAATAAATATTTGTTCTTGGTCTTGGGTTCTGCATCCAGCACGTAACACGGGCGGTCATTTTGCTTTTCTGTTCCGACCAGCCGGAACTTGTAATTGGTGGAAACGAGCCGGATAGAGGCGGCCTGATTCGCGCCTTCCTCTTCGGCCTGCATGAGTTTTCGGAACACGTGATTACGAATCCATAGCGTCCCCGATTCGGATAAGATCTTGAACTCTTTGCGGGCGGGCGCGGTATATGTCATGCGGACGATCATTTCGGCATGCACGTGAAGGCGAGGATTGTCGAGCACGTAATGCCGCATCGCGGAGTAGCCACGAAGGCTGGCGGCTCGGACCGCGTCCATTTCGGCCAGACGATCGGTTATCTGTTTGCACGAAAGTGGCGGTGTGTCCGTCGCGGCGGCTGCGGCGAACGCGAGCACAACCGACGCCGCGAGAATCCTGATGCGCATAGAGCCGACGTTATGAGGGCGGGTTAGCAAGAGTTAGGCGACAGGCGACCCTGACCGCCACATCCTGCATTCTTGCACAGTGAACGGCCAAGCTTCGCCTGTCTTATTTGAGACAGGCTTACCTCAACACCACCGAAGCGGGCATGCTACAGATGCGCTGGGTGGGATCGCTCCCGATAGCGCACACTTCGACTTGCGCCGATCCAGCGGGAAGGTCGGCAGGAATCAGGATGTTGACCTGCTGCACTCCCGGGATACCGGGTGCCGGTCCTGCATAATACGGCGTCAGAACGTCACGGTTTGCGATACGAGCCGTAATCGCGCCGCTGCCGGGGGACGCCAGTCCAGTCGCGAATATCTGGATGACGCTGCCGGGCGCCGCCGGTTTAGCGGAGCTGTTTACGCCATAGTTCTGGTTCAGAATGCCATTGGTAAAGATGGCCGGGGCGACGGGTGCGAGCGTCACCCTCGTGGCGTACTCGATCGGCCGTCAACCGTCACGACCGCCTGCGCCGATGTTTTTCCGGCGAGGTCGGACGGGACCTGTAGATTGAGTTGCGTAGCGCTGGTGTACAGGATTTTCCCGGGCATGCCGTCGAAAGTAACTCCGACCGCGGATCCCGCGAGGCCCGAGCCCATGAGCGTCGCAAGCGATCCTGGGACCAGCGCTGCCGTCTGGAACGTCGCTGCGTTTACGATGGAACTGACCGATGGTCCGCCAGCGGTGGGGCCGGGACCACTGGTAACGGTAAACGTGACCGGAAGAGTGCGGCTACCGGCGAATGGACCCGCGTCAATGGTAATGGTGCCCTGATATATTCCCGGCGGAACCTTGTCGGGGTGGGCGTCAACCCTGACGGTTGCGTTGCCAACTCCGGATTGCGGATCGGCCGTCAGCCAGCCCGTACCGCTCTGATAACTGACACTGGCGGTCCAGGGCATCGCGCCTCCACCGTCATTGTGCACGCGCACATATAGGGTCTGGAGAAACGCGAAGGCGGGCGCCGAGAAATTGAGCGCCAGCGATTCGACCACCAGCTTGGGAAAGTAACCGGCATTGCAATCGCCCTCGGCCGAGCAATCGGACTGCGGCAAGACGTCGGCAAACCGCGGGACGGGCGCTGCCGCTATCACCCCAACCGTCGAGAGCGGCGCGAAGGAGACAGCCATGTCGGCCACGGCAGGAGAGCCGCCGCCGAACGGAGCAAGGCCAAGAAATGTCGGGAACTGGGCGCTCTCGCGAACGCTGGGATTCGCATCGACAACCTCATAAACGGCGTTTCCCGCGCCGCTCGCGAGGGTGACTTCGCTCGCGGAATTGAAGGTCGTGACACCCGGGCCCGGCGGCGGAAATGCCAGGCTTCCACCGGCGCCATTCGCGTCCGCGCCCACTACCCGGATTAGCAATAGCGAGCCGGTTGGCGCCGGCATGTATTGGCCGCCGGACGCAGGTACTCCAAGATCGCCGCCAGCCGTCGGGGTCACGGCGTCCGAGCCGGCCACGAAGTCGGGTACGAACAGGTGAGCCGCCGCTGGAAATCCTGAATACCGAACCATAATGCGCGTGCCCGTATCCGAGAAGGTATCTTTGGTCTCGAATGCCGTGGCAAAACCCTCTGTCGTGCGCGTGGAGAAGAAGATGGTACCCTTCCCAAACAGATTCGTCAGGTTGATCGTAGAAGGAAGCGGAGAACCAACGCAACGCACGCCCGTGGAAGAAAACGATGTCAGGAGGCCGGGTCCCGTAACAGCGACCGTGAACTGTGAGTTAGTGGTTACCAGTGCGGAGCCTTCATTAAACGACAGAAGCGCGAAAATTGGCAGTTGCGGAGTAGGGCCTAACTGGCTGGCATTCGCGCGTAAGTTGGTGATGCGCAGCCCAACCCTTCCCGAGGGCGGGACGATGAAACTGAGCCCATTGAAGACCACGGCGTTAGGCGCGTAAGGTTGTGCCGAAACGTTGGCCGGAACGGGGCCGGCGCCGGTGTCTACCGTCAGCAGAACATCTGTCGTATTGTTTGCCAGGAGCTTGTTAGTAACGCTGACATTGAGGAAGACTGTAAGGTTCCCCTTGACTATGGCACCCGGCGTTCCGCGTGTGCAGTCTAGTAAGATATCGCCGGTTCGTTCCGTAATACCTTCGGAGCGCACAATAGGCGGCACGGCCGACGGCGTACAGAACATAGTTGTTTGAGAAGTTTGAGAATAAGCAAAGCTTATAGAAAGACCTACTAGGATAAACAGACCTGTAAATCGTTTACCATTCCGAATAAGGGGTTCCATCGAGACCCATTTTATCTGATCCGCTACGCACATCGAAAATGCCCGGCTCGGTCTGGTTGACGCTTTGGGAAGCGTCCTCCATAATGAGGCGCCAGGTAGCGTTAGAGTCAGTCATAGGGTCTTTGGGAACCTGTTTGAGGTAACCTTCCTGGACTAAGTCCTGTAAAGATTGCGGGGCTTTCTGCTTATCGTAGGTGTACTCGTCGATGACCGTTCGCAGCGTCATCAAGTTACTGTGGAGGACGGTTTCCCTGGTGCGCAGAATCGATTTCTGATACATCGGGATCGCCACCGAGACCAGGATCACGATGATCGACATCACGATCAGCAGCTCGATTAATGTAAATCCAGCAATGGAGATTTTACGGCGCCGCGATTGTTTCCGCTGCAGCTTACCACTCTGAATACGGAGTTCCATCTGCTGCCTTCTCGTTGCTTTTGGTGAATACGGAGAAAACGTTCTGGCCACCGCCGCCAGTGGATTTGGGATCATCCTGCATACTGCGTTTGCCCCAATCGGTGGAGTTAGTCATGGGATCTTTAGGAATGCGCCGCAGGAAGCGCACTTTTGTGTCCACCTGTCCGGCCTTTTTTACGCCTTCAACCAGAATCTCCAGGCTTTCGGGATAGTTCTCCGACCCCAGCTTTTGTGGACCGAGCTGGCCGGTGTCGGCCATGTCTTTATACTTATCGATGGCGCTGTGAATCTCGCGAAGAGCCCAGCGCAATTCGCGCTCCCTCTCGCCGCGCACTTTAGAGCGCGCCATGGGTACCGCCATGCTCGTGAGGATGAGCAGGATGGTGAATGCCACGATCAGCTCAACCAGTGAAAGGCCGCGTTGATTACGTCTCCTCATAGGCTACTTAACGGTGACGGCGAGTTGGGGCGATGCCGTCAGGATGGGTTGTGACTGCGAATTACGTAATACCAGCTGCGGGACGGTAATCACCGTATCGCCATGGCCCACGGCTTGAAATACCAGCGTGACGATGGAACCCGATCCGGTAATTCCGCCAGTCGTCGGAAAACGGCTGACATTCACTGTGGCCTCGCCGGTATCGTTCAGGACGTTCTTCGAAAACGCGACTTGCTGTCCGTCGCTTGCCAGCAGCTTGCCGCGGACTACATCATTCAGGCGCAGAATTTTCGGATCAAAACGAACCTGCATAGGCGTGGACGCCAGATCGGTTGCGTTGTCGACCATCAGACTCACGGTGATGGTTCCGTTGAGCTGCGCGCTAGCCTGTCCCGGTACGAAGGTGACGCGTGCGTTACCGGCTGGAGGCTGGACCGCTTGCCCGTCCGGCTTGGCCGGAGGAACCGGCGGCGCGGTTGCTGGAGGCGCGTTGACACCGGGGAGCTGCGGCGCAGTAGCCGGCGGAGTGTTCGGCGCAATGGGGGTCGGCGTCCCGGGCGAGTCAGGAACCCCGGGGACAGGTTGTGCGACGGGTGCGCTCGCAGCAGGCGGCGTGGCGGGCTGCTGCTTTTCAGCCGCCGTTTGCGGAGCATACGTCAGCTTCACCGTGGTGGAGTTGCCAGCGGAAATGCTCCTGATATTGACGTCGGTGATGTCCGGTGCGCGGACGATGTGGGGGATCAATGCGATCACCAGCTCCTGCGAGTCCTTTGTTACCGTTTCGGACGTGAAGAGCCGGCGGATCACCGGGATACTGGCCAGCCCTGGTACGCCGCTGATGGTTTTGGTCTCCTGGATCTGCATGAGACCGCCAATCAGGTTCACCTCGCCTTGCTTGAGCCGGATATCACTTTCAATCTTGGTTTGCCCAACCTCCGGCTCTTGCACCCCGCCCAGATCGATCCGGTCTTTTACATTGGAAATCTCAATGACGATGTGCAGCGATACCTCATTGAATGAATGGACTTTGGCGGTGATATCGACGTTGACGCCCACATCCAGGAACGTAAATTGTGTATTGACCAGCGGATTGATACCCACACCGCCGATGCCCGGCTGAAAACTTCCGGTGGCATACGGAATTTTGTCGCCGATCTTCAGGCTGACTTTCGTATTATCGACGGCGCGTATTTGCGGCGATTGCAGCACCTTGCTGTTGGTGTCGTTAATCAGCGCGTTGAGCAGACCGCCGGGCAGCGTTAACGAAAAATCGCGCGTGCTGATGTTGCCTATGTTCGATAAGGGAATAGATGTCGACGTGCTGGGCGCGGCTGTTCCGCCGGTTGTGGGAGTGGTGGGTGTCCCCGGCACGGCGATGCTGGAGCGTGGAGTAAAGACGATCGGGCTATTGATGCCGTTGGGCGCAATGGCTGCCGCGAGATTGCGAGTCTTCGCCCGGTTGACCTCCATTACCAGAACATCGACCAACACCTCGCCCTTCGGTTTGTCGAGATCGGAAATTATTTTTTCGGCAAGAGCAACTTTGTCGGCCTCGGCGCGCACGATGAGCGCGTTTTGTGCCTGGTAAGTGAAAATTTTCTGGATCTCCGCGACGGTGCGGAGGGCGGTCACCACCTCCTGCATTTCCTGCTGGCTGGTGACATTGCTCAGATAAAAGACCTTCACTACCCAGTCTTCAAATTCGCGCCGCTTGGTTGGATTATCGTCGGTCACGAAAATGGCGTTTGAGGAAATCGGCTTCCAATACGAGCGTGTCACCAGAGCCAGATAATCTAAAGCCTCATCGAGCGTGGCGTTATTCAGCTCAATGGACTGCGGCCGGGCCGGCGGCGCCTGCATTTGCGGATCGAACAGGACGTTAACTCCTGCGAGCTTACCTACGGTCTCGAACAGGACCCTGGTGGGCTGATTGTTCATCTTGAGATTGATCGGTTCGGGGTTGAGCGGCTTCAGATCCGGCAGCGGCCGCATGGCAGCGAATCTCTTCTGGTCCTGCTGCCTGGCGAGTTGCACCGGAGTCATCCCTCGCTCTTCCGGTTTCTGTTCGGCGGCGGGCTTGTTCTTCTCACGCTCGATCATGCGCTTGGTGCGCGTGATCTCTTCTTCAGCCATTTGGGATGCGGGATTGATCCCATAGGCCTTTTCGAATTCGGCCAGCGCCTGTTCGAGTTGGCCTTGTTCGCGAATCTTTTTTCCCACATCGAGGTGATATTGCGAAGCGTAATAACGCATCCTCGTGGTGTGCAGCTGGTACGCAATATCGGCCGGATCGTCGCTTAGCGCTTCCTCGGCCATGGACAGCGCCTGATCCCACTCCTTGCGAACCTCGGCCGCACGGCTTTGCGCGAGGAGCTTGTCGCCTTTCCGCGTCCGTGCCTCTACCGCTGTAGGAACCACCGTGACCACCAGCACCGCGATGCCTGCTGTTTTACATAACCATTTGGCGTTCAGCATTTTATGGGGTATGCTGCAACTTCAAAGCAAGATGCGTTACGAGCGGATTGTGCATTATCATCAAGTATGACTGACGCGCGGCGGCTTCCCCGTGTTTAGAGTTATTTGAGGCGCAGGTTTGCCAACTAAACAGGCTGAATTCAAGATTTTGAGTGACAATC
>Ga0070681_10001257_pt1 | contig 22084 bp, 15 predicted proteins | sample KBSC83BmetaG_FD_65650 | JGI IMG/M metagenome (GOLD analysis project Ga0070681, IMG submission 65650) | Corn rhizosphere microbial communities from Kellogg Biological Station, Michigan, USA - KBS C8-3B metaG | ecosystem: Host-associated > Plants > Roots > Rhizosphere | place: USA: Michigan... | reverse complement strand
CGAGTCGATCACACTCGAGAGGAAGAGGTCGCAAACCTCGCGGCGCGTGTCCGAAACGACGTGGGGCACGTCGACGTGCTCGTCAACAGCCTCTGGGGTGGCGACCCCATGATCAACTGGAGTCACCGCTTCTGGGAAGTCGACCTCTCGCAGATTCGCGCGTACCTCGATCAGACGCTCATCAGCCATGTCATCACGAACCGACATTTCGCGCCGCTCATGGTCGAGGCAGACCGTGGCCTGATCATCGAAGTCATTGATGGCCATTGCGCGGGTTATCGTGGACAGATCCTGTATGACCTCGTCAAAGCCGCGCTCGCGCGCCTCTCTTATGGGATGGCGATGGAACTGGCGCAGACCGGCGTAACGGCCCTGAGCCTGTCACCCGGTTTCCTGCGGTCAGAGGCGGTGCTGGATCACTTCGGCGTTCGTGAGGAGAACTGGCGTGATGCCATCGCGAAGGATCTGTTCTTTTCTGAATCTGAAACGCCCCTGTTCGTCGGCCGCGCTGTCGCGGCCCTGGCCGGCGACCCGCAGGTTCGCAGCAAGGCCGGGCTCGTATGCTTCGCCTCGGATCTCGCGCGAGAGTACGGGTTTACGGATGTGGACGGCCGCATCCCCGACTTTCCCCGCCTGCTCGACAGGAAAGTGAAAGAGATCGCCTCGCAGCCCTCACCCGACGACTACGGTCGCTTTCTTCTGCGGGCGCGCTACTACCAGATCCATCAGGACCCTGCGCAGCGCGAGTTGGCTCTAATGCTCGCGAATGCTCTGGGCTTTCGGGGACTGGGCCCGGGCCTTGCGCCGGCGCCGGCGCCGGCCGGATGCCAGTGAGCTTCGTCCACGCTACAATCCGGTGTCCGAGCACCGCCTCCGGCAACTTCCTTCATGAAGTACCTTCCGCTCGTCTGGGCCGCACTCGTCCGCAGCCGGTTGCGGACGCTGCTCACGTTTCTTTCAATCGTGGTCGCCTTTCTGCTCTTCGGCGTGCTCCACGGCGTGGTCGGCGGCCTGGATGTGCTGATCCGCTCGATGAGCGACACGCGCCTGCGGGTGGTGAACCGCATCGGCGCCACTCACTGGATGCCGATCGCGATACGGAATGACATCGCGCGCCTACCCGGCGTGACGGCCGTGGTCGCGAATGGTTATTTCGGCGGGTATTTCCAGGATCCGAAGAACCAGCTCGGGGGTTCCGCGATCGACGTGGCGGAACTCTTCAAGGTCTTTCCGGAGCTCGTACTGCCTGAAGACCAGCGCGTCGCAATGCTCCACACGCGCACTGGAGCGCTCATCGGTGCGGACCTCGCGAAACGGTACGGCTGGAAAGTGGGAGACCACATCACCGTCAACACTCCCATCTGGAAGCATCCGGACGGCAGCAACAGCTGGGTTTTCGACATCGTTGGCATCTTCAGTTACAGCCAGGGGGATTCCCCAACGAACAACCTGTGGATGAACTACGACTACTTCTCCGAGGGCGGGGGCATGAAGGACCAGGCTTCGATGTTCATCGTCGGCATCAAAGATCCGGCGGCGGCGACGCGTATCAGCCGGGAGATAGACTCTCTCTTTCGCAGCTCGGCGTCCCCCACGCTGACGCAGACGGAGAAGGCGTTCATGCAGGCGAGCCTTCGGCGAACAGGCAACATCCGCTTCATCGTGAACGCGATCATTGGAGCCGTTTTGTTCACTCTGCTCGCACTCACAGCGAACACGATGATGCAGTCGGTTCGTGTGCGCATCGGCGAGCTCGCGGTATTGAAAACATTCGGTTATTCGAACCTGCTCGTCTCAATGCTGGTCGTGATCGAGGCGCTGCTGCTGTGTCTCGCCGCAGCGGTGTGCGGCCTTGCGCTCGCGGGGCTTGCGTTTCCTCCAGTGATGCAGCGCGTCGGCCTCGCCCCGATTCCGATACCGTTGCCTGTTATAGGCGCCGGGTTTGCGCTCGCCGCGTGCGTTGCGCTCGTAAGCGTCGTGCCTCCACTGTGGCGCGCGTCGAGACTCGACGTGGCGACGGCGCTAGCGGCGCACTGAAGGGTTTGGGTGACAGCATGTGGAAGCAGATAGCTGTCGTCACCGGCATGAACCTGCGGAGCCTGCCTGGGCGTCTCGCGTCCTCGCTCGTCGTGGTCATCGGAGTCGCGGGAGTCGTTGGCGTCCTCGTGGCCGTCCTTGCCATGGCTACGGGCCTCAGTCGAGCGTTTGTGAGCACAGGAGATCCCTCGCGCGCCATCATCCTGCACAAGGCGGCGCCCAGCGAAGGCCTCAGTAACATCGATCTGGCGTGGGTCGGACCCATTCAGGACGGCCCCGGGGTGCTTGCAGGCCCGAACGGCAAGGTCGCGGCCAGCCCGGAGTACGTGGTGGGAGTGAACCTTCCCAAGAGCTCCGACGGCGTCGAGGCGGGCGTCACCATACGGGGTATCGGCCCGACCGCCTTCCTCGTCCACCCGGAATGGCGGATCGTCGCCGGACGAATGTTCAAGCCCGGCTTGCGCGAGGTCATCGTCGGCTCGGCCGCCTCAGCCGAGTTTTCGGGTCTGGTCATCGGCCATGAGGTCGAGCTCGGAGGCAGTCTCTGGACCGTGGTCGGCCAGTTCACGAGCGCAGGCGACTCGCATGACTCCGAAATCCTGGCGGACGCGCCCACGGCGATGTCCGCCTTCAACTGGGGCGCCTACAGCTCCGTCACAGTCCGCCTCGAGTCGCCCCGGTCCTTCGATCGGTTCCGGGACGCAGTCCTCGCGAATTCCTCACTGGAGGTCGACGTGCTTCGCGAGCAGGAGTACTACAGCGGCCACGCGAAACAACTCACGAGCTTGTTATATCTGTTGAGCACGGTCGTCGGCGCAATCATGGCGATCGGCGCCATATTCACCGCTCTGAATACCCTGTACGCCGCGGTTGCGGCACGCACAGCCGAGATTGCGACGCTGCGTGCGATCGGTTTCGGCCCATCCGGGGTCGTCGTGTCGGTTCTCGTGGAGGCGTTGCTGCTATCGCTTCTTGGGGCCCTGGCCGGCGCCGCCGTCGCATGGCTGCTGTTCAACGGCAACGCGCTGACGACCGGCGGCGGCGAATTCGGCAGCGACGTCTCATTCCGGCTTCTCGTCGGTCCGAGCCTCTTCGCCGTGGGCATCGGTTGGGCTTGTGCGATCGGGCTGCTGGGCGGCCTGTTGCCGGCGATTCGCGCCGCGCGGTTGCCGATCGCTGTCGCGCTGCGGCCGACGTAGCCCACCGAAGAACGCACCTCCCATCGCAATCAAGACCTTGCAACAACAGGCCCGAGCCGGCGGGAACGCAGTTGGCGTGCGCTGGCGTGTCAGGGTATGGCTGGCGCCGGTTGACGTTCTGAGGTATGAATGCCTCACAAAGGTCCGCCGGAACTTAACAATCCGCTGCAGGCGGGAACGGGCCACTAAGGGGTCATCAGGGAGACGTCGGAACATGCGATCCAGAACGATCACGTTGGCGTGGAGTATGGTGCTCATGGGTTGGGGAGGGCTCCTCCACGCTCAGGAGGGCGGGACGAATCATGGGTGCAACGGTCCATGCGACTCCCCGCAGCTGCAGCAGTTTTCGTGGGATCGCGACCTGTCCCATACCCCTGACGCCCTGCGCGAGGCCAAGAGTTGGGACAAGGCCGCTGCCAAGGGGGAGAGTGAGAAGCTCATCGAGAGCCTCTCGCTGCCCTGCGAGGTCACAGCCGCGGAACGCGTGGGAGGCGACAAGGATGTCAAAGTCTACGAAGTAGCCTGTCGCTCGGGCGTGGGCTATTTCCTGATGTCACAGCCACGCAAGAAGGCGCAGGCAATATCCTGTCTCGCCGCCGAAGCCGCGCGCGCGGCAGATGTGGCCAAAGGCGCCAAGCCGAGCGCGTTTTCCTGCAAACTGGGGGGCGCCACCGACACCAAGGGGATGGCGGCAGCCGTTCTCAAAGGAACCAACACGGCCTGTGATGTGAGCGACTACCGCTGGATGGGAGTGAGTTCCTCAAGCGGGACCGAGTACTCCGAGGTGTCCTGTGCGAACGGCCACGGATACGTCCTCGAGGTTCCAGGGGTCGGCAAGCTTGCGTCGGTCGTCGTTGTGGATTGCCAGGAAGCGATCAGGGCAGGCATCAAGTGCAGTCTCACCGCAGTGGCGATGCCGGTAACCCTGCAGACCTTTCGCGATGCCCTCAAGGACCATGCCGTGGACTGCGCACCCGCGCAGGTGCGATATATCGGGCGCGAGTCGCTGGGGCAGCGCTATGTAGTGGAGGTGCAATGCCCCCAGCAGCCGAAGGGTCTCGTGGCGTTCATACCGCTCCAGGGCAATCCCAAACCCTTTGAAACCCTCGACTGTTCCGCCGCCGCCGCACGGTCAGTTCAGTGCACGTTGACGGCAGCACAGGCGACTCCGCAGAAGTAATCCGGGCAGACGCTGGCGCTCCGCCTCGATCGGCGCAAGCGCCGCCTGCGGTGCGTGCGGGAGTGCAACGCCAACAATAGCGCGGCCCTGAACGCGGGTATATTCTAGGTGAATGCGCGCTTGGAAATGGATGTTCGTTTCTGTCGTGGCGGGGGCCTGCTGCGCTTCGGCGCACGCGGCGAGCAAATGCGTTCTCGGCAAGCTCGTCGAACTGCCGGTGACGATGGATGGTCTGCAGCCCGTCGTCACCGCGACAATCAACGGCACAGAGGCGCGGTTCATTCTTGATAGCGGCGCCTTCTACAGCATGCTCTCTCCGGCCGCCGCGGCCGAATTCAATCTCAAGGTCTATTCGCTTCCGTTCCACCTCTATCTGGAGGGCGTCGGTGGCCGGGCACAAGCCTCGGCAGCCCGGGTGAAAGACTTCAAGCTGGGCGCCATCCCGATACCCAACCTTGAATTCATCGTTGGCGGTAACGACTTTCCGTCGGTGTCAGGACTGCTGGGCCAGAACGTGCTCAGCATATCGGACGTGGAGTACGACCTGGCCAAGGGCGTCATCCGCTTGATACGGCCGCACGACTGCCAGAAGACGGACCTCGCCTACTGGGCGCCCACCGAACCGCATTCCTATATCGACATTGAGCGGATCACGGATGCCGGCTTCCATACGATAGGTTCCGCGTACGTCAACGGCGTCAAGATGAAGGTGGCATTTGATACCGGCGCGACGTCAATGCTCACGCTTCGGGCCGCAGTACGAGCCGGCATCAAACCAGACGGCAAAGACGTGGTGACGGGGGGACGCACTCACGGCATCGGCAGAGGATGGGTCAATACCTGGGTCGCGCCCGTGGAGAGCTTCAAGATCGGCGAGGAAGAGACCCAACATACGCGTCTGCGCATCGGGGACTTTACGCTTGGCGATTTCGACATGTTGGTCGGCGCCGATTTTTTCCTTTCTCATCACATTTACGTGTCCAACAGTCAGCGCCGGCTGTTCCTGTCGTACAACGGCGGACCTGTGTTCAACTTGGCGACTCACTCAGCCGCGGCAGCCCGAGAGGATGAGGAGTCCTCGCCAAAGAAGGGCGATGGCGACCCTACCGATGCGCCGGGCTTCAGCCGTCGCGGCAGCGCCTTTGCGGCACGCCATGACTACGAGCACGCGATTGCCGATTTCACCCGCGCCTGTGAGATCGATCCTGACAATGCTGAGTATTTCTATCAGCGCGCGATGGCCCTTTGGCAAAACAAGCAGGCGGATAAGGCGCGCCCGGACCTCGATAAGGCGCTTGCGCTCAAACCTGATCATTTGCAGGCGCTGCTGGTGCGCGCTCAGCTGCACTTCAGGGCCAACGAGGATGCTGAGGCGGTAAAGGACGTCGATGCGGCTGAGCGCTCGGTCCCGCAGCAGGATGGCGTGCGGTTGGAACTAGCATCCCTTTACGAGCACGCTGGTCGGTATCCGACGGCCATCCGCCAATTCGACCTCTGGATAGCGGCTCACCGTGAGGATGCCATGCTCGGCACCGCGCTGAACGGCCGATGCTGGGCGAGAGCGTTGGCCGGAAGCGAGCTGAACAAAGCGTTGGATGACTGCAATGCCGCCATCAAGCTCGACCCCAAGTCAGCCGAAATTTTCGACAGCCGCGGACTGGTGCGTCTGCGGATGGGCGAGAACGACAAGGCGATTGCCGATTACAACGAATCCCTGCGGCTGCGACCGAAGAGCCCCTGGTCTCTCTACGGCCGCGGAGTGGGGCGCCTGAGAAAGGGCCAGACGAGTGACGGACAGGCCGACATCGCCGCCGCGACCGCTCTCTCGCCCAACATTGCCGAAGAATTCAAGAAGCACGGAATCACGCCGTAGCTGGTGAGAAGGCGCCTGCAATCCCGCTGCGCTGCTGCACGGCGATCGTTCAATCTCTCAACCGCGTACGTTGACGGAGTATCCGCCGTCGACCGTAAGCTTCGCGCCGTTGATGTAGGCCGCCCGATCGGAGGCGATGAACAGGACGGCATCGGCCACCTCGCGCAGGCTGCCCCAACGTCCCGCGATGATCCCCCAGTCGCGGCAGGTCTCATCGAGGAACTGCTGCTTCGACAACTGACGTCGCTGAGCGGCACTCTCCGCCCAGCTCTCGCGCCATTCGGTGGCGATGAGCCCGGGAATGATGGAGTTCACGGTGATATGCGCTGCGGCAAGGTCCGCGGCCAAATACGAAGTGACGTGGTTCATCGCTGCGTTGTTCAGGCCATGCGTCAGCGCGGAGGTGAGCACACTGGAACCGGCGATACCGCTGATGTTGATGATGCGCCCGGTCCCGTCCGTCGGCATGTGGGGAATCATTGACTGCGTCACGCGAAGCATACCGAGCATCTTGGTATCGATGTCGTCGCGCCAGTCCGAATCCACCCACTCGATCTGTCGCTCGGGCCGTTTGATCGGACCGCCGGCGTTATTGACCAGGATATGCAGCGGGCCCAGCTCAGCACGCGCTCGTTGAATCGAGTTCGCCACCGCCGTGGCGTTACGGATATCCGTGGGCAGCGCAAGCACGGTAGTACCGGTGCGGGCGCGTATCTCATCGGCGGCCCCTTGCAGCACGGCTTCAGTGCGAGCTAGCAACGCGAGTCGTACCCCTTCTTCAGCCAGGGCCAGCGCAATCGCCTTGCCGATGCCTTTGCTCGCGCCCGTGATGAGCGCGGCTCGTCCTTTCAGTCCCAGATCCATTTCGCGGTGCCTCTGATAAGCCTGTAGGCCGGGCCGAGGCATTCTGCGCCGCGTTGCGGCCCTAATCGAGTAGACTGGTGAAAAGCCGCCAGCCAAGAGCGGCGGTTCGGCTCAAGCGCACACAGGGGCAGCACGTTGCAAAAGACGAAGCAGAGTCCTTCCAATAGTCTGGAGAGTCCGTCGCGACGCGAGGCGCTCGTTCTGCTCGGCGCGGGAGGTATCATGTCATTCTCGGAGTCCACTGGTCTCGCTGCAGCCGCATCGGCCCCTTCCGCGAGCGTACCGCGAGACTTGCACTTCCTGAGTCTCCAGGAAGTCGCATCGCAGCTCCAATCCCGAGCGCTCTCCCCGGTGGAGGTCACGCAACACCTCCTGGACCGGATCGCGCACGTCGACGGTTACCTGAAGAGTTACGCGACCGTAACACCTGAGCAGGCACTCGCGGATGCTCGCACCGCCGAGCGCGAAATTCGTGCTGGCAAGTATCGCGGCCCGCTGCTTGGAGTTCCGATTGGCATCAAGGACCTCTGCTACACAAAGGGCGTCCGCACAATGGGCGGTTTGGCCGTGCGCAAGGATTTCGTTCCGGGTTTCGACGCCACGGTCGTGTCGAAACTGCGTGACGCCGGGGCCATCGTGCTCGGAAAACTGAATCTCTCTGAAGGCGCCGCAGCCGGCTACAACCCGGCGCTCGATGTACCTCTGAACCCGTGGAACCCCGACCGGTGGCCCGGCATGTCGTCCAGCGGTTCCGGGGTGGCCCTTGCCGCCGGGCTGTGTTTCGCGGCGATCGGCACGGATACGGGTGGCTCGATTCGAATGCCCTCATCGGCGAATGGTGTCGTCGGACTGAAACCGACATACGGCCGTGTGAGCCGTTACGGCGTGTTGGTGATGGCCGAGTCACTCGATCACGTCGGGCCGATGGCGCGGCGCGCAGGCGATGCTGCACTCATGTTTGATGTGATAGCCGGGCAGGATGCAAAGGATCCGACCTCCCTGCCTGACCCCGTCCGGCCAGTATTCCCGCAGCTCCACGCGGGCATCCGCGGCCTGCGGATCGGCGTCGACCGCGACTATGCGCTCAAGGGAATCGATAGCGGTCAGGCGGCGGCCATCGAGGCGGCGCTGCGCGTACTACACGACGGCGGCGCACAGATCGTTCAGGTCAAGATGCCAGACCTCTCCCACATCATGGATATATGGCCCCCGATCTGTGCATACGAAATGGCCAGAGCCCACGCGGCAACTTTCCCTGCGCGCGCCAATGAATACGGACCCTATCTTCGCGAGTTCCTCGAGGGCGGCCGGCAAGTGACCGCCGACCGGCTCGAAGCGGCGCGCCGGGGGCAAAAGGCCCTCACCAAGGAGTTGGATACCTTGCTCGATTCGGTCGACGCGGTGGCAGGTCCGGCCGGCGGCGATCCTGCGTGGCCGATTACGCACGCAATCCAGGTCGGGCCGTTGCCTGCCTATCACGCGGCGTGGTCGGCGGCTGCACCGAGGTCCTCTGAGTTCACGATGCCGATGGATCTCGCCGGCGTACCGGCGGTCTGCCTTCCTTCCGGATTCTCGCCGGACGGTCTTCCCTACAGCATCCAGTTCACCGGCCGGCGGCTCGCGGAGGCGACGCTCTTGCGGATCGCCCACTCGTATGAGAGCGCGACGGAATGGCACAAGCGCCATCCCGTCGTGCGATCAACCTGACGAGAGCCTTTCTAAATAGGTGATTTGCTGTTCACCGAGCTGAAAGGCACAAAGGCGTGGCTGCAATCGAGGGCATTCTCGCTCGATGCCGTGCCCGCCGCCGCGCCCGTGACGGTGACGTCGAGTCCCGTGGTGGGGATGTCGAAGCTCGTCGAGCGCGGTCCGATGATGAAACTGGCAAAGTTCGGCGACCCGGTGAAAGGGGCCTTGCTCGAATTGCCCCAGGCCGGCGCCACGTCGAAGAATACGTTGTCGAGCAACACCGAGCTCAACGGATTCGTCGCGCTGACGCCATTCATCACATTGTTCCAGTTGGTCGAGCCCGGGTATTTCGCACCCGGGAGATTGACCGCGTGGATATCGAAGTAGCGGATGTCGTGTAGATTCGGTTGGAAGTCCGTCGTAGAGCTCGGGGCGCTGTTGAAGGGGTCGATGACGATCGGTTGTTTTTCGCGGCGGATGCAGACTCTCGCGTAGGTCGCCGAGACTTCCCCTCCGGCGCCCTGAGAGGTCTTGATCCGCAGGCCCACTCCATTGGAGCTGTCTTCCCCGTCGATCGACAGGTCCCACACGTAGAGGCCGGTCACGCCGCCTTGCGTTCCGCTTCCCACTGACATTCCGTGGCCATAGTAGAAATGATTGTGCGCCACGAGCGTGTTCGAGCTCGAGCAGAAGCCGTTGGCCGAAGTGATGCAGTTGGTCTTGTTGGACGCGGTAACCGCGACATTGTCATCGCCGACGCTGATGTAGGAGTGAGCAATGAGCACGTTCCGGCTCCCGCCTGGGTCAATGCCATCGGTGTTCTTGGCAAAATCGGGCGTATAGCAGGTGCCGGGATGTGTCGCCGCGACGGTGTTGCTCGGCAAGGGATTGCAGGCGTAGTTGGGAACGCTGTAGGCAAGCGACGGGGTCAGCAGCTGCACGCCCCAGGCAACGAACCCGTCGTATGAATCGATCTTGACGTGAAAATGGGGCGAGTTGAGCAGCTCGATCCTGAGCAGCAGGAAGTCCTTACCGCCCTGCGTGAGATCCAGCAACACCGGGCAATTCTGCGAGAAACCCGAGACTTTGTTCAGCAGGGCCACATCCCACCAGGTCATGAGGCCGGCCTTGGGGCCGCCGGTCAGGGCGCTGCCGCCGCGGCCATCGATCGTTCCCCGGCCCACTACGCCGCTGCCGCTCGCTCCAGGGGCCACCGTGATGAAGCCTTTACAGGACTTGCCGGTCGTCGTGGCCGAGGCGTTGCCGCATTCATCGCCGGCAACCAGCCCGTTGGCGGTGTAGTCCGCAGGATATCTGGACGCATACAACGTGACGCCCGACTCCACCCACAAGGTCACGCCACTGGGTAGCGTCAGCGCGCCTGCCAGAAACGCATCGTATTGTCGGGAAGCGACGAGTTTGACGATTCCTCCCGGTTGGCAGGAGTTCAGCGCCGCCTGAATCCGGGCGGTGTCGGGATTGGAGTTGGCCGGGTTGGCGGTGACGGCTGCGATGGAGTCGATGTCCGGATCCGTGGTGGACGGCGAAGCGAAGGCCGCCGAGCTCAATTCGGCTCGCACTACGGAGCAGATGACGGGGTGGGCCGGCAGACCTCGCTCCAGGGGCAAGCGCCCATCCAATGCCGCCAGCAGCCTGGGCGTGGCTTTCTCAAGCGCCGCATCGAGGGTTGCGGCCTCATGAGCGTCGAAGCCCGCGGCGAGGGCGGACTGACTCACGCAACCGACAACCCACAACATGAATGCCGCCAACACGATCGGTCCGCGCCCGCAAGACGACGAGCTCTTCCCGGCAAACCCAAATGCCTGTTTCATGGTTCTCCCCTTGACCTGACAATTCGCGTTGCGCGTGAAGCAGGGGCGTGCCGGCGCGCACCGGAGGCGCGGACGCGGTTGATCTGACACCGGTAGCAATTCGATGCCATCGATGTCAGCCAAACCATTGACCGGCTTGCGTTTCCCTGCATTTTTTTGCGCGTCGCGGCTGTGCCGGCGCCGGATTGTTACGATGACACCGGTGTCATCAAGCTATCAGGATCGACCGCGCACCGCAAGACCTGGGGGTCAGTTCTTTGCCTGCGCTCCGAAATAGAAGTCGTACTCATGCTTCAGATCGGCCAGCTTGCTGTCCGCTGAGGCGTCTTTGGCGAAGTTGCTCGCGGTGGACTTGACCCAGTCCAGGCCTTCCTGCCCCAGCCCGTGGGTCGTGTCGTTCTTGTTGGCCCAGATGTTGATGGCGCGCGTGAACGTGCGCTCGTAGGTGTAGGTCGCCACATCCTTCCCATTGACCCGAACGCTGTAGGTCACCGCCAGGCTGTTGTTGGTGACCACTGGCAGCAGCCCCAAGGTGACACCGGTTGTGATCGCCGAGAGCAAGCCGGTCGCTTTGCCTGCCGCGGTGGGGCGCAGGCTGTGGGTGACGAGCAGTGCGATCGGGCTGCCCAAGGCTTCCTTGTCCAGGTCGCCGAAGGCGGGGTTCGCCTTGAGCGCCGTGTACAACTCATCGCTCGCCACGGAGCTCAGGAAATGCATCGGCGGCAGGGATGAGGCGTTATCGGCGACGGCCTGACCGGAAAGGCTCGCCAGGCAGATGGCGGCCAGCAGCGTTCGGATGCTCATGACGGCTCCTATTCGTAACAGCTGAGCTGGACAACCGCTCCCAATGCGGCGTCATTCGCGGTGCGCATGTCGCCCTTGGGGTTGGGAGCCACTTCATCGAATTGCACGTTCGCCTGGCGCAGGAATCTCGCGGCGTAGCGCGCGTCCAGCGCGAAGTTCACGTTTTGAGGCAGGAGGCCCTGCTGGATGAGAGATGCGGCGTTGAGCGTGCCTACGGTGATCCCGAGCAACTCGCCGCCGTCCGACACCACCGGTCCGCCGCTCGAGCCCGGTTGCACCGGGGCGGAAAACTGAAAGAGTCCCTGGGATCCTTTGAGCCCGCCGCGCGCGCTCACGTTGCCGCGGGTGAGATTGGGCGATGCGGAGAGAAGTCCCTGCAGGGGGTATCCGACATTGGTCACGGCCTCGCCGAGCGTCACCTCCTCGCCAGAGCGCAGTGACAAGGCGTGGTCGGTGGGTTGACCGGAATCGACGACCGCAAGATCGAGCACGTCGGTCGAGGCGCGCGTTTTGACGGGAAAAACCTTGCCATCCTTTTGCGCTTCGAGGACCAGACAGTCGCGGACGACGTGAGCCGCCGTCATGAGCTGGCCGGACTTGTTGATATAGAACCCCGTGCCGGTGCTGACGGGCTTGGTGCGGTCGATGACCAGATCCCGATTGATCGCGGATAAATGCGCCGTGGCGGGGAATTTGCTTGCGGAGGGATGCAGCTCGCGCAGTACATCCAACAGGAGCATCTGCGTGACCTTGTTGGCCGCGTTGGGAAATCCCCCCAACGGTCCTGAGGCATTGACACCCACCGTCTGCGACTCGGTGCCGTCCAGAAGCTTGGTCGCGTCCGGTCCGTACACCCGGTAGTGCATGTCCAACTTCAGGTTGCCCCGGTCGTAGCTCCATTTGGGGTCCAGGTCGATGAACAGTCCGTAGGTGGCGTCCTCGGCGAAGTCCGCCCGATACGCCAGGCTGAAATAGCGGGCTCCCAGATCGCGCCGCGCGTCATCCAGCGATCGGCCCGGCTCGGCCCAGATGCCCAGCCCGCTGACGTAGAACCGGTACTTGAGAGCCGTGGGGGGAAGGTAAATCGCTACCGACGTGTCGTTGGGTACCTTGACGTCTTTGGGGAGCTGTAAGTCGTTGTTGGCGGCCGCCCGGGCGGCGCCTGCCGACAGCATCCCGGCGGACAAGACCAAAGTCGCTCCGATCCCGAGAGCCGCTTGCCGGATTGTCATGCGTGTGTGCCCTGTTTTTTCGCGAGCATCGAGTTTTCGTCAGACCTGCGACGTGAGCTTATCAGATTGTAAAGACGGAGGTTTTACCCAGACTGTGCGGCAAATCAGAGTTGCTCGATGCCTCCACGGAACCCCTCGGGGCGCACGCGCCATCCGTGTTCGCGCCGAGGACTGCCTGAGTGGCGCCCGGGTGGGGGAGGGCGCTTTACAGTACGCTCTGCCGGCCCGAAAGACGGGCTGTTGCGGGTCCTTGCGAGTAGCCACCATGAAAAATGCATTCCTGAAAAAGGCGTTCGGCGCGGCTGTCTGCGCGGCAATCGCCGCAGTCTCGGTCACGGGGCGGGCGGAGAACGCGACGACCCCACTCGCTGTCGACTGCGCATCGCTCAAAGGCTTCACGATCCCGGCCTCCGCAATCGGCCTCCCCACAGGGGGTGCTACGGTCGAGACCGCAACCGCCGTCACCGCATCGGAGCCGCGCAACGTCAGCGGCGACTTCTGCAAGGTGACCGGAATCATCAAGAACGCCACAGCCTCCACGGCTGTCTTCGAATTCGAGGTCAACCTGCCGAACACCTGGAACGGCCGGGCGTTGCAGATGGGTGGAGGAGGGTACGACGGTTCCCTCGTCAATGCTCTCGGCCAGTACACGCTCCAACTTCCCGGCGAGGACACTCCGTTGAAGAGCGGGTACGTCACACTCGGCAGCAACGGCGGTCACCGTGGCGGCCAGGGATTCGACGGCACCTTCGGCCTTGATGATGAGGCGTTACTCAACTACGGCAAGCAGTCGATAAAGAAAACACATGACGTCGCCATGGCCATCATCAGGAAGGCTTACGGCCGTGCGCCACAGCGTTCCTATTTCATAGGCGGCTCGCAAGGCGGCCACGAGGCGCTCGACGCCGCTGCGCGTTACCCCGATGACTACGACGGCGTCGTCGCTCACTTCCCGGCGTACAACGTGACGATGTTGCATCTGGGGTCCTGGAATGTAGGCCGCGCGCTGTATGCCGATAACGGAGCCGGCTGGATGGATGCCGCGCACGTCAAACTGATTACCGATGCCGTGCTGGCCAAATGCGATGCGCTGGATGGCGCCAAGGACGGGATCATCAGCAACGTTGCCGGCTGCGACGCGGCATTCGATGCGAAGACGCTGCGCTGTGCGAACGGCGGCACGGGTGACAACTGCCTGTCCGACGCGCAATTGAAGGCAGTGGCGAAGATCACATCGCAGTACAAGCCGGGATTCAGCATCGCAGGCATGGACGCGTTCCCGAGGTGGGCACTGTTGGAAGGAGCGACCTTCGCGGGCCCGTCGAACTTCGGGAAGGTCTCGCAGCCGTCGAATCCGCTCTCCGGTAATGAACCGCTGCTCTACAGCGCGGGCGACGGAACCATCAAGTTCATCATCACTCGCGATCCGAAATTCGACACGCTGCGGTTCGACCCGGCTCAGTACAAGGCGCGGGTGGCTACCGTCGCATCGATCATGGATGTCACGGACCAGAGCCTCGAGAAGTTCCGGGCGAAGGGCGGGAAGATCATCATGACGCACGGGACCGCGGATGACTTCATCACGCCACACAACTCAATTGCCTATTACAAGCGGCAGGTCGCCCAGTTCGGTCAGAGTCGACTCGACAGCTTCGTGCGCTTCTACGTCATTCCGGGCTTTGGGCATGGTTTTGGCACCTTCAACGCGAAGTTCGATGCGCTGCCGGCGCTCGAGCAGTGGGTGGAGAACGGCAAGGCGCCCGCCGGTCTGGTCGCAAAGGACGGCAATCCGAATGCCAGTCGGACCCGACCGCTGTGTGAATACCCGAAGTTTCCAAAGTTCACCGGAGCGGCCGGCACCCAAGACTCCGCGGCGAGTTTCACCTGCGCGGCGCAATAGCCGACCGCAGCGCCCTCGCTATCAGTGCCGCTGCCAGCCTCATGGGCTGACGGCTTTACGTCCATCTGACAAACTTACCCGCGCAGTCATATCAGGGGATCTTCTGGATGATCAGAGTAGATGACACCTTCCGGCCGTCATGCATCGTGGGCATGGCTCTCATGCTGGCGACGGGCCTCGCGGCCACGGTGTTGCTCAGCGCCTGCGATACACAGCCGGCCGCGAAGGCCTCGCCGCCTGCCGCCGCGCCCGCGCGAATCGACTCAGCGCGGCTGAGCAGCATCGCGAACGAGCCGGGTGCGTGGCTGACGACCGGCCGTGATGCCGGGAAGACGTTCTATTCACCCCTCGATCAGATCAATCGGCAAACGGCAGCGCGCCTGGGCTTTGCGTGGGAGCTGAAAACCGCTACCAACCGAGGCATGGAGGCGACTCCGATTGTCGTCGACGGGGTGATGTACACCTCCGGTGTCGCTGGGCGAGCCTATGCGATCGATGCCGCAAGCGGGCGTCAGCTCTGGAAGTTCGAACCGCCTCTGAAGTTGAAGAACGCTCGCGGCTCGTGCTGCGACCTCGTCAACCGCGGTGTCGCGGTCTGGAATGGCAAGGTCTACGTGGCCTCATTCGAGGGCATTCTTTACGCCCTGAATGCGAAGGACGGATCCGTGCTGTGGCAGGCGGACACGTTCGTGGACAAAGAGCGGGCGTACTCCATTACCGGAGCTCCCCAGATTGCGGGCAAGGTGGTCGTGATCGGTAATGGGGGCGCCGAGTTTGATTCGCGTGGCTACGTGTCTGCGTACGACCTGGACACCGGCCGTCTCGTGTGGCGCTTCTACACGGTGCCGGGTGATCCCACCAAGCCCTACGAGAACAAGGCCCTGGAGATGGCCGCCAAGACGTGGGATCCGCACCACGACCCCGCGGGCGGAGGTGGCGCCAACGCGTGGGACGGATTCGCCTACGACCCGAAGACCCATCTCGTCTACTTCGGTACCGGCAATGGAGCGCCCTGGAATACCCACTACCGCAGCCCCTCTGGCGGCGACAATCTCTTCGTCGCTTCGATCGTTGCCCTGAATGCCGATACGGGCGAGTACGTCTGGCACTACCAGGAGACACCCGGCGAGCGCTGGGACTTCGATGCGACGCCACCGCTCATGCTGGCGACGCTGAAGGTGAACGGCGCCGATCGCGACGTGCTGATGCAGGCATCGAAGAACGGATTCTTCTATGTTCTCGACCGGACCACCGGTGAGCTGCTGGCGGCGGACAAATTCGTGGATGCCAACTGGGCCACACACGTCGATCTGAAGACGGGCCGCCCGGAGGAAAGTCCGTCAGCCGACTACACCAAGGGCAAGCCCATCATCGTATTTCCCTCCGGGGTCGGTGGGCACAATTTCAACCCGATGTCGCTTTCGGCCCGGACGGGTCTCGTCTACATCCCCGCCGTTCATACCGGCATGGCCGTTCTGCAGGCTCCTCCGTCGCCGCACCTGCGCGAGCGCATGAATTCCGGCGTGCAGATTGCCTTCGCGAACCAGCTTACGGCGCCGCCTGAGACACTCCCTCCAGCGCTGCGGCCGGTGACCTCGCCCAGCTATCTCAAGACAGTGCCGAGCCTCGACATGCACGCATCCCTGAAGGCGTGGGACCCGGTCGCGCACAAAGTGGTATGGGAGCACAAGTACGCGGGCTTCATGGATCACGGCGGCGTTCTGTCGACAGCCGGCGGAGTGGTCATTCAAGGCAGCATCGACGGCAAGCTGCGGGTGTTCAACGATGAGACGGGTGAGGTCATCAAGGAGATCGACACGGGCAGCGCACTGATCGCCGCTCCAATGACTTACACCGTCAACGGGGTCCAGTACGTCGCGATCCTCGCCGGCAGCGGTGGCGGGGGATGGAACTTCTGGTTTCCGGGCAACGTCGCGGCCGAGCGCGGCAACGAGAACCGCATTCTTTCATTCCGGCTCGACGGCGGGGCCACGCCGCTGCCGCCTGTGTTGCCGGCCGTGGCGCCGATTCCGGAGCCACCGGCCCAGCCCGGTACGCCAGCGGATATCGCTGCCGGTGGAGCTTTGTTCGGGCGCAACTGCGGCGGTTGTCATGGCAATGCCGATCGGGCGGCCGTGCCCGACCTGCGACGCTCTGGCTTCATCCGCGAGGCTGACGCATTTCAGTCGGTTGTCCGCGGCGGGGCGTTGGAGAAGCGGGGCATGCCGAGTTGGGATGACCTGCTGACGGCGCCCCAGGTCGAGCAGATCCGCGCCTACATCGTATCGGTCGCTCGCAGTGCCTACGCGAAGCAGTCCTCGGGCACGCCGAGTGCGCCCGCGCCGGTGCTGAAGCAAGGTCATCCATAGAGTTCGCGTAACAAGAACTCACGCGATCTCTCAAACGCGTCCTGAGAATCCGCGACGACCGCGCGTCGGCCAGCGCCGTGTCACTCCCAACAGTGACACGGCTGTCTGTTCGCCGTGCGGCCGCGTCCTGAACTTTCGTCTAGTTGTGGCGCTGTTTTTGGTAACGCTACCATCCTCGCCGACAACAATCATCATGCAGGGGAGACGACATGAAGACGTTAGCCCATTGCCTTGGCGTCGCGCTTTGTGCGGTGCTGCTCCACGGTTCCACGCCCGCGACGGCGCATGAGTGTGACTCAGCAAACGCCGCTGCCTCAAACGACACGGATCGCGATGGGCTCAGATGTCATCGCAACCTTCCGACGGTCTACGCTGTGGAGAACACGGGTGCGCGCTACCCTGCGCCCGTCTTCCCGACTTTCGATCAACTCCCGATCATTCGGCCTCTGCCGGATCCGTTTGTGTTCTTCGATGACGGCCGGCGTGGCGAGGAAGGACGTCGCGACACCTCGTTCGAAAGCTGGGAGCGCCGGCGCAACGAGATCAAAGCGGCAATCGAGAAGTACGAGATTGGTCCCAAGCCCGACTGTTCGGACTGCACCATCACGGCCTCTTATACGCCCGCCGCGGCAGGATCGAACGCAGGCACACTGCAGGTTGTCGTGACCCGGAAGGGGAAGTCGCTCACCCTGAACTCACGTGTCTACATTCCACCGGGAACCTCCGGGGCGGTCCCGGTGCTGATCCCCATGTCGCTCGCGTTCCCGCCATTCTTCGTCCCGCCGATTCCCAACTACGGCAGTTTGCCGGCGGATGCGTTTGCGGGCCTGCCGGTCGCGACCGTCGACTTCTTCCATAACGATGTCAGCGCGCTGTCGTTTTTCGGCAGCGCCAATCATTCGCAGGACCCGTTCTATCAGCTCTACCCCGAGCTGTGCGCCGGGCAATGCACCGGCACCAGTAACTCCGGGCAATATGCGGCCTGGTCCTGGGGAGTGAGCCGCCTGATCGACGGCCTGGCGATCGCCAGCCGGCAGCCGGTCAACCCGCTCCCGGTCGATATGAAACACGTGGGGGTGACTGGATGCTCCTATGCAGGAAAGATGGCGCTTTTCGCCGGGGCGCTGGACGAGCGGGTCGCTCTCACGATCGCCCAGGAGAACGGCGGTGGCGGCGCACCGTCCTGGCGAGTCTCGCATCAGATCGAGGCCGACCTCTCGGTGGAGGACGTCCACGATACGAACTATGACTGGTTCGCCGGGCAGATGCTGCAGTTCGCAAACGACAACGGTTACAAGATGCCCACGGATCATCACGAGCTGATGGCAATGGTGGCGCCGCGGGCCCTGCTGGAAACCGGCAACACGGACTTTTACTGGCTGTCCAACCAATCCAACTACGTTTCGGCACGCGCCACGCAACGGATCTATGACACGTTTGGAATAGACGACCGGTTCGGCTTCTATATCGATGGCGGACATGCCCACTGCGGAACACTGCCCGCCGAGTCACCCGTGATCGCGAGCTACGTCAAGAAGTTCATGCTGGGGGATACGACGGCCAACACCGATGTGAAGGTCAACCCCTATCCGGTACTTGATTTCGGCCGCTGGACCGCATGGTGGGGCGGCGACCGGGATCACGACTTCGGGCCGCGTCACGATGCAGACCAGAACGAGTGGCGCGAAGGGTTCGGGGATGCGGTGTACCCGGGTTTCCCCAACAACTGGAACTCGAACGGGACGCTGGTGATGTCGCTGCAACGCGGCCTGCATGCGTTGATCAATTCCGGCGACACCGTGTTGGGGGGCTATCAGCTGGCGGTTGCCGGCGCCAGCCATCCGGCAGCGACGGTTTCGCTCGTGAGCGGCAATGTGCAGGCCGACATCCGGTGTTTCGACGGGACTTCCTACACGCTGACGATTCCCTTCCCCACGAATCAACCGACCTCGATTCCGGCCGGCGTGACGACCTTCTTCCCGGATCCGGCTTCCCCGCAGGGCTCGGCGACGGCCGCGCACTGCACGGGATTCCTGGAGGGCGCCTACTTCACCGGGTTGGGAATAAACCCCGGCCCGGGGGTTGGAAACCCGGGAGGACCTGGTTTCACGACCACGGACACGACGGATCCCCTCGTGACGCGCTTCAATGTCAGCGCCAATGGGGTAACGACCAAGCCCAGTGCGCCGGTGGTCATTAACTTCAAGCCGTAATCATTCGACAGGACGACGCGCCGGGGCAGGGTTCCCTCTGCCTGCCCCGGCCTTTCTGTAGAATGCGGCCCGATGAGACCTGACGGACCCTCCGTAAGAGCGGTCGCCACCGCCAGCGCCATCGGGACGACGATCGAGTGGTACGACTTCCTCATCTACTCCACCGCCGCTTCGCTGGTGCTCAACAAACTGTTCTTTCCCACTCACGATCCGCTGGTGGGAAGGCTGCTGGCGATCGGCACCGTCGGTGTGGGTTTCGTGGCCCGCCCGTTGGGTGCGCTCGTGCTCAGCCATTTCGGCGATCGGCTGGGACGCAAATCCATGCTGATCTTCACGCTGCTCACCATGGGGATCGCCACGACCCTGATCGGACTGCTGCCGACGTTCGCCGGCGTCGGCGTCGTCGCTCCGATCATGCTGATCGCCTTGCGCCTGTTGCAGGGTATCGCCGTTGGCGGCGAGTGGGGTGGGGCGGTTCTGATGGCAATCGAGCATTCGCCCCCGCTCCGGCGGGGCTTCTACGGCAGTATCGTGCAGGTAGGGTATCCGCTCGGCATGGCGCTCGGGACGGCTTCCTTCTTCGCCCTGGCGCTTCTCGATGAGGAGTCCTTCATGCGCTGGGGTTGGAGGATCCCGTTCGTCGCCAGCGCGGCGATGGTCGCGGTCGGGATCTTCATCCGCCTGCGAGTCACGGAGACACCGGAGTTCACTCGCGATCAGCGCGAAGGCCGGCTGGAGCGTTTTCCGGTGTTGGCGGCCATCATCCGCCACCCCAAGGATCTCGCGATCGGCCTCGGCGTGCGCGTCACCGAAGCAGCCTGGATCTACGTCATCACGATTTTCTGTCTGAGCTACGCAGTCAACGACCTCGGTCTTTCGCGCCCGCTCGTACTTGGGGCGATCGCCCTGGGCGCCGTTGTAGAGTTGGTCACCATACCTGTGTGCGGCGCGCTCTCCGATCGCATAGGTCGGCGCCCGGTCTACATGCTCGGTTGTCTTGCCACCATCGCGATGGCCTTTCCGCTGTTCTGGGCTATGGGGACACGCCAGCCGGTGATTGTGGTGCTTGGATTTGTGATTGCCATGGCTCTGGGGCACGGCGTCGTGTATGGCGTGCAGGCGAGCTTCCTCAGCGAGATGTTTCCCTCCAACGTTCGCTACAGCGGAGCATCCCTCGGTTATCAACTCGCGGCGCCCATTGGCGGTGGCCTGATGCCGATTGTCGCTGCAGCAATGGTCGCGGGCACGCACGCGACATGGCCGGTGTCGGTACTGTTGATCTGCCTTTCACTCCTGACCATGGTTGCGGTGCGCTATGCAAAGGAGACGGCACCCATCACCACGGACAACAAGCGCGCTGATTCCGACGTCGAACTCGCGCGCGGGCAGTAGGCAGCGCCCGAATCACCTTGACGTACTGTGCGACACTATGTATCGTACGCCACATGGTAGTAGGTGAGACATGGTAGCAGCGCGCGACAGCTTTCCGCCGGCGGCGAAGCTCGATACAGAGCTGCGTCGCGGTGTGCTGGTTCTGGCGGTCCTCTCGCAGTTACGCACCGCGCAGTACGGCTATTCGCTGCGTCAGGCGCTCGCCGGACGTGGGATGCCGATCGAGGAGGGCACTCTTTACCCGCTGCTGCGGCGGCTCGAGGAGCAGGAACTGCTCGCGAGCGAGTGGCGGATCGAGGAGGGGCCGCCGCGGCGGTACTACAAGCTGAGTGCGAAGGGCATCCGGGCTTACAAAGAGCTCACGGAGAGCTGGAACGCGCTCGTGGCCACGATGGAAAAGTTACTCGATTAGGAGACGATGATGGATGCCCAAGCAGTCATCGATAGTTACATCAACACGGTTGCCGCGAAGCTGCCCCGCAGATTGCGCAACGATGTCGGGCTGGAGTTGCGCACGCTGCTCATGGAGGAAGTGAAGGCGGCGGCGACTGCCGAGGGGCGCGAAGCGGACGATAAGCTGGCGCTCGAAGTGGTACGCAGCTTCGGCCAACCAGATGCCGTCGCGGCCCACTACCACAAACGTGGCTTCCAGATCATCGAGCCCGAGCACGCTCCCATGTTCCTCGGTCTGTGCGCGGCGTTCGTCGCCCTTCAGTGGGCACTCTCGTTGCCCGCCGTGTTCGCCTCACATATGACCGTCGGAGAGTGGTGGCATATCTGGGGGTTGAGCGCGCTCTCCTGGGTCGTCGTCCTCATGGCCTGGTTCGGGCTTGCGACCTGGGTTCGGCGGCGTTGGCCCCTCGACCCGCAGCACCCGTCGCGGCGCTGGACGCACTCCCTCTTCTGGCTGCCGGTAAGTTGGGACTGGCAGCCGATCGATCGGGAAGCGGCTGAGCGCCGGGCTGCCGTCAACGCCTTTCCCATCGGCGTAGTCCTGACCATCTTTTTCACCGCGCCCGCATGGTTCCTGAATCTGCTGACGCCAGCCGGCACCAACACGTCGTGGGCGGCGTACGACGCGGACTTTCGCGGCCAGCTCCTGCCGGTGCTGATTCCGCTGATGGTCGTGCGGCTGGGACTGTTCGTGGCGACGGGCATCAGCAAGGCCTGGCGCACGCGTCTGGAAACGGTCCGGTTCGGCCTGTGGGTCGGCTTCGTGGGGCTGCTGTACTGGACCCTGTTCCGCTGGGAAATCTTCGCAGTCCCGGCAGTCAACATGATTTTCAGGGTGTGGCTGCTGGTGTTCCTGATCGTCAACACCATTCAGATCGGCGTGTGGGTGCGCAGGGCGCTCGTCCGGGTGCGAGTGCCGGAGATGCTCGCCTGAAGCGACTGCGGTGTCGCTACGGCGACCGCGGCAGAGGGATGCCGCCGCAGCAGCTAGGGCCCGTTAGGGCCTTCGCCACCACGGCGGCTTGAGGCGGTACGGTGAGCGGCTTC
>Ga0070681_10001255_pt1 | contig 22089 bp, 22 predicted proteins | sample KBSC83BmetaG_FD_65650 | JGI IMG/M metagenome (GOLD analysis project Ga0070681, IMG submission 65650) | Corn rhizosphere microbial communities from Kellogg Biological Station, Michigan, USA - KBS C8-3B metaG | ecosystem: Host-associated > Plants > Roots > Rhizosphere | place: USA: Michigan... | reverse complement strand
AACCTCCCGCTGGGCTTCCTGAAGGCGTTCGTCGAGGCGCGTTACAACAACATCTCGACCGATGCCGGCTCGATGAAGTTCGTCCCGGTTACCCTGGGAATCATGTTCTAAGCTGGCCGGCTCGACGTCTGAGCCGCGCAGTCAAAAACGGGGGAGAGCGAAAGCTCTCCCCCGTTTCTTTTTTTTTGTCCGGCAGCGTCGGCCTAGTAGAACTGCCGCAGCTGCACCTGCGAGCTGCTCAGATACGTTCCATAGAACCGGACGAAATCACCGTTGCGCAGCGCATTGAAGCGATTCACATCACTGCTGCTCGGATTGTAGGGCATCGTTACCGTGAGTGTGGCGTTGTTGTTGACGTCGACGGTAAAGATTCCGTTGCGAACATCAATCTGACGCACGGTCCCCTGAAGCAGCTGGACGTTCGAGCTCGTGCCGCTGACCGGTCCGCTGACTGACTGGTCGACCTGGACATAATCGGTGTAGTACTGACTGCCATTCGCCTGAACGCGCGCCGTCACCCGATCGCCGTTCTCGAGGGATGTCGGCGGATAGTTCTGATTCTGGTAGACAACCTGGGTCTGATTGTCGTAGTAGACTGGTACGGTTTCGCCGTTCGACTGCTGAATGGCGATTTGCTGGGCCCGCGTATCGACTCCGCGGATCGTCCCGCTGAGCTGGCTTGCCTGGGCGCCCCCACCAAGAACACCGCCCAGGATATTGCCCAGCTGGTTGCCCGCGCACGCCCCGGCTGTCATCACCATCAGCGTCGCGGCCGCCACCTGTTTCATTCGGTTAAATGGTCGCATCCTGGCCTCCTGTGACGTCCTACAAGAGCAATCGCGGTGCCCGTAACCCGTCCCTATCTTTGCATTCGATGACACTACGTCTCTACGCGATGGTTGCCGGCTCCCTCCTACTCGGCGCGTGCTCCCGTTCCGGCCCCGGCGCGAAGAGCGCGGAAGAAGCGACAGATAATCAGACTCGCATCGATCGGCCTCTGGCGACACCGCCGGCGGGCCGGGTTGGGATCGCAACCGCGGGACCCGTAGTGCCGGTGAGCTCCGGTTCGTCTACGCCACAGGCTCATTCTGACTGCCCGCGCACGGGGCTATGGGCGTTATGCAGTGTCGAGGGGCGCCTAACCCACGCAGGATTCGTGGTGAGGCGCAACGCCGAAAAGCCGATCCGCGCCGGATTCTCGGTGGCGCCGCAGCTCTACAACCTCGGGAGATCACGCCTCGAGGTATTCATTTATCCGAGCGAGCGCGCCGCGAGCGTCGATCTGCGCGGCATCGATACTCTGTCAGCGGCGCCACACGGCGAGCCCAACCCGTGGGGGATGCCTCCAACTTTCGTTCGCTCCGCCAACCTGCTGGCGGTGTTTCTGACTGACAATCCCACCTACGCCGAGCGACTTACTCTGGCGCTCACAGCGGGAGCGCCCCAGCCATAGGCAGTAGCCCCCACCTGCCCCGGTGACGCCGGCCCGTCCCGCGCGAGTCTACCAAAACGGAAGTCAAACTGTTTGGCGCTCCACACCGGGAGCAGACGTGACACATCCCCGCCACGAGAAAACTCAACCGGAATCGTTTCAAGCTCCCCTTGAAGAGGCTGTGTTCGAGGAGGCGTTCGAGAGCGCTCCCTATGGTCTGGCGGTGCTCACCGCCCGGGGCACCATCGTGCGCGGGAATCGCTCCCTGTGCCAAATGCTCGGCTTCAGCCGGGGCGAGCTACAGGCTCTGAGCTGCGCGCACATCATCCACGCCGACGATTACCCAACCGAGAACGAGCAGCGGCGGCGATTGGCGTCGGCTGACATCGGCCGCTATGAGCTGGTGCTTCGCTGCGTCCGCAAGAACGGAGAGACCATATGGGTGAGGCTCGCTGTGTCGGCGACAGTGAGGAAGGCCGCCGCGTCGTATCTCGTCGCAGCGGTCGAACCAGCCAGCTCCCCCGTCTCGGAGGCATGGCGAACGACCGACGACCCATGGCTCAGGCAATTCGGCGACGCGGCGCTCGCGGCGGTCCATGAAATTGGGAACACGTTGACGCCGCTGATGCTCAACGCGGAAATGATTCTCGAGCACGCCGGGAAAAGAGAGCTACGCGAATCGGCTCAGCAGGTATTCAAGGCGGCGCGCCGGATCGCCTTCACGTTGAGGCGCATGCGTGGGGTCCAGGACTTCCCCAAAGTCGCCTACGTCGGTGACCACAGGCTCCTCGACCTCCGCCTTCTGGAGCCGCCCGCATCAGAATCTTCTGGACAGGATCAGGGACCGCCCCCAGAATAGTGGCCTCCCCACTCATTGGAGCCAGACCGATGCAGGCCCGTCTCTATGCAGCTGTAGCAGCTGCGACAGCGTTGATGCTGATACCGACCCCCGGAACAGCACAGCAAGCGAACATGGCTCAATCGTCGAATCCCGTTTCGGATGCCTTCCGGGATTACGCCAAGCGGTCGGCAACCAATCTCATCGCTGCCGCGGACGAATTCCCGGCCGATAAATACGCCTACAAGCCGACGTCGACGCAGATGAGCGTTGGAGACATCGTCGTCCACCTGATTCAGGGGAACGATTACCTGTGCGGGTCCATCGGCGGAACTAAAGCACCCACTCGTACGAAGGTCACCTCAGCGGACACCAAGGAGGCGTTGATGGCGCAGCTCCGCGAGAGCTTCGCCTTTTGCGACCAGGCGCTCGCCGGACTGACAGACGCAAATCTTGGCGAAGCGCTTCCCTTCTTCGGCGGACGCAAGATGTCGCGCGCCGCGGTGATGACGCTCACGACGGGCGACTGGGCGGATCACTACAGTCAGTACGCGAACTACTTGCGGTTGAACGGGATGTTGCCGCCGACCGCGAAGAAGCCCGCGATGTAGCTGGTCAGGCGGGAGGTATAGGCCTCTGCGCCGTGGAAGCTGGAGTGGTCTCGCCCGCGGGCGCGGGACGCTCCGGCTTTTTCCATGCCGGTTTTTGAAGGGCAGGACGTGCGCGAATCGCAAGCAGCTGCTCATAATACTCGACGATCCTCGTTTGCACCGATTGCCTGGTGTCGCTCGCAGACGCCTCGAAGGGCGCGTAACGGGCCGTCTCACCGTTATCGATCCGGAACCACCACCATGGAGTCATTCCGGTCCGGCTAGGCACTTCAACCGAACAGTAGAACTTTCGACCGGAGTCCACGAACTCGAACTCGGTCGGCACAATTTGTTTTGGGGGCATACTCAAATCTAACCGGATGGCCGGCCCGCCGGGATGATGAGCTCCGCTAGGCCCAGATCGATGCTTTCTTTGCCCAGCTGGTCCCCTGATAGCGGTCCTTGAACGCATTTGCCGTCTGCCGGAGGGACGAATTGTCGTTGCTCGCCTTGTATGGAGCCACTCCCGCCCAGTAGAGGGCTTCGGGCGCCGCGTCGGACTCGGGAAGTTTTTCGACGATTTCCCTGAAGCGCCGCTCCGCCTCATCCCATTTCTCCTCCGCGAACGCGATCTGCGCGCGTCCGAGCATCAGCTGGCCGAGAAAATCGTCGTTGGGGAGAAATCCTTCGATGCGGTGTCGCTCCACTCCGTTGGAGTCGAGCTCGAGAATGGTCGGCGTCCATTGGGCGCCATATTTCTCACCGTATTTCTGAAACAGCGCTGAATCATCGCGCACGTGCACCCGCGCCGGCATGAAGTTGTCCGTGACGAACTTCACCACTCGCGGATCCGGCCACACCTCGGCATCCAGCCGAGCACAGCCACCTCACATCGGCGCGGCGCTGAAGTCGAGGAGAACCGGCTTCTGCAGCTCTTTGGCCTCAGCCAGCACCGCATCTACATCGTGCCGAAAGTTGATTTCCATCGCGTCGGTCTCCTGTTGTTCGGGCGCGTTACGAGCGCGCCCACGGAATTGCATCAAGCCGTTCGAACGGAATCTGGCTGCCTGTCGACTCGGAAATGCCGAACTTCTCGGGCGACTCATAGAGCCGCGTCAACGCGTCATCGATGTCCGCCAACTCGCGGGAGATGCGGGTCTGGTTCGATGCTGCCAGCTCTTCCTGCATGGTGTCGGTTCCAACATCGGCCATGTGGAGCGGCATCGACGTGATATCACCGGTCCGGTCCTGATCCGACTCCGCAAACTCGTCGACGCTCCTGTTGAGAGCGGTTAGAGCGCGTTCTCGCTCGTCCTTGAGGCGCTTTTCGATGTGCTTCAACTGCCCTGAAGTCAATGTCATTCTCCCGCCAACTCCGTCTATTGGTTCGATCTCAACACAATGATTAGCAAGACCGCGGCCGCTGTGAGCTCGTTTGTTAGCGACAATAGGCTACGCAGCCTCTAACAGTGAGGGACTCATCAGTGGGCCGCCTCCGCGCGCGTCCCGTACTCCTCGCGGTAGAAGTGGAGCAGCGCGAACAGGTAGGCGATCGCAAGCGGCCCGAGAAGTACTCCGAGCAGACCGAAATACTTCACCCCGGCAAAAGCACCAACCAGAGTGATCATTGGATGGATGTGGGATACCCGGCGATACACGAGGGGCCGAATGACGTTATCGATGTTGCTCGCAATCCCTGCCCCGATTACCAGCATGGTGATGGCAGCGCCGTAACGGTTCTGCACGAGGAGGACCAGCACCGCCGGCACCCAGACGAGCGCCGTCCCCAGCACTGGAAGTATTGACGCGATTGCCGTTACGGTTCCCCAGAAGAACGGATTGGGCAGACCGACGATCCAGAAGCCGGTTCCGACCAGACTTCCCTGAATGACCGCGATCAGCATCGTGCCGAGCAGAGTTGCCTCGGTCACACTGACGAAGCGATCGCGCAGCGCGTTCGCCGTCAGCGGGGAGAACGGGATGTAAGGCTGAATGAAGTCCCACGTATTGCTGTCGGACCTCAACATGTAGTAGAGGCCAAAGAACGCTATCACGAGATTCAGCACCGCCGACGTCGCGCTGCCGAGAAACGAGAATAGCCGCGCAGAAAGCCACGTCGCAATCGTGCCGCTCGCCTTGGCTACCTCTGCGCCGACTTCAAGACTGCCGATTCGCAGCCCGGCTATTCGCGAGAAGACTTCGCTGGTCTGGAGGGTCCGCAACGCATCTGGGGCCTGAGCCACTACGACTCCGATCAGCCACCCGAGCGGCAGCGCGACGATGATGACCGCCACGGTCAGTGTAATTATCGCGGCGATGGCGGGGCGCATTTTTCGCTCGAGTCGCCGATAGAGCCGAACAAAAACGACGTACAGGACAGCGGCGCCCAGGAGCCCACTGAGAAACGGGGCAACGGCGATGAGGATTCCCACCGCCAAAGCCAGGATGAGCAGACCGGCGCGCTCCCGCGGCGTTTCCAGAAAAGTCATGCTGCAACCGGACGCGGGCTGCGCACGCGCCGAATGATGAACTTCCAGATCTCCCTGATCACCAGGACCATGCTCGCGGCGCCGAGACAGCGAATCCAGTCTATGACACCGAGTGGCATCGTTCCGAATGCCTTTTGCATGGCAGGTACGTACAACACGATCACCTGCAGCACCATCGAGACGCCAATCGCCGCCCACACCCAGTGGTTCGCGAAGATCCGTGCGAACGCGCTGGAAGTGTCGGAGCGGGAGTTGAAGACGTTGAAGAACTGCGCGAGCGTCAGGCTGTTGAACGCCATCGTCTGGGCGTAGCGCAGATTTTCCTCACCGGAGACGAATCCACCCGGCAGCGATGCGTCGATTACAAACAGAGTAGCCCCCGCCATCACGATCCCATTGAAAAAAATTCCCTGCCACATCTCGCCAGTGATCACTGGCTCACCATTCGGTCTCGGCGGGTGGCGCATCAAATCCTCCTCAGCGGGATCCACTCCGAGCGCCAGCGCCGGCGGGCCGTCGGTCACCAGATTGATCCACAGCAGCTGGGTCGCAAGGAGCGGCAGCACCATGACGCCATTTTCCGAAGGCAGCCCGATTCGCTTCGCCAGAAGAACGCCGAAGAACATCGTCAGAACTTCGCCAATGTTGGACGACAGTAAATAGCGAAGGAATGTCCGAATGTTGGCGAAGATCGCTCGCCCTTCGTCCACCGCCGCCACGATCGATGCAAAGTTGTCGTCGGCGAGGACGATGTCGGCGGCTTCGCGGGCGACGTCGGTGCCGGTGACACCCATCGCGACACCGATGTCGGCGGTCTTGAGCGCAGGCGCGTCGTTCACGCCGTCACCGGTCATCGCGACAATCGCCCGGTCGCTCTGAAGCGCTCTCACGATCCTCAGCTTGTGATCTGGATTCACCCGCGCGTAGACCGAGACCTCCTTCACGGTCTTCGCCAACGCGTCGTCGGTTTGAGCATCGAGGTCGGACCCGGTGAGAGCGCGGCCGTCGTCCGAGATCCCGAGCTCCCGGGCAATTACAGCGGCGGTGCGGGGATGGTCGCCGGTAATCATGAGGGGTCTGATTCCCGCCGCTTTCGCGCGGGCGACCGCGTCGGCGGCCTCCGGCCGGGGGGGATCGATCATGCCGATCAGACCCGCGAAAACCAGATCCTGTTCGACCGATGGTTCGACCTCGCTGGCGTCGGTCATCACGGCGTCCTCGGTGAGCCGGCGAATGGCCACACCAAGCGTGCGCAACGCTTCGTCGGCAAGAGCGAGATTGGTCTGCTCGATGGCCGACCGACGCTCGGCGGTGAGCGCAACGGGCTCTTCGCCGACGAGCTCGCGTGAGCACCGAGCGAGCAGCACGTCGGGCGCGCCTTTCGAGAAAACCGTCTGCTTGTCGCCGCGGTCGCGATCCCGATGGAGCGTCGACATCAGCTTCCGCTCGGAAGAAAACGGAATCTCTCCGACTCTCGGGAGTCTCTCCTCGAGCGCGTCGGTTTCGAGCCCGGCCTTTTCAGCGGCGACCAGCAATGCGCCCTCGGTCGGATCGCCCTCGACTATCCACCGTCCGTTCTCCTCTCTGACGGTGGCGTTGTTGGCGAGATCCGCTGCCCCCAGGGCTCGCTCGAGCTCCGCGCGCAGCGCGCCATCGATTGGGCCGCCGCCCTCACGCTGAGCCTCGCCTTCAGGCGAGTAGCCGGATCCGGTCAGCGACACCCGGCCGCTCGCGGTCACGACTACACGCACAGTCATCTCGTTCCTGGTGAGCGTGCCGGTCTTGTCGGACGCGATCACACTGGCCGAGCCGAGGGTCTCGACCGCCGCCAGATGGCGAACGATTGCATTGCGTTTCGCCATCCGCTGCACTCCGATCGACAGCACGGCGGTGACCACCGCCGGCAGGCCTTCCGGCACCGCTGCGACCGCGAGTGCGACCCCGAGAATGAGAACATCGACGATGCCGCCGAATCCCCTCACGTGCTCGACGAGGATTATGGTAACGATCATCACTACGGCGATTCCGACGACGATGAGTCCCAGCAGCTTTCCGGTGCGGTCCAGCTCGCGCTGCAACGGCGTCGACTCGGCCGGCGTATCGCGCAGCATTCTGGCGATTCGACCCATCTCGGTGCTCATGCCGGTGGCGGTTACCACAGCGGTGCCACGCCCGTAGGTAGCAGCGGTTCCGCTGAAGATCATGTCCTCCCGGTCGCCGAGTGGTGGATCGCCCGCGATCGCGGCGGGGTTTTTCGAGACCGGCAGGCTCTCGCCTGTCAGCGCCGCCTCCGCGGTCATCAGCGCGGCGGATTCTATGACGCGCGCATCTGCAGGGATGGTGTCGCCCTGCTCGACCAGGATCAGGTCACCAGGAACGAGCTCGGCCGCCGGTACTTTGCGTCGTTCGCCGCCGCGGATGACGCTCGCTTCGCTCGCCGACATCGCCCGCAACGCCGCGACCGCCGCTTCGGCGCGGGTCTCCTGGATGAAACCCATGGTGGCGTTGAGCAGGACCACCGCGAAGATGGCGATGGATTCATATGGTAGATTCGTGTCGCGCTCATAGAGCCATAGCGCTGTCGAGACGACGGTCGCCACGAGCAGCAGCACGACGAGAACATCGCCGAACTGAGCCAGGAACCGCCTCCACGCAGGAGCCTTCTTTTCGGCGGCGAGCTCGTTGCGGCCGCACTGCTCGAGGCGCGCCGCTGCGTCGTCCGCCGAAAGCCCGCGATGAAGATCGGTGGCCAGCGCCGCGGCGACATCATCTGCGTTGCGACGAAACGCGTCGCGCAGGTCGTGTGTCACACTACCGAGCCGAACAGCCTGCCGACCAGAGCGGTCAACGCCATCGCGAGAGCTCCCCAAAACGTTACCCGTGTCGCACCGCGCCAGACACTTGCCCCGCCCGCCCTCGCCGCGATCATTCCCAGCCCGGCCAGGAAGAAGAGCGATAGCACCGACACCATCTCGATGATGCGGCCGGTGGGGACGATGGCGCTGGTGAGCAACGGCAGCGCAGCGCCGACGGAAAACGTCGCCGCCGAGGCGAGGGCAGCCTGCACCGGTCGTGCGGCGTTCTTGTCGGAGATCCCCAGCTCGTCGCGAGCGTGCGCCGATAGCGCTCCGGCGGCGGTCAACTGCACGGCAACCTGATGCGCGAGCGTGGGTTCGAGACCGCGCGCGATGTAAATCTCCTGCAGCTCCTTGAGCTCGGCGTCGGGCGTCGCGGCGAGCTCGCGCTTCTCGAGCTCGAGGTCGGCGTTCTCGGTGTCGGATTGCGAGCTCACAGAGACGTACTCGCCCGCTGCCATCGAGATTGCGCCCGCTACGAGTCCGGCGATGCCCGCGATCAGAATGTTGCTGCGGCCGGTTTCCGCAGCGGCAACTCCGACGATGAGGCTCGAGGTCGAGACGATACCATCGTTCGCTCCGAGAACCGCCGCGCGCAGCCATCCGATACGGTGTGACTTGTGGGATTCCATCGGGGGCGCGCCGACCGTCATGCCGATAACATCCTAATTTGCGAGACCTTTGGCCAGCAGCGTCCGCACGTGGGTCGCGATCATGACGTCCTCGCGGGTGTGGATGATTCGCACGGGAACCCCACTCGCCGTCGCGGACACCAGCGAGGCGTCGGCGCGATTGAGCGACTCATCGAGCTTTACACCGAGAAATCCGAGATCGCCACAGATCGACTCGCGGATCACCGCCGAGTGCTCGCCGATTCCACCGGTGAAGACCAGCAGGTCGATTCCGCCCAGTGCTGCCGCGTAGGCGCCGATGAATTTGCGCGCCCGGTAGCAGAACACATCAATTGCTTCGGCAGCACGGTCGTTGGTGGCGCTGGCGGCGAGAAGCTCTCTCACATCTCCAGTGAGGCCCGAAATCCCGAGCAGGCCGCCGCTTCGATCCGTTGCATCTTCCAGCTGCTGCTCCGAGAATCCGCGCGATCGCATCAGGTATAGCAGTACGCCGGGATCGAGATCCCCGGAGCGAGTGCTCATCACCAACCCGCCGGTCGGGGTCATTCCCATGCTGGTGTCGATCGAAACGCCATCGCGCACAGCGCAAATGCTGGCACCGTTCCCGAGGTGGGCGATGATGGTGCGCGGCGGTAGCTCACCGCGCGCGCCAAGCGTCGTCGTCACGTACTCGAAGGACAGCCCGTGAAATCCGTACCTCACCACTCCCGAGTCCGTGAGTGGGCGAGGGATGCCGTAGGTTCGCGCCACCCGCGGAAGACTTGCGTGGAATGCCGTATCGAAGCAACCGACCTGGGGCAACGACGGATGACGCCGGGCAACCTCGTCGATGACGTGTAGCTCGGCGGGTAGATGGTCGGGGGCGAGCTGAATCAGATCGTTGAGGCGCTCGCGCACGCGTGCATCGATCCGCACTGGCTCCCGCATGGTGGAACCGCCGTGGACCAGGCGATGACCGACGGCTTCGACGCTTTGCAAAAGCGGATGGCGCTCCAGAAAGTGCAGCAGCTCGACGACAGCCGACTCTGAGTCGACGGGGAGCTGGGTCGCCTCGACGCCGCCCGATCGATTCGTGATGCGGAGGCTGCCGGCACTCGAGCCGGCGTGGTCGAGCACGCCTTGCAGAAAAGCGTCATCCCCTGACGCCAGCGGAAAGACGCCGAACTTGAGGGTGGATGAACCGACGTTGAGGACGAGGATCGACCGCGCGGTCGATCCGTTCATCGCGGACCCAGCCTCGCTGCGTCCCAACGCCAGTTGCGGATCTCGGGCATGTCCTCGCCGTGCTCCCGGGTGTACGCGGTATGCTGACGCAGCTTTTCCCGAAACATGTCGAGGACGGCCTTACCTTCTGCTCCGACATCGCAGCGTTTCACCACATCGGCAGCGAGATGAAACCGGTCGATGTCGTTGAGCACTGTCATGTCGAAGGGCGTGGTCGTCGTGCCCTCTTCCTTGTATCCGCGCACGTGAATGTTGCCGTGATTGGCGCGCCGATAGGTAAGCCGGTGGATCAGCCACGGATAGCCGTGAAACGCGAAGACGATCGGCTTGTCCCTGGTGAAAATCGCGTCGAACTCCGGATCCGGCAGTCCATGGGGATGCTCGCTGCGCGGCTGCAGAGTCATGAGATCCACGACGTTCACGACACGGATACGGAGCTTCGGGAGATTGGTGCGCAGCAGATCGACCGCGGCGAGAGTCTCGAGGGTCGGCACATCACCCGCGCACGCCATCACCACGTCGGGCTCGCCGCCGCCGTCGTTGCTCGCCCAATGCCAGATGCCGATCCCCATCTCGCAATGCGCAATCGCGGCGTCGATGTCCAGCCACTGCGGCTCGGGCTGTTTTCCGGCGACTATCACGTTCACGTAGCTGCGGCTGCGCAGACAATGGTCGGTTACCGAAAGGAGCGTGTTGGCATCGGGCGGCAGATACACCCGGATGACGTCGGCCTTCTTGTTGACGACGTGGTCGATGAAGCCCGGGTCCTGATGACTGAAGCCGTTGTGGTCCTGCCGCCAGACGTGCGACGTCAACAGGTAGTTCAATGATGCAATCGGCGCCCGCCACGGAATCCCACGCGTCGTCTTCAGCCACTTGGCGTGCTGGTTGAACATCGAGTCGATGATGTGAATGAACGCTTCGTAGCAGGAGAAGAATCCGTGGCGACCGGTCAGCAGGTAGCCCTCGAGCCAGCCCTGGCAAGCGTGCTCGCTGAGCATCTCCATCACCCGCCCATCGGGCGAAACATGATCGTCGTCGGGGATTATCTCGGCGACTGATTCGCGCGTGGTGATCTCGAACACGGCATCAAGACGGTTCGACGTCGTCTCATCGGGTCCGACAATGCGGAAATTGCGTTCCTCGGCGTTGAGCGCGAGCACGTCACGCAGATACTTGCCCATGACCCGCGTCGACTCGCCGTCGGTAGCGCCCGGGTCATCCACGGGAACTGCGTAGCTGCGGAAATCGGGGAGCTTCAGATCCTGGAGGAGTAGACCTCCGTTGGCGTGCGGGTTCGCGCCCATGCGGCGCGTGCCGGTCGGCGCCAGCTCCGCCAGCTCCGGAATGAACTGCCCGTTCTCGTCGAATAGCTCCTCGGGGCGATAGCTGCGCAGCCACTGCTCGAGCATCTGGAGGTGCCTTGGATTGGTAAGATCGGTGAGCGGCACCTGATGCGAGCGGAAAGTACCCTCGATCTTCTTGCCGTCCACGTACTCGGGACCCGTCCAGCCTTTCGGCGAGTTGAGCACGATCATCGGCCAGATCGGACGCTCGGTAAAACCGTTGGCCCTCGCCTCGTGCTGAATCGCGCGAATGTCGGCCAGAACCTTGTCCATCGTCGCCGCCATCAGCTGGTGCATGGACGCCGGGTCGTCGCCCTCGACGAAATGCGGCTCGTATCCGTAGCCTCGCAGCAGCTCGGCGAGCTCGGGCCTGGGGATCCGGGCGAGCACCGTCGGACCGGCAATCTTGTATCCGTTTAGATGCAGCACCGGCAACACCGCACCATCGTGCACCGGATTCAGAAATTTGTTCGAGTGCCAGCTGGTAGCGAGGGCGCCGGTCTCGGCCTCGCCGTCGCCGATAACGCAGCAAACGAGCAGATCCGGGTTGTCGAACGCCGCGCCGTAGGCGTGCAGCAGCGAGTAGCCCAGCTCGCCGCCTTCGTTGATCGAGCCTGGCGTCTCAGGCGAGACGTGACTCGGAATCCCGCCCGGAAACGAGAATTGCTTGCAGAGCTTGGCGAGGCCCTCGATGTCGCGGGTGATTTCCGGGTAGAACTCGCTGTAGGCGCCCTCGAGGTAGACGTTGGCGACGATGCCCGGGCCGCCGTGTCCCGGTCCGGTGACGAAGATCGCGTCGATATCGTCGCGCTTGATCACCCGATTCATGTGGACATAGATGAAGTTGAGCCCTGGCGTCGTTCCCCAGTGCCCAAGCAGTCGCGGCTTCACGTCGTCGAGCACCAGTGGTCGACGGAGAAGCGGATTGGCGAGCAGATAGATCTGCCCAACCGAGAGGTAGTTTGCCGCTCGCCAATACCCGTTGATCCGATCGAGCTCGACATCGGACAACGGCTTCGATTCGGTGACCCTTTCTTCCATCTCGGGCGGTGAGTGAACGCTCGTCATCGTGACTCCTGCGACTCATTCGGGTCTTTCGCCACTGCGCGGAAGGTGGTCCGCACGGGCATCGCGCTGAGGCGGTCGTAAAGCCTTCGCTCTGCAAGAATCGGCCACCAGTCGTAGAGGAAAATCTCGAGCGGCCGCCAGAGAGCCACCCAGCCGCCGATTACCATGCTCTCGCGAAGCAGCGCGCCGAACGCGGTTTGTCCAAGAGCGCGGTCGACCAGTCCGGCAGCGGTGATGGCGGCAGCGAGAAAAGCGATGCCGATGAGCAGGCTCGTCCGCCCGATGCGAAATAGCTGACTCAGCCTGCGGCTCGCGCTCAACGAGCGCTGGCGGAAGAATTCGTGAACGGCTTCGCGCACTGTCGCGGCCTCGTCGGGTCGTCCAGCAGCGTCGATGTCTATTTGGAGAGCCAGCTGCGCATCCCGCTTCGCCGCCCGGGCCCAGGCAACGATGAATTCCTCGGCGCGGGAATCGAGATCCTTCTCGCGCGGCGGAGAGGGGTCGATCGGGTTGAAAAGCTGCCTGAGCTCGCTGACATGTACTTCGATCAGCTCGCAGTTGAGCGGAATCTGGTCCCCGACGCTGACCGGGTTTGGCATTGGTCGATTGCGATGGACGTGTGCCGAAGAATGTCGCGATAGAAAGATCACACCGGCCAGACCGCTAGGCGACCTGACCGGTGGACATAAACTCATCGGAACTTCCCCGCTGGCTGTTCGAATGCCAGCCTTTTTTTAGTGATCCATGTGTGCGTTCCTGGGCGAGCCGACCTGGATGATTCCGACGGCTCCCTTCTCAGCGTCGGCGAAGCTGTGGGTAACGAACGGGTACAGCCCCTCGCCGCTGCCATCCTTGTCGAAGACCGTCTCGAATACCGCGCCGCCGCCTGCTGGAACATGGTAAGTCTGGACGCCCTCGAGCGCGTGACGCGGGTTCCCGTCGGGATATACGCGGTCGAAGATCGCGCCCACGATGTGGAAGTCGCTCTCGAAGTTCGGGCCCGCGTTTACGACGTAGAATCTGACACGATCGCCGACGTCGGCCTTGAGCATGTTCTTCTTGTACTGGAACGCACGGCCGTTGAAGACTACCTGGGTGGCACTCTTCGACTGCTCGGCGGTCCAGTCAGGGGTCGCGGGGAGAAGCACGCCGACCTTCGAGGAATCGCCCTGCTTCGCGTAGAACTCGCTCTGGACGAGGACGAATTCCTTGTCGGCCGTGGTGCCCCAGCCATCCCTGGGATCGACGATGAATGGGAAATACATACCCTGCATGAGGTGCATGGTGACGGGCGGAGTTCCGCAATGGACCATGAACGCGCCTGCATCGCGCGCGATGAACTCGAACTGCACCGAATCCTTCGGCATGATCATCCGGTATGCTTTGTTGGCTGGAATTCTCGCCGCGTGAAAGTCTATCGAGTGCGGCATCGGCGAATTGTTGATGACCGTGACGCGGACCTTGTCGCCAACGCGGACGTGGACGACGGGTCCCGGCACTGTGCCGCCGAAGGTCCAGCCTTCGTAGGATACGCCGTCGGCGATCTCCAGGGTCGCGTTCTTGATCGGAATGCGAAATTCCTTGATCGCCGCGTCAACCACGGGCGCAAGGCGGGCGTCGTACGCGGGTGAGGTGGATCGAACGACTTTGTCGAAATCGACTTTGACGACCCGATCACCGCGACGGGCGCCGGTGAGCGTCAGAAAACCGCCGACGAGGGCGATGCCAGCAATGGTTGTTATGACTCCACGAGCGCGCATTTGATTCTCCGATATGGTGTTGGCTTACGGAGTTCAAAATGCTTCGCGGACGGAGTTTTCTTAGTCGGAAATTGCTGGATTTTCGCTCAGGGAACGCCCCCCGGGGTGTCGGCGAAAAGCTTACAGGCAGTCCCGCGCCTAGCATTCGATTAGCGTACATGCAGATCAACGAGGAGAAGAGATGACACCTGTCCGTCATCGCGTGTCGGGTGCTGAGCTGTCTTTCAAGCTTGCGGATGAGATGGAGGTAGTGCGCGAGGAATTGCGCTCCCCTTCAGGCAGAGTCGCGCGCACGTTGGTGAAGCTCGGTCCGTTGCGCGTCACCCTCGTGGGAATTGGAGCAGGTGGGGCGCTCAGCGAGCATAGCTCTCCCGGACCGGTAACCATTCACGTACTCGAGGGGGCGATTGAAGTCGTGACGCGTGAGAATAACTGGTCGCTCGCGGCCGGCGAGCTGTTGATGCTCGACGGCGGAGTTGCACACGCAGTGGATTCCGCGAGCGGAAGTTTTTTTCTTCTGACGGTCGCGACGCCCGCGTCCGACTTACCTCCCACGGCGTAACAACCGGATTTTTCGGGCCGGCCCCAACGGGCGCCGGCTGCGGCGACCGAGAGGTGATCAGCCGGCCGCGATAATCTGCGCATGCCTCGCGATCATCTTCCATTCGCCGTTCTGCAGCTGCCAGACATTGGTGAATCGCCGTTCGACTGCGCCGTGGGGCGGACCGTCAACGGTATCCCTGCCCATCACGACGACCACGTTGTCGAAACGGCGCACCAGCTCGATTACGACGTCGTCGCGGGTGTGACGAATGCGGCCGGCTTCGAGGAGCTCGAGCACGCGTGACTTGTCATTGATGATGTTGAGGGGCGAGTTGACGATGAGCGCGTCATCCCACATCTCGCGGAGCGGGGCGGTGTCGGCGGCGAGAAACGCGGTGCGCCCAGCCTCCTCGAGGGCGCGAATGTCCTGCTCCCAGGCCGCTGGCTGACCTGCCGCGGGTTGACCTGGCGCGAGATGACTCGGTTGGGAAGCGATGGTGCTCATGCTCGTTGAATCCTCTGGTTCAGTAATGTGAGTGTATATTGCACATGTGTGCAATATGTGCATTGGAGTATATTTCCGCAAGGGCATCCCGATATTGGAGCCGCGCGCCGATGAAAGCACCAGGTAGCGAAGTTGGTCGGGCCGCACAGAAGCGCCGCACCCGCAAGGCGATCGTCGCCGCGGCCGCGGATCTCCTCGCCAAGGGGCAGACCCCGAGCATCAACGATGTGGCTGCAGCCGCTGACGTCTCCCGGCGCACGATCTACATGTACTTTCCGACGACCGAGCAGCTGCTCATCGATGCCGCCCTGGCCTCACTGACCAGACACACCGTCGGGGCCGCGCTCGACTCACTGGGTGACAGCGACGATGTCGAGCGCCGCGTCGAAATCATGACCCGGGCGGTCCAGGGCAATTTTGCTTCTACGGAGCAGCAGGGACGCACCCTGCTCCGGTTGACTCTAGACGCCCCACACGACAAGCCCCGCCCGGACCAGCCGCTGCGCGGCTACCGTCGCATCGAGTGGATCGAGCGCGCGCTCGAGCCGATTCGCGCCAAGGTCGGACCCGACCAGTTCGAGCGGCTCGTATCCGCGTTGGCGATGGTCATCGGGTGGGAGTCCCTCATTGTCGCAAAAGACATCCGCGCGCTGGATCTCGAGGAAGCCGAGGATGTTTCAGCCTGGGCGGCGAAGGCCCTGGTCCGAGCGACGTTGTCCGAGCCGCAGAAGAAGGTGAAGCCGCGGGCCGGTCCGGAGCGAAAGCCAAAGAGGGCGCCCGCAGCTAACGGTTCTCGACACCGATGAGTAGCACCCTGCCGGCCGCAGGCGACCGATAGATCACGGCCGTTCCTGCCGGGTCTGGAAACGCTGTCGCGTCGTAACGCCGATCAAGAGCATTCATCAGATCGACCGTCAGGCGTATTGGTCCCACGGGAACGCCGAGCCGCGTATCCACGCGGGTGTAGCCCTTCAGCGGCACGAGATTCTGGTCATCGACGTACGCGCCGCCCAAGGAAGTGATAACGACACTGGCCGAGATTCCTCGCCAGAGAGGCGCGTTGAGTCCTCCCGAGGCAATGCGCCGTGGAATCGCCTTCAGCTGCTTGCCATTGAACTGACCGGCGTTGGCAACCACACGCTGGTTCGCCAGGTTTGCGAAGGCCAGCCAATTTCCGGGCGCGACCATGGTGAGGCCGAGCTCCAACCCACGGTGGACGCTCCGTCCGATATTTACGTATCGGAAACTCGCAACATCGAAGTCGAGCTCGTCGCGCATCGTCTGCCTGTATGCTGCCGCCGAGAAGTCGAGTCTCACCGAGTTGCTTGAGCTCCAGCTCTGAAAAATCCCACCCTCCAGCGCCGCGCCTCGCTGGGGAACGAGATCAGGATTCGAGACTGTCGTCGAGAACGGCGGGAATGGGATTGGAATTGCCCTGGTGTCGAAGAGCTGATCCAGGGTCGGCGCCTTGAATGCCCTTCCCCACCCGATATAGGCATTCGTCGCCAGTTGGCCGAAACTGGGGAGAGCAACATTGGTCGCGAGCCTCGGGCTGAACGCGTTGTGCGAGGCACGGACAGTCCCGCCGCTCGCACCAGCGCCCGGATCAAACGTGTCGCGCAACCGATCCACCCGCGCGCCGAGCGAGATCCGCACGGGTTCGACGGGACGAAGCTGCCAGTTTACGAAGCCGGCGACTACGTTTCTTGTTGCCTTGGACGCTGGGCCCGGCGTACCTGCCTGTCCATCTGACGCGAGATAGGCTGCCTCATCACCCGAGACGATATCCGTATACCTGGACGAAAGTCTGCCGATAGATGCGTCCAAGCCGGCGACAATGCGGCCCGAATGTCCGGCCGCGTCGTCACCAATCTCCAGCTGGCCAGACGCGAGCGCCCTCGGCGCGGTGCTGCGACGCAGCTTGGTATCGGCAAAGTCTGTCGAGAGTGGAAGCGTCTTGACCGTCTTCGCCGTCGCCCACTCTCCGACCAGATAGCCAGACGCTTTTCCCGATCCAACCAGTCGATCCGCGTTGAGTCCAATGCGGTCCACCCATTCGGTCGAGCGATCGAAGCGAAAAAATGGGTTCGAGGCGCGCGGGTCGGTGATGGTCGAAGGCAGAGGGCCCGGATCGTCGAACCGCCGCTGGTGGAGCAATCCGAAAAAGCCGATCGAAGAGACGGCTCCGTGTCGATCGATTCTCGCGCGCAGTGTCGATGTGCTCCGATTCTCGCGATGACGATAACCCGTTGCGGACTTTCGATCGGCGGAGACCGACGCGGTGCTGGTCTCACTACTCCGCGCAGCATCGAACGCCCCATCGAGAATACCGTGTGAGCCCACTGCGGCGCGCCAGAAGAGTCCCTCCGGCGGAACCGTGACGGCATTCAATGCGCCACCGACGGCGGCGTCACCGTGCAGGTATGATGATGCGCCGCGCACGACCTCGACGCGACTGAAAGCGTTGGCGGGAAGCAGGTCCCAGTCGACAGCTCCGGTTCCGAGCGCCGCGATCGGAACCCCGTCGATCTCGGCCGGCAGATAGTCTGTCTCGCCGCCGCCATAAAAACCGCGGACGATGACGCGGGGACTTCCGCCGATGGAATTGCCGTCGATGACGGCGATACCGGGCGTGATGGCAAGAGCGGAAGCTGTCGAGCGCAGCGGGAGCGCGCGAATCCAGGCGCGGGGAATCGCGCTCACCGAGACCGTCGACTGCCGAATCGGAGTTCCAGACCGCTCGGGAGTAACTACGACGGTGTCGAGCTGAGTGACCAGCGCGGAGTCCCGCGTAGTCACTGGTCTGTCAACCTGCGCGGCCACGGCGGAAGAGCAGCACACGCTAAGTACGACGAGCTTCGCGGATATCGACATGGTCGTGAAGCTATCCGTCGTACCGGCAGACAGGAACGGCCGTGACAGCGAAGTTGTTGTCCAAATTCGCGTTAGCATCGAATAGTGCGCCACCGCACAATTAGGCGCTCTCTAAGTCTCTGTGAAATATCGACTTGCGCCTCACAGCTGCATCATCTATCTGTTACGCGAAAACAGCTTGGTGCGGTGATTTGTGGCTATCCAGTCGCCAGAGCGTTGGGGTGCAACACTGACGTTGACTATAGCGCAGCAGCGTCTAATACGAGCTGCTCTCCGGGCAAGGCAGGTTGGTCCGCTCGTGAACGAGGCGCAGAGGTCAGTGATCCGCGATCTGTGCGCAACCGTCCGGCAGGAGCGTGAGCGCGAGAAAATCCTCATTGAGTTCAAGATCGCCCTGGCCTCGGCGGCGAATGAGGAAGCGATTCCCTACGGCTCGGAGCGAAATGAAGCTCTATCACGCTTGGTGAGCGTGTTCATAGAGGAGCTCTACCAGTTGGACGGAGACGGTACTCGTTTTAAAAGCGCGGACGACTGATCGATCGTGCCGGCGAGCGCAGCTTAGTATGGAAGGCCACTCGCGCGACGTTCGCCTCTGAGCTGCTTGTCGGTCATCTGCTCGACGAGTTGACTCAGCTCTTCCTCTGAATACTCGGGACACACGCGTCGCAAGCGGCGGTCGATGTCGCGACGAATTGTTTCCCTGCGGAGAGAGTGAGAGAGATCCTCACCCGAAGTTTCGTCGGTTTCCGTCTTTACTCCTCACCACAGAGATGTGCTTCACCAAGCATGAAACTCAAATTGTGCATCACCGCACATTTGGGGCCGCGCTGGTTCCTGTCAGTGGAAACCGACCGTTGTGCCTGGTGAACATATCCGGTAACATGCGAATGACGGTCACTTCCAGATCGCACCGGCATTCCAGCCTGCGACCCTCTGGCGTCGAAACGCCAACCAGAAGGTCGCATGGCAAAACGTCCCGGACGTACGGCCTCCGTCAGCACTGACGGCGCAAAGCGAGTCAGCAGCGACGTCGCTTCCCGAATAGCTAACGACGGCGATTCTCCCGGCACACCGAATCACAATCTTCTCCTCGCCAAGCTTCCGCTCGCCGAGCTAGAAGCCTTTAGTCGTCGAGCGGAAAAGATCAGCGTCAGCACCCGCGATTTGCTCTTTGAAAGTGGAGATCCGATTACCGAGGTCTACTTCCCGGTGTCGGCAATGATCTCGTTACTCACCGTGCTTTTGGATGGCACTTCGATCGAGGCGATGACCATTGGCTACGAGGGGATGGCCGGGCTGCCGCTTTTTCACGACGTCAAGACCGCGTCGTCAAAAGGCGTCTGCCAAATCAGCGGTGACGTGTACCGCCTCGCAGCTAATGAGTTTCTAAAACTGCTCGAGCGGGCGCCCGTACTGACGCAGATGTTGCACAAGTACTCCCAGTTCATGCAGGACTCGATGGCACAGTCCGTGGCGTGCAACGGTATTCATCTTCTCGAGCAGCGCTGCGCGCGTTGGCTGCTGCTTGCATCGGACGCGGTTCACGACGACCACTTCAGCCTGACGCAGGAATTCTTCGCCCAGATGCTGGCGGTCAGGAGATCGGGAGTCACCACCGCATTGGGAGCACTCGAACGCAGGAACCTGGTCGCAACGAGATACGGTTCGATCACCATCGGCGACCGAGAGGGATTGAAAAAGATTGCCTGCGAGTGCTACAAAACGATGAGTGACAGGCGGCGCGAGCTGCTGACTTGATTCGTCGCGCCGCTCTGGCGCACCCGTTAGTGGGGACGACGGACACTACGCCACGGCGTTTCGGGTGATTACCTCGCGATAGAACGCGGCGCTCAACTTGGGCCTGCGACTCTGAGTTGCGTAGTCCACGTAGTGAAGGCCGAAGCGGTTCCCGTAACCATCGGCCCACTCGAAGTTGTCCATCAGGCTCCAGAGGAAGTAGCCTTTGACGGGCACGCCGTCGGACACGGCGCGCTGGAGCTGACTGAGATAATTGCGCAGGAACATGATGCGGTCGGTGTCGTACACCTGACCGTCCCCGGCGGGGACATCCGACGAAGAGGTACCGTTCTCGGTGATGTAGATCTCCTTCACGTTCCAGAGTTTCGCGACATGGTGCGGTCCCCAGTACAACACCTCGGGTCCGATGAACAGCCATGGCGATGCCATGTGCGGATATGACGGCGGATTTGGAACGACGGCAAAACCGCTCGCTGACGCGTCGGCGCGGACGAAGGTCGGCTGGTAGATGTTGGTGCCGACAAAATCCATGGGAGTGGAGATCGTCTTGAGATCTTCCGCTGTGATGCGCGGTGCGTCGGAGCCCATCCGCGCGAGGTACGCGTCGGTGTACTTCCCTTCCATAATGACGGTGAGGTACTGGGCGTTCATCTCGCGCGTCGCGCGCTCTGCCGCCTGGATGTGCTCCGGCGTCTCGATCACGGGCACGCCTACAGTCAGGTTTTCTGCGATGCCGATCTTCGTGCCCGGCTTGCCGCGCGCGCGGATGGCCTGCACCGCCAGCCCATGTCCCAGCACGCCGTTGTGGCGGGCCTGATAGAAACGCGGCTTGGGCAGCTTGAGTCCCGGTGCGTGAATGCCGATACCATAACCCAGCTCCATGAATGCGCCGAACTCGTTGATCGTAAAAATGTGCTTCACTCGATCGGTAAGATGCTCGGCCACGTAACCCGCGTACTTACCGAACGCCTCCGCAGTCTCGCGCGATTCCCATCCGCCGACACGATCTTGCAGCGCCTGCGGCAAGTCCCAGTGGTAGAGGGTGGCGAAGGGTTCGATGCCGTTGGCGAGCAGCTCGTCGACGAGGCGGTTGTAGAAGTCGAGGCCCTTGGGATTGGGCGCGCCGCTGCCTTGCGGAAAGACGCGCGGCCAGGCGATCGAGAATCGATACGCTTTGACGCCGAGCGCTTTCATCAGCTGCACGTCGCCCTTGTAGCGGTGGTAGTGATCATCGGCAACGTCACCCGTCGCGTTGTTGGCGACCTTGCCGGGCGTGTGGGAGAACGTGTCCCAGATGGATGGCATGCGTCCGTCTTCTGCGACGGCGCCCTCGACCTGATAGGACGCGGTTGCAGTGCCCCAGCGGAAGCCGGTCGGGAACGAGCGCGGCGCCAGAGTAGGCAGCGTAGCTGCTTGTGCGCCCTTGGCCACCTGTGCGACGAGCGGAACGGTCGAGGCCCCGAGTGCGGCGGCGCCAGCGAGTTTGGCAAACGTTCGGCGGGAAACCTGGTCGGTCATTGGGATTGCCTCGCGGCTGAGCAGGGCGTTTTAGGAGGAAGCGATGGACGGGCAAACGTGAAGAACGCGGCGGCCAATCGCAATGCTTCCAGCGCCGTTCGCGCCTCTTCCCGAAGTCGGACCTTTTACATAGAATCTCAGACCTAAAACGGAGAGCAATTGCCTGTCAGTAGACTGCTCTGCCTGGCGGCCCTGGTGGCGGCTTCGTCCCTGCCAGCCCAGAACGCTCCCCCATCTGACTGGCCGCTAGCTGAGGGCTCGCGTGTGAGGATCCGCTCGCAAATACTTGGCGACTGGGGTCCATTTCGCGGGGCCGTGTATGCGACCGGTACAGTGGTCTCGGCCACGCCTGACACACTCATCTTTCGCGCCGACAAGGACTCGACTACGACCGCGATCCTCCCCGTTCGGCGCATCTTTAGTCTCGAGATCGCGCGCGGGACGCACGACAATACGAAGTACGGTGCGTGGGTAGGCGCGCTGACCGGCTTCGTGGCTGGGGCGACGATCGCCGGCCTTTCGCATAGGTCATGCGGGGACTCTGGCTGCCCTGAAGGCTTTTACCGCGAAGTCAACGGAACCACCGGTGGTTTGCTCGGCGCGCTTGCAGGAGCAGCTATCGGTGGGTGGATCGGAAGGCGTCCGGTCGACACCTGG
>Ga0070681_10001254_pt1 | contig 22091 bp, 20 predicted proteins | sample KBSC83BmetaG_FD_65650 | JGI IMG/M metagenome (GOLD analysis project Ga0070681, IMG submission 65650) | Corn rhizosphere microbial communities from Kellogg Biological Station, Michigan, USA - KBS C8-3B metaG | ecosystem: Host-associated > Plants > Roots > Rhizosphere | place: USA: Michigan... | reverse complement strand
CGGCAACAAATACGTCAAGCTCGACTTCACCGGCTCGGACAACCACACCTCGATTCCGGTGACCAACGGTTGGATCGCTGCCCTGCAGCACCACTTCGTGACGGCCGTCGTGCCTCCCAGGGATCAGCGCTTCACTTTCACTTTGAATGCCACCGGCGACTTGTTCCGGTTCGCAGCGACCGGGCCGGCTCAGACGGTGCCGGCGGGCGCCTCGAAGAGCTTCGGTGAGACGTTCTTCATCGGCCCGAAACTGCAGAGCGAGCTGGAGGCTACCGGACCGCAGCTCGCCCGTGTGGCCGACTATGGGCGGCTCTACTTCCTCGCCGTGCCTCTGTTCTGGGCGTTGAGCAAAGTCCACGCCGTCACGGGCAACTGGGGCGTCGCCATCATTCTCGTGACCGTTCTGCTGAAACTGCTGTTCTACCCGCTGTCGGAGACCAGCTACCGCTCCATGGCGAAGATGAAAGCGCTCGCGCCGCGCATCAAGAACCTCCAGGAGCTCTACAAGGACGACCGCGAGAAGCTCGGCAAGGCCACGATGGAGCTGTACCAGCGCGAGAAGGTCAATCCGGTCTCCGGCTGTCTGCCCATGATCATCCAGACGCCGGTGTTCCTGGCCTTCTACTGGGTGCTGCTCGAGTCGGTGGAAATGCGTCAGGCCCCCTTCATGGGGTGGATCACCGACCTTTCCTCCCGGGACCCCTACTTCATTCTGCCGGCCATCATGGCCGCGGCCATGTTCGTTCAGTACAAGATCAATCCCCAGGCCGGCGACCCGACCCAGCAGAAGATCATGATGTTCGTGCCGCTGGTCATGTCGGTGACTTTCGCGTTCTTCCCCTCCGGACTGGTGCTGTACTGGGTGACGAATACGTTGCTGGGCATCGCGCAGCAATGGAACATCAACCGCCGCATCGTGGGAAACCCCGCCGCGAAACGGGCGTAGCCTCCAGGATGAGTGATGAGTCACCCCGATACCATCGTGGCTGCGGCAACCCCGCCTGGCCGAGGCGGGATCGGAGTCGTGCGCATTTCCGGCGCCAAGGCGCCCGAGATCGCGGCCGTTCTGGTCGGGGACCTTCCGCAGCCGCGCTACGCCACCTTCGCTCGATTCATGGATGCGCAGCGCGAGCCCATCGACGCGGGCCTCGCGATCTTCTTCCCCGCTCCCCACTCCTACACTGGCGAGCACGTGCTGGAACTGCACGGGCACGGGGGTCCTGTGGTGCTCGAGGCGCTGGTGGCACGAGCCCTCGAGCTGGGAGCCCGTCGCGCGCATCCGGGTGAATTTACTCAACGGGCGTTCCTCAACAACAAGCTGGATCTCGCCCAGGCCGAGGCCATTGCCGACCTGATCGATGCAGGCTCACGCGACGCCGTGCGTGCCGCGATGCGCTCCCTGCAGGGCGAGTTCTCGGGGATGGTGCGCGGGCTGACCGACGCGGTCATCGAGTTGCGCACCTACGTCGAAGCCGCAATCGACTTCCCGGAGGAGGAGATCGACTTTCTGGCGGATGAGCAGCTGAACGGCCGTTTCGAGACCGTGCAGGCGCACTTCGACGGCGTCGAGCAATGCGCCCGGCAGGGAAAACTGCTGCGCGAGGGCATGACGGTCGTGATCGCCGGCAGGCCCAATGCCGGCAAGTCCAGTCTCCTCAACCGCCTGGCGGGCTACGACGCCGCCATCGTCACTCCGATTCCCGGCACGACGCGCGACATCGTGCGTGAGCGGATCGATATCGACGGTATGCCGCTGCACGTGCTCGACACGGCAGGACTGCGGCAGGGCGGCGACTTGGTGGAGGAGGAAGGGATCCGGCGCGCGCAGGTGGAAATGGAACGCGCCGACCGCGTCCTGTTCGTCGTCGATGCGATCGCAGACCCGGCCGCCACTGCCTTTGCCGAGGAGCGATCACGGCTTCCCTCCGAGGTCCCCGTGACGCTCGTTTTCAACAAATGCGATCTGACGAGCGGCATTCCTCTTGCGGACACCTATTCCGGCCCGCCGCGAGTCACCCTTTCCGCGCTGACAGGCGAGGGACTGAGCGCGCTGCGAGCACACCTGAAGCTCTGCATGGGCTTTCGGACGCTGGATTCGGGAACCGTTTCCGCACGCCAGCGCCATTTGGATTCCCTCGCCAGCGCGCGCAAACGAGTTGATGACGCAGCGCAGTTGCTGCGCGAGCGGCGTGCCGGTGAGCTGGTCGCGGAGGAGCTGCGCCTCGCTCAGCATTCCCTCAATGAGATCACGGGTGAATTCAACAGCGAGGACCTCCTCGGGCGTATTTTCTCCAGCTTTTGTATTGGGAAGTAGTCGCTGGCATGGGTACCTTGCTGGGATTGTGAATGGTGCGCAGGCTGCGCCAGGCTGATATTCCGGCCGTCATCGAGATCTTCCGCGCGTCCGTCCGGATCACAGCTCGCCGCGACTACACGCACGAGCAGGTGATGGCCTGGGCGCCGGACCACATCGACCCTGCCGCCTGGGCGAAGCGTTACGACACTCGGCAGGGCTGGGTGGCCGAAGCGGCAGGCTCGCAGCTCGCCGGCTTCATCGAGCTGGAAGGCGCAAGCCACCTGGACATGCTGTATGTCCATCCGGCGCAGCAGCGGCGCGGCGTGGCTAGCGCCCTGCTGCAGCAACTCGAGTCGGCCGCGAGGGAGCTCGGCGCGCAACGGCTCCATACCGAAGCCAGCCTCACGGCACGGTCGTTCTTCGAGCGCCGCGGCTTCCTCCTGCTCGCCGAGCAAACGGTTGCGCTCCGCGGTCAGTCGTTCGTCAACTTCCGAATGGCAAAGTCGCTTGTGGGTCAGGCTTGACTCGCTTCATCAGGTCGCCATGCGCCTGCAGCGAGCCGTCGGCGAGGATGTGGGTGACGGACACTCCCGCGCGCTCCAGCTCGGGGGCAATCAGTAGCGTCCGGTGACAATGCAAGGGGTCCTGCTCCGCACACATGAGCGCGATCCGATGCTCTCGGCTCCCGGCCATCACACGCTCCAGCCCGCGACGGAAGCGCTCCGATCGTGCGAGTTTGGCATAGCTCACACGCTCGCCATCGTAGAACTCGCGCTCACGAGGGCGCGCCCCAAGCTCCTCTCCGAGAAAGACGTAGTGAATTCCCGCATCGCGCAACGAGGCTGCGAGCCGCTCACGGTTGAACTGCGGATTGAACCGGCTGAAAGGCATGGAGCGCACATCGGCGAGCGCGCCAATGTCATGTTGCCGCAGCAGCTCGATAAAGCGCTCGGCCGCGTGTTTTGAATGTCCTATGGTATAGATCATACTGGCACGACATGGCACGCGCCGTTTCCCTGCCCGCGAGCGTAGCTGAGTGCCTCGAGGAGGCTTTCGGCGAAGGTGTGCGTCACGTGCAGATCTTCGAGCATTCGCTCTTTGCGCGTCTACACATCCGCGCGATCGCAACGACCCGGCCGCGCCGCATCTACCTGCGCGGCAGCGGGGCCGACTTCTTCGACAATCCCTGGCTGATGCTGCACGAGTATTGCCACGTCATCAAACAGTGGGAACCGCGCGACCTGACGACGGCCCGGTACCTGCTCGAATGTCTGCGGCACGGGTACTGGAACAATCGATTCGAGGTGGAGGCACGGGAATTTGCGGATGCCCATCTTCCGCAAACCGTCGCGGCCCTGCGCGCGGCCGCCGGCCGGCGCTCAGCCGAGCAAAGCCTCGCGGTCGTAGAGCCGGCCGGCGATGCCCACGAGCAACGCACCGAAGGCGAGCGTGACGCCGACCGATAGCGCCAGATAGGCCATGGGGATGGGCTCGTCGCGCAGCAGGCTGGTCATGAGGAAATGCTGGCTGAGCGACGGAACGGCCATGAGCCTGGCGGTGGGCCGCAACCCCATGACGCTGGCAAACACCAGCGGCAACGTCGGAATCACCAGGATCAAGCCTACGTAGGTCTGCGCTTCGCGATAGCTGCGGGTGAAGGAGGCCACGAGCGTCATGAGTCCCGCGCCGACCGGCACCAACGGCAGGCAGCAGAGGGCGATCTTCGCGGCCACCAGCGGCCCCAGATTCAGCGTCATGCCGAAGCGGGCCAGGTCGACAGGCTTGAGCACGACGGCAAATACGATGATGGTCATCACCAGGGAGAGCGTCATGAACGCGCACGCGGTGAGGATCTTTCCGTAGATGAGGTATTCGCGTCGGACCGGCACCGTCAGCAGCGGCTCCAGAGAGCCGCGCTCGCGCTCTCCCGCCGTGGCGTCGATGGCCAGATACATGCCGCCCATGAGCATCGTCACGACGACCAGGTAGCTGAACGTCCCAAGCAGCAGGACGGCGCGACTCGCCGGCGTGGATACGTCGATGCTCTCAACCACGATCGGCGACAGAACCAATGGGTCGACGCCGCGCAGGATGACGCGCATGCGTGCCAGGGTGGAATCGTACTGGCCCAGGATTGCACGCACGCGCGCCACGTCCCGGCCGTTCGAATCATCGGAGGCGTCGGTGTAGAGGCTCAGCGTCGCCGGCTCGCCTCCATCGAGTCGTGCGCCGAAATCGCCGCTGATGCTCAGAACCATCGAGTAGCGGCGCTCGGTCACGGCACGGCGCGCGCCGGCGTCATCGAGGCTCACCGGCTCGACGGTCACGGAATACTGCCGAAGGAACTCAAGCAGGTTGGGGGCACGATCAGCGTGCATGACTGCCAGTTTCACGGGCCGATCCGCCGACACATCGCCGCGATGGATGGTCAGCCACAGACCGGCCGCGAACAGCAGGGGCCCGAACAACGGCCCGAAGATGAGCGCCGCGCCGACAGTGCGGCGGTCACGCAGGTTCTCGCGAAATTCCTTGCGGAAAACCCCGAGGATTGCCGCCCATGCTCCTCCTGTGGCCATCAGACCAGCACCTCGTGAGCGCGGTCAACCCGCATCAGTGTTCGCGTGGCGGCTCCGATCGCGCGCATCAGATCAGCCCCTCGCCAGTGCCGATGAGACGGACGAACGCATCCTCCAGCGTCGGCTCGCCGGTGCGCGCCTGGATCTCGGCGGGAGTGCCGCTGGCGACCACCTTCCCGTGTGCGATCACCACGACTTCGTCGCACAGTGCGCCGACTTCCTGCATGACGTGGCTGGAGAACAGCACGCAATGGCCTTCGTCGCGCAACTTCCCAAGCAGGCGTCGCAGGCTGCGCACCGCCATGACATCCAGTCCGTTGGTCGGCTCATCCAGCAGCACATTTCTGGGCCGGTGAATGAGCGCCCGCGCGAGCGCCGTCTTGATCCGCTGGCCTTGCGAGAAACCCTTCGCCCGGCGGTCGGCGAACTCCTCCATCTCGAGCAGGCTGATCATCTGGGCCGTGCGGGCATCGCGTTCGGTGCGTGACAGCCCGTGCAGCTCACCGAAGTAGGCGACGTTTTCCCGGGCCGTCAGATTGGGATAGATCCCGGCCGAGTGCGGCAGCACCCCGATGTGACGACGCGCCTCCAGCGGAGCGCGGACCACACTCACGCCGTCGACCAGCGCGTCGCCTCCATCCGGGGGCAGCACGGTGTAGAGAATTCGCAGCGTGGTCGACTTGCCGGCGCCGTTAGGGCCCAGGAGACCCGTGATCCGGCCGTCGCGCGCGCGCAGACTGACGTCGCGGACCGCTTCCACGGCGCCGAAATGCTTCTTCAGTCCCGTGGCCTCGATCAAGGTGGCGGACCGTTCAGCGAGATGAAGAAGGGCGTCGGTTTGTCCTGCGACGTGCACGACACGTCCAGGCCCTTGACGCTGGCGGTTTCGATGAAGCGCGCCATGATCCGATCGACGCAGGGCGCTACGAGTTGTCCGTGCCCGAAGCCCTTCAGCACGACGTGCAGGCCGCTGGTGAACCCCAGCAACGCCTTCTGCGCGTCGGCCACTGGCGTTGCGGGGTCATCGCTTCCCGAGAGCAGCAGCGCAGGCACGTCCGAGTGCAGCGGCTCATGGAAGTCCTTGTCGATCGGTCCACGCGGCCAGACCTGACAGATATCGCGTAGCCCGTCGACGGCGGAGGTGCCCAGGTAGGTTTGCTCCAGGCGTTTTCTATCGAGGGTTGTCGGGTCGTAGAAGGGGACGTCCTCGGCACACACCACGCTGTTGTGCATGCCATAGGAGAGCTGGTCGCTCACTGAGCGGCTGATCAGCAGATATTGCGTCGCGAGCGGCATGAAATCCCCGTTCTCACTCGCACGATGCAGGATGAGGGGCAGGAGCGCGGCTTCCTGTGGCGTATAGGTTGTCAGTCGCAGGACGGTCGCGAGCTGCAGCATCGACAGCTCCAGCTTCGACTGCTCCCCGGTCGTGGGGTCGGCGATGGTGATGGGGACCGGCTGAGCGCGCATCTGCGCACTCAACTTGTGGTAGTCCGCGACGGGATCTCCGAATCGCGACTGGCACTGCGGCTGCTGCGCGCAGCGCGCCAGAATGCTCAAGAGCGCGTTCTCCGCGTCCAGGGCGACCGCCGGTCCCAACGCGAGGGTTGGCGGCACGACGCCGTCGAGAATCACGCTCCGTGTGTGCGTCGGAAACCGTCTCAGGTAATGCTGGGCGACGCGTGTGCCGTACGACCCGCCATAGAGATCGATCTGGTCGTAGCCGAGCGCCCTGCGCACCGTGTCCAGATCCTGCACAGCCACACTGGTCGTGTAGTAGGCGACATCCGCATGCGCGCTGGTTTCCTTCAGGCAGCGCGCTGCCTCCGCCACGATCTGCGCATCCGTCTCCTGTGCGATGAGGTCGTCACTGAGCTCGCAATTCAGGGCGTTCGAGCGGCCCGTGCCCCGCTGATCGACGAGCACAATGTCGCGATCGCGATGAATCCGCGCGAACGCCGGGGCCACTGTCGTGTAGAACGTCGTCGCCGCCATGCCGGGGCCGCCGGCCAGGACGAACAGCGGGTCGGCGCTCTTGTGCTTGTTGGTGGCCGCCACCCGAGCGACGTACAGGCCGATCCGGCGGCCGGCGGGGCGGGCCGGGTTCTCCGGCACGTTGAGCACCCCGCATTCGGCCGTGACCGAGACGATGCGCTCAGGGTGCTCGAGCTGGCAGGGCCTCAGCGCCAGCCCCGCGGCCACAGGAACGGCGGGCGAGGCGGTCGCGACCGCGCTGACCAGCATGGCGAAGCTCAGGAGCAGCGCGGTTGGGGCGGTAAGATGGGTCACGCGGGGGCGGAGGATAAGGCAGATACGACGCCCCGTTCGGTTACGAACGTCTAAAATACGTCAACCCCGGTTTCCAGCCGCCGTTTATCGACCCATCGCCGGTTTGCACGAACCCTGTACTGAAGCCACATCATGCGTTTCGCCCGCCCGTTTGACGTGATTGTCATCGGCGGCGGCCACGCCGGCACAGAGGCCGCGCTGGCTGCCGCGCGCATGGGCGCGCGGACGCTGCTCCTGACCCAGAGTATCGAGACCCTGGGGCAGATGAGCTGCAATCCCGCCGTCGGTGGCATCGGCAAGGGGCATCTGGTCCGCGAGATCGACGCCCTGGGGGGCGCCATGGCCCGGGCGACCGACCGGGCCGGAATCCAGTTCCGCATGCTCAATGCGAGCAAGGGGCCGGCCGTCCGGGCGACCCGCGCTCAGGCTGACCGGCAGCTCTACCGTCAGGCGGTTCGCTCGCTGCTCGAGAATCAGCCCAACCTGGTGCTGTTCCAGCAGGAAGCCGCCGACCTGGACGTCGAGGGCGAGCGCGTCCGCGGTGTCGTCACCGTCACGGGAATCCTCTTCGAGGCCCGGGCGGTGGTGCTGACCGTCGGCACATTCCTGGGCGGCCGCATCCACGTCGGACTGGACAACTACCAGGGCGGCCGTGCCGGCGATCCGCCCTCGAACCGTCTGGCCTCGCGCCTCCGGGAGCTGCCCTTGCGGGTCGGGCGCCTGAAGACGGGCACGCCGCCGCGGATCGACGGCCGCACTCTCGACTACTCCGTCATGGCTGCGCAGCCCGGCGATGAGCCTGTCCCGGTGTTCTCGTTCCTCGGAAGAGCCAGTGAGCATCCTAAGCAGGTAAATTGTTTCATTACACAGACAAATGAGCGGACGCACGAGATCATTCGCGCCGCGACCGACCGCTCGCCTATGTTCACCGGGCGCATCGAGGGCGTCGGCCCGCGCTATTGCCCTTCGGTCGAGGACAAGGTCGTGCGGTTCGCGGATAAGACGTCGCACCAGATCTTTGTCGAGCCTGAGGGGCTCGCCACCCACGAGATCTACCCCAACGGCATCTCCACCAGCTTGCCGTTCGACGTGCAGTACGAGTTCGTCCGCACCATCCGCGGTTTCGAGAACGCTCACCTCACCCGCCCCGGCTATGCGATCGAATACGACTACTTCGACCCCCGGGACCTGCAGGCGTCGCTGGAAACGCGGGTCATCCGGGGGCTGTTCTTCGCTGGCCAGATCAACGGCACCACGGGATACGAGGAGGCGGCGGCGCAGGGTCTGGTCGCCGGCATCAATGCCACTCTGGCGGTGCGCGAGCGTGAGCCGTGGGTGCCGAAGCGGAGCGAGGCTTATCTGGGGGTGCTCATCGACGATCTCGTTACGCGCGGCACTCGCGAGCCCTACCGCATGTTCACGAGTCGCGCCGAGCACCGCTTGCTGCTCCGGGAAGACAACGCCGACCTCAGGCTGACTCCGGCGGGACGCGACCTGGGGCTCGTGGACGATGAGCGATGGACCCTCTTTCAGGAGAAGCAGCGGCTCTCGGACCTCGAAGTCGCTCGCCTGGAGCGGACCAGGATTCGCCCCGTGGATGCACCGCCTGAGTGGGTCGAACGCGTACTGCACGCGCCACTCGCACGCGACAACACGGCATTTGAGCTTTTGAGGCGACCGGAGGTGCGCTACGAGGACCTCGTGGAGCTCGCCGGGCCGGCCGCAGAGGCGCCGGCTGACGATCGCCTCCAGGCGCAGGTCCAGGCGCAGGTCGAGGTCCGCGCCAAGTACGCGGGCTACATCGAGAGGCAACAGGATGAGATCGAGCGCCAGCGCCGCAACGAACAGACGCGCCTGCCCGCGGACCTGGATTATCTGCAGCTGACCGGGCTGTCGCACGAAGTGCGCCAGAAGCTGCAACAGGCGCGGCCCGCGACCCTCGGACAGGCCGGGCGCGTCCCGGGCGTCACGCCCGCTGCGCTGTCGATTCTGCTGGTACACCTGAAGAAGCGGGGACAGGCACGCGTGGCATGAGCGCATTCATCCGACAACTCCAGGACAGCTGGGCACGCAGCGACTCGCTGGTGTGCGTCGGTCTGGATCCGGAGATCGAGCGCTTCCCGAGTGCCCTCGCGCAGCACGCTTCTCCCATCTTCCAGTTCAACCGCGCGATCATCGATGCGACGGCGGATCTGGTCTGCGCCTACAAGCCGCAGTTCGCCCACTATGCCGCGTACGAAGCGGAGGACCAGCTCGAACGCACCATCGAGTACATTCATCGCAGCCACCCCGGGGTACCGGTCATCCTCGATTCGAAGCGCGGCGACGTCGGTAACACCGCGGAGCGCTACGCGATCGAGGCCTTTGAACGGTACGGTGCGGATGCGGTGACCGTGAATCCCTATCTCGGCGGCGACGCCCTCGAGCCCTTCCTGAAGCACGAGGACAAGGGCGTGATCGTTCTTTGCCGCACCTCCAACCCGGGTGCCCGAGAGCTGCAGGATCTCGAGGTGGACGGTCGCAAGCTCTATCACAGGGTAGCGGAGCTCGCGGCGCGCCGATGGAATTCGCGGGGCAATTGCCTTCTGGTCGTCGGAGCCACCTATCCGCGCGAGCTGGCCGAGGTGCGTGAGATCACCGGCAACATGCCCTTCCTCGTCCCTGGTGTCGGAGCGCAGGGAGGCGATGTCGATCAGGCCGTGCGCAACGGGCAGACCCCCGACGGCACGGGCCTCATCATCAGCTCCTCGCGCTCCATCCTCTACGCATCTTCCGGAGAGGACTTCGCCGCTGCGGCGCGCAAAGCCACCATGACCCTGCGCGAGCAGATCAACCTCTCGCGCCTTCGTATCCCGCGCTGACGCGTCACCGCAACGTGCGATTCCGCTCTGACGTGCGTTCGTGGCTGAGCACCGGATTGCTGGCACTGTTGCTTGCAGTGGGCGGGTGCTCGCGCTCCCCGAGCAGTACCTCGACAGCCCTGCCCGCCAACGCGAAGGTTCTGCTGCGAGGAGGCAATCAGGAGCCGGACTCACTCGACCCTCAAAAAGCACGCTCGATCGAAGCGCAGCGCATGCTCCGGGACATCTGCGAGGGCTTGACGCTACTGGACAAGAATGCGGGCCCTGCACCGGGTACGGCGCGCGATTGGAGCGTGAGCCCGGATGGCAAACGGTACACGTTCCACTTGCGCCCAGAGGCGAAGTGGTCGAACGGCGATCGGGTCGTAGCGGCCGATTACGTCGCTGGGCTGCAGCGCCTGGTCGATCCGGCGACGGGGTCTCAGTACGCCGACGTGGTTGCGGTGATCGCGAATGCAAGCGACATCACCGCAGGAAAAAAGCGCCCGGACACACTCGGGGTCACGGCGCCGGACGATTCCACGGTCGTCATCGACCTCGTGGCACCAGCGCCCTATCTGCCGTCGCTGCTGTCGCATCCCAGCACGTGTCCGGTGCACAGGCCGACTCTCTCCCAACACCCTGACACGTTTGCGCGGCCCGGGATCATGGTCTCGAACGGCGCCTTCACGCTGGCGCAGTGGGTGCAGGGCTCATACGTGCTGCTCACACGTAATCGCTACTACTGGGACAATGCTGCCAATCACCTGGATGCCGTGCGGTATCTGACGATTTCAGACGAGAACGCCGAGTTCACGCGCTACCGTGCCGGAGAGCTGCAGATCACGACCACGGTGCCGCGCGGACAGTACGAGTGGATCAAGGCGAACATTCCCGGCCAGTTGCACACCTCTGCGCAAATGACCACCTACTACTACGGGTTCAACCTCACCCGCCCCCCGTTCAAGGACAATTTGCCGCTGCGGCGCGCGCTCTCGCTCGTGATCGACCGAGAGCAACTGACAAAGCTCGTCCTGCGAGCAGGAGAGCTCCCGGCCTACGGCTGGATCCCCCCAGGCGTGCATGACTACACGGAGCAGTCGTTCGATTACCACGACACACCGATGGCGGATCGCCTCGCCGAGGCGCGCCGCCTTTATGCCCAGGCGGGCTACTCAGCTGCGAAGCCACTCCGCTTCGAGCTGCGCTACAACTCGGGCGAGATGCACGACAAGATCGCGCTTGCGGTCACTTCGATGTGGAAGCAGGCGCTGGGCGTCGACGTGACCCTGACTGCCGAGGAGTTCAAGTCGCTGCTGCAGGACATCGATCGGGGTGATGTCCAGATGTTCCGCTCCAGCTGGTCCGGCGACTACAACGACGCCTACACGTTTGCGCAGTATTTCACGAGCGGTTTCGGCATCAACCTGCCGCACTATCGCAGCACAGAGTACGACTCTCTGGTGAACGCCGCGGCCGCGCAGCCGGACCCGCAGAAGCGTCGCGAGCTACTGCAGAACGCAGAGCGCGTTCTGCTGCGCGACCATCCGATGATTCCGCTGTACTTCTACGCAGGCAACCACCTCGTGAAGCCCGAAGTCGCGGGCTGGTACGAGAATGTCATGAACGTGGTCTACAGCAAGGACCTGTCGCTGGTTCCCGCGCCGGAGTAGTCGCCCGCTTCGTCAATCCATGTATTTGTAGGCGCGAGTATTCGCGGCGGCTCGCGCCCGTTGCCCGCCTTCCGGGGGTCTGTAGGGTGGATCGTTCACCCGCGGCGCGCCCTCGAGACGCTCACCCGTGAGATCGAGTACGAACGTGGAGTACCAGTTGTGGATGTCGTGACGGTGCACGGCCGCAAGCATCTGCCGGTAGCGAGTGCGTCGTTCTTCCAGAGGCATCTGCAGCGCGGTCTGGATCGCCAGGGCAAGGCCGGGGGTGTCGTACGGATTGACCTGCAGCGCGCCGCTGAGCTCCCGCGCGGCCCCTGCCAAGGGTGACAGAATGAGCACACCCGGATCTTCCGGGTCCTGCGCGGCCACGAATTCCTTGGCGACGAGATTCATTCCATCCCGCACCGGCGTGACCAGCGCCACCTGCGACGCGCGCAGAAACCCCATCAACGTCGCACGCGCGAAGTTGCGGTTGAGATAGCGGATCGGCGTCCAGTCGGCCTCCGCGAACCGCCCGTTGAGACGGCCCGCGGCCTGCTCCAGGGCCTGGCGGATCTCGCTGTAGGCCAGTACGTCCGAGCGGCTCAACGGCGCGATCTGCAGGAAGGTCACCTTGCCCTGCTTGTCGGGGTACCTCTCCAGGAACTCCTCGAACGCGGCGAAGCGTTGCGTGAGGCCTTTGCTGTAGTCCAGGCGATCGACGCCGATGATCAGCTTGCGTCCCTGCAGGCTCGCGATCATGCGCTGCACTGTTTCCTGCCCGATGGTCGTCCGAGCCTCATTGGCGACCTCGTCGACCTCGATGCCGATGGGATACACGCCCAGACGCACGGTGCGACCCCACGCCTGCACGGTACCGGTGCTCGGCAGACGGAATCCTTCCGGTACCTCCAGGCACGACACGAACGAGCGCAGGTCGTCGTCGGTCTGAAATCCGAGCAGATCGTACTGACACAGGTCGCGCACCAGCTGGGTGTAGTTGGGCAGCATCTGCAGCACCTGCAGATGCGGAAATGGAATGTGCAGGAAGAAGCCGATGCGTCCGGAGAATCCAAGCTCGCGCAAGTAGCGGCCGACCGAGATGAGCTGATAGTCGTGCACCCACACCGCGTCGCCGGGCTTGAGCAGCTTCAGCAATTGGCGCGCAAACTGCTCGTTGACGCGCATGTACGCCTCGTATTGCCGCTGATCGTGATGGAAGCGCGCCGCAAAATAGTGAAACAACGGCCACAGCGTGCTGTTGCAGTAGCCGTTGTAGTAGGCGTCGAAATCCGTGGGATCCAGATCGATCGTGGCGAAGCGCACGTTGCCGCGTGCGCTGACTTCGGGCTCCGGATCCGGCTTGGCAGTCGTCTCGCCGCTCCAGCCGAACCACATGCCACCGGTGTGCTGCAGCGCTGCCAGCACTCCGACGGCGAGACCGCCGGGTGCCGCCCCGCGGCGCGGGACGGAAATCCGATTCGACACACAAACTAGGCGGCTCATCCGCCGCTAAACGTACAGAGAACGACTTGGTTCCCGCAAGGTTAATCTTCGCAGTTGCCCGATCTGTGGGCCCGCTGCGCGACCCATCGCGCAGATCAGCGCGTTTGCAACCAACCCATGCTGGGCCGAAAGCGCAGGTTGCGCGGCGGACCCACCGCGACATCCACCGGTAGCACTCGCACGCCCGCGTCGGCCAGGAAATCCTTCGCCATCGCGAGTACGGTATCGCACGTACGGTGCGCACTCGGATCGTCGGCGAGATGAACTACGATGCGCGACTGAAGGTTGCGGGCAGTTGGGGTGACTTCCTTGATGGATTCGATGCAACGATCGAGCAACAGCAACTCGGTGGCGAGTGTCGTGTCTGTCACGTCCACCGGATTGGAGCCGCGCACGATGCAGCGGAGATGCAACATCGCGCCCGCCTCCTCGACGGCGTCATACACGCACACCGCGATCGCGGAGCGCAGCTCCGTGACCAGGACGACGTCGTCGCCGGCGACCTCGAACCGGTCCGGGGAGACGATGACTTCGCGAGTGGAGGAGGAGGACATCGGGAGTTGTATACCGTCACGCCGCCGTACGTACTTTGAACTGCCGCACGTTGTCTCCTGGGGAGGCGTAGAATAAGGGAAAACGCCGAGGCGCGCAGCCGAGCTGTAGCGGGAACAGACCTCAGATGAAGAACCTCGTCACAGTTGTCGTTGCTTACTTATTCGGCATGCTCCTGCCCCTGTCGGCGAGCGCCGAAGGTCCTGAGTCCATGTCGTCGATCCGCGTCACGGGCGCCTCGACGGTCGCCGCAAACCCGGATCGCGCGCAGGTGGATGTCGGTGTTGTCACACAAGCGCCGCAATCGCAGAACGCGGTATCGCAGAACGCACGGACGTTCAATGCGGTGATGGTTGCCTTACGGAAAGCTTTCGGCCCGCGCGCCGACATCAAGGCGCTGTCGTATTCGCTCAATCCTGATTATCAGTATCACCCCAGCGGCGGCGCACCTACGATCACCGGCTATACGGCCACCAACGTAGTCCGCGTGACCCTGGACGACCTCGCCCGGATCGGCGACGTCATCGATACCGCGACCCAGGCGGGTGCCAATCGCGTCCCGAGCATTCAGTTCGCGCTGCGCGACGAGGAAAGCGTCCGCACCCAGGCCCTGCGCGAGGCGGCCGTAAGAGCGAGGGCCGAAGCGGATTCGCTGGCCATGGCCTTGGGCCTGAAGGTGAATCGCATCCTGAGCGTCGAGGAAAACGGACCCATCATGGTGCCGATGCGGCAGGTCGCCTTTGCGCGGGCCGCCGAGTCCTCCGCCGCCACACAGATTCAGCCAGGAAGTATCGAAGTGAACGCCAACGTGACGCTCACAGTGGAGGTCAGCCCCCGCTAATCGAGGTAGCCACCATGACCTACGTCAGCCAGTTGCTCGACCGCAAGGGCCGGGCGACCTATTCGATAGAGCCCGAAGACCCTGTGCTCGAAGCGATTCAGCTCATGGCCGACCACCATGTCGGCGCCCTGCTGGTGATGAAGGGCGAGGAGCTGGTCGGCATCGTCTCCGAGCGCGACTACGCCCGCAAAGTCATCCTGCTGGGACGTTCGTCGGCCGAGACGCCGGTCTGGCAGATCATGAGCTCTCCCGTCCTGACGGTCTCGCTGCGCCACTCCGTGCAGGAATGCATGGAGCTCATGACCGAGCACCGCGTCCGCCATCTGCCGGTTGTCGAGTCCGGACGAGTGGTCGGCATCGTTTCCATCGGTGACCTGGTCAAGGCCGTGATCCAGGATCAGCAGGAGACCATCGAGCAGCTCGAGAGCTACATCCATCACTGATGAGGTGCGCGGCGGTCGTGGCCGGCCGCGCGCGCTGTGGCGTCTCGCATCCGCAGCAGACCCACGAGCTCATCGATGGCTTCCAACGCCTGTCGATGGGGCAGATCGCTCATCGCGAACGAATCTCCCATATGCATCACGCGTTGATGCGCCTCATCAAAGGGTTGCCAGCGTGGCAATCCCGGCCCGTTGGGATCGCCGCTGCGCGCGAAGTTCACCCAATAGCGGGACATGAGATCGGCCACACGGTAGTCGGTCGGTGTCCAGGTCCAATCGGGCGCGTAGTGCTGAAAGAGATAGAACAGCTCCGCCATGTGGGGCACGCCCCAGCTCTTGTAGGGCTCCTCATCGGGATAGGGAGGCCGATGGTCGAAGTCATATTCGAAGACCCGGCTCCGGCCGGTCCGCGATTGCAGCCGTCCCCAAATCCAGGCTTCCCAGGCGAAGCTGTATTCGGTCTCGAAGCGGCGCTGCGACGCCGCGGCCTCGGCTTGCGAACGCGCCGGAAAGAGGGCTAACAGCCGCTCGGCAAGAGGTCCCGCCTGCTCCCGCAGGGCATGCACATACGCTTGGGCACTTCCGACATTCGCGGTCATGTCGCCCTCACCGGAGGTGTGACCGACGAGCAGGGGGACGTCGTTCTGCTTGCCCTCGTCAAAGACGGTGTAGGTCTGGTCGGGTAGTACGTAGCCGTCGATGATAGAAAACGCGGGACCGGCCGCAATCACCTTGGCGGCCGGCAGGGCGCGGAGCTCTGCCAGTGAGCGTGCGCCCAGACGCGCTTCCAATGCCTTCCCGTATTGTTCGGCCTCCCCTAACCGTCCCTTCGCCTGCGGAAGATCGCGGTTGCCGTTCGGCGGCTTGAAGCTTGCGCCACTCTCGCCGATGGCGCGCTGGAAGAGTCCGTGCGCAAGTGGCGAGGCCATGAGCATGCTCACTGCCCACGAGCCTGCGGAGACTCCGAAAATCGTGACGTTGTCCGGATCGCCGCCGAACGCGGCGATGTTTGATTTCACCCACTGGAGCGCGGCGATCATGTCCATCAGGCCATAGTTGCCTGAGGCGTGATGGCCGGACTCCGCGCTCAGCTCGGCAAGCGCGAGAAACCCAAGCGTCCCGAGGCGATAATTGAACGTGACGACCACGACGCCCTTGCGGGCGAGCTGGTCGCCCAACTGATAAGGGTAGGAGCCGGCACCGTTCTGGAAACCCCCGCCGTAGATCCAGAGCATCACCGGCAGGTGCGCACCGGCTGCTTTTTCTGGCGACCAGATGTTCAGATACAGGCAGTCCTCGCTCATCGGCTCATCAGCGGCGCTGCCCGGGCCGCTCGAACCCACTTGCATGCAGCGCGGTTTGAAAGCGTTGGCCTCGAGGACGCCGCTCCAGGACCTGGGCGGCTGCGGTGGCCGCCACCGCCATTCCCCGATCGGGGGCGCAGCGAACGGCAAGCCCTTGTAAACCGTGAGGTCGCGTTGCTCAACGCCTTGGACGAGTCCCTGTTGCGTTCGCACCGCGGCGCTTGCCGCCGCGCCGTGGGCCAACGCGACACCGATCAGCGCCCAGGCGACTCGCAGCTTTATCGACAACCGAACACCTGATGACTGTCCCTGCGGGCAACGTGTGCGTGCCGAAGCATAGCCGATCGTCGGCTGGAATCGGCGAATAGCCGAAAGGACGGCACCATGGGCCATGAGACCGACGAACGGGCGCTCGATCAGGGACACCATTGCGCGATGTCGGCAGTCTCCGCGCAGCGAGCGGTGCGGTATATCACGCTCACGCAGCGGTCAGATGCCGGCGCCGTTCAGTAGGCATTCATGCCGCTGAAAGCCCTTTGTAAGGGACGGTGTCGGGAACCACAGACGTGGGGAGTTGACTGACAGGCCCGCGGGAAGGAATCCGGCCGCCCCATGCGGACGTAGTGCGACAGCGGGCAGCTCCTGTGCCGCCATACTGCGAACCAACTTGATTCCCCGATGGCAAAGGTGGAGGTCGTCGCCATGCACCGCCACGAGTCCCCCGGCAATCGATTGGCATTCGCGCTTGCAACCGCAGCTACGTTGCTGTCCGGTTGCGCGCATCATCGGCCGCCGCCGCAATTCAGCGCCGCGGCGCCGTTCAGCAAGACATTCGCGGGCTCCGGAGACACGGTGTGCTGGAGCGTCAAGCGCGCGTTGCTGAGTCAGGGGTACATGCTCGACCGGCCGAATGACGCGGGCGTGTTGACGGGCTCGCGCGACGCGCAACCGACTCCGAAACTCAACGTCACGACGCGCCTGCAGACGACCTGCGCGGACAACCGTAATGGCACGAGCATCGTCTTTGTGAGCGCGGAGCGTGAGGAGAATGCGCTCCAGAAGATGAAGCAGACGACTAGTGTGGGCGTCGGTCCGGCAACGTTGACCATGCCTTCGGGATCGGCTCGAGTGCTGGGTACGGTGCGCCGCGAGACGATCACCGACGCCAACTTCTACGGTGAATTCTTCAGTCTGGTGCAGAACTACGTGGACCAGGAGCGGCTTTCTGAGGCTACCACCCATTCAGCGGGCGATGCCGACGGCAAGTCGAGCGAGCGTCCCTCACGTCTGCGCAGCGATGTGCCGCAGCGCCGTGCCCCGCCGCAGTCGGATGACGTGCCGCCACCCCGGCAATGAGCCCTCTCTTTCTCAGGGAGACCCGTTCGTAAGCTGACGAAGGAGGTTCCAATGAAGCGCGCTACGCTCATAGCCATGGCCGTTGGGTCGATTCTCGGAACGGCGCTCCCCGGCGCCGATGCGCAGACTCTGACCGGCCCGCAGCCCCAGGCACAGCCGAGTCCAGCTGCTCAGACCACCCCGCCCCTCGTGGGTCAGGTCGCTCCCGCCGCGCAGTCGACAGTCCCGGCTGTCGGCCAGGCAGGTCCGGCGCCCTCATCCACCGCGCCAGCCACCGGACAGACAGGTTCGGGTCCCCGCGATGATCGCCATGACCGGAACGATATTCGGCAGGACCGCGCGGACATCCGCTCGGATCGCAAGGACATCGTGCAGGACAGGTCCGACATTCGCGCCGACGAGCGCGCCCTGCACAAGGACTATCTGGAAGAGCATCAGGGTGCGAATGAGCAGGATGCGATCAACAAGGAGCGCGCGGACATTCGCAGGGACCGTCAGGATCTGGGCCGCGACAGGGCCGACCTGAGGGCCGATGAGCGCGGCATTGCGCAAAACCGTGCCGACATCCGTACCGACCGCACGGATATCGCTCGGGACCGTGCCAACATCGCTGCGAATGAGAAGAGCATCGGCCAGAACGAGGCCGACATCCGCACCGATCGCACCGACATTGCCCAGGACCGCGCCAGCCTCAGCGCCACCGGGAAGGACATTGCCCAGGACCGGGCGGACATCCGCTCGGATCGCGCTGACATCGGCCGGGACGAGTCCAACCTGAGAACCCAGCAGCGGGATCTGCGACAGGAATACTCTGCGCAGCGCTCGGGCGCGAATGAGACGCAAGCGATCGATCGAACGCGCGCCAACATCAGCGCCGACCGCAAGGACCTCGGCCAGGATCGCAGCGACGTCCGCGCGGACGCCAGGGACATCCGTGCCGACCAGCGCACCCTCCAGGCGGATCGCAGGGATATCGCCCAGGATCGCAGTGCCATCCATACGGACGTCAACAACGTCCGCACGGACCGGCACAACATCCAGGTGGAGCGCAGGGACCTCGGCCAGGACCGCGGCGCGATCCGAGCGGACGCCAACAATATCCGCAACGATCGGCAGGACCTGCGCGCGGACCACCACGAGCTGCGCGCCGGTAACCAGGACTTCCGTACGGCCAGCATGGCTCACACGCAGCACCTGGCGCAGAACGATGTCCGCAACGGCAAGGGTTCTCAGCCGATGGCGGCCGGCAAGGTTCAGCTCACCTCGAGCACGCTGGCCAACAACGCGGCTGAGAACAGCAAGAAGAGCCAGAATCAGCAGCTGACCCACAAGGCGTGGTATCACTGGCTCTTTTGAGGGGCTTGTAGCGAGGCGCTATCAGGCGCCAGGGGCACGGCCTGCACGGAATGGGATTCCGTGCAGGCCTCGCTCAACCCTACTTCCGCCAGAACGCCGGCGTAAACAGCACCAGCACGCTGAAAATCTCCAGCCGCCCCAGCAGCATGGCCGCCGTACAGATCCAGATCTGCACGGTCGACAGGCTCTGGTACGTCCTGCCGGAGCCGACCGCGCTCAGTCCGCCGGCGGTGTTGTTGATGGAGGACACGATGGCGCCGATGGACGAGGAGAAGTCCAGCCCGCTCAGCAGCAGGGCGAAGGTGAGCAGCACCACCGTCATGAAGTAGAGAAAAATGAACCCGAGCACCGACTGGGCGACGCGCTCGGGAATGGGGCGGCCGCCGATCCGCACCGGCGCGACGGCGCTCGGGTGCACCAGCAGCTTCATCTCGCGCGTCGCCTGCTTGGCCAGCAGCAGGGTCCGGAACATCTTGATGCCACCACCGGTCGAGCCGGTGTTGCAGACGATGCAGGACAGAAACAGCATCCAGGTCGGCGCGAACACCGGCCACTTGCTGAAGGATTGCGAGGTCAGCCCGGAGGTGGTTGCGAAGGACACCACGTTGAACAGCGCGTGCCGGATGGCAGTGATGCCCGGATAGACGTCGCGCCAGGTGAGCAGGATTGCAATGCCGACGACGCTCACCGCGAGAACGAAGAAGCTGGCCTTTGACTCCACGTCCTGCTCGAACGGTTCCAGGGACAAGCGCCGCAGGGCCACAAAGTGCCGCGCGAAATTCAAGGACGCCACCAGCATGAGCGCCACGAGCACCAGCTCGATGGACGGGGAGTTGAAATAAGCGATGCTGGCATCGTGAGTGGAGAACCCGCCCAGCCCGACGGCCGAGAAGGCATGACAGATGGCATCGAACCAGGACATGCCGCAGACCCGCAGCCCCACGATGCCAACCACGGTGATCAAGCTGTAGACGAACCACAGCGATCGGGCGGTTTCGGCGATCCGCGGGGCGAGCTTCTCCTCCTTCACGGTCCCTGGCGTCTCGGCACGATAGAGCTGCATGCCGCCCACGCCCAGCATCGGAAGGATGGCAACCGCCATGACGATGATCCCCAGGCCGCCGAACCAGTGCAGCGAGGCGCGCCAGAAGTTGATCGAGGCGGGCAGCCTGTCGAGCCCCGAGAGCACTGTCGAGCCCGTGGTCGTCAGCCCGGACATGGCCTCGAAGAAGGCGTCCGTGAAGCTCAGCCCGGGCAGCGCCAGCATGAAGGGGATTGCGGCGGACACCGACACGAGCAGCCAGCCCAGCGTCACCAGCAGAAAGCCGTCGCGCGGCTTGAGCTCGCGCCGATGCCAGTGCGTCACGCCCGACAGCAGCAGCCCGGTTCCCGCGGTCACGGCGCCGGCAGCGAGGAACATCTTCGCGAGCCCGTCGCCGGCGATGAGCGAGCAGGCGACCGGCAGCACGTAGGCGCAGCCGGTGGCCGCCAGCAACAGCCCGAGAACATGCGCGACGGGGAGCACTGGAGCCTAGGCGCCGGTCAACGGGAAGCGCGCAGGAAGAGCTTCTCCACCGCGTCGGTGTGACGCCGGTCGGAGAGGAACAGGATCAGGTGGTCGTCGGACTGCACGATCGAGTCGTGGTGCGCCATGATGACATCCTCGCCGCGCACGATGGCGCCGATGGAAGTGCCTTCAGGAAGGCGAATCTCTTCGACCTTGCGGCCAACGACGCGTGAGGTTCTCTCATCACCGTGTACGATGGCTTCAAGAGCTTCGGCTGCGCCCCGGCGCAGTGAATGTACGCGCACCACGTCGCCGCGGCGCACATGGGCCAGGAGAGAGCCGATCGTGACCGTCTGCGGCGAAATCGCCACGTCGATACTGCCGCTCTCCATCAGCTCCGCGTAGGAGGGCTTGTTGATGAGCGCCATGACCTTGTTGGCGCCGAGGCGTTTGGCCAGCATCGCCGACAGGATGTTGGCTTCTTCCGAGTTGGTCAGCGCCGCGAACACGTCGGCGCTGTCGATGTTCTCCTCGATCAGCAGCTCTTCATCCGCGGCGTCGCCGTTGAGCACGATCGTGTTCTCGAGCAGCTCCGATACTCCGCGGGCGCGCCGCGCGTCCCGCTCGATCAGCTTCACCTGGCTGGTTTTCTCGAGCGCCTTCGCCACCCGATACCCGATGTTGCCGGCGCCGGCGAGCACCACGCGGCGCACCGGGTCATCGACGCGGCGCAATTCGCTCATGACGCGCTTGATGTCCCGCGTGGCGGCCAGGAAGAACACCTCGTCGCCCTCTTCGATGACCGTCTCGCCCTCGGGGGTGATCGCCTTGCCGGAGCGATAGATCGCCACCACGCGCGCGTCGATCTTGGGAAGGTGCTCGGGCAGCTCCATGAGCCGGTGGCCGACCAGCAGGCCGCCCTTGAGCGCACGCACACCCACCAGGCGGACCTTGCCATCGGCGAAATCCAGCACCTGCAGCGCCCCGGGATAGCGAATCAGCCGCTCCACATACTCGGTGACGAGCTGTTCGGGGCTGATGAACACGTCGACCGGAATCGAGCCGTCGCCGAACAGCTCCGGGCGGCTGGTGTATTCCGAGGAGCGGATGCGGGCGATCTTGGTGGGCGTGCGGTACAGCGTGAACGCGACCTCGCACGCCATCATGTTGACCTCGTCGCTGTTGGTGAGCGCGACGATGATGTCAGCCTCTTGTGCTCCGGCGGCCGCAAGAATCGTGGGGTGGGAGGCGTTGCCGGCGACGGTGCGTACATCCAGCCTGTCCTGCAGGTCGCGCAGGATGTCCTCGTTGATGTCGACGACGGTGACTTCGTTCGCTTCTTCGCGCGATAAGTGGAAGGCGGCCGTCCTGCCGACCTGCCCCGCCCCCAGGATCAGGATTCTCACATCGGCTCCGCGCTGACGTATTGCGCCATGAGCCACTTCGTCCCCTGGTGCTCGAATCGAACCTCGACGCGCGCGTTGGGTCCGTTACCTTCGATGTTGAGAATCACACCCTCGCCGAATTTGCCGTGGCGTACGCGCGCTCCGAGCCGCACGCCCGCCACGGCGGGTTC
>Ga0070681_10001253_pt1 | contig 22093 bp, 14 predicted proteins | sample KBSC83BmetaG_FD_65650 | JGI IMG/M metagenome (GOLD analysis project Ga0070681, IMG submission 65650) | Corn rhizosphere microbial communities from Kellogg Biological Station, Michigan, USA - KBS C8-3B metaG | ecosystem: Host-associated > Plants > Roots > Rhizosphere | place: USA: Michigan... | reverse complement strand
CATCGAGGTGCGACGTGCAAATTGAAGACATTGACGCGCTGGCGTGGGTGCACTCATCGGACACGCGTGAAGGCGGTCTGCTGCCGGCCATCGTGCAGGACGTCGACGACCAGCGCGTGCTGATGCTCGGCTGGATGTCTCGGGCGGCATTGCGGGCAACACTCGAAAGCGGTTGGGTAACCTTTCACAGCCGGAGCCGCGGGCGCCTGTGGACCAAGGGCGAAACCTCTGGGAATCGCCTTGCACTGGCCGGAATTGAAGCCGATTGCGATCGCGATGCGCTGCTGGTGCAGGCGCGTCCCCAGGGGCCGACCTGCCATCTCGGCAATACCAGTTGTTTTGTCGATGTTCCGCCAGCCGCACTCGCCGGACTCGATGCGGTCATCGCGCAACGCGAACGCGAGCGACCCGACGACAGTTACACAACGCGGTTGTTTGAGCAGGGCGTCACCCGCATCGCGCAGAAGGTCGGTGAGGAGGGCGTGGAGGCCGCGCTTGCGGGTGTTGCCGGAAATGATGATGAACTGCTGGGCGAGGCAGCCGATCTGGTGTACCACCTGCTGGTTCTCCTGCGGGCGCGGGGGCTTGGATTGAGACGGTTGACCGAAGTGTTGGAGCGCCGGCGATGGAGCGGGCACACAAAATCGGCGCTCTCTTGAGCGCCGGGTTCATTTTTATCAGGGGCGTACATCACCTATTGACCCATTGCGCCGAATCATCGTGAGTGCCGCGGTTGCTGAAGAGACTACCCCAGCAACGACAGCCAGACATCGTCCACGATCTCGGCTATGGATTCTCCGGACGATGCGCGCAGGGTCATGAAGGTGTCGTGGTGGAACGGGGCGAACGGTCGATTCAGCAACCGGTAGTAGCACGGTACATCAGGCAGTTCGCCGCGCGCGGTTTACATCGGCATTGCGCAGGAAAGCAACGGCATCGTCGCGTAGGCTGCCGGTGTCCGTCAATGCGCGTGAGTAGGCCTGCCAAAACCTGGCCAGCGCGGTCCGCAACAGATCCTTGCGTTGCGGCCAACGCACCGGTAGAGCACGAGGGGGCTGGTGCCGGTGCGTCCGACACTCTTTCTCGGCAATCGGCTACTTTTCGGGGTGCAGGTAGCGGGCGAAGAACGCCATCTCACGGTTCCACAAGTCGCGCAGGCCAGCACCCACGAAGACATGCCCTTCGTTCGGATAGCGCAGGAACGTCACCTGCTTGCCGGCGAAGCGCAGCGCGTTGTACATCTCGATGGAACCCAGCAGGAACTGCCCATCCTCATCGCCGTCTGCTATCAGCATTGGTGTCTTGACATTGTCCACATCGAACACGGCCGAGAGCTTGGCGTAGGCATCAGGGTTTTGCAGCGGGCTGATGCCTGTCAACTCCTGCATCATTCGCAATGATTCCAAGTCCAGCAGTGGTGGCCCCATCCAGTTTGGCCAGACTGGTGCCACGGCAACGGCGCACTTGAAGCGGTCGGTGCGCGTGACGAGATAATCGACGACTCCACCGCCATTGCTGTGCCCGTACAGGCACATCCGCCCGGGATCGACCAGACCACGATGAATCAGCGCATCCACGCCGCTCATTACGTCATCGACCGTCACGTCCCATGCGCGCGGGCCCCGGCTGGCGTTGCAGAAATCTGGCTTGCCCGAGCAGTTCAACCACACGTGCGGCGCACGCGCCTGGTTCGGCTTGAACACCATATAGCCGGCGGCCGCCCAGGCTTGGTTGCCGTACATGGGTGCCATCCAGCCATCGCCACTGGTCAACGGGTAGGCATCCACGATCAGCGGGTAGCGTTTCCCTGCCCGGTAATCCGGCGGATACAGCAGCTTTCCGTGCAGGACATCACCACGCGCAGTACGGTAGGTGATTGTCTCGACCTTGCCGAGCTTCAAGGAAACCTGCGGCACGGGCAATACAATGCGCCGGGATCCGGTATGGCCAGGTTGGACTATACGTATTCCGGGCCCAACAGATCCTTCGAGCCAAGCGACCGTGCCGTCTCGTGACTGCGTCCACATCCACGAACCGGCCGATGTGGAGTCCCCGGAGGTGATTGCGGTGAGCTTGCCATCCGGTTTCAGCCGCCCCAGTTTGATTCCCATGTCAATATAGGAAAGCAAAAACCCTTCGCCGTTTTGTGACCAGTCGTAACCCGTGATGTGCAGTCCGATGTTGTAGCTTTTCAGGGGCCGCGCATCCTGTGCACCGATCACCTCGATGCTGGGCTCGGCAAAGATATAACTGCCGGTCAGGTAGGCGATTCTGTTCCCGTCATTTGACCACCGCGGCCGATACTTGAATCCCGGGCCTCTCGCGAGCACCCGCATATGTCGGGTTCGGAGATCGTATGCCACGATCCGGGTGTTTTTCGCAGACAGAAGGTTGATTTCATTGCCATCATCCGATCCGACGCTCGCGAAGGCAATTTGGGTAGCGTCCGGTGACCAACTCGGGTGAAAGGACTCGCCCATGCCCTTGCCGATCTGTTCAAGAGCGTGTGTCTGCACATCAACGACGAATATCCGGTTGAGCAGCACCTTGCCCGGATCGCCGGCACGATAGACCCAATTGTAGCCATCGGATTCCAGGATGCCTCCGGTTCCACCTCCCGGATGCGCAAAAACCCCCCGAAGCGTCAGATCGGGCGGTGTATCGTTGTCAAGCACCAAGGGGCGTCCGCTTTCCGGGCTCTGTGCGGACGGGATCGCCACGCGCGAAGCGAACGCGATGCGCGTTCCATCCGGCGACCAGTCGAAGCGGAATGCGTCGCCGACAAAGCCGTAGATTCGCGTGTACGGATCAGGGTCGACACCGGCGAGGAAGTCGGTCAACTGTCGCAGCTTTCCATCCACGGCATCCCACATCCATAACTGCAGCTTGCCCGAGCGCAGGGAATAGAACGCCAGCCTTTTCCCGTCCGGTGACCATTGAGGCAGCAAACCCGCGCCCAGATCGTGCAGCACGCGTCCCGTCCGGGCATCAATCACGCGGAGAACCCGATCCCGTTCCACGGCAAGCTGCCGTCCATCCGGAGAAATGTCCAATGACGCAAACACCACGCCATCTCTGGAAGACGCACCTTCCAGGTCATTGAATGTCACCTTGCGCGGACTCTGCGCAGCCAGCGAGTACCCAGCCGCTAACATTAGAACGCAGAACGCCAGCATGATTTTCAGTTTCATTGAATGAAGTCCTTGGGACTTGCGTTGATTTCGCAGCCATTCCGGGGCCGGCGTCGCCTACATCCGGAACCCGACAGAATTGAGTCGCGCGCCTCATCGCATCCAAGCGGGTTTCGAATCACCGTTGCGCGGCGTCCGCAATAGCGTCGTACGTATCGCGCTCGACCGATGCCCGCTCGGACCGGAAAGCCACGTGGCACCCATCGGGCGAGATCGCCTGATTGCCCAGGCCGGTCACCATCAGCAGGCCCCACGGGGGAATCGTTTCCGCGTGTAGTGGTCCGACGACGGTCATCCCCAGCACAGCGCGAGTGCGCGTATCGAAACCCAATGCGCGTGACGTTTTCTGGCTGGGGCATATGGTACGCATGCGTACCCGCAGCCACGCTCATGGCCGGTTGATAAAAAAGTTCATGACTCTCCCCTACCAGTGCTTGGAAACCGAAATACTGACGAAGCGTCCGATCGCCGAGTAGTTGGTGGCGTCGTACGGCACGTATGTCGCATACAGCGCGGTATAAAGCGGAGGCACGCGATTCAACAGGTTCTGCACCGACAGCTCGAACGTCATACCCGAAAAGGCACCAGCACGTTCGCCGGTGTTGTAGTTGATCGTGGTGTCCACCGTGGTGAACGACGCGGTTTTCTCCACCGTCGTCGGTAGGCGGTTAGTCACGCCACCGGTGTAGTTGACAAAGCCCGACGCGGTGAAACCTCCCGAGGTCCACACCGTACCGACACGGCCATTGAGCCGGGCCGGATTGAACACGGTACCGGCGAGTGTTTGTTCGGGCTGTCCAGGAATAGCCGTCTGAGCACTGTTGAGCCAACTGGCCGATCCGCGCACCGTCAACTGACTGTCACCAAGATCGAAGCGGTATGAACCTGACAGATCAAGGCCCTTGATCCGCTGCCGCGCCACGTTCACGTCCTCGTCGTGGATGATCGCCACCACCTTGTTCGGGTCGTAGGCTCCGCCAGAGTAATTGTAGAAGGCAGTGCCGTAAACCGCGAAAAACTCTTGAATCTGTTCGGGTGTCGGCGACCGATTCACAAAGTCCGAGTCCGCATAGGCAGGATCGCTCAGCGCCTGCTGATAGATGACCGGATTGGCCACCCGGTCGATGTAGTCGATGTCGAACCAGGTCAGTTCGGACTCCAGCCCCGGCAGGGCTTCCGGATGCAGGGCCAACGAGGCACTCCAGGTCCGTGCCCGCTCAGCATGCAGGTCGGGGTTGCTGCCAATGGACATCAGCGCGGTGGCATCGGCGGGGCTGCCGCCTGCGCCCACCATAGAGGCGCTCCATAGGTAGACGGCTTTGCCGGCGTGGAGTTGATACTGCAACGGTGCCTTAAATGACTTTCCCCAAGAGGCCTTGAGCGTGAAGTCGGTGGTTGGGTCGTAGATCAACCCGAATTTCGGCGCGGCCACCCGGCCAAAACTGGCGTAATCCTCGCCACGTATCGCCGCACTGAATTCCAGGCGATGGACGCCCGGGATACCCGAGGAAGGCGAAACGAAGGGAACACCCAGCTCGGCATAGGCAAACCGGGCCTGCTCGTCGCCACCGTAAGGGCTGCCGGAAACCTTTGGCACAACCCTGAATTCGTTTGTCCGCGACCCGACACCGACAGCCAGGCGCGCCTCCTCTCCTCCTACCGGAAACAGCGGGCCTTCGGCATCGATCTCCCAGGAACGGCTTTTGTTACGGTACCAATCCTGAGTGTCGAGGCTGCTGCCCGCCGCCGACACGACATGGTACTCATTGACAGTATCGTCCTTGCCGTATGTTCCGCCGAGCGTGATGGACCAGTCATGGCCAAGAAAGAATTCGATACTTGGCGAGACCAATCCAATTGACGTATCCGGTGTATAGAGATAGTAAGATCCCGTCTGAAGGGGGGTATATCCCGTTCCATCACGCTTGGTGCTGAGCGCGTCAAGCCTCAATTCAGCCACATCGCCCATCGACTGATGGACGCTTACAAGCCCACTACGCGAATCGCTGCCGTTGTAAATCGTATACGGATCTCCCAGATGCTTGGTGTAACTGCGCTGGCGCGCATAGATAGGATCAACATCGGCATCTTTGAAAGTTGCGATCAATCCACCACTCGCCCAGGTGGTGCCGGCGGTCGCGGTGTACTCGCGCGTCGCCAGCCCGCCTTCGGTCGCGCCACCGTAGCGCGCGCCCAAGGTCACCCCGTTGAAGTCACGCTTGAGGATCACGTTGGCCACGCCGCCCACCGCATCCGACCCGTAGATGGCCGATGCACCGTCCGGCACGATTTCCAGGCGCTCGACCGCCTCCACCGGGATGGCGCTGATATCCACCGCCTGGGAAAACCCGTCATAGGCCAGGCGGCGCCCGTTGAGCAGCGTCAACGATGCGTCAGCACCCAGCCCGCGCAGGTTCAAGGCGGAGCCGCCAGTGAAATTCTGATTGCCAAAGCCTTCTGTACTGCCGGTCACCACGCCCGGGTTCTGTCCGCCATTGAAGTTCTGCGGGATGCTGCGGATCACCTCGCCAAGATCAGCAAAACCTTCTTCTTGGATCTGTTGTGCACCAATCGTGATCGTCGGCGATGCCGTGACACCACCGCGGATGCGTGTGCCCGTGACGGTCACCTGCTGCAGCTCCGTCACTTTTTGTTTCTCCAACTGCTTGTGCGGCGGCGTGGTCGATTGCGCCTTCGCGGGTTTCGTGGTGTTACCAGACCGCTTGATCACGACCGTGGTGTCGTTGACGAAGCCCCACTCCAAGCCACTGTCTGCGAGCAGCTTCTGCAACACTTCACGCCATGTCATCTGGCCGGACACGGCCGGTGCGGTCTTGCCGCGCACCAGATCGGACGGGTAGATGATCTGCACCTTGCTTTGGTGCGCGAGTTGATCCAGCGCGTCGGCCAGCTTGCCGGCGGCGATGCCGTAAGTTTGCGCTGCATCGTTGCGCTCCTGCGCCCAGACGGGCGAGGCGATGCCTACCGCCAACATCAGCAGTAACGTTCCGCAGAACCATTTGCACATTGGCGCAAGATGCGGACGGCAGCCGTCCCCTTTGCACGCGTTCATTGCATCTCCCCAAGGTCAGGTGTAATGCCGCCCAGCTACGACGGGTTTCAGACTCCACACCTGCTGATGCGCGGGTTGGGGAAATCCCTACCTGATGACGCGGAGCGGTACATGCGCGAACGCGTCCTGGGTTTTACAAAATAGAAAGAAGCAGCCGATTATTTGCGCCGCAACACGATTTCGCCAGGCGTGCTGCGGTCCACGCGGATCGGCCAGCCATATTCCAGCGCGAGCAGGAAGGACTTCTGGTCGCTGGCTTTGAAATTGCCGCTGATGGGCAGGTTGCCCAAGCCGGGGCCACCCAAGCGCAAAGAGGTAGTGGTGTAGCGGTTCATTTCCGTAACCAGTCGCGCCAAGGGCCAGTCGCGCACGACCAACATGCCTTCGGTCCAGCCGCGTGCGCTGGCCAGATCGATATCCGCCAAACGCCTTGGCGTGCCGAGCTGGCCACCGGGCCTGATAGCAACGCGTTCGCCGGCTTGCAGTGTCACCTGTTCGGATTTGTCCTGCTTTGTATCGTTGGACGCGACCACTACTTGTCCTTTCAGGAGCGTGACGATGTCCACGTTGTTCGCGGCCTGCACCTGGAACCGGGTACCGGTGGCGGTGATGCTGCCGCCATCAACCCGCACGACGAATGGCCGCGCCGGGTCGTGGCTGACCTGGAAGTCAGCCCGACCATGCAACAGCGTCAATTGCCGCTCGTCGCTGCTGTACTTCACTTGCAGTTGGCTGGCCGTATCCAGCACGACTTTGGACCCATCTTTCAGCACAAGCGTGCGCTGTTGACCCACTCCGGTGGTGTACTCGATCGGGGAAACGGTCGCAGCAGGCAGCCACCACAGACGACAGCCGATGCCGATCGCCAGCATCAGACAAGCGGCCAAGGCGAGCGCGGGCGCTGTGCGACGAAACCATGGCGATTCGGGTGGCAGACGACGCGCTTGGCGCAGGATGTCGCCCATAGCCGGATCGGTATCGAGTGCGGCAGTGCGCTGCCATACGCGCTCGACCGCGCGATAGGCGATGTCGTGCACAGGATCCGCGTTGCGCCACTGTTCGAAAGTTTCGCACTCGGTCGCATCGCAAGCGTGCGATTGCATGCGCAGGAACCAGTGCTGCGCGGCATCGCGGATTTCGGGCTGGATGCTGCCGCTGATCATCGAATCTCGTCCGTACGCGTGCATTCGTTCATGGAGATGCACCGGAATTCCAAATCCCTGCCTTGTCGCACAGTGCATCCAGCGCCTTGGCCAAGTGCTTCTCGACAGTCTTCAGTGAAATGCCGCAGCGCTTGGCCACCTCTCCCTGACTCAACCCGTCGATCCGCACCAGCACGAACACTTGCCGGCAACGCGGCGGCAGGGACATCATGGCCTCGCGCAGCCATGCGTGCTGCTGCGCCTGCTGGATCGCCAGGTCGTGCGGCAGTGCAGGATCGCGCAGTTCGACCGTCTCCACGGAAACGTTGTAGGGTTCTCCGTGTGACTGGCGACGCCGATACTGTTCATTGAGCAGGTTGCGCGCAATGCGATACAGCAGCGGCCGCCATGCCTCGGCCGGTTCGGTGTAGCGGTATCGCAGGAGACGCGCCAGGCTTTCCTGGGCGATGTCGTGGGCATCTTCCTCGCCGGTACGCTGGCGCAGAAAGTTCAGCAGCGGAGCATGCTGTTCGCGCGAGAAGGCATCGAAATCGTGCCCGCCCGTGCACGGCATGGCAGCGGGCAATCGCCGCGGCAACTCCAACATGCTTTCGTGCCCATGCGCCATTCCGGGTTCATCGGTGATCGGCAGATGAATCTTTACTCCGGCAGTCTTCGCACTGCAACATTCGCGTGTGGTCGGTGATGGTGCAGTTTGAATTTTCCCCGTTCGCGTTCAGCGTACTCGCGCAGCGAGCGGAGTCGAAACGCAAGCCACCCTTCGACTTCGGCCCTACGCTCAGGGCGAACAGTATTTCAAACTGGACCACTGCCGTGTGGTTCACAAGTTTGGTAGTTCATTTGAATGTCGATGCGCGAGCATCCGAAATCCCTACCTCCAAGGCCCTCCCGGTCGCCCGTTTTCCCAACGTGCTGACCGCTGAGGGAATCGGCTCCCTGGCCAGTTCGCGGCGGCCACCACGTGGAGAGGTGATCGGGAAGCGCGCCGCGATGATGACGACTGCCGCTATACGTAGTCTATGGGGCCGGCAGATACCTCGATTCTTTCCGTTTCAGTTGCCTGTGGAGAAGTGGGTAGGGTAGGCGAGCCCTCGCGTGTTTACACAACGATGCACCTTGCACCAACAGACAGGTTGTCGTCGTCTTCATGGCACAAATCTCTGCCTTCGACGAGTTTCCGCGACGCAAGCGATTGACACCTGCTCCGGTGCGGGGGCACATTGCAGAGGTCGAAGGGGGCAGCGGTTGGATGGCAAGCGTGTCGAAACCGTCGGCTGAATACGTGAAAGCGGAGCCGCTGTCGTCGCGCGATGGCAACGTCGACGCCTTCGTGCGCGAACACCAGGCCGAACTGCTCAACTTTTTCCGCGGTCGCGTCACGCGACCGCAGGATGCCGCCGACCTGGCGCAGGAATCCTGGAGCCGGCTGATGCATTACCGGCTCGATACCATAGCATCGTCGCGCGGCCTGTTGTTCACCATTGCGCGCAACGTGCTGAAGAACCATTGGCGCTGGAGCGCGTTGCGCCAGATCGAACAGTCCACCGACTTCACCGAACTGGAGGTGTCATCCGACGCGCCCGGCCCGGATCGCCACCTGCAGGCGGCGCTCGACCTGGAAGCGCTGGAGGCGGCAGTCGTCGCGCTGCCGCCCAAGTGTCGCACGGTATTCCTGCTCAGCCGCATCGAAGGGTTGAGCAATGCTGAAGTGGCGCAGCGTTGCGGCATTTCCGTGAAGATGGTCGAGAAACACCTCGCCAAGGCCATCGTCGCGTGCCGCGTACAGGTGGGGGACTTCGACACTTGAGTGTTGGCAACCATATGGATCGCATGCACGACGCCGCCCGCGAAGAAGCCGCAGCCTGGTTCGCCAGGCGGCGCGACGGCGCTTGCACGCCGGGTGAGGACGCCGAGTTCGAACGCTGGTACGGCTACAGCGAAGCGCACGCCCGTGCCTATGCCGAAACCAAACGGGCTTGGCACCAGTGGAAGCAACTGCAAGATTCCGATCGCTTGCGCGAAATGACCGCTGCGGCGATGGCCACCACGGCCCTGCGGTGGCGAAGAGCCGCCACCGCCTGGCACTGGCGCCCCTTGCTGGCCGCGGCGTGCATCATGGCGATTGTCGCAATCGCGGGCATCGGGCTGCTTCCGTTGCTGCAGTCCTCGCCACCGGTGACGTACACCGCCGGTCTGGGCGAACAGCGCACCGAACAATTGCCGGACGGCACGCGCGTGACCCTCAATACCGAAACCGCGTTGCAGGTGCGGTACGGTCATGGGCGGCGCGAAGTTGTGCTGCAACATGGCGAAGCCATGTTCGAGGTCGTTCATGACGCCGGGCAACCCTTCGTTGTCACCGCCGGTGATGGCAGCGTCACCGATCTCGGCACACGGTTTGCGGTGCGCGACGACAGCGGCACGGCCATCGTTACCCTGATGCAAGGAAGGGTGGAAGTCGCCGCGCAGGACGAACGCAGGCAACTGACGCCGGGCGAACAGGCTCGCTACGGTGCACGCGTCGCAGGCATCAGCGTGCGCAAGGTGGATCCGACCGCCGTCACCGCCTGGCTGCATGGTCGTCTGGATTTCAACGGCATGCCGCTGGCCCAAGCGATAGCCGACGCCAATCGCTATTCCGCGGTCAAGCTGCGCCTGAGCGATCCGAAGCTGGCCAACATGCCAGTGGGCGGCAGTTTCCGCGCAGGCGACAACGCTGCCATCGCCGCGGCTCTTTCCGCCGTGTTCCCGGTGCGTGTGGTCCGCAGCGACGCACATGAAATCGTGCTGATGCCGCGCTGAACCTGTCGCATGTTGTTTCGGCACAGGTAGGGTTGCACGACGTTCGATTGTTACCCCCATGCAAGAGGTGCCACCTTGGCGCCCGCCATACAGAGGAGGGGGCACATGAGTACAGCGGGCAATCGGTACTGCAAGGGAGCCGTCAGGAGCGTCTTGTGCGCGGCGCTTTGCGTGGCGCTGTATGCCACCATGCCCGCCGCTTACGCGCAGTCCGCCACGTCAAGCGAATCGATTCGCCAGTACGACATTCCCGCCGGTTCGCTGTCCAGCGCGCTCGGCGCGTGGGGTGCGCAAAGCGACAGACAAGTAGTCTTCGCGCCCGGTCTGGTTACCGGCAAGCAGACCAGGGGCGCCTCGGGCCAATACGGCGCTGAGCAGGCATTGACGCAGTTGCTCGTCGGCACGGGGCTCGCGTGGAAGCGCGTCAATGGACAAACCTACGCGCTTGAGCAGGCACCGCCACCGCTGCCGGCGAACGCCAAGCAAAAGCGGGCGTCGAAATCGAAGGCACCGTCATCCGCGACCGCTCAAAAAGTGACGCAGTTGAGCACAGTCAGCGTCACCGGCACGCGCATTCGTGGGGGCGTTACAGCCTCGCCGACGATCACCATCACTGAGCAGCAAATCCAGGATGAAGGCTTCACGGATCTCGGCGAGGTGATCCGTCACATTCCCCAGAACTTCTCTGGGGGACAAAACCCGGGGGTGACACCAGGCGCAATTCAGGGGAGCCCCGACAATCAAAACGTTACCGGGGGCTCGAGCATAGATCTACGCGGGCTGGGGCCGGATGCGACCTTGACCCTGCTCGATGGTCATCGCATGTCCTACGGCGGCTTTGCACAGGCGGTCGATATCAGCGCGATTCCTGTTGATGCGGTGGAGCGTCTCGAGATCGTGCCGGATGGCGCTTCGGCAATTTACGGTTCCGATGCGGTGGGCGGCGTGGCCAATGTGATCCTCAAGCGCGACTTCAATGGCGTGACCGTGGGCGCACGCTATGGAGGCGCCACCGAGGGAGGGATGATCACGCGCGAGTACAACGCCACCGCCGGCACCACTTGGGCTACGGGTGGCTTTATCGTGGCAGGGCAGAAAACCTCCAGTGATCCGATCTACTCCGACCAGCGTGATTACACTCAATCGATGTACCGGCCTTCGACACTGTGGCAGGGCAGCGATCTGCGCAGTGGTTTGTTCAGCCTGCATCAGGCGCTGGGAGATGCCGCGGAGCTGCATCTGGATGCACTCGACAGCGATCGGAACGTCATGAAAGCGCAGACGTACGCCAGCACTTCCTACCCCAGCAAGACGGAGAACGATGTCACCTCGATGGCGCCCAGTCTCGAAATATGGTTGCCGGGCGATTGGACGCTCACGTTCAGCGGGGCCTTGGGGAAAGACGACACGTCTCAAGTTCAATCGACTGTGAGCAGGGTGACCGGGGCGGTCACACCGATAGCCTTAACGCGTACGTACAGGAATAAAAGCTTGACATACGAGATCGATGCGGAGGGTCCGTTGTTCACGCTGCCTGGGGGCGAAGCAAGGCTGGCCACAGGTGCAGGCTACCGATACAACAAATTTTCTTACCCGAGTGGTAACACGATCTATGCCGATGGCGATGAAAGCAGCCGCTTTGCCTATGCCGAGTTGAGCCTGCCGTTGATCGGGCCGGAGCAGGGCATCGGCGGGATCGAGCGGCTTGAGCTGACGGGTGCGGTCCGCACCGAGGATGGCGATTACGGAAGGGTGACCACGCCCAAGCTCGGGGTGATCTATTCGCCCAGCGCCGATGTCTCGTTGAAAACCTCGTGGGGAAAGTCGTTCAAGGCGCCTGAGCTTGTGCAGCGTTATTACACCCAGTTCGCCGTCTACTATCCGGCGGCAACGTTGGGAGGTACCGGTTACCCCGCGGATGCCACGGCGTTGTGGTTGTCGGGAGGAAATACGAACCTGCGTCCGGAGCGGGCACAGACATGGAGTGCCTCGCTGGCATTCCACCCGAAAGCGTTGCCGCAGCTCGAAACGGAGCTGACCTGGTTCGATATCGACTACAGCGCGCGAGTCGTGCAGCCGATTACTCTGGCCAACGACAGTGTGCTTGCCAATCCAATCTATGCGGATTTTATCGATTACGAGCCTGCCGAGTCGGTTCAGGCCGCGGCGCTTGCAAACATCAGCAATAGCAACTTCATCAACGCCGTTGGAACACCCTACGACGCCAGCAAGGTCGTGGCGATCGTCGATAGCCGGTATGTCAACGCATCTCGGCAACGGATCAAGGGGATCGACCTGTCAGGATCATACCGGTTCGATTTGGGCATAGGGCGACTAACGATCCGTGGTTCGGTCAGTTGGTTGGACAGTACCCAGGCTCTGACGGCAGTTCAAAGTCCTTACAACCTGGCCGGCACGCTGTTCTTCCCGGCCAGGATCAATAGCCGGATCGGGGCGGTCTGGCAGCAGGGCGGCTTCACCGCTTCGTTGTTTGGAAACTACAAGAGCGGGGTGACCGACACTGTGGACGGCAGGAAGGGTGCTTCGTTTACCACCTTCGACGCCACGCTGCGCTACGACACCGGCGCGCGCGAGGACGCATGGTCGAATCTGGCGCTGGAGTTGTCGGCACAGAATCTGCTCGATCGCGCGCCACCGTTATATGCCAACACCAACCTGACTTATACGCCTTACGACTCGACCAACTATTCGGCGGTGGGACGTTTCCTGAGTTTTTCCGTATCAAAGCACTGGTGATGTCGGTTCGTGATTCGAACGGGTGATTCGAAACGAGCGTCGACTTATTACCGGGGCCATAAACGACAAAAATTGATGCCTGGTGTGCAGGCAATGAACAGCGCACGTGATATGTGCAAAAAGGCGGCAAGGCTGTAGCCCCGGACAGGTCACATCATCGGAAAGAGGTTTGGCAATGCAAAGGCAATCGATTAATTTCCGTCTATTGACAGCGGCTTTTGTTCTATTGTCGATTGGAAGCTACCCGGTGGTAGGTGTTGGACACCTAGAAGCGAACTCTACGGTTGGGCCGAACCCGGTTGCATCGTTCCACTTCATAAATATAAAGAAATTGGGAGAAGACGCTATCTCACACGATAAAAAGATCGCCATTATAGGCAAAGTCAGACAGGTGGACTCACCATTTGGATGTGCGGCAGAGTTTGATGGGAAGGGGCGTATTTCCGCAAGCGCGGATAATTTTTTGAATATTAATCATTCTTTTTCGACCACAGCTTGGGTAAATGGATCTGGAGCTCGATTTATGACTCTGGAGCGTGCGGGTATGAGGGGTTCGAACTTCCAGGTTGTGGGCGACAAGATATATTTTGTAACAAATTCGGACCCGCCGAAAGATAGTAGTAGTCCACCGGCAAAGGGGTTACGCTATTATCGGTCCGCCATCTGGTCTGGGGTCGCCGATGTCAATCTTGGGTCTTGGGATGATAAGTTGCGAACAAAGTTTCCATTGAACGGTCTTGAGCCGAAGGTACAGGTTGTTGGCGGTCGTCTATTTTTTGAATACTTTGGAGGCGATGCTGATGGTAATTGGCAGATCTATACCGGTAGTAGCGAAACAGATGGCAGTGACTGGTCGGTGCGTCAACGGACTTTTCTAAAAATGGGTTACGCCGCAGAGCAGTCCCTCAACATTCAGGTCGTTGGTAACAAGGTTTACTATGCGTTTCCGTTGAAAGACAAAAGTGGGAAATGGCAGTTGTGGACGGCGACATCCGATATAAATGGATCTTCGTGGAAGGCGTTACAACAACCCACAAAAGGCGGTTTTGTACCGAGCTTTCGCGTATCTGGTGATAAAATATATTATATTTTTCTTTCGGGCGTAGCAAAAGAAAAAGTTCGTGGTGACTTCAAGAACGATGTAATCATTGCTTCTTCAAATCTGGATGGTTCAGGTTGGCGTGAAATCCATCGTATTCATGATGCGGCTTGGCTGATTGCTCATTTGACGGTTGATAAAGATACTATCTATTACTTATTTTCGAAGCGGGATTCGAGTGGAAATGCTCACCTGTGGACTGGGAGCGTATCAACAGATGGTTCTCATCCTCAAGAGCTCCAGAGGACGTTTGGCACAGGTAACGCCGCACCGGTCGGTGGTGTTCAAGTCGTAGGCGATAAGGTTCTGTACGCATTTTCGGCCACCAAGCAGCCTGTGGCGTCAATGTTCAAGGTTGGTTCGATGGGTATGTCGTTTTGGACGGCGAGCACGAACCTCGATGGTGGCAATTGGATTCAGCAGCGTGAGATCGGAGGTGATGGAGACGATTATGGAGCTGGATACAAGATGTTGGCGGTCGGAGGCAAACACTATTATGATCTGACGAGACTTCATTACATGAAGAATAAGGGAAATACTGTCAGATATGAAGCTGCTATCCTCGCTTATTCGGGCTCCAACATCCTGAACAAAGGAGATTCCTACGGCATCGGGATGTCGGCATCGGGAAGTGTGTCGGGGTTTGTGAACGCCGGCGAAGACTATTTGCATCGTGGCGAGGCTCCCGAGGATACCGCTGGAGCTCTGGTCGAGCAGAGGCTTGCTCCCGGCTGGCACCACGTCGCTGTTACCTATGATGGCGACACCCTGCGCTTGTACGTTGACGGCAAGTTGGCTCGAGAAACTCGCTACGACAAGAAGCCCGCGGCCAACCCGTTCCCGTTGAGTATTGGGGATGGCTTCGTCGGGAAGATCGCGGATGTGATGTTGTTCGATCGCGCGCTCAATCAGTCGGAGATCTCTGCTTTGGCAGATCGGCATGACAAGACGACATGCAAGCTGGCTCCGCAATGAAGCCAGCACGTTTGGGTTGGGCAACTACCGCGCGCTGATGTGGCGATATGGCAGGCGCGTGAGGTGTTCGCCTTCGCCCGGCCAAGTGATTCCATTTCTGCTTCGTTAATTACTTTTTCCCCGCGGCCAAGAGCCGAGCCACCTCTGAATCTCGTCATTTCCGCGAAGGCGCACTCTTGTCCGGAATAAAATTTCCGGATCGCCTCGCCATCTTTGGCCGTCGTCCCGGCGCAGGTCGAGACCCAGTCTGGTATGCGCGCGGAGCGCACAAAACCAAGGGGTCAGGCGTGCTTCGCGCAACATGTTCACCGGATCCCGGCCTGCGCCGGGATGACGAGACTCGCTCTGCGTGCACGTCATGGCTGCGAGATGGCGTGCCTCGGCGGCGTCTTCGATTGGACGCACGCAGGATTTCCCCGCCCGTTGCTCAACGCGGCCGCGACCATTCGGACTGATAGCCGTCCAAATCGGCATCGCACATGCTAAGAAGAAATCTTTATAAGAAAACAGTTGACAGGCTCACCTGATCTGCTTTACGTTCGATCCATGCCGCAGCGCAACAACCATCGCATCACAGTCGAAACGAGCCGTTTTGCCACGGCCGCCGGCCTGCTGCGGTTGCGCGATACGCTTCCTGTTGCCCTCGTACTCGTGCTTGTTATTACCAACGGAGGTGCGGGCTGAGGGCAGTGTCCAGGTAGCTAAAAAACGAACCTGAAACACCCGAAGAACCCCGCACCAGAAATGGCGCGGGGTTTTTTGTTGCCCTTGGCACCGCATCCACAGCGGAGCCAGCGATGAAACCCAAGCGATGTGACGAACCCAACGAAAATGACGATGTAGCAGTCGGCCGCGTGCTTGTCTTCGACACGACCCTGCGCGACGGTGAGCAGGCGCCCGGCTTCTCGCTGGACCGGAGGGCAAAGCTGCGCATGGCACGGATGCTCGAGGTGCTCGGCGTGGATGTGCTGGAAGCAGGCTTCCCGCAAGCCTCGCCGGATGATTTCGCGGCGGTCACGGAAATCGCCGGAGCTCTGCAGAGCACCACGGTTTGCGGGTTGGCCCGCTGCGTGCCGGGTGACATCGACACCGCGGGGCGGGCGCTGGAAAGAGCGCGGCGTTCACGTATCCACCTGTTTCTCTCCACCAGCCCGCTGCACCGTGAGCACAAGCTCGGCATGAGCCGCGCGCAAGTGCTCGATACGGCGGTCAAGGCAGTAGAGCACGCGCACGGGCAGGCCCACGAGGTGGAATTTTCTGCCGAGGACGCCACCCGTACCGAATGGGATTTCCTCGCCGAAGTATTCAGCGCGGTGGCCGCCGCCGGTGCCACCACGCTGAACGTGCCGGACACGGTGGGGTACACCACGCCGGCCGAAATGGCCGGGTTGTTCCGTTATCTGCGTATCCACGTTCCCGGCTCGGACAAGCTCGTTTTCTCGGGTCACTGTCACGACGACCTCGGCATGGCGGTGGCTAACAGTCTTGCCGCGGTGGGAGCGGGCGCGCGGCAGCTCGAGTGCACCGTCAACGGCATCGGCGAGCGTGCCGGCAATGCCGCGCTGGAAGAGGTCGTGATGGCGCTGAAGGTGCGCACGGAATATTTCGGCTTGGACACGCGCGTGGACACGCGCAAGCTGTACCCCGCCTCGCGCCTGCTGACCGAACTTACCGGCCACGCGGTGCCGCGCAACAAGGCGGTGGTCGGCGCCAATGCGTTCGCGCACGAATCGGGCATCCATCAGCACGGCATGCTCAAGCATCGTGGCACCTACGAAATCATGCGCGCGGAAGATGTGGGGTCCGGCGAATCGGAGTTGGTGCTCGGCAAGCATTCCGGCCGCGCCGCCTTGCGCGCGCGCCTGGCCGCACTCGGCCAAACGCCCGACGTGGCTGCCATGGACGAGATTTTCGCGCGTTTCAAGGTACTGGCCGGCCGCAAGCGCGAAATCGAAGACGCGGATCTTGACGCGCTCGCGCAGGGGCTGGAAGTGGAGGCTGACGGTCCCTGGCGCATCACCCAGTTGCACGCCAGCACGCACCTCGGCGGCGGCGCCTCGGCCTCGGTGCGGTTGCTTCACGCCGACGGTCATGAGGTCGGAGAGGCGGCGCTCGGCACCGGTCTGGTCGAAGCGGTATTGCGCGCGATCGAACGCGCCGCCGGTGTCGATCTCGCACTTGCGCATTTCCATTTGGACGTTGACGGCGATGGCGCGGCCATGGCGAGCCGGATGCGCCTCGACGCGCGTTGCGAGACGCGTGACTGTCACGGCGAGGGCAGTACTGGCGATCTCGTCGAGGCCACCGCGTGCGCCGCACTGGCCATCGTCAACCGTCTCGCGCGTCAAGCGCCAGCCGCAATGCTCACAGCATCCAACCCCCAAGGAGTCACGGCATGAAGACACCCTTTCTCTGGCACAACGGCAGCATCAAGCCATGGGCCGAAGCCACCGTCCACGTCAGCGCACACGCGCTGCATTACGGTTCCTCCGTATTCGAGGGCGAGCGCGTGTACGCCACGCCGCGCGGGCCAGCGTATTTCCGGCTGGCCGACCACACACGCCGATTCTTCGCGTCGGCGCGCGTCTATGAGATCGAGATCGGCTACAGCGAGGAAGCAATCAACGCCGCCTGTCTCGAACTCATCCGCGCCAATCGCATGCAGTCGGCTTACGTCCGTCCCCTCGCATTCCGCAGTGCTGATGGTCTCAGCGTGCTGGCAAACGAAGGTTCGCCTGTCGACGTCGTGATCATCGCGCTCGACTGGGGTGCGTATCATGGCGCCGCGCGCGAACACGGTGCGGACATCTGCGTATCGTCGTGGCAGCGGCCCGCGCCGAACGCGGTGCCGAGTTGGGCAAAGGCAGGTGGCCACTACCTCAACAGCCAGTTGATCGGGATGGAGGCGCGGCGTGGCGGCTATACCGAGGGCATTGCACTCGGCGCGAACGGCCTGCTCTGCGAGGGTGCGTGCGAGAACGTGTTCGTGGTGAAAAACGGGCATCTGTTCACGCCGCCCGCCAGTGCAGGGTTGCTTGCCGGCATCACGCGTCACTCGGTGATGACGTTGGCCACCACGCTCGGGATTCCAGCCGAAGAACGGGCGCTGCCGCGCGAAGCGTTGTACGACGCCGACGAGGTGTTCCTGACCGGCACCGCTGCCGAACTCACGCCGGTACGTTCGGTTGATCGCAAACCAGTCGGCGCCGGTGCGCCGGGCCCGGTCACGCGCGCCTTGCGGGATGCCTTTTTTGGCCTGTTCGATGGCACCAACGAGGATCGTTGGGGCTGGCTCACGCCGGTATCGGGCGCCCCCGCTCCTGGCGGCACTCTTCAGGCGGAACTGGGACGGGAGGTTGCGGCATGAACGCTCCCCGCACTCTGTTTGACAAGTTGTGGGACTCGCATCTTGTCCTCCCCGAAACCGCCGACACGCCGGCAATCCTCTATGTCGACTTGCACCTGCTGCACGAGGTCACCTCGCCACAGGCGTTCGACGTGCTGCGTGCGCAGGGCCTGAAGCTGCGTCGCCCGGATCGCACGCTGGCGACGCTGGATCATTCCACGCCGACCTTGGCCGCCGATGCCGATGGCGAGCGCCCTTATGCCACGTCCGCGGCCAAGGAGCAGGTTGCACAACTGGAAGCCAACTGCCGCGAATTCGAAGTCGAACTGCACGGATGGGACAGCGCCGCACGCGGCATCGTGCACGTGATCGGTCCCGAGCTGGGCGCGACCCAGCCGGGCATGACCATCGTCTGCGGCGACAGCCACACCTCGACACACGGCGCGTTCGGCGCGCTGGCTTTCGGCATCGGCACTACCGAGGTGGGCCACGTGCTGGCCATGCAATCCCTGCTGCAACGCAAGCCGAAAACGCTGGCGATCCACGTGGACGGCGTACTGCCGCCGAACGTGAGCGCGAAGGATCTGATCCTGCACGTCATCGGCACCATCGGTGTAAACGGCGGCACCGGCCACGTGATCGAATACCGCGGCGCGGCCATCGAAGCGTTGTCGATGGAAGCGCGCATGACGGTGTGCAACATGGCGATCGAGGCCGGTGCGCGTGCCGGCCTGATCGCGCCGGACGAAACCACCTTCGCGTGGCTGAAGGGCCGCCCGCGCGCGCCGCAAGGCGCGGCATGGGACAAGGCGGTCGGGGAGTGGCGCGAACTCAAGACCGACGCCGGTGCGCGTTACGACCGCGAGGTGCATATCGACGCGACTGAGGTGAAACCCACCGTCACCTATGGCACCCACCCCGGCATGGCGATTGCGATGAACGCACCGGTGCCGCCCGCACGCAACACCATCGAGCAGCGCGCGCTGGACTACATGCAAGCCGTCGCCGGCAAGCCGATGCAGGGTACGCCGGTGAATGTCGTGTTCCTCGGCAGTTGCACCAACGGACGCCTGCCTGACCTGCGCGAAGCGGCACGCGTGTTGCGTGGACGGCGCGTGGCCGAGGGTGTGCGCATGCTGGTGGTGCCGGGTTCCGAAGCGGTGCGCCGCGATGCCGAAGCCGAAGGCTTGCACGAAATCTTCCGCGCCGCCGGAGCCGAGTGGCGCATGCCGGGTTGCTCGATGTGCATCGCGATGAACGGCGACTTCGCGCAGCCGGGGCAACTGGTCGTGTCCACCTCCAACCGCAACTTCGAAGGCCGCCAGGGCAAGGGTGCGCGCACCGTGCTGGCCAGCCCTGCCACCGCCGCGGCCTCCGCCGTGGCTGGCGTGATCGCTGACCCGCGTGCCTATCTCACGGGGGCTGCAGCATGAAACCCGTCACCCGCATCCACTCCCGCACCGCCGCGCTCGCGGACGAAAACATCGACACCGACCGCATCATCCCGGCACGCTTTCTCACCACCACCACGCGCGAGGGCTTGGGCAAGGTCTGCTTCAACGACTGGCGCTACCTGTCCGATGGCAGCGACAACCCGACCTTCCCGTTGAACGCGCCGGACGCACAAGGCTGCGAAATCCTGGTCGCCGGCCGCAACTTCGGTTGCGGTTCCTCGCGCGAGCACGCGCCGTGGGCGCTGCTGGATTTTGGCATCCGCGCGGTGTTGTGCAGTGAGATCGCGGACATCTTCTGCAACAACGCGCTGAAGAATGGCCTGCTCGCAATCGTGATCAGCGAGGCCGAACACCGCTGGCTGCTCAACCATTCCGGGGCCGAACTCAGCATCGACGTGCGCGAACAGACGATCGCGATTCCCGACGGCGGCCATATCCGTTTCGAGCTGGAACCGTTCGCGCGCCACTGTCTGCTGGAAGGCGTCGACCAGTTGGGCTTCCTGCAACAGCACGGGGACGCCATCGTCACCTACGAACAACGCGTAGAGAAAGCAGCATGAAAGCAACCATCGTCACCCTGCCCGGCGACGGCGTCGGCCCCGAGGTAACCGCCGTGGCGGTGGCCGTGTTGAACGCCGTGGCCGAACAGCGCGGCCACGCATTCACTTTCGAAGAACACTTGATGGGCGGCTGCGCCATCGACGCCACTGGCGAACCGTTGCCGGCCGTAACGCTGGCGGCGTGCCAACGCGCCGACGCGGTGCTGCTGGGCGCGGTCGGTGGCCCGAAGTGGTCCGACCCGAATGCCAAGGTGCGTCCGGAACAGGGCCTGCTCGGCTTGCGCGCCGCGCTCGGGGTGTACGCCAACCTGCGCCCGCTGCGTGTGCATCCCACGCTGGCCGCGTTGTCACCGCTCAAGAACGAAAAGCTGAAAGGCGTCGACGTGCTATTCGTGCGCGAGTTGACCGGTGGCGCCTACTTCGGCGCCAAGACGAGCACGGCGGATGCTGCCACCGACGAATGCAAATACACCGTGACCGAAATAGAGCGCGTGGCGCACCGTGCCTTCGAACTCGCGGGCGGTCGTCGCAAGCACGTCACTTCGGTGGACAAGGCCAATGTGCTGGAAACCTCGCGACTGTGGCGCAGCACCGTCAACCGTGTGGCCGCGGACTACCCCGACGTGAAACTCGAACACCAATTGGTCGATTCGATGGCGATGCTGCTGCTCACAAGGGCCAACTGCTACGACGTGGTGGTCACCGAAAACCTGTTCGGCGACATCCTCACCGACGAAGCCGCCGCGCTGGTCGGCTCGCTGGGCTTGTTGCCGTCCGCGTCCCTGGGCGACGGCGATGCGGGACTTTACGAACCGATCCATGGCTCGGCGCCCGACATTGCGGGCAAAGGCCTTGCCAACCCCATCGGTGCGATTCTTTCCGCGGCATTGCTGTTGCGGCATTCGCTGCAGCTGGAAAACGAGGCAGCCGTCGTCGAGGCGGCGGTTTCCGAGGTACTCACGTGGGGGCCGCGCACGCGCGACCTCGGTGGCGAGGCGACGACGCACGACATCCGCGACGCTGTGATCGCCGCGCTCGATGCGGCGGCGCAACCGGTGTTCTTCACCGGCCAGCGCGTCAGTGGCTGAGGAGACGACGATGCGCAGCGATCTGATCAAGAGCGGCCCCGATCGAGCGCCCGCGCGCGCAATGTTGCGCGCCACGGGCATGGACGACGAAGCGATCAGGAAACCACTGGTGGCAGTGGTGCATACCTGGTCCGATGTCAGTCCATGCAACCTCAACTTGCGCGCTCTCGCGCGCGAGGCAGCCGCAGGCATCTGCGCCGCCGGCGGCACGCCGGTGGAATTCAACACCATCGCGGTCACCGATGGCATCGCGATGGGGACGCCGGGTATGCGCTATTCGCTGGTGAGCCGCGAGATCATTACCGACTCGATCGAGGCGGCGGTCGAAGGCCACTGCCTCGACGCGATGGTGGTCCTGTGCGGCTGCGACAAGACCATCCCCGCCGCGGCAATGGCGATGGCGCGGCTCGACATTCCCGCGGTGGCGTTGTACGGCGGCACCATCGCGCACGGTACGCACGATGGGCATCCGATCACCATCCAGCAGGTGTTCGAGGCGGTCGGCGCGCACGGTGCCGGCAGGATCGACGACGCGGAATTGGCAGGCGTCGAACGCGACGCCTGTTGCGGGGCCGGCGCGTGCGG
>Ga0070681_10001252_pt1 | contig 22110 bp, 16 predicted proteins | sample KBSC83BmetaG_FD_65650 | JGI IMG/M metagenome (GOLD analysis project Ga0070681, IMG submission 65650) | Corn rhizosphere microbial communities from Kellogg Biological Station, Michigan, USA - KBS C8-3B metaG | ecosystem: Host-associated > Plants > Roots > Rhizosphere | place: USA: Michigan... | reverse complement strand
CGTCCCGCGAGTCCAGATCGACGAGCAGATATTCTTCTTCGATTCCGACCGTGAAGGGCGGTTCGGAGGTGGTCACGGCGGGGCTCCTGCGGCAGCGGGCACTCGCAGTGTACAAAACCCGATGCCGCTCGGGGTCCCCGATGGGGACGTCCTAGCCTCCCAGGTCGGCGATCGGCCGCGGCGGGGAGACGAAGAAGCCCTGAGCGAAGTCGACCCCGATGCGCTGCAGCTCATCCAGGACGGACTGGCTCTCCACGCACTCGGCGACCGTCGAAATACCCAGCGCCCGGCCCACCTTGCTGATGGCCTCGACCATGCTGCGATCGACCGGGTCCTGGGCCACGTTGCCGATGAACTGGCCGTCGATCTTCAGGAAATCCACCGGCAGGGTCTTCAGATACATGAACGAGGACAGGCCGGTCCCGAAGTCATCGAGGGAGAACTTGCACCCGCGGCCCTTGAGCTCACGCATGAAGTAAATGGCGTTCGACAGATTGGTGACGGCCGCCGTCTCGGTGATCTCGAAGCACAAAGCACCGGCGATCGCCGGATCGCCGGCGTGCTGCAGCACGAACTCGGCGAACGACTGCTCGTTCAGCGACGTGCCGGAAAGATTGACCGCCAGAAGCGGTAACTGGGCGCCGCGTGAACGCCGCTCCCGCAGCAGCTCGACCGCGCGCAGCACGACCCATCGGTCGATGACCGACATGACGTTGTAGCGCTCGGCTGCCGGAATGAACTCGCTCGGCGGCACCAGTTGTCCGTCGTCGTCGCGCAACCTGACCGTGAGCTCGTGGAAGTCCGGACCGGCTCGCGGCCCCACAGGCGCGATCGGCTGGAAATAAAGCTCGAGCCGGTTCTCTTCCGCCGCACGCGTGACGCGTGCGACCCAATGCATCTCACGATGCCGGTGCGAGCCTCCGCCCGCTTCGTAAACGTGGATGCGGTTGCGGCCTTCGTCCTTTGCGGCGTAGCACGCGATGTCCGCTGCGCTCATCACGTTCGCCACGCTCTCGGTGTCAGACTTGATCTGCACTACACCTACGCTCGCGCCGACCGACAGAGTGCTTGCACCCCACATGAAGCGGTAGTCGCGGATTGCCTGCCGAACTCCATCCGCAATGCGCGTCGCCTGCTCCAGCGTGCACCCTTCCAACAGCACGCCGAACTCGTCGCCGCCGAGTCGTGCAATGGTGTCCGACGCTCTGACACGGGTCTGCAGGAGGCCGGTCACATCGCGCAACAGCCGATCGCCCGCCTGGTGTCCACAGGTGTCGTTGACGACCTTGAACTGATCCAGATCAATGTACAGAAGTGCGTAGGAGCCCTCGCCGCGCTGCGCGCTGAGCACGGCGGCATGCAATCGGTTGTCGAACTCGCGGCGGTTGATGAGTCCGGTCAACGCATCGTGGCTGGCCTGGTACGACAAGGCGCGTTTGAGCCGGCGCTCCTTGGTGACATCGTGGAAGACGATGACGGCGCCGATCACGCGGCCCTGGCGATCGCAGATCGGAGCGGCCGATTCCTGAATGGCCACTTCCTGACCCGAACGGGTGATCAGCACCGAATGGTCCGCAGGCACTCCGGCCTCGCTGCGGCCGAGCGCGCACATCAACGGATTCTCGATGGGCTCGCGGGTGATCTCGTTGACGAGGTTCAGCACATCGGCGAGGGGGCGGCCCCGGGCCTCGTCGAGACTCCAAGCGGTCAGGGCCTCGGCGATCGGGTTGATGTATTCGATGCGCCCTTCGGCGTCCGTGCTGATGACCGCGTCCCCGATGGACTGGAGGGTCACCTGCGCCCGCTCCTTCTCGGCAAACACGGCTTGCTCGGCGCGTTTGCGTTCCGTGATGTTCGCAATCGTACCCTCGTAGCCTACGATGCGGTTGGCGGCATCTCTCACGGCGCGGGCATTCTCGAGGATGACGAGTTGCTGCCCGTCGCGTGTGCGTATAAGGAACTCAGCATTCCGGATCTCCCCTTCCGCTTCCACGCGACGCATGAAATCCGCCCGGTCCGCGGGGTCCCAGTACAGCTGCACAACGCTCGGCAGTGCGTACAGTTCCTCGGCCGAGCTGTACCCCATAATGGCCGCGAAGGCTGGGTTTACCGACAGCAGCCGGCCGTCCCGGCTGCTCTGGTAAACCCCCTCCGCGATGCTTTCGAACAGGCCCCGGAACTTTGCCTCGCTGCCGCGCAGGGCCTCCTCGGCCAGGCGCCGCTCGATCGCGATGCCGGCGAGCTGCGCCGCGTGCTCCATGATTTCCGCGTCCTTGCGGCTCGGGAGACCGCAGTCCCCCCGGTAGACGCCGAGCGAGCCGAGTACTTTGCCATTGGCCGCCTTGATCGGCGTGGACCAGGCGGCCTTGAGGGCGGCCTCGAGTACTTCTTCGCGACGCAAAGCCCAGAACGGGTCCTTGGCCACGTCGGCCACGAGCACCTGGCGACCGAGATACACAGCAGCGGCGCAGGAGCCATTGCGAATGTCTATTGCCGCGTGCTCCAGAGCCCCCTTCAGGCGGGGTGGGAGGCGAGGTGCAACGGTGTAAGAAAAGGCCTGCGCGTCATCCTGAAGCACGCTCACTGAGCACACCGTGCCAACGCCCACGGACTCGATCAGGCGTGTAATGGAAGCCAACACCTCGGGCAAGCGTGCGTTGCCCGCAAGCTGCGCGAAGACCTCGCGCTCGGCGGCTGCCACTCGCTCCGCCCTCTTCCGCTGGGAGATATCCGCGATGCTGCCGCGAACCAGGCGACGGCTGCCGCTCGGCAAACGCACCAGCCGCACCTCACAGTTGATCTCCTTTCCGAACGCGTCCCTGAACAGCCACTCGTGCACCATTGGCTGACCATCAAGCGTCGCGAGCGTGTTCGCTCTTGCACGTTGAGCGGAAGGCGCTCCGTCAGGCTGACAGGGAGGACTCAGCTCCACCGGACCGACCTGCAGCAGCCTTGCGCGCTCGAGCCCAAACAGTTTTTCGGCATTCTCGTTGGCGTCGACGAATCGGCCCGTGTCGGCATCGAGAACCACTATGGCCTCCGGCGCGTGATCGACAAGCAGGCGATAGCGCGCCTCGCTCTCACGCATCGCCTGTTCGGACTCCCGGCGCTCCGTTACATCGCGCAGGCAGACAATGAACATCTCGCGGCGCGAGAGGGGCGCCTTGCTGACAGCGAGTTCCACCGGAAAGAACTCTCCATCCTTGCGTTGGCCCCAGGACTCGCGGGATGCGAGGTCGAGATGGGTATCTCCCGAGCTGGCGGCCAATCGCTGCAGCGCCTGGGTGATGGTTTCCTTTTGCTCGGGCTGCGTGATTTTCGGCATCAGCAGGTCGATCCGCTGTCCGACGACTTCCGCCTCATCGAAACCAAACACCCGCTCGCCGGTTGGATTGAGTGTCTGAACGACACCCTCCTCGTTGACCGTGAGCACGACGTCCTTGATGTGATCGAGGATGACCTGCAGGTAGTCCGAGCTTTGCTCCCGGGCCTCGTGAGCCAGTGCCCGGGCTTCGTCGGCCATCAGGCGCATCGACTGCACGATGCCGCGCCGCTCGTCGTCTACCGTCTGGTACTGCGCGCTGACCAGGCGCAGCAACATTCCCAGGTCGGGGATGTCCGACCCGGTGCGCAAGGCGATCTCCTTCAGCTGCGCGCGCAGCTGCGGATGAAGCTCACGATTTGCCTCGCCGCCGTGCTCGTCTGCCCGGACCACGGTCGTTTCCGCCCGGACGACGGTGGTCTCCGCCCGGACGACAGTCGTTTCCGCCCGGACGAGGGTCGTGGTAGCTCCGGAACCGCCCTCAGCCGCGGCATCGAGCGCCCGTATGGTCTGCGAATTTGACATAACGGAAGCTGCTGGGTGTAACCGCGATGATAGAAGACCCCTGCGGGTTCCCGCGTGAAGGGACTCGCGGTTTCGCGGCTGCGGGCGAGCCGGCTACCTCGTTTTGGCGGCGCTCGCGCTGGCGGTGGCGGCCGCTTTGGCTGGCGGGTCCTGCAGACCGGCGCCGGCAATGACGGGCACGGCGAAACTGGTGGTTCGGGAGTCGCCGTCCGAGGAAGCGGTGACCATGGCGTGCAGGGTGTAGATACCGTCAGCCTGCGGCAGGACGGTGATCGTACGTTTGATCGGGATGCCCGGTGGCGGCTTGTCCACCGACACGGAATCCCCCGCATCGACCAGCTGCAGGCCCGCCTCGCCCTCGAATTTCGCCGACACGTGCGCCAGAGCAGGGTCCATCGGGATCAGCGCCACATCGAGCTCGACGGGGGTCCCCGGCGAAGGGCGCTCCTTGAGCTCGAATTTCAACTGCACGGCGCTGACGGCCTTCGTGACACTGACGGCGGAGCTCATGTCCGCAACGGAGGCGTCGACCGGATTAGCAGGCTTTTTGGCCTTCTGGGCGATCTTGTTCGGAGTGGCCGTAGCGGCGTCCGGCGTCGCCGATGTACCGCAGGCGCACAGCCACACCGCCGCAATTGCGGCCAGGGCGGCCGCGGATCGAAGCCGCAAGGTTTCCATGCGCGTCACCATACTCCGCTGGTCTCCATGGGCACATATTTTCGCATGGGATTCGTGAACTTGCGCTCTCTTGAGCCTCAGGAGCCCAGCGCGAGTGGCGGCTCCTCGATGGCGGCCACCTGATCCCGCAGATCCCCGAGATACCCCTCCCAGTAGCGCTCCTCACCGAACCAGGGAAAAGCGCGTGGGAAAGCCGGGTCGCTCCAGCGGTGCGACACCCATGCGGCGTGATGCAACATCCGCAGGGCGCGCAACGGCTCGATGAGCCGCAGCTCGCGCAGATTGAAATCGGCGAACTGCAGGTAACCTTCCGCCAGATCCGCCCACTGACGCTGCTGGTCCGCGGGACCTCCCGAAAGCACCATCCACAGATCCTGGACACGAGGTCCCATCGCGCAATCGTCGAGATCGACGAATACCGGCCCCTGCTCGTTCCACAGGAGATTGCCCAGGTGCATGTCCCCGTGAATGCGCAGCTCACTGACGCGGCCAACCTCCTCGAACGCTTCCCGTACGCGCTTCAACAGGACTTCGCTGACCTGGCCGTAGCGATCGATCAGGCGCTCCGGCAACAACGACCCGGTGAGCACCTGGTGACGCGCGTCGATCCCAAGCCGCTGGATGTCGATGCGGGGACGCGCCAGAAATGGGCGGACGGCGCCGAGCTGATGCATGCGCGCGAGGCTGCGCCCGAGGATCTGGCGGGCTTCCGGCGCATCCAGCTCCGGAGCGCGGCCGCGCATCCAGGGAAAGGCGGCAAACCGAAAAGCCTGAAACCGAAACAGCGTCGCGCCGTCGACCGCCAGTGGCGAGGCCACGGGCAACTCAGCCGTCGCGAGCTGTGCCGTGAACTCGTGTTCCTCGCGAATCTGCGCATCGCTCCAGCGACCGGGGCGGTAGAACTTCAACACCAGCGCCTGGTGTCCGCGGGCGCTGCCGCCGCCCGCGCTGCCAAGCTGATACACCCGATTTTCATAGCTGTTCAGAGCGAACAGCCGACCGTCCACATCCAGCCCCACGGAGGCGGCGGCATCGAGCACCACCTCGGGGGAGAGGCCGGTGAAAGGGTTCACAGCGGCCGAATCAGTTTCCCTTATCATACTTGGCTCATCACCGAGGGGCTTGCTGGACAAGGGGTTTAGCAGGTCCACCCCTCAAGGAGATACTCGCACATGACTGGCCCCGGGATCCTGGTAACCGGCGGCGCCGGCTATATCGGCAGCCACGTTGTTCTGCAGTTGCGTGCGCGCGGCGAGCGCGTGGTGATCCTCGATGATCTATCGACGGGCTTTCGTCAGGCTGTGCTCGATGCGCAGCTCGTGGTTGGCAACGTGGGGAACCGCGACCAGGTACTCGAGGTGTTGCGCCAACACGAGGTCGGCACGGTCATGCATTTCGCCGCCCACACCGTCGTCCCCGAGTCCGTATCCGACCCCCTCAAGTACTACGGCAACAACACGTGCGGGACGCGTAATCTCCTGCAGTGCTGCATCGAGTCCGCTGTAAGCCATTTCGTCTTCTCATCCACCGCAGCCGTTTACGGGGTTGCCGAGGAGATGATGGCAGCCGAGACGACGGCCACGGCACCGATCAACGCCTACGGCACGTCCAAGCTGATGTCAGAGTGGATGTTGCGCGATGTCGCCGCTGTCACCCCGCTACGCTACGTGGCACTGCGCTACTTCAACGTTGCGGGCGGCGACACCGCCGGGCGCGTTGGCCAGTCGAGCCGCAACGCGACGCACCTGATCAAGGTGGCGTGTCAGGCGGCGTTGGGGACGCGGTCGCATGTGTCGATCTATGGAACCGACTTTCCGACTGCGGACGGCACCGGCATCCGCGACTACATTCATGTGGAGGACCTCGCCACGGCGCACCTCGATGCGCTCGACTACCTGCGCAAAGGCGGCGCCTCGTCGGTGATGAATGTTGGATACGGGCACGGCTACAGCGTCCGAGAGGTCCTCGCCAGCGTCGAGCGCGTCACGGGCCGCCGGCTGAACATACGGGAAGAGGCGCGCCGGCCCGGCGACCCCCCTGCCCTGGTTGCACGCGCCGACCGCATCCGCAAGGAGCTGGGCTGGCGCCCCAGGCTCGATGACCTCGACACGATCGTGAAAACCGCCTACCAGTGGGAACAACGGCTGCAGGCACACCCGTGGTAGCCGTGACAACCGGCAATTCCAGGGCGGATGGGTGCATTTAGCGCCCGAAATCCGGCCATTTGCGAGCTAGAATGCGCGCCATGCGGTGGCCACGCCCCAAGTCTTTGAGCGGATTGATGCTATTCGGTCTGGCGCTGATCGCCATTCCGCTGCTCGTCGCCGTGCTCACGGCCGCCGTCCATATGCAGCAGCTCACCGACAGTGGGCAGAAAATCGTTCTCGACAGTGCCAAGACGGCGCGCCTCGGTCAGGACATGCTTTCCCAGATCGCGCAGCTCGAGCGTGCCGCGGGCCTCTACGCGGTGTTGTACGACAAGAATTGGCTCGAGCAGTACCGCAGTCAGGATGCGGGGTTGACCACCATCCGCGGCCAGCTCGATGAGCACTTCAAGGGAGACAACGCGCATCAGGCGCTAGCGCAGTTCGGTGCTCTCCAGGAAAGCATTCGGCTCGAGGTCGTCAGTCTCCCTCCTCCGCCCCGCACGAATGACGCACGCGCGACCGAGGCCACGCGCGCGGCTCTCTCGCGTCGCTTCAGCGACCTCGCCGCGCTTGCGGACAAAGTGACTGCTCTGGGCAATGCGCAGATTGATTCGGAAGTGACGGCGTTGGGCGAGCAAACCCTTATTGCACGCCGCCGGCTTCTGCTACAGACCGCCACCCTCGTGCCGCTGACGGTCATCGCCATCCTCGCCCTGACACTGCTGGTGGGACGTCCGTTGCGCCAGCTGGACCGGGCCATCAGCGAGCTGGGGCAGGGGACGTTCTCGAACCAGATCGCGGTCTCCGGGCCTCACGACCTGGAACGGCTGGGGGGCCAGCTGGAGTGGCTGCGGCAGCGACTGCTGGATCTCGCGCACGAGCGGAATCGGTTTCTGCGACACATGTCGCACGAGCTCAAGACGCCGCTGGCGAACATTCGGGAAGGGACCGAGCTGTTGATGGACGGCGCGGTGGGCGAACTGGACTCGAACCAAAGGGAAGTCACGGCCATCTTGCGTGAAAATGGCATCAAGTTGCAGCGAATGATCGAGAACCTGCTGTCTTTCAGCGCCTGGCAGACCTCGAGCGTGGGCCTGGAACCCACCGAATTCCGTCTTCGCCCGGTCGTCAAGCAGGTGCTGGAGAACCAGCAGCTCACGCTACTGTCACAGCGTGTTCGGCTCGACGTTCGAGTCGCGGACGTCACGCTGGTCGCTGACCGGAGCAAGATGCGCTTGATCCTTGAAAATCTGGTCTCGAACGCCGTGAAGTACTCGCCCAAGGGGGGCACCATTCACCTGCGCGCCGCCAACGAGGGAGTGGATCTCGTGCTGGATGTCGCGGACAGCGGCCCCGGGATCCCCAAAGAGGACCGCGAACACATTTTCGACGCGTTCTACACGGGGAGAGCGTCCAAGAACTCGTCCGTGAAGGGCACCGGGATCGGCCTGTCCGTCGTTCTGGAATTCGTGTCGGCCCACGGCGGCACCGTCCAGATCGTCGATGGCGAGTTCCCCGGGGCGCACTTCCGGATCACCATGCCGATGATCGCCTCAGGGGGCGACAGCCCCGGTCAGACTCCCGAGCACAAGGCCCACGCGCATGCGGCTTGAGCGGCGTACTGACCGCGCCCGGGCTGCAGGGTGCCGCGGGTTAACCGCGCGGGCGTCGATGGCCGTCACGGCGCTCGCGACGGCCGCCCTGTCGACCGGTTGCGCCGACCTCACGGCCTCTCGGGAGACGGCAGCGCGACCCGCTGCGCCCGTGGTGGACCGCAATGCGGCATCGGCGGCGGTGTTGAACGACTACGTGCTGCTCCTGCAGAAGCTCATTCAGGGCGCCCCGGCCGAGCAGGCCGAGATCGTCGCGACCGCCCAGCGCGACTACGAGACGGCGCCCACTCCCAGCCGCCAACTGCGCTTCGCCCTGGTTCTGGGGACGCCCGGTCACCCGGCCGCGGACCTGCCCCGGGCCCAGCGCCTGCTGCGGGAGCTTATGGCAAATCCTGAGATGCTCATGGCCGGTGAGCGCGCCCTGACGCTCGTTGAACTGCAGCAAATTGACGACATTTTGACGGTCGAGGCCGAAAACCGCAGGCTGCAGAGTGATGCCGTCCGCGCCGACCGGGAAAAGATGAGCACCGCCAACCGCCGCCTCCAGTCCGAACTGGATGAGAATGCGAGGCTGCGGAAGGAGCTCGAGGAGGCGCGCGCGAAGCTCGATGCCATAGCCAACATCGAGCGTTCGCTGAACGAGCGCAAACCGAGCAATGAAGGACGACCACAGTGATGACCCAAGCAGGCCTGGTGCCGACCGTCCAATCCGATCACCTGAGGACGCGAGCCTTGAACCAACCCGGAAAACGCAAAGCGCGCATTCTCGTGGTCGACGACGACCCGGGACTGCTGCGGCTGCTGACGATTCGGCTGCGCGCCGAGAGTTATGACGTCGAGGCCGTCGAGAGCGGCATTCAGGCCCTCGCCGCGGCCAGCCGCTTCCGGCCGGATCTGGTCATCACGGATCTGCGCATGGACCAGATGGATGGCATCGGCCTCCTGAAGGAGCTGCAGAATCGCTGGCCCGGCCTGAAGGTCATCATCCTGACCGCGCATGGAACCATTCCGGATGCCGTGCAGGCCACTCAGATGGGCGCCTTCGGGTTCCTCACCAAGCCGGTCGACAAGCAGGAACTGCTCGATCAGGTGCAGAAGGCGCTGCGAATCTCCGGGTTCGGCGCCTCCGACGAGGACTGGCGCGCCGAGATCGTCACGCGCAGCTCGGTGATGGAGGAGAAACTCGCGCAGGCGCACATGGTGGCCGGCACCGATGCGCGTGTTCTGATCACCGGCGAGAGTGGAACCGGCAAAGAGTTACTGGCGCGTGCGATTCACCGCGCGAGCCCCCGTCGCAACAAGCCATTCGTCGCCATCAACTGCAGCGCCATGGCCGAAAACCTTCTCGAGTCCGAGCTCTTCGGCCACGAGAAGGGCTCGTTCACCGGCGCGACGCGCGCCCATCGCGGGCTGTTCATGGCGGCCGACGGCGGCACGCTGATGCTCGATGAGATCGGCGACATGCCGATGCGGCTGCAGGTGAAGCTGCTGCGCGTTCTGCAGGAGAACGCGATTCGTCCGGTGGGCAGCACGGATGCGATGCCGGTGAACGTTCGCGTGATTTCCGCTACGCACCGCGACTTGCAGAATCTGATGACGGCCGGGCAGTTCCGCGAGGACCTGTACTACCGCCTGAACGTCGTGCACATCGAGATGCCCCCGCTGAATCGCCGGCGCGAGGACATACCCCTGCTCGTAGCTCACTTCCTGGCGCAGATCGCCAAGGAAAGCGGCGTCCGCAAGATCTACGCTCCCGAGGCCGTGGAGTTGCTCGCAACCGCCGATTGGCCCGGCAATATCCGTCAGCTGCAGAACGTCGTTCGCCAGAACGTCGCGCTCTCGCAAACGCCGATCATTCCGGTTGAGCTCGTTCAGCAGTCCCTCGGTGGCGGGCCCGGCCGGCTGCCCTCATTCGATGAGGCACGCGACGAGTTCACGCGCAGCTATCTCTCGCAGATCCTGCAGATCACCGGAGGCAACGTCAGCCAGGCCGCGCGCCTGGCCAAGCGCAACCGGACTGATTTCTACAAGCTGTTGGCCCGCCACCAGCTCACGCCGGAAGAGTTCAAGCAACGCTGATCCGGAACCGCGACCGGAAGGTGGTATTGCCGTGTATCGCGCCCGCGAACACGGCAGTGCTCGTGGGCACCTTGACGTCAAACTCGGATGAGAACCACCCACGCGGTGGCTGCTCCTGACCCTTCACCACGGTCGCCGCAAGCCCATCGGGGCATGCCAACTCCGCTCGCACGCCGTCGCGCTCGGCCACGACGATGGCGGCCGCTTGCAGGCTCACGGAGCACTCCGGGGCGAAGTGCCAGAAAATTTCGATATCGTGCCGGCCGGAGCAAACCAGCTCATCGATGATCGTCAGCGTCGCAGCGTGGTACTGCCAGGTCCGGCGATGCATCACGGGGTCCGGCAGTCGACGGTACCCGTTGTGCACAGCCACGAGTTGCTGCACCTCTCCCGTCAAGTCGACCGCCTGCGCCTGCGCCTGGGCGTGGTTCAGCCATAGGAAGCTGCCGCCGTAGTCCGACTGATCGAGGCCGTCCACGACGACGGTGTTGTGGGCCGAGGTGCCCTTGAAATGACGGCGCCAACGGGTCCCTGCTCCATAACCGAACGTCCCGGTGTCGACGAGAAGGGGCTTCCCTCCAGCGCTCAACGTGAATGCGAGCGCGTCGGCGTGACCGTGCGCGGCAATCGACAGATAACCCAGTGGGCCGGCGTCGGCGACGATCCGGATCTCGCGGTCGGTCTCGAAGGCCTCACCGAGGATGAAATAGCCGCCCTCGGGAAACGCCCGCTGCACAGGCAACTTCAACTCTTCACCGGCGCTGCCGGTCAACAGCTCGAAACTCTCCGCCGGCTCGTCCCCTAACAGCCAGCGGCTCTTGTCGTCGAAGCGGCCCGCCTTGAGGGCCAGCTCGGGGCGGCCGAACAACAGACCGCCGGTGGCCAGCAACGAACGAAAGACCGCGCCCGCGTCGCGGGGGCCGGGTTGGCGGCGGCGGCCATCGGCGCTCTCAGGCGCGAGGCGCACCAGCACTCCCTCGTCCGCATCTCCAATCGCCGGCACATGGCCGCCCACATCCATGATGCTCGCGATGAACGACAGCATGGCCTCGAGGCGCCGCCAGTAGTCTCCGCCAAGGTCGATGCCATTGCGACGGGCAAACAACCCGGCGAGCAGCATCATGTCGGCGACGGCGTGGTGATACCAGATCGCCTGTTCGCGGTTCACGCCATCCGGGAACGTCTGCTCGAGCGCGCCCCGCGTCAGCTCCCAGCGCGCGCGTGCGCTCCAGCGCTTGCTTTCCGGCCACAGCGGCCAGACCGTCGCGGCTATGAACAGGCCCGTCGCTTCGCCGAGGAGATGATTGTTTGCTGAGGAATGCCGCGACCAATGACGCGCGATGAAATGGCAGTGTTGGTAAATGGACGACAGCCAGCGCTGCCGGAACTCGCGTCCCTGGGCTCCCGTGAACAGCGTCGATCGCTCCCCGCCGAGCAGAAACCAGGCGAATGCCCAGTTTACGAGGCGCACGGCGTGCTCGAGACTCACGCACCAATTGACACCCTGGGGATAAGGACACTGTGCGAACCATGAGTCCAACAGTGTGCGACAGCCGTGCGCATAAGGCTCGGCGCCGGTCAAATGCCACGCCTGCGCAAGCGTCACGAGCTCCAGGTGCCGATTGATCTCCCACAGGTACTTGACGTCGCCGACGCGGCCGACGTCCCGATAATCGATGCTCTTGCCGAACCCCTGTGGCGCCTGAATGCGCGTCTTCGGGTCCACATTCCAACGCGGCGGGAAGCCAAGGTCGAGGTTATGCAGCGCGAATACGTCGAACACGCCATCGAGCACCCGATCCGCGGCACGCGTGTACAGGCTCTTATCGAAATGGCTGGGCAGCACCGCCACCCAGGCGTTTCCGGACGTACCGGCCGCGGGGGGTGTCTGCAGCGCCAGACCGAGTCCGGCCCGCTCCACCGTGCCCTGAACTTTACGCCGTACCCGGAAACCGACCTCGGCCGCGCTCATCGCGCGGAGTCGATTAAGGGTCCAACGCAGCCGGGCTGCTCTCATTCTGCGGCCGCCGCACTCCCGCGTAAGTCAGATCGCCGCCCTGAGGCAGGGCCGCGGGGAGTTTGTCCGGGTAGCGGATGACCTCGTCGATCTGATAATCCTTGATGTCCCGGGCGTGGGTGAAGATGATCAGCTCTCCCAACAAACCCAGAGCAAAGAGCTGCATGCCCAGCACCACGAGCAGGGACGACAGCAGCAACGCCGGACGGTCCGCGAGAGGATGTTGGAAGACTAGCCGGTCGATAGCCAGCCACGTCACGAGCACCGCGCCGATCACGAATGTGCTGGCTCCCAGCATGCCGAAGAATCGCAAAGGCTTCTTCGTAAAGCGCACGAGGAAGAATACCGTGAAGATATCCAACACACGATGCGCGTACTCCTTCGGCGGGTAGCCCCCGTCGTACCGGTCCTGCGGCGACTGCCGCACGTCGACCTCAACCACGCGAAAACCCTGCCGGTTGGCAAGCACAGGCAGGAAGCGGTGCTGGTCCCCGTAAAGCTGGATTTCCTCCAGCACGCGGCGTTTCATCGCTCGCGCGCCGCACCCCAGATCGTTGAATCTCTGCCCCGTTACCGAGGCGATGAGCCGGTGAAACGCATTGCGGCGCGCGATCTCGAACCGGCCTCCGGCTCGCGGCCAGCGGCGTCCGATCGCCAGATCGGCCGTGGGTCCGATCGCGGTCACCAGTTTAGCCACCTCCTCTCCCTGGATCTGGTGATACGCCGGCAGGGTCACGATGATGCGTCCTGAAGCACGCTGAAACCCCGCCATCAGCGCGGTCGCTTCACCGAAGCGACGCGTCAATCCGATCACGATGAGTTGTTCGCCTTTCTGCAGCAGACGCTGCAGATCCGCGGCGACCTGGGGATTTGCTCCGTCGAGGACGATGATGAACTCATATGTGAGCCCGAGCTTCCTCAAGCCGTCGCGATATTCCGCATGCAAGGCCGTGATGTCCGCCGCATGCCTGCGCCCGACGGGCACGATGACGGACACGTCGAGGTCGCGGGACGGCGCCGGCGCGCCTGTACTGCTGACGTAGGTCATGAATTGAAGCTCACTGGGTGATGTGAAACGACACTCGCGATGCGTTCGGTGAGACCGGAAAACTCCTGCTCGCGCACATCGCCGGTCCTGTAGACGAGCTCTCCGACGGCGCCGCTCGCCATGAGCACGATGGCCGAGCTCAGGAAAATCACTCCCGAGCCCGCGATCGGCAGCGACAGCCGGTCGGTGGTAATGAAGTTGACGACGCTCCAGCCGAAGGCCAGCGCGGACGCGAGCAACATGGGCACCGATAACAGTCCGAACCACAACATCGGCCGCGCGGTGAAGGAGGCCACCGTCTTGATCACCATCATGTCCAGCAGGACTTTGTAGATCCGCGACAGGCCGTACTTGGACTGCCCGAACTGGCGCGCGTGATGGCGCACCTTGATCTCCGCGATGCGGGGGCCCGCGATCGAAGCCATGGCCGGGATGAAACGGTGCATCTCGGAATACAGCGGGATTTTCTTGATCAGCCCCGCACGATAGGCCTTGAGCGAGCAGCCGTTGTCCTTGATGGGGACTCCGGTCACCTTGGCGATCAGCCGGTTGGCGATGCGCGAGGGGATCTTGCGCGAGACGAGCTTGTCCTGGCGCTCGTGCCTCCATCCCACGACGATGTCATGGCCTTCGTCGATCTTGCGCAACAGCTCGCCGATGTCCTTCGGGTCATTCTGCAGGTCGCCGTCCATTGTGACGATGACCTCGCCCGAGGCTTGCGCGATGCCGGCTGCCATCGCCGGAGTCTGTCCGTAGTTACGGCGGAACTTGACCAGGCACACCCGCGGATCGTGGCGCGCGATTTCATCTACGAGAGCAACTGTCGAATCCTTGCTGCCGTCGTCGACGAATACGATCTCGAAAGAGATTCCCAACGGCTCCACCGCGCTCGTGATCGCGGCGTGCAGGGGCCGCACGCTCTCTTCCTCATTGAAGAGAGGAACCACAATCGATAGATCGGGTGGCGTCATGCTCGTCAGTAGTACGGACTGTCATTGCGCTCCGTCGAGCGATTCAACACAACCCCCATCAGGTTCACCTCGGCAAGCACTTCCCTCGCATTGGAGAGCGTCCGCCGCGCCGTCTGTCCTTGGGAGACGACGAGAAGGAACGTGTCCACGCGTGGAGCAAACGCGAGAACGTCGTCCGTCACCATCAACGGCGGCATGTCGAACACGACGATCCGGCGCGGAGTCTGCGCTTCCAGTGCATTGACGAAGTCAGCCATGCGCGGTGAGCGCAACAACTCCGACGAACTCTCGACGGAGCTGGCGTTCGGTACAACCGCGAGTCGCTTGACGCCGATGTCGTACACGATCTGGTCGAGCTCGACCTGGCCTGTCAGATAATCCGTCAGCCCGTGCTCGTACGTCATTCCGAGATAGCTACCGAGCTGCGGACGCTGCAGGTCGAGATCGACCAGCGTTACCCACGTATTGACGTCCTGGGCCAGGGCCAGTGCCAGATTCACGGCGGTGAGGCTCTTACCTTCACCCGCCGCGGTGCCGGTGATGCCCAGCGTGGTCCAGTTGTTGGCGCCAAGGCGGTGCAGGACCCTGGTGCGCAAAATCTTGTATGCGCGTGAGATCGCGACGTCGTGGACCCTGAGCAGTACATGGTTTCTCTCCAGGGCCTCCGGGTCTACCGGGGCCGCCCTGTACTGAGGACCGACAACCTCCGCAGGCGCGGGAGCGGGCGGTGGCACGTTGAGGTGCGGACGCGGGCCGCGCGCAGGGGACAGCCCAGGAGATAACATGCCGCCCGGCACCGCCCCGGCCGTACGCTCGTGCGCCGACCGGCGCATGACTTCCTCGATTAAGCTCATAAAGGATCCTTACCTCACCGCACTTGGAGTTGTCTTACGCGTAGGCCGTTCGATCAATAGAAGTTTCGAACCGTCATCACGACGACGGCGCTGGCGAGCACGACACAGCTCGTGAGCATCGCCATTCGCCACCTCTGCCGTCTCGCGGAAGCCGCGTCACGAATTTCCGGAATCACACCCAGGGGCGAGAGCGCGAGCACTCGGCGGACGTCGCGGCTGCCGCGAACGGTCTGGTCCACGCTCTCGACGAACACGACCGTCGTCAATCCCAAGAGGATCGCAAGCATCACTCCCACGGCGGCGATAGCAATGCGGCGGGGCTTCGAAGGTTTCACCGGCACGGACGGGGCTTGGACGAGGCGCAGCTCGTCGCTGCGTCCGCTGGCGATAGCCGCGCTGGACAGCTCCGAGTCCATCTGGCTCTTGAGGAGCTGGTCGTATTGGGCGTGCGCCAGCTCGAGATCGCGGGTCAGCGACTTGTATTCGCGCTCGACCTGAGGCGTTGCCTCGACCCTGTGCTGCATCTGCTCGAGCTTGGTACGCAGCTCCGCGTCGCGGCGCTCGAGGCCTGCGATCTGCGTGTCCATCGCGTTGATCTGAGTGCGTAACTGAACGACAGCCGGGCTGCCGACCGGGTTTCCGGCGTTGGTCTCGCCAGCGGCGATGCGCGTCTGCAGGGTTTTTATCTGGCGCTCGATGCGCTTGACGTCCGGATGATCTTCGCTGTAGCGCTGCCGGGCCTGGGCCAGAATCGCCTTCTGGGCGTTCAACTGAGCCGGCAGCGACAGGCTGTCGATGGCGCCGCCGCCGGCCTTCAGGGCGTCGATCTGGCGGCGCAACGCGATCATGTCCGGATGGTTCTCATCGTAGGTCGCGAGCTTCTTGGAGTACTCGGCCTGCAACTGCGAGAGCAGCCCCTCGTCCGTACCGGCATTACGCGCCTGCTCGAGCTGCTGCTGCAGGAAGATCTTGTCCTGGCGCAGCGTGCGGATCTGCTGTCCGACATCGTCGATGTCACGCTGATTGCGATCCAGGAGATTCAGGTTCAGGTCGGTCAGCTCCGGGAGCTCGCCGAAGTTCTTGGCTTTGAACTGCGCGAGTTTGGCTTCCAGCTGCGTGATCTGCTGGCGAGCGCGCTCGGTCTCGGTGTTGTAGAACTGGCCCGCGGCCTTGGCGCGCACCTGCAGGTTCGAGCGGCTGGCCATGAGAAACGCGTCGGTCAGCCAGGTGGCCACCTTGTGGGCGGTTTCCGGGTTGCGGCTGCCAAAGGACACGGTGAACGCGGAGATGATCTCGCGCTCGCGGCCGGTGTCCGGATCCAACACCGGCACCCGCACGGTCTCGACCTGCGACTTGCGGATGATGTTCTGCGTGGCCTCATCCCTGGTTTCCCCCGGCCCCACCAGCGAGGGCATCGCATCGAGCAGCTTCGACAAGGTGGGGAAGCTCAGTACCGCGGCGGAGAGGCTGTTCACGTACTGGTCCATGTACTCCTTTTCCTTTTCCCGGTGCTGTACGTGCCCGTCCTTGTCGGTGGGGAGATCTCCCGAGACGGTCGCATCGGAGAAGGTGATCAGACCCGTCGATACGAAGATGTCCGGCATTCCGATTGCCAACGCGAACGCCACCGCCAGGATGGGCAGCGCGATGACGGCGAGCAGCATCCGGCGGCGCTTGATGGCGGCCAGGTAGTCGGAGAATTCCGGGGAAGTCGTCTGTGCGGTATCGGTCATGGGGGACTCTTCTTAGCGTCTCAGAGGAGGCAGCCCGTTCAGGTCCGGCAGAGGCTCGAACCGGCTGAGGGGCTGGTAAATGATCGAAAGCGTCGCGGCGTTGGAGTTCGCACGGGGCTCGTCCTGAAAGCGCAGCCACGTGTAGTCGTACTCACCGGCGATCCGATAGTTCCGCGTGACCTGGTATTGAAACCCCGCGGTCGCGGCTGCGTAGTCGCTTCCCTGCACGAGCACGGCCGCGCCGCGCAGACGAATGGCCCGGACCCCGATATTGCCTGACAGTCGCGGCGTGAACGCGCGGATCGCCTGAAAGCGCGCTTCCGTGTGATTGACGACGGCTCCGGAGGAGCTGGGGCTCACACCCTTGAGGAAATCAGCCACATATTTCGTGACCTGGTACGTCCAGCTCACTCCGGCGCCACCGACGAAGCTCGTGTTGCTGACGGTTCCACCCGGGACGTCCGCTTGTGAGTGGGTGGCGCCCGCGCGCACGTAGAACTGCTGCACCTGGGAGCGCCGCCAGTTCCATTGGGAACTCAGCCCGTAGCTGGTCGTATCGCCACCCAGGTCGGGCATGAAACGGTTGCCATTGACCGTGACCGCCACGTTGGAGCGTTGCGTGACGTCGAAACCCATGCCGACGCTGCCGTCGTAGTCCTTGTAGCCGATCTGTTGGAAAACGTCGTTCTTGCTGAATGAAGCCTTCTCGTACTCGAGATTGACCAGGAATTTCTCGCGCTGCGTGAAGTCATAGGTCATCGAGGGCGCCACTCTCTCGAACTGACGCCGGTCGGTGACGGTGACGCGGTTGCTGCCGGTGCCGACGATCTCACCCAACCCGACGCCGCTGAAATTGGCTGGCAGCAGGTCGGAGTAGATGATGGACTCGTTGGCGTACTGGCCCACGATGGCGAGATCGGCCTTCTGGGTTTTGTGCTCGCCTTTCACGTCGAAATACCCGTCCGTTGACTGGTCGTCGTGGTCATCGGGGTAGTACGAGGTCCGAACATGGGGCGTGAAGGACAGCTCGTTGGTCTGTGACAGCGCTCGCATGGCGAGCTGCGCATCGAGCACCGGTCCCCACGCGGTGACTTTGCCGGCCGAGTCCTCCGCCAATCTGAAATTGTCGTTGTACGTGCCGGCGAGCTCGACACGCGGGTTGTAATCCCAATTCGCCGCGTCCACCGTGCCTCCGGCGGCCAGCGCCGCCGCCGCAAACGCCCCGGCGCGGGCGACTTTGAGAATCGCCGCGACCGCCCGATCCGGCAGGCCTGCCCGGCTACGGGACGACGACGACATCGCCAGCCTGCAGCGTTATGTTCTGATCCAGGTTCCGCCCGCGCACGACATCTGTATATCGGAACGGCAGCGCCTGCTGCTGTCCGGTGTCGGTGCGCCGGAGGATCATGATGTCGCCCAGCGCGGCAAACGGCGTTGTGCCCCCTGCCATGCTGAGCGCCTGCATCACATCGACGCGCGGATTGACGACGAAATCTCCAGGCTTGTTGACCTGGCCGATGACGTAAACCTTGTTGCCCTTGATCTCCTGCACGGAGACCGTCACGACGGGATCCGAAATGTATTTGCGCAGCTTGTCGGTCACCATCTGCTGCAGTTCCGCAACCGTCTTGTTGCGGGCGTCCATCTGCCCCGCAAGCGGAAACGAAAAGGTGCCGTCCGGACGCACCAGCACCGGCCCCTGCAGGTCGGGCTCCTTCCAGACGGAGATGGCGAGCATGTCGCCTGGCTTGACCGTATAAGCGGAGTCGGGGGAGGTCGCGCGGGCCGGGGCCGGTGGGGTGGCGGCCGCAGCGCCCTGCAGCATGCCCGCCATGGCCAATATCATGAGAATCCCGCACGAATGATAGTGGGGAAGTCGCAAGCGCATCGCTGATCCTCCTACTTTGTTCTCGCTTATCGCTGATCTGCCAAGCTTTGGAGCAAGTGCCGTACCCGCGGCCCGCGGCAGGCGCGACGGTTGCGGACCGGGGCACTCCCGCGGGGGTTGCGTAGCAAGGATCGGTGCCGGCAACGCCCGAGGTGCGGAACGATTGCCGGCGGGGCGCGTTTTTGAACCGCAAGCTTCAGGGGTGGTCCTTAAAGCGCGAATGAGAGAGCCCGCCAGCGACGGCGACGAACCCAATGACAGCCGCTGTGCAAAACGTGCCACGCATCTGCTTCGTGGGACTGAAGAACCTCGGCCTGCTTGCCCCCGAATACGGACGACTCGGCACCGGCGGAGCGGAGCTTCAGCAGACCTTGCTCGCGCGGGCGCTCGCCCGGCGCGGTTTCCCGGTCTCGATGGTCGTCGCCGATTACGGACAGTCCGATGGCGCGGTGTGGAACGGCGTCCAAACTTACAAGGCATTTCGTCCCGAGCAGGGAATTCCGGTTCTGCGCTTCATCCATCCGCGCTGGACGGGACTGTGGTCGGCCCTGGCGCGCGCGGATGCCGATATTTATTACACGAGCTGCGCCGGCGCCCTCGTGGGCCAGGTCGCGCTGTTCGCCCGCCTGCGTGCACGCCAGTTCGTGTTCTGGGCGGCCAGCGACACCGATTGCGATCCGCGCGCGCTGCTCATCCGTTACTGGCGCGACCGGCATCTCTATCGCTACGGATTGCGACGCGCGAATCTCGTGTTCACACAATCTGCGCAACAGCAGCAGGCGATGGCGCGCAACTTCGGCCGCGAGAGCCGCGTCGTCGAATCGCTCATCGAGCCGGCTGCCTCGCCACGCCCGTTTTCCGAACGGGATATCGACGTTTTGTGGGTGGCGAATCTGCGTCCGCTGAAGCGCCCCGAGGTGCTGTTCCAACTCGCCCGGCAACTTCCGCAGCTGAGCTTCCACATGATCGGCGGCCCGATGACGGGCGGCGAAGCGCTGTTTCGCGCCGTCGCCGCCGAAGCGGCGACGATTGCGAACGTCACCTTCCATGGCGCGGTGCCGTATCACGCCGTGGGCGGTTTCTTCAGCCGCGCCCGCGTATTCGCCAACACCTCCTCCATCGAGGGATTTCCCAACACCTATCTGCAGGCGTGGGCGAACGGAGTTCCCGTGGTTGCCTTCATCGATCCGCAGGGACTGCTGTCGCGACTGTCACTCGGACAGGCCGTGAACGAGACGTCCGAGATGACGCAGGCAGTGGCCCGTTTCGCCCGCGATCTTCCGGCCTGGGAAGAGGCGAGCCGCCGCAGCAGGAAATACATGGACGATGCGCACAACGAATCCCGTGTTCTGGGTCCGTATCTCGAGGCGCTGCGCGAGCTGTGGGTGCCGCGCCGCGCTGCGACCGCACAGCCCGGATAAGACTTTCGAGTGACACGATGGCCCTGACCTCCCGACTGAAAGTGCTCGCGATCTCGGACCGGCTGATCCGCCGCAACCCGTTGCTGTACCGGACGATTCAACGCGAGTTGGCGGCGTTCGAGCGGCTGGATGCGGACCGGCGCCGCAAATGGCAGCTGCACAGGCTGCGCGCGCTGCTGAAAATCGCCGGCCGCAGCGCATATGGCAAGCGGGCCGGCGGGTCCGGATTTCTGGGCGACTGGCCCATTCTCGAGAAGGCATCCATCCGCCAGGACCCGGAATCGTTCAGCGTCTCGCCACGCTGGCTGACCGTTGGCGCCACGACGAGCGGCACGACTGGCACGCCGTTGCGCCTGCAGAGATCGTTCAGATCCGTGGTCGCCGAGCAGGTGATGGTCGACCGAATGGTGGCCTCCGCCGGCTTGAATCCACTGCGCTGCCGCGCGGCGACGCTGCGCGGCGATGACATCAAGCCGATCGGCGACCGCACTCCGCCATTCTGGAGAATCGCCAACGGCGGCCACCGGCTGGTGTTCTCCTCGAACCACCTCGACCGGGAATCGGCTACCCACTTCGTCGCGGCGCTGCGCCGCTACCGTCCCGATGTCATTTTCGCCTACCCCACCGCTCTGGAGCAGTTGTGCACACTCATGCTCCAGCGCGGAGAGCGGATGCACGTGCCCCTGACGGCGTGCAGCTCGGAAGTCTTGAGCAAAGCGACTTCCGACCTGGCGCGTGAGGCGCTCGGAACGCGCATCATCGGCTACTACGGACAGGCGGAACGAGTCGCGTGGGCCCAGGGTGATCCGGATAACGGCTACTACTTCGATCCGACGTACGCGGTCGTCGAGTTGCGGCCCGTGGAGTCCGACGATGACGCGGATACGTACGAGGTCATCGGCACGGGCCTGTGGAATCGCGCGATGCCGCTCGTTCGCTATCGCACCGGCGATCAGATAAAGGCGCCACGCGGCAGCAACGCCGTGGCCATAGCGGAAGGCCGGGAAAGATTTACCACGATCGTAGGGCGCGACAACGATTACCTCGTCGCTCCGTCGGGCGCGCATCTGATCGCGATCAACCACATTCCCCGCAACGTGCCGCACCTGGTGCGCGCGCAGTTCGTGCAGAACTCCGTTCACTCCGTCACGCTGCTGGTCATCGCGACGCCGGGGTTCGACGACCAGTCGCGGCGCCAGTTGTTGCAACAGGCCAGTGTGAAATTCCCTCCGTCGATGGATATCCGGATCGAAACGACGACCCAGCTGTTCCGCAACCGCTCCGGCAAGGCGCCGCTGGTCATTCGCAACCTCGACGGAGGCACGTGAGTGCTCGAATCGGTGGCGCCGCAGCGCAGACATCCCGAGTCCACGGCCTACTCGCCTTCGGCGATGTGCCGGACCCTGCTGATGGTTGGGACCGATGCGCGCGGGGAAGGGGGTATCAGCTCGGTGGTCAGCGGGTATCTGGCCGGCGGCCTGTTCGAGCGGTTCCCCGGTACATACGTGGCCACTCACCGCAACGGCAGCCGCTGGACGAAGGTAACCGCAGCCGTGGTCGGCTTGGCGAGAGTCGCCATTCAGCTGCGCAGCCTGGAGGCCCCCCTGGTGCACGTGCAGACCGCTTCGCGTGCCTCGTTCTGGCGCAAGGCAATCGTGTGTCTGATGGCGCGGATGGCAGGCAGGCCTTACATCGTTCACCTGCACGGCGGGGAATTCGTCCAGTTCTATCAGAACGAATCCGGTTGGCTCGTGCGCCGCTATGTGCGACACGTGCTCAGTCACGCTGCGCTCGTGATCGCCTTGTCGCCACAA